>JABAOH010003253.1_pt3 | contig 43893 bp, 55 predicted proteins | sample 7062181 | NCBI WGS metagenome assembly JABAOH01 (sample SAMN14538630, study PRJNA623070) | marine sediment metagenome | biome: marine biome [ENVO:00000428]; feature: marine pelagic biome [ENVO:01000023]; material: deep marine sediment [ENVO:00002113]; isolation source: pool of 5 deep marine... | reverse complement strand
CTCGTACCAATGCAAGGACAAGGCGTGGTCGAAAAATGACGGTTGGCGGAACAAGTAAATCTGCTCGCGAAGCCAAGAAGGCACAGAAGACCTAAAAACAATGGCCAAAAGAAAGAAGACCAAGAGAATTTCAGAAGAAGGTGTGGTCCACATCACCTCGACTTTCAACAATACCCTTATCGTTGTTACAGATAAGGAAGGTAGGGTCGTCACCCGAGGTTCTGCAGGTACCGCGGGGTTTAAAGGAACAAAAAAATCGACCCCATTTGCCGCTTCTCAAGCTGCAGAAGCAATAGCCAGAAGGGCTGCGGATCTTGGGGTTAAGAGGGTTTCGGTTTTGGTCAAAGGCCCCGGTCCGGGTCGTGACTCTGCTATAAAATCCCTTAAGGTTGGGGGACTCGACGTGACCTCAATTACCGACGTGACGCCAATACCTCACAACGGTCCTCGTCCCAAGAAGAGGAGAAGGGTTTAATGGTGGGTTACTTAGCTAAAGATTCAGACAACGTTAGATATCTAGAGCAGGGGAGCGTTGCTAGCGATCTGGCGCCAGCGATCGTGTCCAATGGACCACGCCCCCAAAAGCGCAGGAGAGTATAAGAAAATGATCAAATATCAATTACCAATTAACAAATATTTGGAAACGCATTCTGCGTTTAACCGCAAAGCGGTTTCAATTGAGCAGATGATACTTGTCAAATTGCGACTGAAAGGAACCCTTAATGGGTAGATACACGGGACCAACACACAAACTCTGCAGACGAGAAGGCATACCACTTTGCGGGCGAGACGACTGTCCGGTTAAAACGCGGATGTCAGCTCCGGGTCAGCATGGACGGTTTCGCCGTCGCCTTTCAGACTACGGGCAGCAACTTCGTGAGAAGCAGAAACTCAAAAGGATCTACGGCGTTAGGGAACGTCAGTTCAAGCGGTATTTGGAACAAGCTTTAGGAAGTAAGGAAAAAACTGGGGAGGTTCTTTTGCAGATTCTTGAGAGGAGGCTCGATAATGTGGTCTACAGAGCCGGTTTTGCTAAAAGCCGACCTCAAGCAAGACAATTTGTTTCTCACGGTCTTGTTAAAGTAAACGACCGGCGTGTAACAACCCCTTCGTATTCGGTTGATATTGGTGATAAAATAACCTTTGCCAAAAAAGACCTTCCTCTTTATGACGAGGTAGTCAAACCTTCCTGGGTTAAGGTCAGCAAAAGAACCAAAGAGGCAGAGATCACCTCTCTGCCGGCTAGAGAAGACGCCGGTGCCGAGGTTGACGAAAGCCTAGTCTTGGAGTTTTATTCCCGGTAGGGAACTAGCGGGCGCCTGAGGTGACCGCGTCCTCTCGGTAAGCGAGCTATGGAGACTAACGACATAACCATAAAAAAGGAAAAAGTCAGTGGTGAAAGCGGGCGTTTTATTATCGAACCGCTACCCTCGGGTTTTGGGGTAACCTTGGGGACGGCTCTTAGACGAGTTCTCCTTTCCTCTCTCCCCGGCGGAGCCATTACCGAGATAAAGATTCAAGGGGTTTCGCATCCTTTCACTACCATAAAGGGTGTAAAGGAGGACGTGGTTGAGCTCATGCTTAACCTGAAGCGCGTGCGCTTCAAGGTGACCGCCGACGGCCCATTTGAAGGAACGATAGAGGTTGGAGGTGGGAAACGTGGTACTAAGGATGTCAAAGCTAGGGATATTAAAATCTCTTCCGAGGCGGCGGTCGCAAATCCGAATCTCAAGGTAGCTACTCTCACGGATTCCAAAGCTAAGCTTTCGGTTTCTCTTGTTGTCGAGCGCGGAGTGGGTTACAGACCGGCCGAGGAGCGTGAGAGCGGAAAGGTAGGGGTTATACCTATGGATTCCATTTTTACCCCCGTCGTAAACGTTTCCTTTTCGGTCGAAGCTACAAGGGTGGGGCGGAGAACGGATTTGGACAGACTAATTCTGGATGTTACAACCGACGCAACCACAGACCCGACAGAAGCCGTGGAGGCGGCGGCCGGAATACTACGAGATTATTTTGGGAAGATATCCGGGATGAAAGTGGAGGGTAGGAGAGTCAAGAAGGAGGAAAAACCCAAAGGAGAACTATCGCCCGTTGAAGAGGTAGACGAGGAGGTTAGAAAAACTCCGGTTTCGGAGCTCGGTCTTTCCCCAAGAACACTCAATACGCTTGAGGGTGCCAGCGTTAAGACGGTGGGAGGGTTGATACAGAAAACCGAAGAGGACCTTCTCGATATAAAGGGATTTGGGGAGACGGCGTTATCCGAAGTCAAAAAGGCGCTTAAAAAATTAAGCGCTTCCCTTAAGGAGTAAGATGAGATGGCGAAGCTTACCCCACGCCTTAGGAATCTTCTGACCTCCCTTATCGTTCACGGTAAGGTAGAAACCTCAGAGGCGAGAGCCAAAAATCTAAAAAAGGAGGTGGAGCGGTTGATTTCCCGTTCGAAGAAACTTGACCTTGTTGCCCGTCGACGTATCCTTGCTCTTTTACCTGACAAAACAGCGGCTGTAAAACTTTTTGAGCAGATAGTTCCCCAGTTCAAGGATAGGGTTGGCGGTTACGTTCGAATCGTGAAGCTTCCCCCTCGCCTGGGTGACAATGCCCCGATGGCAAGAGTCGAGTTTGTCGAGGAGATAAAAACTCCTCCGGAGGAAGAAAAACCAAAAGCGAAACCAAAGGCTCGGACCAAGAAGGCGGTGGTTAAAAAGACCGCGGTACGCGCTAAAAAGAAAGATGCAAAAAACAAGAGCAACAAAAGCAAGTGAGGTAACACGAGAGTGGCACCTTCTGGACGCAAAGGGTAAGATCTTGGGCCGTTTGGCAACTGAAGTTGCACAGCTTTTGATGGGTAAGCACAAGAGTAACTGGGCCCCTTACCTGGATATGGGAGATTATGTGGTTATCACAAACGCTCGCGAGGTTGCCGTGACGGGGAAAAAGGAGAAACAGAAGGTTTACTATCGCCACTCCGGTTATCCCGGTGGGCTCAAAGAGGAAACGTTGGAGGAGCTTAGGAAGCGGCGTCCGGAGGAAGTGATACGCCACGCGGTCGTGGGGATGTTGCCAAAGGGAAAGCTCGGTCGCAAAATGATAACAAAGCTCTATGTCTATCCCGGGGAGGAAGGCGAGATGGTTGAAAGGGCAAAGAAGGAAAATGGTTGAAACGAAGTCTAAAACCAAGCAAAAATTCTATCAGGCCGTTGGGCGCAGGAAAGAATCGTCCGCTACCGTTCGACTATTTCCCGGGAAAGGGCAAATTGTCGTGAACGACTGCCCAATAGGGGAGTATTTCCCTTCAGAAGCCGCTAAAGTCTCGTACAACGAACCTTTTAAGGTGACCGGAACCGAGGGCAAGTTCGACGCGACCGTTAAGATCTCGGGTGGCGGAAAAAGCGGACAATTGGGAGCGGTCGTTCTGGGTTTCGCCCGTGCTTTGGTCGAGGTCGACGAGAAAAACCGCAAATCTCTTCGTGACGCCGGTCTCTTGACCCGCGACCCTCGCAAAAAAGAGCGCAAAAAGTACTTTTTGAAAAAAGCTAGGAAACGTCCCCAGTACTCGAAACGTTAATGGATCTGTCGCGCGCGCAAAGTTTGTCCGAACTATGGCGGCATGTGCGTACCATAAACAAGAAATATTTTCCCGAAAACAAGTTAATACCGATAGTTGGCGGGGGTCAAGCCGATAGACCCAAGCTGATGTTCGTTTTTATTAACCCCACTCACAGAAATATCAGCTCTGATCCGAATTGGGAAGGGCCTCGTTATCCTTTTATCGGGACTCGCGAGGTTTGGAGGGTGTTTTATAAGGCGGGCTTTTTGGCGGACAATCTTATGAGAAGTATTGAGAAGTCCGCCGCTTGGCCTGTTTCTTTTGCAAAGGAACTCGAGGAGTTTATGAAGCGCGAAAGCTTATATATTACCAATCTAGTTAAGCGCACCGGTAGCGATGCCTCCTTACCGGACGCGGGGATGACAAAACTCTTTATACCGGTTATACAGCGGGAAATAGAACTCGTTCAACCCACCTATATTGTGAGCTTTGGGCTTATTCCTTTTGAAAGATTGACCGGCAGAAAGATAAAACTTGGAGACTACTACTTGGAGGTTGTAGGGGAGGGGAGTCTCAAAGCCTTTGACTTATCGATGGGTTCTAATCTAAAACCGCGGGTTATTCCATGTTACTTTCCAGTAGGCAGAGGCAACCCCGCTCGTGCGGTCGAAATTTTAAAACTACTTCATGACCTCTGAAAAATGTGATAGCACTATTGCGAAAGTGTAAAAGAGAACAGTTCTTTATACGTCGAACCCGAACTGTCAAGCTTACTTTCGTAAAGAACCGCTCGATCTGCTTTCCAGGAGAAGTTTTTACTCGCTTTAGGCGGCTTCGCCCTGCCCCGCTTTTTGACGCGACCGAGGGTGAGGTGGGGGTGAAAGGGGCGTGACTCCTCCACACCTTTTAGGGATAAATTATCGGCGAGGCGCTTCTGAAGTTCTGCGAGTTTGTCTCCTCCTTTGTCGATCTCAAGCCAAACGGGCCTTTGGCTGGCGAAAAGTGCCCCCGTTTTAACCTTGAAGGGCCCGACGCCTGTTAGAGTGGGTTCTATCTCCCCCTGAAGCGCCTCGACCCCCTCCTCGGGGATAGATCCAAAAAATATCAACGTGACGTGTAGATTTTCGGGTTTTACCCAGTTTACGTTCCAATCGGAAAGGGCGGTCGTCAGCTTTTTGATTTCCTTTCCGAGCTCCTTTTTTACGCTCTGCGGTAGAGGCACGCCAAGAAAAGCTCTTATCATATCTTTTCCAGTTTAACCAATTACTATAAATTTGGTAGGATTTAAATCTATGGCTTTCGAACTTCCAAAACTCCCCTATGAGTACAGCACCCTCGAGCCTCATATCGACGCCAAGACTATGGAGATTCACCACGGTAAACACCACCAAGCTTACGTGGACAAACTCAACGTCGCCTTGGAGAAATATTCGGATTTGCAAACCAAAACCGTCGAAGAATTACTTTCTAATCTCAACTCCATCCCGGAGGATACCCGCATCGCCGTTCGCAATCACGGTGGAGGTCATTTGAACCACTCGCTTTTCTGGCTTTCGATGAGTCCCAGCGGGGGAGGGGAACCGGGAGAAGGGTTGAGGAAAGAGCTAGAGAAAGAGTTTGGAAGTTTTGACAGGTTCAAAGAGCAGTTCACGCAGGCCGCCTCAAACCTTTTTGGCAGCGGTTGGGCTTGGTTGGTCAAGGACGCGGGTGGCAAGTTAGCGGTCGCGGCGACTCCCAACCAGGACAGCCCCATCTCCCAAGGGCATGTCCCGCTTCTGGGGCTCGACGTTTGGGAGCACGCCTACTACCTCAAATACCAAAACCTCCGCGGTGAATATATAGAGGCGTGGTGGAACGTTGTCAATTGGAGAGAGGTCTCCAACCGCCTTTCTTCCTAATTTCGGTCCTCTTCCTTGAGGAAAGACACTATAACCTCCCTCTCTCTGGGACCGTAGAGCTCTATTAAGACCACCCGTTGCCAAGTTCCGAGAACCAGTTGTCCGTTTTCAACAGGGATGGTAACCGACGGTCCGAGAACGGAACTCATAATATGATCCCCTACATGGGAAGGGTTGTGGGGGTGGTGATAGGGGAGTTTTGGGACCATCTCCTCAAAAGCATCCAACATATCCTGATCTGTCCCGGGGTCCAAGTCCGCGGTAGTCAAAGCGCAAGTTGTGTGAGAGGCGAAGAGATGGCAGAGTCCGCTCGACGCATTTTCAGATTTAAGTTTCCTGTTTATTTCGTTGGTGATATCTATAATTTCTTTCGGTTTCTTGGTTGTAACGGTGATTTTTTCCATAGCGTGAGGAAGGGAGTGGTCAGGGACCCGGGACTCGAGCAACCCGCCTTAGGCGGGTTATACGCCGCAGGCGTATTCCGGACCTCCTGCAATTTTCTTGGTCGGAGTGGTGGGACTCGAACCCACGGCCTCTCGCACCCCATGCGAGTGCGCTTCCAGCTGCGCCACACTCCGAAAAGCATCTTTCACCAGTCCCCGTCGGGCAAGATCATTTTATCCTCCAACGCTCTAGATTTCCAGTAATTGATTTGCATTTCTTTGCCACAGACGTTAATATCAAAATCGAATTCCCCCTGCCCCCAAAGGCTATGGCGCCCAAAAAAACCTCCGAAACTTCAGGAAAGAAAAAAGCGCTTGAGAGTGCGATGGAACAGATAGAAAAATCCTTCGGAACTGGCTCCATCATGAAGCTCGGGGAGCAAGTCGCCTCTCGCGCCCGCGACGTCTCAACTATCTCGACCGGCTCGCTTGGCTTGGACACGGCGTTGGGGGTTGGTGGGGTACCCAAAGGGCGGGTGATAGAAATCTACGGTCCCGAGGCTTCTGGTAAGACAACTTTGGTTCTCCATGTTATCGCCCAAGCCCAAAAGAATAGGGAAACGGCCGCTTTTATAGATGCGGAGCACGCGCTTGATCCCGCTTACGCCCGCCGAATTGGGGTTAACGTCGACGATCTCCTTCTTTCTCAACCGGATACAGGGGAGCAAGCGCTACAGATTGCAGAAACTCTGGTTCGCTCGGGCGCGGTAGACCTTATTGCTATCGACTCCGTTGCAGCTTTAACGCCAAGGGCTGAAATCGAGGGGGAGATGGGGGACCAGCACATAGGTCGTCAAGCCCGACTGATGTCGCAAGCTCTTCGCAAGCTTGCGGGAATAATCTCCAAAACTAACTCCACCGTTGTCTTTACAAACCAGATTCGCCAAAAGATCGGTGTTTTGTTTGGCAACCCAGAAACGACCCCCGGCGGTCTAGCCTTGAAATTCTACTCCTCTGTTCGAATAGACATAAGACGTATTGGAACCATCAAGCGGGGTGAGGAGATTTTAGGGTCGCGCGTTCGAGCCAAAGTGGTCAAGAATAAAGTTGCTCCTCCTTTTAGGAAAGCTGAGTTTGACATAATGTTCAATCAAGGAGTTGACAGAATGGGGGAGATAATAGATTTAGGGGAAGCGCACGGGGTTGTCAAAAAATCCGGCTCCTGGTACGAGTACGGGGATAAAAAACTTGGACAAGGCAAAGAGGCCGCTAGAGAGTTTTTGCGGGAGCATCCTAAAATAGCGCAGGAAGCGGAAGAGAAGATTAGAAAATCCCTGGAAACCAAAGAGAAATAGAGGACTCCCCTAAAACCCCTTAGTTGCGGCTAATTTAAAGAAATGATACACTCTCTCAAGAAAGTTTGAAGCAGGCTAATGATAAAAAATGGAAAAACGAAAAACCAAAAAAGCCTCTCAACAACCCGATTTGGGAAGTTTACCCGTTGAGCAGCTCAGAGAAAAATATATAGAAGTTTTGCAAAAATCCTCCTCTTTGTCGCGAGAAGACGCCCGTCGCATGCTTGTTCGCGAGTTGGAACAGGATTTGGAATCCGAGCGCGCCAAGCGCATCAGCGAGGCCGAGGAGCAGATTGAGTCCGCCGTCGAGGACAGAGCTCGCGACATCCTAATTTCTGCGATGGAGCACGCGGCGACGTCGTACGTGGCCGAGTATACGGTTTCCGTGGTGGAGCTGCCGGACGAGAGTTGGAAGGGGAAGATTATCGGTAAGGAGGGCCGAAATATCAGGACCTTTGAACGTGTGACCGGAGTAGAGCTTGACCTGGAAGAATCTCCCAAGGCGGTACGACTCTCGAGCTTTGACCCCGTCCGCCGCTACACTGCTAAGATCGCACTTGAGCGTCTTATCAAAGAGGATAGGTTTCAGCCGGAGTCAATCGAGCGGGCGGTTGAGCGTTCCAAGGAGGAGGTTGCGGGGGAGATCAAAAAAGAAGGGGAGCGTATCGCTCTTGAAGCCGGGCTTGGGGGGTTACCTAAAGGTATTATAGAGCTCTTAGGTCGCTACAAATTTAGGACTTCCTACGGTCAAAATTTAGCCAAACACTCGCTCGAGATGGTCAGGCTCGCCGGTTTTATGGCTTCCGAGGTTGGGGCGGATGTCGAGTTAACCCGCGCCGCCGCGCTTTTTCATGATATCGGCAAGGTCGCAACCACCGAATCAGACGAGCCGCATGATGTTCTAACTCGTAAAATACTTGAGCGCTTTGGATTTCCGGAGAAGCTCATAAACGCCGCCGCCTCCCACCACGACCGCGAGGAGAAAAAGTCGGTTGAGGCGGAGCTGGTTTACATCGCCGACGCCATCTCCGGTTCGCGGCCGGGCGCGCGCTATGAGGACGTCGAGGGATACGTTAAGCGGATTTCGGAGCTTGAGGATATTGCAAAGTCTTTTTCGGGAGTCGAAGACGCATACGCTATCTCTGCGGGTCGGGAGCTTAGGGTCATTGTCAAGGCAGAGCAGGTCTCCGACGAGGGGGCTAAAAAAATGGCGCACGATATCACAAAACGCATTCGGGGAGAGGTCGTTACGCCGGGTGGGGTCAAGGTAGTTGTCATCCGCGAAGCACGGTTTGAAGACCAGGCATGAAAATACTATTCATAGGCGATATTGTAGGTAAGGTTGGGAGGCGAGCCGTAAAAGAGGTTCTACCCGACCTCAAGAAAAAAGAAAAGATTGATTTTGTAATCGCCAATGCGGAGAACGTAACCCATGGGCGCGGGGCAAAGATTAAACATCTTCAGGAACTTATGGATCTGGGCGTAGATTTTTTCACATCCGGCGATCATATCTTTCATCTGGACCCCGAGGAGCCGTTTTCCGAACCGGATATAAGTATCATCCGCCCCGCCAACTACCCGGAGGGTACACCGGGGATGGGTTATAAGGTGGTTGAGGTTGGGTCGGCTAAGGTTGCGGTTTTGAACCTCTTGGGTATTACCTATCTAGGAGAAAAAATCGGGGACGACAACCGAAACGATTGGCTAAAGGGTTCCATCGGAAACCCGTTCGACGAGGTGGAGCTCCTCCTCCCGGAGATTAAAGCTCAAAAGCCCGAGGTAATTTTGGTTGACTTTCACGCGGAGGTGACGTCGGAGAAGCAAGCGATGGGATTTTTCCTGGATGGAAAAGTCACCGCAGTCTTGGGAACCCACACCCATGTTCCAACGGCGGATTCAACTGTTTTACCCAAAGGAACCGGCTATGTAACAGATATCGGAATGACGGGAGCGCGAAACTCCGTCTTGGGGGTTGAACCGGAGATTATCATCAACCGTCTAAAAGGAGACGAGGCGAGACCTTTCGAGTGGGTCGAGAAAGGACCGGCGTTTTTTCGCTCGGTTATAATAAATACCGAAAGTTCTTACTTTGCCGAAAGCATTAAGAGAATCGATTTGGATCTTTCTTGAGTAGGCGTACGATTGGTTAGGAGGTGAGCTTGATTTGAATAAAACTGCAGTCATTTACGACGTTTCCCGCAAAACCAATCTCCCGTTTGTACAAGCCGAGCGCGTGGTAAACGCTTTTTTGGACACCATCGCTGGAGGTTTGGCCAACGGCGAGCGTGTCACCATAACTGGTTTTGGGACGTTTGAAGTTAGAAAGAGAAAAGCTCGCGTTGGTCGGGTTCCCCAGACAGGACAGCGTGTCCATATACCTGAACACTTAACTCCGGCTTTTATCGCAGGAACGGGCTTGAAAAGGGCAGTTCAGAAATGAGTTTCCATCCTTGGGACGTCTCCTCTTCCCAAGCGATTAATATACAGGAAGATTTAAGCAAGCGAGTCGTTAAAACCGGAGGCCCGGAAAAGGTTTCGAACGTTTGCGGCGTAGACGTCTCCTTTCCCTCAAAATCCACGGCTCGCGCGGCGGCCGTTGTTTTATCCTTTCCGCATATGGGAGTTGTGGAGAAGGCGGTTTCCGAGGTTCCCGTTTCTTTTCCCTATATACCCGGACTCTTGGCTTTTCGAGAAGGCGAGGCAGTTCTCTCCGCCGTCGAGAGGTTAAAGACTAAACCCGACCTTTTTCTCTTCGACGCTCAGGGTTTGGCGCATCCCCGCCGCTTGGGTCTGGCCTCCCACATCGGGGTTTTGCTGAACAAATCGTCTATCGGAATAGCTAAGTCCCGTCTGGTGGGCAGTTATCAGGATTTGGGATCTCGGATAGGGGATAAATCTCCTCTTATCGACAACGGCGAGGTCGTGGGGACGGTGGTTAGAACCAAACCAGGCTCAGCTCCGATTTTTATCTCGATAGGTCACAAAATATCGCTTGAGGAGGCGGTTCGTTTGACCTTGGTTTGTACTTTGCGCGGGCAAAGACTTCCCCGACCTACTCTCTTAGCCCATAACCTATGTTCGGGCTTGAAAGTTTAAATATGCTTCTTGCTACACTTTAAAGAGCATGGAGAAGCACTACGAGATTACGCCAAAAACCGTTCTTTTTACTCTAGCTGTTCTGACCGGTCTCTGGATTCTTGTTGAGGTAAGAATGGTCGTGGTTGCTCTTTTTATCGCGCTCATACTCTCTTTGGCGCTCGATCCACTGGTTGCGAAACTAAAAGGTCTAAAGATTCCCAGACCCATCGGTGTCTTTTTGGTGTTTTTTGTTTTCTTGGCCGCGATCGTAGGGCTTCTTACTTACGGATTTACGCCCTTGGTTAACCAAACGGGAAGATTCTTGGTAAACCTTCCTAGGTTTCTCGAGCCGGTTCTTGAGCGCTTCGCTTCCATACCTTTCACCGAAAGTCTTCAGCAGCAGCTCGTCTCTCAGGCGACCATTCTTTCGGCAAACATCTTGACGGTCGCTGGGAGCATCGTTTCAAACGCTGTGCTTTTGGTGACCATCCTCGTTTTTACCTTTTATTTCCTCCTGGATTGGGAGAACATCAGAAATCGTTTTGTCGGAATGATGAATAAGAAGGCGCAGAGTAGATCCGAGAAAATAATCGGTTCTATGGAGCAGCAACTGGGTGGGTGGCTTAGGGGACAGGTGCTTTTGATGTTGGCGGTTGGGGTTTTGACCTACCTTGGGCTTTTTGCCTTGGGAGTCGAGTACGCACTCCCTCTGGCGGTTATCGCTGGGGTCTTTGAAATAATTCCAACCATCGGTCCGATAATCGCGGCCATACCGGGACTTCTTGTGGGGTTTGGAACCTCTCCTCTTATGGGGCTTTGGATTCTTATCCTTTACATCATCGTCCAGCAGCTGGAAAACAACATACTAGTCCCCAACGTAATGGGGCGAACCGCGGGCTTTTCGCCTCTTGGGGCGCTTATCATTCTTTTTATAGGAGCTCAGCTTTTTGGAATTGTGGGGTTACTACTTGCTATTCCGGCCGCAATTATGCTTTCCATCCTTGCTAAGGATGTATTGCAATGGAACCACGTCAGTAGGAGAAGGTAGTCGCGCAGGAAGTTAAGTAAGCCTGATTCTGTTTTAGCGGCAATCTATCTAGTGCTCCATCTTTGCACCCCAAGGTCATGTGTTGGCCAAATTGTCATCACCGACCTTTTCAGCGAGCCACCTCAAAGGGTGCGGTCGTGGATTGCTCCGGGTGGGATTGCCCGTTTCATACCCGCTCGTCTCTGTTGCTCTCGAACCCCGTCGGTTCGGGGTCCGTTCCAAACCCCGTTAAAGCGGTATAAAGGGCTTGGACACCAGCCGTTACCGGTCGGAGCTTGCGCTCCGTCCCCTGCTCTCTGGAGTCAGGACTTTCCTCCCCGCCAAAGGTGGGGTAGCCGCCGACTTCCTGCGCACCACCATTTTACCACGGTTTTCCCGCCCGTCCTATAGTTATAGGACAATAAATAATTCCGAGAAGGGAGATTAGAGATGAAGAAGCTCTACGCGGTTTCTCTGTGGGTTCTGGATTCAGACTGGGGTCTCACCCCAGGCGTCCTCAACTTCGATCTGCGGGTCAGGGCTTTTGTCGCGCCTAATCTTGCGAAGGCCGAGGACGCGATGTTTTTCTGGGTGGGGGAGACCTGGGATTGGGATAGCAAGATTTACAGGGTAGATATTGGCGAGATCGCGGGCCATATGATCATCTACACCCTCGACCACGCCTCGCGCGGGGAGGGTCTCGTCGCGGTCGCGCTTTGTGGACTGCGCATCGGCCCGGACAGCTTTGAGATCGGTCTTGTGAGCAAGGCCACCATTGACAAGCCGGTTGCGACGGTGGGAGGAGAGGCGCTCGTCGCAGCGCAGAAGCGCTGGCCGTCTTCCGGCGGTTGACAGGTCCGAACCAAAGCCGCGGAGGTTCCACTTGAGCTTCTTCGTGAGGTAGCAGACGGCGCCAAGCAACCCGCTTGAGGTCACAACTCGGCTCGGAGGCGTCCCTTCAAGCCGGGTTCTTTTTGTTATAGGTAGCGGAACTTAATAGAGCAAACTTAACGAACTTCCTTCGCTTCTTTCCAATAAAGCTTGAAACTTTCCAAAACCTCCTTGTCAACTCGAGGATAAAATACAGTGAAGTACCTATGGGAATCGAAGGGATACTGCTTGCGCACGTTGAGAGACGCCTCAATATCGACCTTGAGAAGGGGAGTTTTAAAAACGGATTGACGCGGGTGGGTATTGTGTTAATCTTTTAGCAATCTTGATAAGGAAAGGAGATGAGAGATGGAGAAGAGGCACGGCGGTCGGCTGACCGAAGAGCGTCAATGGGTAGTCCTGACCGAAAGCACGAGGTCGGACAATGACGGGTGGGTCCATAGTTGTGGGGAGATGATTCTCAAGACAACCGTTTACCTCTCCCACCGGATTCCCCAAAGTAGAATTGCGGGGGACGGAAGGGTGAGAAATGTCACCGTTCCCTACTGTCCAGACTGTGAGCTAGCGCCCACGCGCGGCGTGTTTTACGACGACGGGCGCTGGTGGATTGACTCGTGGGAACGTGAAGCCGAACCGGTGGCGTAGTTGCTTCATGTTCAAGGGCTCGTTGAGGTGATTCGGCGAGCTCTTTCTTTTTTGGTTTATAAGATGAAAAACAGAAAAATGGTAATAAAACCGGCGAGCCAGATGGTGCTCCAAAGGACGAGCTCTACGGCTTCTTTTTTCTTTCCGTCAAAGAAAAGGAGCGCGGGGCGCCCTAGCATTATAAGAGCTGAGATCAAGGCGGATAAGACGAAAAGAAGGAGGAGGAAAACGGACACCGAGGTTGGGCTTATCCCCGCCGCCCACTTATCGGCGTATTGGAATATCTTGGATATCAAGACCACGTAGGCGGTGAGCCCGGAGGCCTCGAGAAGCCCGATTGTTGGCAAGGTCAGTTTGATTTTCATACTCAAAAGAATGGGATTTTATCCTTCAACGCGTAAAGCATAACTATTATACCTAGAAATAACGCTGTAAGTATCCCCGCTTTTACGAGATCTTTTTTAATGTACTTGGGATCGACTCTTTGGATTTCGGTTTCGGGGTTTGTTTTCTTTTTGGGCTCTTCAACGTCTTCGACCCTTCTGTTTTTATCAGTGGTCTGAGCTCGAAGCACCTCAAGTTTGCGACGTTCCCTGGAGCGCTCCTTTTCTTTCTTGGTTCTTTTACCCACAAATTAAAGTTTAGCACGCTCATCTTCGGGATCGGATTTCGGTATAATGAGTAATGAAGGTGAACGAAAAATTGCGCAATTTAGTAGCTCGTTTCGGCACTTGGTTGCGGACCAACAAACGCAAAATTCTCCTGACGCTCTGGTTCTTCCTATTTGTAGCTCTCGGGATCGCATATCCTCTTGTCTCCAAATACTACTCACTTCCTTTCCTAGATCCGCTTGGTTCGGGAGATGAGGGATCCCCAATAGTTCTTTCCGAATCCACGAAAAAAGAAGTTTCCCATCCTATAACCGGGGTCTTTTACACCGCGGAGGAGGAGTCCTCCTGGGTTGGCAGGAGACCATTGGGGGTCATGGTAGACAACCACTATCTGGCGCGTCCTTACCAGTTTGGTCTTCAAGGTGCCGATATTATTTACGAGGCGGTTGCAGAGGGAGGAATCACTCGCTTTTTGGCCCTCTTCCACAGTCAAAATGTCGGGAAAATTGGTCCCGTCCGCTCGGCCCGCGTTTACTATATGGATTTTGCCTTGGAATTTCCGGCGTACTACGCCCACGTAGGAGGGGCTTCCACGCCGGGACCGGCAAACATACATACCTATATAGCCAAAAACGACGTTCTTTCCTTAAATCAATTTAGACTGGGGTCGGCGACCTACACCTACGGCGGGGACGTGCGTTTTCCCGGGGGCGGGGTTCTATCCCACATTCACTACAGTTCAACCGACAAGCTTTCCCAAGCCGGCGAACTTCTTTACCCCGGGACTAATAAAATGCCCGCCTTTGAGCGGTGGAAGTTCAAATCCGACGCACCGTTTGCGGCGCGTCCTAAAGAGCAAAAGTTTTCGTTCAACTTTTGGTATTTTCCTGCTTACCAGGTCGGGTGGAGTTTTGAACCAAAAACCAATTCTTACTTGAGATGGCAGGGGGGAGAAGTACAAACCGACAAGGCAACTGGGAAACAGCTTTTCGCAAAAAATGTTGCTCTGGTTTATATGAGAGCGCGTTCGGCGGGGGATGGGACTTCTCATCGGCTCTACACTACAACCGGCGAAGGGGACGCCGTTTTGTACCAGGACGGGGTTGAGGTTTCCTCCACTTGGCGCCGCTCGAACCTCTCCTCAAGGATGAAATTTTTCAAGCGTGGGACGAACGAGGAACTGGAACTTAATCGGGGGTTGACTTGGATTGAGGTGTTGCCAAAGTGAGAGAGGGGGTGATAAAGAAAATATGCCGTTAGTTAGACCTGGAACGACAAAAACGAGGATCCGAAGAAGAGCTAGTTCGACTTCCGCTTCGGCAAAAGGAACTCTAAAGAAGCTTCTTGTTTCCCAGGTAAGAATTGATATTCTAAAGCTTTTCCTCCTAAAACCCGAGGCACGCTATCACGTTCGCGCCATAACCCGCCGCGTCGGGGCCGAAATAAACGCGGTCCGCCGTGAGCTCGAAAACCTTATCTCGCTGGGTCTCTTGACGCGTACCTCGCACAAAAATCGATTGATTTACTCGCTTCGCGAGGATTTTACCCATCTAAACGAGCTCTTGGGGCTTTTGGTAAAGGAGGAGGGTATCGGGCGAGCCTTGTCCGGCGGTCGTGGGCTGGGGGAGATAAAATTTGCTTTCATCTCCATCCCGTTTCTTCGCGGTCGGACTCCGGAACCGACCGACATAGACCTTCTTGTGGTCGGAGGAAGCGGGCTGACCAGAAAGATTACCAACCTCGTTCAGGAAGAAGAGAAGCGGCGGAAGCAGGAGATAAACTACGCGGTTTTGACGGAGAAGGAATTCGAGGAACTCAAGAAGCGTCGAGATCCTCTTATTCTTAAGGCACTTCTTCAGCCCAAGGTGATTTTGACCACCGAGGCGCAGCAGTACCTGACTATTTGAGCGTCTGTTAATATTTCATGAGGATGGGGCAGAAGATAATTCGCACTGGTAATTCTGTTGCTGTAACGCTGCCTGCCGAATTTGTTAAGATTCTAAACCTTCGGGCGGGGGATCCTGTGGAGGTAAGTGTGGACTACGTTAAGGGGGAAGTCACCTTCAAATTTCCCGTCGCCCGCCAACTCCCTCTTGATACCAAGAAGAAATGGAAGTAAAACCGCGTTGGATTCTCCTCGTAATTTTTGCCTTGACCGCGTTATCGTTTTTTATCGCCGCGGCCGGGTTTTTTTGGCCCGCGAATTTCGGGTTTGAAATCTTTGGAAAGCGTTTTGACCTTGATTTCTCCTTGAGGAGAGGACTTGATCTGCAAGGTGGTCTGCAGCTCGTTTTGGAGGCGGATATGGCGGACGTCGATCCCGCGGATCGCGAGCAAGCCCTGCAAAGCGCGCGAGCCGTAATTGAGCGTCGTGTCGATTTTTTAGGCGTCGCCGAACCCGTGGTCCAAACGTCTCGCCTGGGGGATTCTTATCGGGTTATTGTGGAGTTGCCGGGGGTTACCGACCCCGAGGAAGCGTTGGCTCTGGTTGGGCAAACGGCGCAGCTGGATTTTAGGGAAGGAGATACCTTAGCTCAAGAAACCGGTCTCACCGGTCGCGATTTGGAACGCGCGAGAGTTGACTTTGACCCCTCAACCGGCGCTCCGCAGATTGCGCTTGACTTTACCGCCGAAGGGGATAAAAAGTTCGAGGAGATAACGGGGCGAAACGTCGGCAAACCTTTGGCTATATTCTTAGATAAGGTTCTCTTGACCGCGCCCACCGTTCAGCAGAAAATAGTTGGCGGAAATGCAGTAATCACCGGGACCTTTACGGTTGAAGAGGCGACTCGCATTGTTGCCCAGCTCAACGCCGGTGCACTTCCAACTCCAATTTCGGTTTTAGAAAGGCGTCAAATAGGACCGACTCTGGGCAGTCAGGAACTATCCAAAGGCGTCGCCGCCGGTCTCTTGGGTCTCGCCCTCGTTGTAGCCTTTATGGTTGGCAACTACGGGCGACTTGGGGTCTTGGCGGCGGGGGCTCTTTTTATCTACGCGCTCTTGACCCTTGCGGTCTACAAAACGATTCCCGTAACCCTCACCCTCTCGGGCATTGCCGGTTTTATTCTCTCTGTTGGGATGGCGGTCGACGCCAATATTCTCATTTTTGAGCGTATCAAAGAGGAGCGGCGTTGGGGGCAGGATTTAAAAACGGCTATGGAGCTAGGGTTTGGTCGCGCGTGGGATTCTATACGCGACGCTAATTTAGCGACCTTAACCACCGTCTTTATCCTATTTAACCCCTTTAACTGGTCTTTTTTGGTCACATCCGGGGTGGTTCGCGGGTTTGCGCTCACGCTTGGTATTGGGGTTTTGATATCGCTTTTTACCGGAGTCGTAGTTACCAGGACTTTGGTCAGAGTGTTCTATCGCTAAAATGGTCAATTTTATGCGTTATAAATCATTTTTCTTTCTGCTCTCCGCGGCGGTATTGGTGCCTGGGGTTATATCGCTCTTGCTTTTCGGTCTCAAACCATCCATCGACTTTACCGGTGGGACGCTGTGGGAGATAGAAGTAACCAGTGACCAGAAATCAGAGACCAGTGAGGAGATTAGGGAGGTTTTTGAGGAGCGAGGGCTAACGGCGGAGGTTCAGGAATCGGGTGAGGGAGGTTTTATCATAAAGACTCAACCGCTGGGCGTTGGTGAGCGGCAGGAGTTGGCGAGTGCAATTTCTTCCAAAGTTGGTCCGTTTGAGGAGGTTCGGTTTGAAACCCTGGGTCCCAGATTGGGCGGGGAGCTTCTCAGGAAAGCGTTGACCGCGGTTGTGATAGCGATTGTAGCTATACTCTTGTATGTTGCGTACAGATTTCGCAACTTTGCCTACGGCGCGGTTGCCATTTTGGCAATGTTTCACGACACCTTGGTTTTACTGGGAGTTTTCTCTTTGTTGGGCTACTTTTTTAACGTCGAAGTTGGAACCCTTTTTGTCACCGCCGTTTTGACAACCCTCTCCTTTTCCGTGCACGATACCATTGTGGTTTTTGACCGGATAAGGGAAATCCGTCGCAAAACCAATCTTGCCTTTGGTGAGGCGGTTAATCAGGCGGTTGGGGAGACCCTCGTGCGCTCTATCAACAACTCTCTAACCATTATCTTTATGCTTGCGGCGCTTTTCGCCTTAGGCGGCGAGACTTTGCGGTTTTTTGTTCTCGCGCTTTTGGTTGGAACGATCTCCGGTACCTACTCCTCGACCTTCAACGCGGCGCCGCTTCTTGTGGTGTGGGAGAGCGCCGCGCGTCGCTTTAACTTTGGGGGGATACTCCGGCTTCGCTAAAATCTATTGGAGTTTGATATGGAGAAACGATGGCACGTTTTGAATCAGCAGGAAAAGAAAGTCCGTCTGGACCCTGAGACCGTCGTTGCGGTATTGCTGGAAAACAGGAAAGTCGACGACCCCGACAGTTTCTTTAACCCCCCAAAACCCCAGAGTATAGTCTCCAGCTTTCAAGAATTTCTACCCGACCTTAACGAGAAAGACCTCGCCCAAGCCGTCAAGAGGATAAAAAAGGCGGTAGCCAAAGGCGAAAAGATTGTAGTTTGGGGAGATTACGACGTCGACGGGGTCTCCTCCACTGCTATCCTTTGGCAAACGCTTTTTGACCTGGGAGCCGACGCGATGCCCTACATCCCAAACCGCTTTAGCGAGGGATACGGCTTGAGTAGACAAGGTATAGAAAAGCTCAAAGGGGAGGGGGTAAGCATAATAGTTACGGTCGATTCCGGTATCACCGCTGTGGAGGAAGTGGATTTTGCCAACTCTCTCGGCGTCGATGTCGTAATTACCGACCACCACCTCAAACCAAAAAAACTTCCCAAAGCCCACTCTATAGTCCACTCAACTCAAGTTTGCGGGGCGGGGGTTTCCTGGATTGTGGCGAGTCAGCTCGGGGGGAGCCGCAGAAAGTTGCGGGAGGCTTTGGATTTAGTGTCCATTGCGACCGTCGCCGATCTTCAACCCCTAACAGGCGTCAACCGTTCCCTCGTACGCTGGGGTTTTGAGGTTCTCAACCGCCTAAAGCGCCCCGGTTTGGCGGCTCTGGCGGAAGTTTCCCGGCTTAAACCGGGAACGATTGGAAGCTACGCTGCCGGTTGGGTCTTAGGTCCACGCATCAACGCGGTGGGTAGAGCAGGCGAAATTCCTGGCGGTCTCGAATTAAATCTTGAAGCGTTGCGTCTTCTGTGTACTAATAATCTCATCAAAGCTCGTGAGTTGGCACATGTTTTGGGCGCCGCTAATTTGGAGAGAAAGTCTCTCACGGAATCCGTGTCGGAGTCCGCGCGTAGCAAGGTTGGGGAACAAGGCCTGATCGTAGTTTATGAGGAGGGTTGGCATGAAGGGGTAATCGGTCTAGTTGCCAGTCGACTGGTGGAGGAATATGGTCGTCCCGCCGTCGTGATCGCCAAAGGTGAAGAATTTTCAAAAGGCTCGGCGCGCTCTGTAAACGGATTAAACATAGTCGATGTGCTACGCTCCCACGAAGGAGTTTTAGAGGACGTGGGAGGGCACGCCGCGGCCGCCGGTTTTACGGTGAAAAATGAGCATTTGGATGGGCTAGTCGACGCTCTTCGTCAGGGAACGAGGAAATTACTTTCTACCTTGGACTTAAGACCCGTTCTAAAGGTAGACCTGGAGCTTCCTCTCGAGAACTTAAGCTTTGACCTGGGTTTTGAGCTCGAGAGGTTTAGACCCTACGGTGTGGGCAACCCGGAGCCTTTGTTCGTGGCTCGGGATGTCGACGTTCTCTCCTCAAGGGAGGTAGGGCGCGACAAGCGCCATCTGAAGCTCAACCTCGCCCCCGGGTTTGAAGCTATTTGGTTTGGGGGTGCTAAAAACGGCAGTCTTGCCTCAGGCGACATGGTTGCCCTGGTTTATACCCCGGGTATTGAGAGGTGGAAGGGAAAGGATAAGGTTGTACTCAAAATCCGCGATCTAAAACGAGTTTAACTCCTTATAAGTAATCCCCACTTTTCAAGGGGTTTAAAATTTATACCGTATGGCTCTTGAGGAAATTCTAGAAAAACATATAGCCTACGAAGCCAGTCCGGATGTAGAGCTCGTCAAAAAGGCCTACAGCTTGGCCGAGGTTGCCCATATGGGTCAGAAGCGTTTGAGTGGGGAGGAGCAGATAGAGCACTGTCTTGCGGTCGCCGACATCCTAACTACCATCAAAGCGGATTCGGTTACGCTCACGGTCGCGCTTCTTCACGACGTTTTGGCGGAGACGGACCTAGACAAAGAAACTTTAGCTTTGGAGTTCACTGAAGAGATAGCCTCTTTGGTTAGCGGGTTAACCGCGGTCAAGCGGGTGAGCGATAAGGCGTCTCTTCATGCCTTTGGGGATCGGGAGGACCTCCGCCACCTTATCTTGGCGACGGTTAAGGATCCCAGGATTCTGGCGGTTAGACTCGCCGAGAAGGTTCACAGCCTGCAAACCGCTAAGGTTCTTGAGCGAGAAAAGCAGAAAGTTGCCGCGCAAAAGGTGCTTGAGATATGGGCTCCTCTTGCTGGGGTGATGGGTCTTTACCGATTCAAAAACGGGCTTGAAGATCTCGCCTTTGGGGTTCTCTATCCCAAAGAATACAAGGAGGTAAAAAAACTCGTCGAGCGCGAAGGTCACAGGATGAAAAAAGCTATCGCCGAGGTCAAAACCCGCCTCACAAGCGAGCTTGCGAAGGAGAAAATACCGGTCAGGATGACCAGTCGAACAAAACATCTTTTCGGCGTTTACAAAAAATTGCCTAAATACAAGAGCGTGGCCTCCGGGAAGCTCTACGACGTTTTGGGTCTTAGAGTGATTGTTAGGGATATAGAGGAGTGCTACCGCGTCCTCGACGTCACCCGCCGTCTTTGGGAGGAGGAACCAGCGCTTTTTGACGACTATATCGCCAATCCCAAGCCAAACGGGTATCAGTCTTTGCACACGGTCTTTTTTGCCGGTGGGCAGATGGTGGAGATTCAAATCAGAGCCGAGAGCATGCACGCTGCCGCAGAATATGGACTGGCTGCTCACCCCATTTACAAGGAGGGTAAAGTAACGTCCGAGGAACGGATTGCTTTGATTAGAAACCTTGTTCTTTGGGAGAAAGGGAAGGAGCTCGAGCTCTTTCCCGATAAGGTTTTCGTTTTTACCCCCAAAGGAGACGTCAAGGTTTTGCCGCAAGGAGCGACGCCGGTGGATTTTGCCTACGCCGTTCACACTAAAGTGGGAGACGAATGCTCCAGCGCCGAGGTCGACGGCAAAATTGCCCCTTTGGACGGCGAGCTCAAGGCCGGCGAGGTGGTTAGGATTATAACCAAAAAAGGTAAAACCCCTTCCTCCGATTGGCTACGGTTTGCCAAAACCGCCCTAGCCCGCGTTAACATTGAGAAGGCTCTCAAGGTGAAAGAAAATGCCGCTTAAAGTAGGTATCGTTGGACTCCCAAACGTAGGCAAATCCACTCTTTTTAACGCGCTTTTAAAAAGATCGGTCGCTCCGACCGCTGCTTATCCGTTCACCACCATTAAACCTCATATCGGGGTCGTGGAAGTGCCCGACGAGAATCTAAAGAAACTGTGCGAGATGATAAAACCGGAAAAGTGTGTTCCGGCGACGGTTAATTTTGTGGATATTGCCGGTTTGGTCAAAAATGCTCACAAGGGTGAGGGATTGGGCAACGAATTTCTGGGCTATATCCGCGACTCCGATGCCATGGTTCACGTGATACGCGAATTTGAAGACGTCGAGGTTCCCCATGTTGAGGGAAGCGTCGACCCGCAAAGGGACAGGGAGATAATCAACCTCGAACTCGAGATAGCCGGTATCAAAAAGCCGACCATTGAATGGGTGAATCGCGACAAGAAAGAATTCGAAAACGTCGATCGCCTGATCAAGGACGCCTTTAAGCTCCTGGGTTTAATCACTTTCTACACCATCAAGGGCGGGAAGGAAGTTCGGGCTTGGAGTATAAAGCGCGGCGCTACCGCGCTTCAGGCTGCGGAGGCGGTTCATACGGATTTTGCCAAGAATTTCGTCAAGGCCGAGGTCGTGGATGTGAAGGAGCTTCTCGAACTTGGGGGATGGAAGCAGGCACGAGAGCGCGGGAAGATTCGTCTGGAGGGAAGGGACTACGAGGTCCAAGATAAAGACGTTTTGGAGATAAAGGCCGCGGTTTAGAAACGTATCTTTCCGATAAGGTATCATTGGGGAGATGAAGCGCACTCTAGCCCTTGACACCGCTCAAAAAGTCGGCCAAAAAGTTACTCTTTTCGGTTGGGTCAATTCCCGCCGGGATCACGGCAAGGTGATCTTTATAGACCTCAGAGATCGCTCTGGGCTGGTGCAGGTTGTCATCCGCGGTCTTGAGGGGGAGCTCCACGGCGAAGACGTTATTAAAATTGAGGGTGCGGTTGAACACAGGAAAAAGGGAAACGAGAACCCGGATCTACCGACCGGAGCCGTCGAGGTTATCGCCGAGAGGGTAGATATTTTGGCAAAATCCGAAACTCCGCCGTTTGACATATATGGGGCGGGGTTGGACATCGAGGAAGCACTTCGCCTTAAATACAGATATTTGGACCTGCGCCGTCCCAGGTTGCAGAGGAATTTAAGGATCCGCTCCGACTACGTACAAGCCGCCCGCGAATATCTTTTCGGTAAGGATTTTACGGAGATAGAAACCCCCATCCTCACCAAGTCAACCCCCGAGGGCGCGCGCGATTTTATAGTCCCTTCAAGACTTTATCCCGGCAACTTCTACGCCTTGCCCCAAGCGCCTCAGCAGTACAAACAGCTTCTTATGACCGCCGGTTTCGAGCGGTACTTCCAGATAGCCCGGGCGCTGCGGGACGAGGACCCCCGGGCCGACCGGGGTTTCGAGCACACCCAAATCGATATCGAGATGAGCTTTGTCACTCGCGAGGAGGTTATGAGGACGGTCGAGGAGATGACTATCCACGCCCTAAAGAAGATCGGAGCCAAGATCGCAAAAAAACCTTTCCCTGTTTTCACATATAAAGAGGCGATTAAGAAATTCGGTTCGGACAGGTTTGATCTGAGAAGTGAAAAAGAAAAAAAGTCGGGTGTTTTGGCTTTAGCGTGGGTTATCGAATTTCCGTTTTTTGAGAAAAACAAGGAAGGGGAATGGACCTTTACCCACAACCCGTTCTCGGCTCCGCTGGATGAGCAAAGCGAGAAGCTTCTTCTTAAGAAAAAGAAAGTAGGGGAGATCATAACCTCCCAGTATGACCTGGTCGCAAACGGTTTGGAGGTTGCGGGCGGTAGTATCCGCTCCAATCGGCCTGAGGTTCTGACAGCAGTTTTTGAGGTTTTGGGGTATAAGAGGAGCGAGATAGAGAAGAAATTTGGTCACATGCTCAAGGCCTTTCGGTTTGGAACGCCACCTCATGGAGGTTGCGCGCAGGGGTTTGAAAGACTTCTTATGGCTCATCTTGGCGAGGAGTATCTGCGGGAGGTGCAGGCTTTTCCCATGACGGGAAGCGGGAGGACGGCTGTGATGGACGCTCCCGATGAGGTTTCCGAGGAGCAGCTTAAGGAGCTTGGAATAGAAATCAAAAAGAAGAGAGAAAAGAAGTAGTGTTCTACTCTGCTATCCAGTCTTTGGAAACCGCCGGCTGATACGCGACAAATTCGCCCTCCTGCCCCTCTAAGCCTCTAGTCAATCCGTAAAAAACGTATATCGGTTGCAGATACACTTGGTGGGCGGGATCGTCAAAGTAGGCGAGGGTCACGCGGGTAATTGCAACCTGCCGAACCGGATCCGAATCCTCCACGTACGCTATACCCTCCCCTCTCTTGACCGCCTCCCAGGCGTTTGAGACCGCCTCTAGCGGATAGGTTTCGATGACTTCTTTGTCTATTTCAACCTGAGACGCGTTGTAGGAGAGGAGAAGCGTATTCAAGATCTCGGGATCGAGGCCAGAAGTGACCCAAACCTTGATGAGACCGGTCTGCGGATTGGGGGGCAGCAGGGGATAGTTTTGAGAGGATACTTGAGTCAGCGAGCGGAAGAAGTTAACTTCGGTAAAGTGGGCTTCTGAAATTGAACTGACCTTTTTTGCCTCACCTCCAGAGACGGCGCGGAAGACTGTCGTCTGGTTGCCCTCCTCAAACCCAAACTCAAGAAGCCCCAGCGAGGAGAGAAGAATTTGTGCTTTTTTGATGGCGTCGGGTCCCGAGACGGCCGATCCCAAGGGCAAAGACGAAATTTTGGAGGTACTGGTTGTGAGGGTAAAGTTCTGGGTAACCACGTCCACCGACAAGGTGCGCCCGTCGGGCGCGTCTTCAAAGGTTAGAGTTTTTCTATCCGTACTTAAGCTTCCTTGGCCGCCGAAATCAAGTTCCCGGGCCAGCTCTCTTGCTTTTTCCTCGCCCAAAAGTGTGGGTTGTACGGGGGACATAGTTACAACCTCTGCCTTGTCAGGGAATTCCGGGAGGTCGCCGGTCGCGGTTTCCAGAACAAAGGTAGGTGTCCCTGCTATATCTGTCTGAGGGAGGCGAAGCTCCGGGAGTTCCCCGAACCCGACGGTCGGTGGGGTAGGGGGTGGGGGATTTATGGTCAAATAGAGTGAAATCGCGCCTCTGACGAGTAGATAAAGTATAAGAAGCACCACCGCCCCAATGGCGGCGTAGGATATAGCCTTTCGAGTGGTTGCGGCAAAACTGTACAGCTCCACAAGGATTAGTTTAGCAAAGAGTTGCCCAAGTGCCGCCGTCACAAATCCAGATAAAAGCTCCTGAAAGGTGTTAAGATTTTATATCGGATGGTCAAAACTAGAATAGCCCCTTCCCCAACGGGAGCGCCTCACATAGGAACGGCCTACGTAGCCCTTTTCAACTGGGCGTTTGCCCGCCAAAAACGTGGAAAATTTCTACTTCGGATAGAGGACACTGACCAAAAACGCAAGGTTGCTGGTGCAGAGCGTCAGATTTTGGATTCCTTGGAGTGGCTAGGCCTTAAGTGGGACGAAGGTCCAATCCGGCAGTCTGAGCGCTTGAAGATATACCAAAAACACGCAGAGCGCCTCGTCAAGGAAGGCAAGGCTTATTACTGTTTCTGTTCGCCTTCACGCCTTGAGAGGGTTAGGAAAGCGGCGCAAAAGAAAGGTCTCCCCCCTCGCTACGACGGACACTGTCGGAGGTTGAGCAAGGAAACCGTCAGCCGTCGGGCAAAAAAGGAAGAATTTGTCGTTCGCCTCAAGGTTCCCAAAGAGGGCGAGACGGTTTTTAAGGATCTCATTCGCGGGGAGATTAAATTCGAAAACCGTCTCATCGACGATCAGGTGCTGCTTAAATCCGACGGGTTTCCCACCTACCATTTGGCGGTCGTCGTGGACGATCATGAGATGGGGGTAACCCACATTATGCGGGGCGAGGAGTGGATCTCCTCGACTCCAAAGCACGTTATTTTGTATAAGGCCTTGGGCTGGTCGCTTCCCATTTTTGCCCATCTTCCAATACTTCGCGAAACCGATCGAGCCAAACTTTCCAAGCGCCATGGGGCGGTCTCCATACTGGAATTTAGGCAAGAGGGTTATTTGCCCGAGGCGCTTTTGAATTTCTTATCTCTTCTTGGCTGGTCCCATCCTAAAGGTGCTGAGATGTTCTCCTTGGATGAGTTTATAAAAACACTCAACGTTTCCAGGATTTCAACGAGTGCTCCCGTGTTCGACAGGCGGAAACTCGCGTGGTTGAACGGTGAGTATATCCGAGACTTAACCAACAGGCAATTAGCCAACAGGCTAAAGGATTATTTCCAAAGATACCGCGGTTCAAAAATTGATGACGGATTGTTAGTGAAAATTGTTCCGTTGGTCCGGGAACGCATCAAAAAGCTAAGCGAATTTGAAGGGTTGGCGGGCTTTTTCTTTAAGGAAGTTGTCTGGACTAAGGAGAAGCTTGTCACAAAAGGGGAATCGGTAAATTCTGTTTCGGAGAAATTGGAGAAAACAACCGAACTCTTCGAAAAAAGCAGGGGCTGGAGCGCGGAAAGTCTTGAGGAGGCAAGCCGGCGGTTGGCTAAGGAAAATAATTGGAAACCGGCCGAACTTTTCATGGTTTTACGGATAGCCGCGACGGGACAAGAGATCTCGCCGCCTCTTTTCGAAAGTTTGGAGATACTGGGTAAGGAACGGACGCTTAGGAGAATGGAAAGAGCGCTTTCGGTGGTTAAGGGAGTTTGACTTAAAGGCTAACGTACGCGGTGTCCGCTGCTTGGCGTACCCATGATTACCTCGTATTCACCCTTCCACCAAATTTTAACCGCTTCCCAGGGAGAAATTACGGTTAAAAGGTAGTACAAAAGGACGAAGTCCTTAAGGATGGAGGCGAGTCTTCCTTCAATGATGAGCGAACCGATTTTGGCTATCGCCCATCCGCGCCCGGCTGGAACTATAAGAGGAGGTTCAAAAACCTTGTACTCCTTTTTCTTTTCCCTCCCCCGTGCCAGGGAGGCGATATTTTCGGCGACCACTTTTGCGTCAATCTCGGCTTTGGTTGCGGTCCAGGCAACTCCGGTTGAAGCCAAGTCCCCAACGGTAAAAACATCGGGGAACCCTTTAACCTGAAGGTTCCTGTTCACGACAAGCGCTTTTTTCTTGTCCAAGGGAAACACTTTGGGGTCAAGGAGCCGCGACCCGCGAACTCCCGCGGTCCACAGGAGCGCGTCAAAGGGGAGCTCCCTTCCCCCAGCTAGCGTTACCGTTTGCTCGGCAATCTTCTTGATAGGAGAGGAGGTTACGACCTTAACGCCCAGAAAGTTCAACCTTTTCGCAACCGCCTTCGATACCCTCTCCGGCATTCCCGGCAGCAGTCGCGGTGCGGCCTCCACGACGGTGATCTCCAGAGGACAGTGTTTAAAGCCGGTGAGTTCACCGGCGGTTTCAACCCCGGTAAAACCCCCTCCGCCCACTACCACCTTTATCGGCCGGCCCCTCACAACCGAGCAGCGCAGAAGCTCTCGGTGAATTTCCTCGGCGTCGGTAACGCTTTTTAAGCCAATACCGTGCTCGGAGACTCCGGGGATTCCGAAATCCTCGGTATCGGCGCCTAAGGCGACGACGAGTTTCCAGTAGGGGAATCTATCTTTGGATCGCGTTTCGACCATCTTTGCTTCGGGATCGATTCTGGTGATTTTTGCGTTTACAAATTCGATCTCTTTTCCTTTGAGGATCTTGCTAAAGGGAATCAGGACGCTTCGGTGAGAGAGTTCACCAGAGGCGACCTCGTATAAACTTGCGGTATACAGGTGAAAGGTGTTTTGGTCGACGAGGATGATCTTATATCCCTTCCCTAGATATTTCTCCAGGTCCAGGGCAACTCTTAAACCTCCAAACCCCCCACCGAGGATAACTATATTTTTTTCTTTCATCCTATCCCAGGAGTTTGCGAAGCCACGGGGCTTTTTGTATCAAATTACTTCGCTCAAGCCACGAGTCCAAGCCCCAAACTCTTCCCGCTCCAAAAGCAGCTAGGAGAACGAATATCAAAGCGTAAATAACGTGATCATCCACGATGTAGCTATTGGCTCCGGCTTTGGGAAAAACTAGAATAGGGAAGTAGTAGAGCATGGTTATGAGCGCCCCCATATAGGAGGCAAACCTGACCGCCACTCCCAGGATAAGAGCCGCTCCAATGAGGGTAAGTCCCCACTTGTTCAAAAAGTTCACCCAGTCGATATTTTGCGCTGATGCAAACCACTGGTAGAGTCCGGGGAACGTTTTGGCCGCCTTCAGATACCCTACGGCGGTCCAGTCCGGGTTCAAAACCTTGGAGAGCCCGGCGTAGAGATAGACCCACCCCATGGAGAGTCTTAAAACAACGAGCGAAATCTTTTCCCACTTCGTCACTAGAGATCACCTCCTCTCATACTGTTTTACTATATGCTTTTTCGCTTCAGTAGTTCAAGGAAGGAATTTTTTGAGTTGGGGGAGATGTTTGTCGCGGTAGTGTTCCAGGTCAATCTCGAGGAATTTTTTGGGGGTAAAACGCCGATTGGGCCAGAATTTTTTGTCCCAGATCTCCTCCGGCAACCTTCGGTAGGCCTTGATCAGCTTTTCCCCGGCTTCGATCCATTCCTTATAGACCTTTTTGAACGTCCAATCCTTTCTCTTTTTGACCGCGCGGGCGTTGAAGGCATTGACGTGGAGGTCCCATTTTGGCTCTTTTCCTCGCTTTAGGGCGTCGAGGCACTCTATGGAGTAAAGGTCCCAAGCGGACATATGGGCCAGAATGTCCTTTAGGCTCCAGCGCCCAAAAAGAACTTCTGTTCTTTTATCTTCTGGAAATTTATCCACCGTCTTTAGAAATTCGGCCTGAGATTCTTGGAGTGCTTTGGTCAAGCTTTCCATAAAAATGGCTGAGCCGGTCGGTCAGGACCGGTTCAGTTCTCGTAACGTTAACATTATAACCCGAGAATTTGTTACGATTTTCTTGATTTCCCTCTCTGCCCCAGTAGGATATTAAAAGATGTCTGCTCGAATGCCTAAATTCCGAAGAGGATTTTCTTCTCTCGCCGTTCTGGCCGCGGCGGTTCTTCTGGTCGGGGGGGCGATCGGCCTTTCTTGGTATCTAAACTCCCGCTTCGGACCTAAGCTTTTGGAGCTTGAGTCCTCATTCTTTGAGAAAACTTCGGATCTTGAAAGCCAAATTGCGGAAAAGGCTAAGGAATCCGACCTCTCAGACCTCCAAAGCCAGATTGATGAGAAATTAAGCGACCCCGACTTAACCGCCAAGCTTCCTTGGGGAGATGAAGATGTCTCCAATGTCCTTACCCTCTCAAACTACCTTCCTCTCTCTGGAAGCACTCTCACGGGAACTCTAACCGTATCAGGAGTTTCGGGCTTAACCGAAGCCGATCTTCCCGCTGCCTTCACCGCCGCCAACGCCCTCAAGCTGGGGGGAGAGGCCGGAAGCTATTATCTTAACGCTTCCAATCTTTCCTCCGGAACACTCTCTTTAGCGCGTTTACCAGATTTATCGTCACTTTATCTCTCGCTATCCGGCGGAGCTCTTGCTGGCAACCTTGGTTTCGGTGGGGCTAACATTACAGATTTGGGCTTAATATCCTTTTTTGACAGCTCCGTTCAGACCACCGCTCAATCCACAGCGGCGACGCTAATTGTGTGCGCTTCCGACGCTAAAAACACCGGCCGCTGCGACTACAAATCTGATGGCACCGATGACCAAGTACAGATACAGGCGGCGATCAATGCCCTCCCATCGGGCGGTGGGAGAATTGTGCTGAGCGAGGGTAACTTCCAGATCACTGCGCCTATAGATAAGAGGAGCGATCTTGTTATAGAGGGACAGGGTAAAGGAACACATTTTGTCGCGCAGAATCGAACTACCGTATTTTTCACGCTCGCCGGCTCTGCTAGCAACATAACTCTGAGAGATTTTTCGATAGATGGAAGGGGGGATGATGGTGTTGTATATGGAGGATCTCCAATTGATCTCCAGGGGATCGAGCGCTTTCTGGTTGAAAATGTCTACGTCTATAGCGGAGCCGGTCATGGTATCAGAGTTTCCGACAATTCCAAATACGGTGTTGTCACGAAAAGCACAGTGGAAGAAGCGTGGGATGATTGCTTCTCCGTAGATGGTCCCGGTGTCTTCGGCATTACCGTATTCGAGAGTGTCGCGATCCGTTGCAAAGTAGCCTGGAGTACGCACCCGGGGCTTGCACAGTCCGCCTTCGAAGTAGATGACGGTCCGGAGAACGTGCTTATTAAAGACTCTATTGCGGTGTTTGCTGGCGACGGGCGAATCGGCGCGGTCCACCACCACGCTGGCGAAGCTGTACCAAAGAATGTTGTTTTTGACGGCATAACCACTGAGGGAACTCTTTACATCGGAATAGAAATAATGGGTGTGGAGAGCGTCACTGTTAGGAATTCCCGTTTCCGAAACATTACAGCAGTGGGGGTAGATATGAAGCAGGGCGAAGGAGCAACAGTTCCAAAAAACGTTTCAATTACAAATAATGAATTCGAGGGCATCACAAGCGCCGCTATCCGAATTCCAGCGAGTACAGGCGCCGAAAACATCACCATCGCTAATAATCGAATCTACAGTAGCAGCAATGTGGCTGGTGCAATAGAACTCCATAATGCGAGTGGCGTTCTTTTGTATGGTAATATAGTAGGAAGTGTACCCCGTGCTTTGCAGACCGATTCAGTCACCAACCTTACAGTTATCGGTAATTTTCTTAAAGCAACCGGCACAACTGGAACTTACACTATTTATGCCCCATCTCTAAGCAACGCGACAATCGCCTACAATTCTATAGAACATGATTCACTAACGGTTAGTCATTCCGCTCTTTCCGTCTCGGGTAGCAGAGTCCGAGTAATCGGTAACTTAATAAGGGCGGGGTGGGGAGGTGTGATAGCGACGGCTGGTTCTGGCAACGGTTTTGAAATAAAAAACAACGATATTGAGGCCCAACTTAGACCAATTCAGTTTATTTCCGGCGCTAACCACGTTGTCTCTTCCAACCGGCTTAAACAGTATTCTGTAGATGTAACCACCGACTACAACATAAAGTTCGATGTCGGTGATTATCATGTCGTGGCTTCCAATTACATGGAAGGGTGGCGGGGGGTGAGGTTTGCCGATGGCACAGCCAACCATACATTTACCGGTAACAACGTTGTAGACGTTGCTTCCACACATGTTTATCCGACCACAACGGTTTTGGTGCTGAAGGATAACGTTGGTTTTAGAACTGAGAGTTCGGGTACCGGTACGGTGCTTAGCGGTAACACTTTTAGGGATATCGCTCACGGCCTCGCAATCACTCCATCCATCAACAACATTCACGTTACCCCGACCAATAACCTGGGTAATGCGGCCAAATTCTGGATCTCGAATGTAGGGTCAGTAAATTTCAGAATCAACGTTGACGTTGACCCGGGTGCCTCCACCGCGACGTTTTCCTGGACGGTTGTTAGTCCCTAACGCCGGTTAGAAACAATCCGCTTTATTTTCCGCAGAGCGGTCCGAGACTTTTAAGAAAAATTTGGGGATTCGGGGGCAGTTGCGGAGTATTTAGGAGAGTCGGTCGCTCCGGGGTGCGCAAGTTGGCTGAGCGTACCGGTCAGGACCGGTTACGTCCTCATAACGATAACATTATAACTCGAAAAATGAGACAAACGAGACAGTATTAAAAAGAACGTTCCAAGGAGAACCCGATGTTTACACCCTATAGTTCCGGTGGTATAATGGATTTGGCACCTGAAAAGGTGACTATCATTTAAGGAGGTGTGCGATGCCAAAGGTGTCGCAGACCGCTGGTTGGGCCTCGGATTCCCCGACGCCCGCCCAGCTGAAAGAGTTTTTCGCGCAGGTGAGTTCGGGACGGATTACGAAGGACCGGCTCCAGGGATTCCTTCGCGGTGCCGATCAGGTCGAAGGAGACTGGTTCTCCTTCACCACGACTGCAGCCAGCCTCAAGGAGATGCGGGACCAGAACCCGGAGCTGTTCTACTCCGGTAACGATTGGTGGTTCAGCCAGCCGTTTGCCAAGAAGCGAGGCAAAGCCGGCCGGAAGCTCCAGATCCGGACCTCCGCGGTTCCGGGATCGTTCAGCAAGACCTTCGCCGAGCAGCAGGGGCTGCTTTCCGACGGGGAGTTCGTGCCGACGGCGCGGGATCTGATCGAGGGAGCGATCGCTTACTACCGGGAAACCGGCAAGCGGCTCTTCTTCGAATACTGGGTCCGCACCGAGGACGTTTCCACCTANNAATTCCGCTATTCGTACATCGGGTTGGCCGTTGCTCGGAAGTCCTGAATCTTGAGCTCTTGAAGCCTCGAGCTTCTTGAACTCTCGACCCTTGAGCCCTCGGGTGATCCATCGTCCGAGGGCTTTCCTTATTCAAATCGGTTCGGGGTAGGTTAAAATTCAAGGTAATGAAAATCTATCGGAGTCTGTTCGGAGAAATAATCTCACTCGAAAATCTTTTCCGGGGCTGGGAGGAGTTCAGAAAAGGAAAACGGGGCAAATCGGACGTTCAGCGCTTTGAGCGCCACTTGGAAGAGAACATCTTTAATTTGCACCGAGATTTGGTCAACAAGACCTACCGACACGGCCCTTACCGATCCTTTTACATTCATGATCCGAAGCAGCGGCTGATCCACAAAGCAACCGTGCGTGACCGGGTATTGCACCATGCCATTTTTGCCAAACTAAATCCAATCTTCGAGCCCACTTTCATATCCCATTCCTTCTCTTGTCGGGTTGGAAAGGGGACTCACAAAGGCGTCGAAGCGGCAGCTAAAATGCTTCGTCAAGTTAGCGGTAACGGTACTAAGCCCTGCTTTGTTCTGAAGGGTGATATCAAGAAGTTCTTCCAGAGTATCAACCACGCCAAGTTAATTGAGATTCTAGCTCGAAAGATTAAAGACCATGATGCTTTATGGCTTCTTCGCGAAATCGTCAGTACCTCTACGAGCAGGACCCCAGAGAGAGAGAGAGAGAGAGACCCCGCTCTTGCGGGTTGCCGATTGGCAATTTAACGTCCCAGCTTTTTGCCAACATTTATCTTAACGAGTTAGACCAGTTTGTTAAGCACAATCTCAAGGTTCGCCACTACGCCCGCTACACCGACGATTTTCTTATCGCTTCAAATAGCAAAGAATATCTTTCTTCCCTTATTCCGAGAATCGATACTTTCTTGAGGAAAGAGCTCGCACTGGAGCTTCATCCCCAAAAGGTGAGTATTCGAAAGTTTAGACAGGGTGCAGATTTCCTGGGTTACGTTATTTTTCCCAAATATCGGTTGCTGAGAACTAAAACCAAAAGAAGGATTTTTAAGAAACTCGGGGAGCGTTTGGAGGAGTATAAAGCGGGGCGTATAACTAAGCAGACTCTCAATCAATCTCTCCAATCTTATTTAGGAGTTTTATCCCATTCCAATTCTTATAAATTAACCAACGATCTTAAAAATATTTACTTTTTTGAAGGAGGTGTTGCTGATGAATGACCTGGATATTCCGATCTTTAAGAAAGCATACGATCTCTACCTAACTTTCTATCAACTTCGCCAAAACGTCTCTAAGCAGGATCGCTATACCATCTGGCAAAGGGGAGAAAACCTAATCTTGGATATTTTGGAGGGAATAGCTTCAGCTGGACAAACTTCAAAGGATAACAAGCTTGTTATTCTTGAACGCGTTAGTCGCAAGCTCAACGTCTTGCGGATAGTTGTCCGTTTGGCTAAAGATGTTAAAGCTATTGACAACCATAAGTACCTACACCTGGAAAATTTGATTGATGATATCGGGCGGATGCTTGGCGGTTGGATCAAATCGATGAAAGCTCCTCCTTCCAATTAGGGAGACGGAAGTTCCGAGCAACGGCCAACCCGATGTTCGAATTGCGGTTATCGTCCCAGTTGTTGTTGACGTTCACGCCGTCCGAGTTGAACCTGACGTTGACCCGGTTGCCGTTGGTGGAAATTTGTCTGCTTCCATCTGTTGCCACTGGCCGTTGAGGTTTACCGACTTTGAGTCCTATATCCTCTTCAACCTGTATTTCATTTGGGAGTAGTTCTCCTCCAGAAGCAGACAAGAAGTTCCGTCTCCTCTTTACCCACGCTCTACCGGCACTTCTAGTGCGAGATACTCTGATGATAGTAAAGGGAGGGGTTCAGCGAGATTAGACCTTGGCCTAATCTTCATAAGCAGAACGATCAAACTTTAACATTTTGGTGCTTCGGTCCGAGACTTTTTAAGAAATTTTGGAGATTTAGCGGCAGTTGCGGGGTATTTAGGGAAGTCGGTCACTTCAGGGTGCCCAATTTGGCTGGGAGGCTAGGACTCGAACCTAGATTAATGGGTCCAGAACCCACTGTGCTACCGTTGCACCACCTCCCAATGAGTGGCTAGTCTATTTTATCACCCAAACCGGAGGTTCTGAACTCCCAACCCCTGGGGTTGAAAGTTATGGGGTGTTTGCTTAATTCCGACTTATTTGCTAGGAATTAATTTGAGATGCCAAAATTGGTCACTTCGCGCGGAGATTATGGGCTTTTATTGATGGCCTTTCTTTCTGAGAAACTGGTCGACGGACCTCAGCCAATTTCCAAGGCTGCAAATTATTTCCATCTCCCGCAACCGTTTTTGGAACAAATAGCTTTGGATCTAAGACGCGCCCATCTTTTGGGCTCTCGTCGCGGTAAAGGCGGGGGCTATTTTCTGGTCCGGTCTCCGGAGAGGATCAGCGTCATTGAGGTAATAGAGGCTCTGGAGGGACCGCTTCATATGGTGACCTGTCAACTTACAGACTGCGTCGCCGCGGGGGAGTGCCTGACCCGTGATTTTTGGCTAATTTTGCAGCGACATCTGCATAAAACCCTTCGGGAAGTAACCCTGGCCGATCTGGTCACGCACGCCCCTCACCAACTTCTCCCGATAGCGGGTTCGGTCGTAGCGAACTCTCAGCTTAAGAGACGGCGATGAAGAAGGCGATAATTTCTTCCCTCAAAAAAGTCATCGATCCGGAACTTAAGCTGAATGTTGTCGACCTCGGGCTTATATATAAGATTCAGGAATCGGGAGGGAAAGTTTCGGTCGAGATGACCGCAACCACACCTTTTTGTCCGTATCTTTCAGAGCTTTTGAGCGGAGTAAAGAGGGCGGTTCTGGCGACCGACGGGGTTAAGGAGGCAAAGGTTGAGGTGGTTTGGGATCCCCCGTGGAGTCTAGAAAGGCTATCCGAGGAGGCCAAAGCACAACTTGGAATACTTTAAAAAAGTGCAAAAAGCAAAACTGAAAATCCAGAACTTAAAAGTTAGAGTCGAGGGAGAACAGGTCGTTAAGGGGGTCACGCTCGAGATGGAAGGTGGCGAGATACACGCCCTGATGGGTCCCAACGGTTCTGGGAAGTCCACCCTGGCTCTGGCGTTGGCAGGGCATCCGGCCTACGAGATAAGCGCGGGGGAGGTATTTTTGGGGCGCAAAAAAATTACCTCCCTTAAACCGCAGCAGCGAGCCAAGGCGGGGCTTTTCCTCGGGTTTCAGCACCCCGTCGGCGTCGAGGGGGTTTCGCTTTTCAACTTCTTAAAAACTTCGCTTTCCGGGTTAGGAAAAGGTGAGGAACCGTCGAAGTTGGTTGCCAAACTAAAAAATCTCTCCACTGGCGTCGGTCTGGGGGAGGAGTTTCTGCGCCGCGAGGTCAATTTGAATTTTTCGGGCGGGGAAAAGAAGCGCAGCGAGGTTTTCCAGGCTTTGGTACTTTCGCCTCGCTTTGCCGTCTTTGACGAGGTTGATTCCGGACTAGACGTAGACGCCTTAAAACTCATTGCGGACAAAATTAGAAATCTCGCTAAAGTGGGAGTTGGAGTTTTGCTCATAACGCATTATCGGCGCATTCTTGAACACCTTAAGGTGGATCGCGTGCACGTCATGGTCGGGGGGCGAATTGTGGAATCCGGGGGCGAGGAACTTGCGGCGCGGTTAGAGAAGGAAGGATACAAATCTATTAAGTAGCAAGTTGCAAGTAACAGGTAACAAGTGATGAATAGAGATATTGAGGAGCTTAAAACCTACAAATCCGGGTGGTCGGACCCGGAAACCCATACCTTTAAAGCCAAGAAAGGGCTCTCAAGGAGTGTTGTGCAGGAAATCTCGCATACCAAGAACGAAACTTCTTGGATGGGTAAGGTCCGCCTCAAGGCATTGGAAACTTTTACGCAAAAACCCTTACCCATCTGGGGGGCCGATCTTTCGGCTATTGACTTCGACGACATCCATTACTACGTTCGTCCTTCCGACCGTCAAGCCAGGCGGTGGGAAGACGTTCCTCAAGCCATCCGCAAAACCTACGATCGCCTCGGCGTACCGGCCGCCGAACGAAAATTTTTGGCTGGAGTCAAAGCTCAGTACGATAGCGAGGTCATTTACGGGTCGTTAAGACGCGATCTTGCCCGCCAGGGAATTGTCTTTTTATCCATGGATGAGGGTTTAGCCGAACATCCCGAGATTGTTAAAAAATATTTCGGCACTGTTGTACCTGCTGCCGATAATAAATTTGCCGCTTTAAACACCGCATGCTGGAGCGGAGGCTCGTTTGTTTATGTGCCCGCGGGTGTTGAGGTCAAGCTTCCACTTCAGGCTTACTTTCGCATTAACGCCGCTCAAATGGGGCAGTTCGAGCGGACCCTCATCGTCGCGGAGGAGGGGAGCTTTGTGCATTATGTCGAGGGTTGCACCGCCCCAACCTACTCCAGTGGATCGTTGCACGCTGCTGTGGTTGAGATCATTGTTAAGCCTGGGGCTCGTGTCCGATACACCACCATTCAAAATTGGAGCCACAACGTCTATAACTTGGTCACCAAGCGTGCCAGAGTGGAAAGGGATGGGGTTATGGAGTGGATAGATGGGAATTTGGGGAGTCGCGTCACTATGAAGTATCCGTCGGTGTATCTTATGGGCAAAGGAGCCCGCGGCGAGGTTCTTTCCTTAGCTTACGCCGGAGCGGGTCAGCACCAAGACGCCGGGGCCAAGGCGATACACGCCGCTCCCCATACCTCCTCCGTTATTACCTCAAAGTCGATAAGCCGGGGCGGGGGACGAACCTCCTACCGGGGGCTTTTGGAGATAAATCCTGGGGCGGTTGGATCTCGGTCAAACGTCCGTTGCGACGCTCTGATACTGGATCCAAAATCCCGCTCGGATACCTATCCTACGATGCGTGTTAACGAGAGGGAGGTCTCCGTCGAACACGAAGCTAAGGTATCCAAAGTCGGAGAGGAACAGCTTTTTTACCTGACAAGCCGTGGCCTGTCGGAGGAGCTTGCTACCTCTCTCGTGGTAAACGGGTTTGTCGAGCCGATAGTTAAGGAGCTTCCTTTGGAGTATGCTGTCGAGCTCAATCGTTTGATAGAGCTTGAAATGGAAGGATCGGTAGGATGATTTTTGCGGCTATCGCGGGCAAAAGAACCGAAAAAATCGAGGTCCCTTTAGCAAAAGAAGGGGAGGCCGAGGAGCTTGTGGTAGTTTTTGCCGCGCGCGGTAAAGACGTTGTGGACCTAGACCTTTCAACCGTGCACACGGCTCCTTCGACAAAGGGGCGAATAATTGTTCGCGGTGTTGTTTTTGACGACGCATCCGCCCGGATTAAGGGTTTGATAAGGATGGAAAAGAAGGCGATCAAATCCGATGACTTTTTTGAGGGGCGGGCCCTGGTCTTTGGCAAAGGGGCAAAGGTCGAAACTTTTCCATATCTTGAGATTGAGGCAGATGACGTTCGCGCCTCCCACGCGGCTACGGTGGGGGTCGTGGACGAGGAGCAGCTTTTTTACTTAACAAGCCGCGGTATTTCAGAAAAACAGGCTCGCGATCTGATCGTCGGAGGCTTTTTGGAAGGGGTTTTGGGAACCCCCAACCTTGCAAGCATAAAGGGCAAGAAGGTAATCTCGGACTTGGAAAAGGTAAAAAACTATGCCTTGGGCTAAAGTCGCAAAAACCTCGGACATTTCGGACGGACAGATCAGACCCTTCGAGGTTGAGGGGAAGACGGTGGCGGTGGCTCGCCTGGGCGAGGAGTTTTTCGCCATAGACGACATCTGTACGCACGCGCGGTGCTCGCTGGGGGAGGGGGTTTTGATAGACGAGGAGGTAGAGTGTCCTTGTCACGGTTCTCGGTTTAACGTAAAAAGCGGAGCGGTCCGTTTTCTACCGGCTACGGTTCCTATTAAAACCTACAAAGTCAAGGTCGAAGGCGACGAGGTCTCGGTTGAGATATAACTAAAGTGTTTGACTCCCAAAAGCTTAAGAAGGATTTCCCAATACTTGCTCAATTGATAAACGGCAAACCGCTCGTCTATCTGGACAACGCCGCAACCTCTCAAAAACCCCGGGCGGTTGTGGGCGCCGTTTCCCGCTACTACGAAGAGATTAACTCCAATATACACCGCGGAATCCATACCTTGGCGGAGCGTGCAACAGCCGCTTACGAGGAGACTCGAGGAAAGGCAGCGAAATTTGTAGGAGCCGCGACCGAGGAGATAGTCTTTACCAGCGGAACGACGGAAGGGATAAATTTGGTCGCGCAAGCTTTGGGGAAGGGCTATCTTAAAGCGGGCGACAACGTGCTTTTGACGCTAATGGAGCACCACTCCAATATAGTTCCTTGGCAGCTTCTGGTGCAGGACATAGGGATAAATCTAGAGTTTATTCCAGTTACTCAAGAAGGGTTTTTGGAAGAGACGGAAAAGGCGATTTCGCGGGTGAAACCAAAGCTTCTCTCCTTCACCCACGTCTCAAATGTCTTGGGAACAATCAACCCCGTTCGGGAACTGATCAGGTTCGCCAAAACCCTAGACCCTAAACCCTATGTTTTGGTCGACGGGGCACAGGCGGTGCCTCATTTGCCGGTCAACGTTTCCTCCCTCGGCGCGGATTTTTATGCCTTCTCCGCCCACAAGATGTTGGGTCCTACGGGAGTAGGCGCTCTTTTTATCAGGCGCGACGTTGCAAAAAGCCTTCCACCGTTTCACGGTGGGGGAGAGATGATAAGAGAGGTTCACCTCAAAGAATCCCTCTATAAGGATCCGCCATATCGCTTTGAGGCGGGGACGCCCAATATCGCCGGGGTCGTGGGGTTTGGCGCGGCTTTCGATTATTTGTCGGAGCTCGGGATGGATGCGGTTAGAGAGCACGAGGATGCTCTCACGGCCTATGCTCTCGAGCGGTTATCCGCGGTTGAAGGGTTAACCGTCTACGGCCCGCCCTCTGCGGAAGAGCGTGGAGGCGTGGTCTCCTTTTCGGTCGAGGGGATGCACCCTCACGATTTGGCGACCGTCTTGGATCAGGAGGGAGTGGCCATTCGCTCCGGCCACCACTGCGCGATGCCTCTTCACAGTCATTTGGGTTTGGTCGCGACGGCGCGAGCGAGTTTTTATCTCTACAACACACGCGAGGATGTCGATCGGTTAATAGAGGCTCTTGAGGGAGCAAGAAAGGTCCTATCGTGAAGTTTTACAGGGAGGAGATACTAGACCACGCCAAAAACCCGAGAAATTGGGGCAAACTTGAAAAGCCGACCCACAAGGCGAGGTTTACCAACCCTTTGTGCGGGGACGTCGTTGAGGTCGGACTCATTTTGGCGGGCAATCCTCCTAAGGTTAAGGAAGCGCGGTTTGAGACCGACGGATGCGTCGTTTCAGTTGCCGCCGCCTCCATGTTATCGGAACATATCAAAGGAAAAACCCGAAAAGAGCTCTCCAAACTCGATGACGAGGGGATCGTTTCCTGGTTTGGGGGAACCTTGACCTCCTCGCGTCGGGATTGCGCGCTTCTTCCCCTGCGTGCGCTTAGGGAATCTTTAGGGGACTAGAGGTATAATTATTTGGTCTTGCCGCCATCGTCTAGCCTGGTCCAGGACGTAGCGTTCTCAACGCTAAAACACCGGTTCGAATCCGGTTGGCGGCACCAGGATCGAACCAGGGAATTTTGCTTTGACTTTTAAGGATTGATTTGTTAAATTTGGGGGCAATTGATCCCCAATAAAGTGTCCCTCGTGTGATACTTGCAAGCTGGGGTCGTTATTTTTTATTTGGGGAGTGTGCACTTATGGAAAACGAGAAAGTATACCTGACCCAGGAGGGTCTGGAAAAATTGAAAACCGAGCACGACGAGCTGGTAAACACTCGTCGCAAGGAGGTTGCGGAAAAACTCCAGAAAGCGCGCGAGCTCGGCGACGTCACGGAAAACGCTGCATACGACGCGGCTCGAGACGAGCAGGCCTTTGTAGAAGGGCGAATATCTGAATTGGAGGATATCTTAAAGCGCGTCGAAGTCGTTAAAAAGAGCGCGGCTGGGGAGATCGCCATCGGTTCAACCGTAAAGGTTCATCTCGACGGCAACGAGCAGGAGTTCCAGGTTGTAGGGGCGCACGAGGCTGACCCGGCAGCTGGAAAGATTTCCCACGAATCTCCCCTAGGACAAGCCCTTTTGGGCCGCAAGGTAGGAGAAGAGATTAAGGTCGAAGCTCCCGTTGGTAACCTCACCTACCACATCCTCGAAATTAAGTAACTGGCTACTAACCACCGTCTACTTGTATAATTCTCCTGATTATGCCTCGTCCTATTGAAGAGCTTCGCGGTGAGAGGTTAAAGAAACTAAAAAAACTTAAGGAACTGGGTATCAACCCGTACCTTTCCAAGTTTGCCCGCAAACACACCGTTTCCCAGGCCATAAGGAGTAAGCTCGGAAGCAAGGTTGAAGTTGCGGGACGGATTGTGGGCTGGCGCGAGCATGGGAAGATCTCCTTCACGGACTTAAAGGACGAGACCGGCAAGATCCAAGTCGCCTTCAAATCCGACTCCATAACCAAACAGATAGCCGAGATTCTAGAACTTGTGGATATTGGGGATTTTGTGGGGGTATTGGGGAAGACGTTCAAGACCGCATCCGGAGAGCTGACCATAGAGGCCTCGGATTTTGTTCTTTTGACCAAATCTCTCCTTCCCCTTCCTGCCAAATCCGGGCTGGCGGATGTGGAGGAACGATACAGACGCCGCTACTTGGATCTCATCCTCAATCCCGAGGTTAAAGAGCGTTTTGACAAGATTTCCCAGATTATCCAAAGCATGCGCGGTTTTCTCCTAAAAGAGGGTTATACCGAGGTACTTACCCCTAGTTTACAGTCTCTTTATGGCGGAACCCTGGCGCGCCCGTTTGTAACCCATTTCAATGCTCTTGATACCGACTTCTATCTTCGCATTTCAAACGAGATGTATCTGAAGCGATTAATAGTTGGGGGGTATGAGAAGATTTTTGAGTTCTCCGTCGATTTTAGAAACGAAGGTGTGGACTCCACCCACAACCCTGAGTTTCTGCAAATGGAAACCATGTGGGCTTACGCCGATTACAAGGATAACATGAGGTTTGCCGAGCACATGTTTTCACACATCGCAAAGGAAGTTTTGGGCTCAACAAAAACTACCTACCGGGGCAAAAAGATTGACTTCAAGCCGCCGTGGAAGAGGGTATCGATGGTCGAGGCGGTTTGGGAGCAGACGAAGTTGGACTGGACCAAGGTAAAAAGCTTGGAAAACGCTCGGGCGGAGGCGAAAAAGCTTGGGGTGGATATTAAAGGAAAGCACGTTAAGGGACAGATTCTTGAGGAGATTTTTGCGGCCAAAGTCGAACCAAAGCTCGTCCAACCTACCCTCGTTACCAACTATCCACGCGATATCATGCCGCTTGCCAAGACAGTTGAAGATGACCCCGAGTATGTGGAGAATTTTGAGATATTTATCGCCGGCCGGGAGCACGGCTTAAGCTATTCTGAGGGGAACGACCCCTTGCTTTTGAGGGAGAATTTCGAGGCCCAAGCGAAGCTCCGAAAGGAGGGTCAATTGGAGACACACCCCGTCGATGAGGATTTTTTGGAGGCCATGGAGTATGGAATGCCTCCCACCTCGGGTTTGGGAGTGGGTATGGAACGGCTCTTTATGCTTTTGACGGACACCGCTTCAATTAGGGAAGTTATGCTCTTCCCCGCCCTTCGACCCAAGAAATGACGCGAGAAGAGGCGTTCGAACTAGTTCAAAACTGGACAAAAAACAAAAATCTTGTAAAACATATGTTCGCGGTTGAGGCCGTGATGCGTGCTCTGGCCCGTCGTTTGGGGGAGGATGAGGAAAAGTACGCCTTAGCCGGACTTGTGCACGACGCCGATTACGAAAAGTTTCCAGAAGAGCATCCCTTAAAACTCATAGAGGAACTTGAAAAACGAGGCGAAGAGGTGTGGTTGGTGAACGCCGTCAAAACCCACGCCTGGGGTCGGCATAACCTGCCCGAGCCCAAGACGCGGCTTGAGTGGGCGCTTTACACCTGCGACGAGCTGACTGGTTTAGTGGTCGCGGTCGCCTTGGTTCGTCCGGATAAAAAGCTTTCCTCGGTAACCGCCGACTCGGTCCTTAAGAAATGGAACGAGAAGTCCTTCGCCGCCGGGGTTCACCGGGACCAGATAGAGCTTTGTGAAGAGAAGTTGGGTATAGAGCTTTCTGAGTTTGTGGGCATAGCGCTTGGTGCGATGCAGGGGATATCGGACGAGCTTGGTTTGTAGCAAGTTGGGATGTTATTTTAGTAGCAGCACTGACCTCTGGTCATTGGTTACTAGTCACTAAGTAATGCTCGATCCTAAGTTTGTTGCAGAAAACCTGAAAGAGATCAAAGAGGTCGCCGCCGAGCGGGGGATGAAGGTTGACGTCTCCGAACTAGAGAAGTTCTCAGACGCCCGTTCGCAGCTTAGAGTTCAAGTTGAGCGATTGCGAGCCGAGCAGAACAGACTTAGTAAGCGCGGCAGAAAGAAGAAGCCAACAAAAAAAGATATAGAGCGGGCGACCGAGATAAAGCAGGAGCTCAAAAACCTCGAACCCCAACTCAAAAATATCGAGGAACAGATACAACATCTCTTGTGGCAGCTTCCCAACCTCATCCACCCCAAAACGCCTCGCGGCGGCGTGGAGAAAAACAAGGTCCTCAAGAAAGGCAAACCCAAGACCCTACCTTTTAAAGCCAAAAACCACGAGGAGCTTTCCCAAAACCTTGACCTTATCGACTTTGAAGCCGGCTCCAACGTTGCTGGAGCTAAGTTCTACTACCTCAAAAACGAGGCGGCTCTCTTGGAGTTTGCGCTTATAAAATATGCTTTTGACTTGCTTATGGATGAAGGGTTTACGCCCTTTGTAACTCCAGACCTGGCCAAAAGCGAAATTATAGACGGGGTAGGGTTTGTCCCGCGCGGTCCGGAATCCAATATCTATATGGTCGAAGAGGAGGATTTAGGGTTGATTGGAACCGCGGAGATAACGCTCGGCGGCTATCACGCCGACCAAGTCCTTAAAGCCGAGGATCTTCCCCTAAAGTACGCTGGATTCTCCCACTGCTTTAGGAGGGAAGCCGGTACTTACGGGCAAGAATCCAAAGGGCTCTACCGGGTTCACCAGTTCTCCAAAGTCGAGATGTTCGTATTTTGCCGACCAGAGGAATCGGAAAAGATGCACGATTACCTCCTCAAGCTCGAGGAGAAGATATTCAAAGGGCTAAAAATCCCTTATCGGGTCGTCGATATCGCCTCCGGTGATTTGGGGGCGGCGGCTTACCGCAAGTTCGACCTTGAGGCGTGGATGCCTGGGCGAGGGGAGTGGGGGGAGATAACCTCGACCTCAAACACCACCGACTACCAGGCGCGACGTTTAAACGTCAAATACAAGAGGAAGGACGGGGCTACGGATTATCTTCATACTCTAAACGGTACGGCTATCGCGATTTCCCGGGCGCTTATCGCCATTTTGGAAAACTACCAACAGGAAGACGGATCGGTCAAAGTCCCTACTGCCCTCGTCCCCTATGTCGGCAAGAAAATTATCCGCCGATAAGCCGCGGATCATCTATTCAACCGTGTCATCCCACTCGGGACCGATAAACGTTTGGGCAGATGCTGGGGGTTTGGTCCTGGAGGTTGGGGGTTATCCCCAATCCGTCTCGCTTGATACCCCGACGCTTTCGGAGCGCTATTGGGCACGAGCGACGAAGGAGGTTGCATCCCGGCTCGAGGATCCAAAGCGAGCGCTAGTCGTGGGGGTCGGGGGAGGGACGATACTTCACTTCATCTTTTGACTAGAGAATTTCCTAAGCTTGCCGTCACCGGAATAGAGCTCGACCCCGAGATTATAAGGGTGGCGCGGGAGTTTTTCGATTTGGACAAAATCCAAAACCTTACGGTTGTGGTGGGGGATGGGGGAGAGTACATAAAGAGCTATTTGGGCGAGCCCTTCGATTTAACCTTCGTCGACGCTTATCTGGGTGGCAACTTTCCTCTTCATTTTGAAGAAGGAAGATTTTTGCGAGATCTCAAGCGCGTAACCCGCGCGGGTGGGGTGGTGGTCATAAACCGCGCGAGCGGACTTGAATTAGGGGTGTTTAAACGCTTGCTCGTTAAGGTTTTTGCTAACGTTGAGGTGATCAAGATTCCCCTTCCCGGGTTTTTAGGGGGTATGGGTGGAAATTACCTTTTCATATGCAGTTAAGCGACGGCGTTCTTGTTTTTTTGGCTCAATACCTGGTCTTTTTTTCCTTGCTCGTTATACCCTATCTTTGGGTTCGCCGGGAGCGACACGATATTGTGCGCATTATGGTTTCGGTGGTCGTGGCTTATACGATTTCCGAGATTATTAAGACTCTGGTCTCCGCTCCCCGACCTTTCGTGGTGGGGGAATTTGAACCCTTAATAGCTATGCAACCCAGGGAGTTTTACGGTTCCTTTCCCTCGGGTCACACCGCTTTTTTGACCGCGCTTGCCGCGTCGGTATTCTTTACGGAAAAAATCCCCGGTGCGGTTATATTTTTGATGGCGGCTGTGGTGGGAGCCGGGCGGGTTTTGGTTGGGGTGCACTATCCGTTGGACATATTGGTTGGGGGGGCTATCGGAATAACAACGGCCT
>JABAOH010000592.1_pt2 | contig 43906 bp, 39 predicted proteins | sample 7062181 | NCBI WGS metagenome assembly JABAOH01 (sample SAMN14538630, study PRJNA623070) | marine sediment metagenome | biome: marine biome [ENVO:00000428]; feature: marine pelagic biome [ENVO:01000023]; material: deep marine sediment [ENVO:00002113]; isolation source: pool of 5 deep marine... | reverse complement strand
TCGACAACGAGATGACGACGGTCCACCTCTGTCCCTCCTGCGCGGCCGAGAAAGGACTCGATGCCGGGAGCGCCAAGAACCTGCCGCTCTCAGACTTCCTCGCGCAGATGGGGCAGGCGGCGGTCACCGAGGAGGAGCGGGTCGTCGCCGGTCCGTGCACCTATTGCCACACGACCGTCGATGACTTCCGGCGAAGCGGACGCCTGGGCTGCCCTCACTGCTACTCGGTTTACGAGTCGCAGCTGCGGGCGATCCTGCGGCGAATCCACGGCTCGACTTACCACCTCGGCAAAGTCTACGTGCCGCCGGCCAGCGAGGCGGCAGACCGCGCCGCCCGCCTCGCAGGACTGCGCCGCAAGCTGCAACAAGCGGTGGAAGCCGAGGATTTCGAGCGTGCCGCGATGATCCGCGACCAGATCCGAGAGCTGGAGGCGGCGATCGACGCATGATTCCACTCGACTTTCGCTCCATTCCCGACTTCGGACTCGCCTGGCTCGATGCCAGCGGGCCTGACTGTGACATTGTCCTCTCGACTCGGGTTCGTATCGCCCGCAACCTGCAAGGCTATCCGTTCTCCGTGCGCGCGAAACCGGCCGATAGGGAAGCCATACTGTCGACTGTTCAAGATGTGCTCGATCGAACACCACCCGTCGCCAACGGCATCTTCGTCAACATCGACCGCCTCGACTCACGGGGACGTCAACTGCTCCTCGAACGCCATCTCGTCAGTCGTGAGCTCGTCGGTCAGGACGGCAGCGAGGCTCCTTCCTCCTCGGCACTCGTCGCTTCCAGCGACGAGCCCGTCGGCCTGATGATCAACGAGGAGGATCACCTGCGCCTGCAGAGCCTCACCAGCGGCTTCAGCCCCCGGCGGACCTGGGAACTGGTCGACTCGCTGGACGAGGAACTCGGCAGCCAGTTGCCCTACGCGTTCCATCATGAGTTCGGTCACCTGACGTCCTGCCCGACAAACTGCGGCACGGGGTTGCGCGCGTCGGTTCTCATCCACCTCCCGGGGCTCGTCCTCACCAAGGAGATCAACAAAGTCCTGCAGGGCATCTCTCAAGTCGGCTTGACCTTCAGGGGATTGTACGGCGAAGGATCCGAGGTCGTCGGCAACCTCTTCCAGATCTCGAACCAGACCACGCTTGGCAAGAGCGAGGAGGATCTGATCGATCACCTCCAGAAGATCGTCGGCCAAGTCGTCGAGTACGAACGTCAAGCCCGCGCCGTTCTCGTCCGCGACGCGCCAAACGTCATCGAGGACAAGGTCTGGCGGGCTTTCGGGCTCCTTTGCCACGCCCGCTCCCTTGGCTTCGACGAATTGATGAACCTCCTCTCCGGCGTCCGCCTCGGCCTCTCCCTGAAACTAATTGCTGGGCCTAGGGTATACGTGTTGAACCGCATTATGATCTTTGCCCAGAACGCTCACCTGGAGGAGGCCGGCGGCGCAGGTACGCTTTCAGGTCCGGAGCTTGACATCCAGCGCGCAATCTACGTGCGTTCAGCACTGGCGGAGGCCGAGCCCTCCCCTGGTAGCTGATAACCAAGATCAACCGTGTGGTGGTGCCCGATCCTGGGCGCGATGAGGGTTAAATGAACTACAATTTCACCGATCGGGTTCGCAAGGTTCTCGCTATGGCGCGCGAGGAGGCCGTCCGGCTCCAGCACGACTATGTCGGCACCGAGCACATCCTGCTGGGGCTGATCCGTGAAGGCGAGGGCGTGGCGGCGGCCGTGCTGATGAACTTGAACGTCGACCTAGACCAGATACAGGAGCGGACCGAGGAGCAGGTCAGGAAGGGCAAGGCCGGGGCGACGATGGGAGAGCTGCCCTACACATCCCGGGCCAAGAAGGTCCTCGAGTTCGCCGTGGCTGAGGCCCGCGACCTGAACCATAGCTATGTCGGCACCGAGCATCTGCTGCTGGGCCTGCTCAGGGAAGAGAAGGGGGTCGCGGCCCAGGTGCTGGAGTCGTTGGGCGTGACGCTGGAGCAGGCGCGCGAGCAGACGTTGAAGCTGTTGGGAACCGATATGCCGAGCCCCGGTCCGGGTGCCGCGGCGGGGCCGAGCACCAAGGAAAAGAAGTCGAAGACGCCTGCTCTGGACCATTTTTGCCGGGACCTGACAGAGCTGGCACGGGCCGGTGAGCTCGACCCGACGATCGGCCGCGAGAAGGAGATCGAGCGTGTGATGGAGATCCTCTCGCGACGCAAGAAGAACAACCCGGTATTGATCGGCGAGCCCGGCGTAGGTAAGACGGCGATCGTGGAAGGACTGGCGCAGCTCATCTCGCGAGGCGAAGTGGCGGACAGCCTCAAGGGCCACCGGGTACTGGCGCTCGACATGGCGGCAGTGATCGCTGGCACAAAGTATCGGGGTCAGTTCGAGGAACGGTTGAAGGCCGTAATGAACGAGATCGCACAGAACCGCGACGTCATCCTGTTCATCGATGAGGTTCATACGCTGGTCGGAGCCGGAGCCGCCGAGGGTGCGATCGACGCCTCGAACATGCTGAAGCCGGCGCTGGCGCGCGGCGAGCTGCAGTGCATCGGCGCCTCGACGCTCAACGAGTACCGCAAGCACATCGAGAAAGACGGGGCACTGGAGCGCCGCTTCCAGACCGTGATGGTCGACCCACCGACGGTTGATGAGACGATCGAGATCCTCGACGGCCTCAAAAAGCACTACGAAGACCACCACACGGTCAGGCTGCCGCAGGATACCCTGGTAACAGCGGCGAAACTCTCCGAACGCTACATCACAGACCGGCACCTGCCCGACAAGGCGATCGACGTGATCGATGAGGCATGTGCCCGAATTCACCTGTCGACTCAGGTGCCGCCCCCCGAGGTCGCTGATTTGCAGGAAGAGCTGAAGAAGATCGGGGACCTCAAGGACGAGGCGATTCGCGATCAGGACTTCGAGCGGGCGGCAGAGTTGCGCGACAAGGAGCGTGACCTGCAAGCCGAGATCCGGCGTCGCCGCGAGGAATGGGAGGAGGAGCGCCGTACCTTTCGCCCGCTGATCACCGAAGAAGACGTTGCCTTCATCGTCTCGCGCTGGACCGGCATTCCCGTCACGCGCCTACAGGAGGCCGAGACGGACCGCCTGCTCCGCATGGAAGAGGAGATGCACAAGCACGTCGTCGGCCAAGACGACGCGATCACCGCTATCAGCCGGGCCATCCGGCGCAGCCGAGCGGGCCTCAAGGACCCGAACCGACCCATCGGCTCCTTCATCTTCAGCGGCCCCACGGGCGTAGGAAAGACGGAGCTGGCCCGAGCGCTGGCCCGCTTCCTGTTCGCCGACGAGACGGCGCTGATCCGCGTCGACATGTCCGAGTACATGGAGAAGTTCTCGGTCAGCCGGCTGATCGGTGCGCCTCCCGGGTACGTCGGCTACGAGGACAGCGGCGCCCTGACCAAGGCGGTGCGTCACAAGCCGTACAGCGTGGTGCTATTCGACGAGATCGAGAAGGCGCACCCGGACGTGTTTAACATACTGCTGCAAATACTCGACGACGGACGCATCACCGACAACTACGGCCGCGTCATCGATTTCAAGAACACGATCCTGATCATGACCTCGAACGTCGGCGCTCGGGACATCGTTAAGGGTGGTGGTGTGGGATTCCACTCGCCGGACGCTCAGGCCAGTTACGAGGACATGGCGGAGCGCGTCAAGGATGAGATCCAGAGGGTGTTTAACCCCGAGTTCCTCAATCGCCTCGACGAGGTAATCGTATTCCATCCGCTGTCCAGGGACCACATCAGGGAGATCGTCTCCGTACTGATGCGCGACGTGCGGTCCCGGCTCGAGGAGGAGGCCTTAAAGCTCCAGCTCAGCGAAGCGGCCGTCGACTTCCTGGTGGAACGCGGATTCGACGCCACGTACGGCGCGCGGCCGCTGAAGCGGGCGATCCAGCGCTACGTCGAGGACCCGCTGTCCGAGAAGATCCTGATGGCGGAGCTGGCACCGGGCGACGTCATCGAGGTCGGGGTCGCAGCAGACGGAGAGCAACTGGAATTCAGCGTTCTCTCTTCCTCTTCCTTTACGACGTGAGGCAGTACGTACTTCTCCCCGCCCTCTTGACCCTCGCTAGCTTCGGTGCGAGGGCCGAGCCCTTGCTGGGCCAGGACGAGCAGCCCAGAGTGCAACTCGTCCGCGTCGATTCCATCGCTGTCACCGGCAACACTCGCCTCGCCACGGCCGCCGTGCTCTCCGAGCTCGGCTTCCGTACGGGAGACGAGATCACCCGTACCGTCTTGCAGCGCGGTGTCCAGCGCCTCATGGCCACCGGCGAGTACGACGATGTGCGGGTGTACGCCAGCGACGATGCGTTGGGCAGGACGACGTTGATCGTCAATCTCGTCGAACGGCCGACGATCATCTCTTATCGCTTCGAGGGCCTCGAGCACATCGGCAGCGGCGCAATCCGTGATACGGTGGGCTTGGAATCGGGCCGTCCGCTCAGTCCGGCGGCGGTACACGAGGTGGGTTATCTCGTCCGGGCCGAGCTTGCCGAGCAGGGTTACATGGCGGCGACGGTGGACACTTCGCTGATCCCTGGGGATCGGCCGGGCCTCTACCGTCTGGTCTTCAACGTCAGTGAAGGTAGCCGCATCGTCGTGACCGCCCTCGACTTCGAGGGCAATGAAGCGCTGAGCGACGGGGAACTGACCTCGGCGATGTCCGTGCGCCCGGAGGGCTTCTTCTGGTGGCAGACCGGCGAGTTCCGGGACGAGGACTACCGCGAGGACCTCGCGGTGAACCTGCTCGAGCACTACGGCCAGCACGGATACCTCGACTTCCAGGTTCTCGGCGACACGATGATCGTCGATCCCACGACCGGGAAGGCGAAACTTGTGGTCCGGGTCGAGGAGGGTCGCCAATACCGAATAGCGGACTTCCAGATCGAGGGCAACGAAGCCTTCCCGACCGAGCTTCTCCAGGCGCGCTTTAACCCGAAAGGCCGCTCGCTGCTACAGCGACTTCCGCTGATCGGCAGACCTGCCGAGAAGGGCGACCCCATCTTCGACACGCACCAGTGGCGGGACGCAACCGACGAGATAATGCAGCTGTATAGAAACAGCGGCTTCCTATACGCTCAGATCGATCCGATCGTCGAGAAACTACCCGAGGGCGATGATGGCGATCCCCGAGTTCGGCTTACCTGGAAGATCGAGGAGCTCAACCAGGCCTACATCAAGCTGGTCGATATCACCGGCAACACGACCACACACGAGCGCGTCGTGCGCGACAGACTCATATTGCTGCCCGGTGATGTGTATGGCGACGACCGAATCGTCTCCAGCTATCAGGCCATACAGGGACTTGGCTTCTTCGACCCGGTTCCGCCTAACGAGGCCCTCGCGGTCAACCCCGACGACCAGGGTGACATCAACGTAACCTTCAAGGTCAAGGAAAAGAGTACCGGCAGCATTCAGTTTGGCGCTTCGTTGGCACCCACCATAGGATTGGCCGGATTCGTCGGCTACGAGCAGCCGAACCTCTTCGGCCGCGCCAAGTCCGGTCGCTTCCGCTGGCTCTTCGGTAGCAGGTCCAACGATATCGAGCTCGCTTACAGCGATCCCGCAGTCCTTGGAAGCCGGAACTCATTCGGCGTTTCCTTGAGGAACTCCCGCGATCAGTTCAGCTTCCTCGGTCTCGGTCGCCGCCGCCAGACCGGCGGTACCTTGAGCTTCGGCACGCCTTTCTTCGGCTCGCGCTGGACCCGCATTTCCGTTCGCTACTCGCTGTTCCGGGACCGGTACGACTCCGACGTAGGCGACCTCGATCTCAAGCAGCGCGAGCTGTTAGGTGTGGGGACCCGGAGCTCGATCGAGCTTCGCCTATCCCGCGACACCCGCAACCATCCGCTGTTCCCGACCAGTGGAAGCCGCAACTCCGCTGGCATCGAGTTTACCGGCGGCTTCCTCGGCGGCGACGGCGACTACCGCAAGATTACGTTCGAGAGCAGCTGGCATACACCCATCGCCCGCCTCGTTTCCGATCCGATGAAGACGCCCATCGACTTGACCCTGGGATTAGGGGTCATCGGTGGTTTCATCGACGGGAACAACCCCTTCTATCTCGAGCGCTTCTTCGCCGGCGGCGTCCGCTACGGCCCAAAGCTCCGCGGCTACGACGAGCTGACGATCACGCCGGTCGGCCACGTGCCACGAGACGCGGCGGGGTTCAGTCAACTCGACCGTGTCGGCGAAGCTTACTTCATTCTCAACGGCAGTGTCGGGATCAGGCTCGGCGGTAGCTTCTTCGTCAACGCTTTCTACGACGCCGGCAACGTCTGGGCAACGTCGCATGGCCTCAACCCGACCGACCTGTTGCGAGGCTTCGGCATCGGTGTAAGCTTAGTCACACCCATGGGACCCCTGGGGATCGACTACGCCTACGGCATCGACCGACGCGATTTCTTGGGCAACCCTGATCCGGGGTGGAAACTGCACTTCAGATTCGGGCAGGTGTTCTGAGGTGCTTGATGGACAGGTGTCTGGGACGGGCAGCTGCCCGTCCTGGGCACATTAGCAGAGGGGAGCAAGAGAGTGCAGTACAAAGTTAGCGCAATTGTGGTAGCGACGGCTTTGGCCGCGCTCGGCTATGCCGGCTTCAACGGGCCGCAGGGCTCGCAGATCAAACTGGCATACATTAATTCGAACGAGATCATCTCCCAAGCCCCAGGCGCCGCGGAGGCTCAGGCCACATTTGAGCGCGAGATGGCGGGTTGGAACGCACAAGTCGAGGCGATGGGCGACTCGCTCCAGACAATGATCACGCAGTACGAGCAGCAGCAGGTCATGCTGTCGCCGGAAGCGCGAACCCAGCGGCAGCAGGAGATCAATCAGAAGCGGCTGGAGTTCCAGCAACGGACCGCCGATCTAGAGAACAGGGCACAGAGCCGGCAGCAGGAGCTGGTCGCCCCGATCTACGAGGCGGTGTCCAACGTGCTGGTCACGTTGCGAGAAGAAGAGCAGTACACGATGATCTTCGATGCCGCGGCCGGGGCTCTGATCGCCGCCGACACGGCCTTGGACATCACCGCCCAGGTCCTGCAGCGGTTGCAGGCCCAGAGCGCTGAACCGGGAGGGACGCCGAACTAGCGTCGCGAGCCCGGCCGGCCTCAGGCCCCGGGCTCATGCGCCCACGGTCTCCAGCCGGCACCGTGGGCGCTATTGCTGTAGCGTCGCTGGCTCGTGTCATCTACGCATCCACGGGAGTCCCGATGTCAACGAGTGTAACGGTTGGCCAGCTCGCCGAGCATCTCGGCGCCGAGCTGGCCGGAGATCCTGCTGGCGAGCTCTTTCGAGCTGCGCCCCTCGAGGCGGCGAGTGAAGGGGAGGTCAGCTTTCTTGCTAGGCGAAAATACCTCCCATATCTTGGCGCCACCCGCGCCACCGCCGTCATAATCGGTCGCGACCTGGGCAAGCTCGAGGACGTGCCTCGATCGACCGCCCTGTTGTGGGTCGATGACGCCCACGCCGCTCTGGCCGAGACGCTGACACTCCTCTATCCGGAGGACCAGCGAAAAGGCGAAATCGCCCCCACCGCTGTGCTCGCGCCCGACGTACAGCTGGGTGAGGGCGTAAGCATTGGGCACCACGCGGTCGTGGGCAGCGGCGCAAAACTCGACGACCGCGTCTGCGTCGGTGCCAACAGCGTGATCGGCGAGCGGTGCGAGTTGGGAGCCGACACCGAGATCAAAGACCTCGTCTGCCTCTATCCCGGCACGGTCGTCGGGGCCCGCTGCATCATCCATAGCGGCGCGCAGATCGGAGTAGACGGCTTCGGCTACGTGTTCGAGAAGGACCGCCATCGGAAGATCCCGCAGGTGGGGCGCTGCGTGCTCGAGGACGACGTGGAGATCGGCGCCAACACCTGCATCGACCGCGGCTCGGTGGGCGAAACGCGAATCGGCGCGGGCACCAAGATCGACAACCTGGTGCACATCGCGCATAACGTCTCTATCGGACGCGGCTGCGTAATCGTCGCGCAGGTTGGCATCGCCGGCAGCACAACCGTTGGTGACGGTGTGGCCATGGCCGGGCAGGTCGGAATCATCGGCCACCTGAACGTGGGCGATGGCGCCAGAGTCGCGGCCCAGTCCGGCGTCAGCCACGATATCCCGGCCGGGGAGACATGGTTCGGATACCCGGCCCGCGAGCGCAGCCAAGTGATGCGCGCGAGCGCAGCCTTTCTCAAGCTGCCCGAACTCATTCGCCGGGTAGGACGGATCGAGCGGCGACTAAACACAGAGGACCAAGCCTGAGGGCCCGGAGGTTATTGCCTTTGAAGCAACAGACGTTGGCAGGCACCGCCCAGCTCGCCGGCAGGGGCCTCCATTCCGGCGTCGCGGTGCGGATGACGCTGCGCCCGGCGCCACCGGACCACGGGATAGCGTTCCTCAGGACGGATCTAGAGGACGCCCCGCCGGTCCCGGCGCACATCGAGCGGGTAAGCGAGGTGGAGCGCGGAACGGTATTGGAGGCTGAAGGGGTGCGCGTGCGCACGGTCGAACATCTCTTGTCGGCCGCGTCGGCACTGCGCATAGACAACATGACCGTCGAGCTGGAAGGCGAAGAGCCGCCGGCTACGGACGGCAGCGCCGAGCCGTTCATGTCCCTCATGCTCGACGCAGGAATCGAGGAACAGAACGCTGACGCCGTCGTCTGGCGATGCATGGAGCCGTTCACCGTGCAAGAGGGCGATTCCCGCTACGCGGTGGTGCCAGACGAGCGGTTCGTGCTATCGGCATCGATCGAGTTCAACCATCCGCTGATCCACCGGCAGCATATCTCACTGGTTATCGAGCCGCGTAGTTTCCGCCAGCAGATCGGCTCCGCCCGCACTTTCGGTTTCTTCGAGGACGCCGAAAAACTACGGGCCATCGGACTCGCCCACGGCGCCGATACGAGCAACACTGTGGTCCTGACTACCGAGGGGCTCTACGAGGGGGTCGAGCTGCGGTTCGGCGACGAGTTCGTCCGCCACAAGATACTCGACCTGGTCGGCGACCTGGCGCTCACCGGCCACCGCATCCAGGCGCAGATCGTGGCGGAGCGACCCGGGCACCGCGGCAATATCGCGCTCGCCCGGGCCATCGTAGAGCGGGCAAAGCGCCAGAATGCCGCCCGGCGTGTCGATATCGATCAGATCGTTCGCTTGCTCCCACACCGCTTCCCCTTCTTGCTTGTCGACCGGATAATCGAATACGAGAAGGGCAAGCGGATCGTCGGCATCAAGAACGTCACGATCAACGAGGAGTTCTTCGTCGGGCATTTCCCGGGTATGCCGATCATGCCCGGCGTCTTGATTGTCGAGGCCATGGCACAGGTCGGCGGGCTTCTTCTGATGGACAGCGTGGAGAACCCGGAGGACAAAGTCGTATATTTCATGTCGCTGGACAAAGTCAAGTTCAGGCGCCCGGTCATTCCGGGCGACCAGCTCGTCTTCGAGTTGGAAATGGTGCAAATGCGCCGGACGGTGTGCCGAATGAAGGGAATCGGCCGCGTGGACGGCAGTGTTGTGGCGGAGGCGGAATTGATGGCACAGGTGGTGGACAGATGACAACACGAACCATGGCGGATAAGGGACAAACGCCCCCCAGCGTTCACCAATCGGCGATCGTCGATCCGGGCGCCGAGTTGGGTAACGGCGTGGAGGTCGGGCCCTACGCAATGATCGGCCCGAACGTGCAGGTGGGCGACGGAACGATCGTCGGGCCCCACGCTTACATCGAGAAAGACACCAGAGTAGGGCGCGAGTGCTTCATCGCCAAAGGAGCGGTGCTCGGGACCGACCCCCAGGACCTGAAGTACGAAGGCGAGAAAGCCCTGCTCATCGTCGGTGACCGCACCACGATACGCGAGTTTGCAACCTTGAACCGGGGGACACGCGCTTCGGGCTCTACAGTAGTGGGGAATGACTGCCTGCTGATGGCTTACTCCCACGTACCCCACGACACGCGCATCGGTGATCACGTGATTCTCGCCAACGCCGTCCAGATGGGCGGCCACGTCGTCATCGAGGACTGGGCCACGATAGGCGGCCTCACGGCAGTCCATCAGTTCGTCCGCGTCGGCACCCACGCATTCATCGGTGGTGCCTCGCGCGTGTCGAAAGACATCCCACCCTATACGCGGGCCGCCGGGAGCCCCTGCGCGCTCTATGGCCTTAACACAGTAGGACTCGAACGGCGCGGCCTCACCAAGGACAAGCGGTTGGCTCTGAAGCGGGCTTACAGGACCCTCTTCAGCTCGAGCATGAATCTCAGCCAGGCGATCGCGGATCTCCGCTCGCAGGGCGAGTTGACCGAAGAAGTCGAGAAGCTCGTCGCCTTCATCGAGGCGAGCGAACGTGGAGTCACGGTCTGACACTTCAGTGGATCCCGTCGCAGTAGGTGTGCTGGGCGTTGGAAGCCTCGGCTTCCATCACGCCCGTATCCTGCAGCAGCTGCCCGAAGCGCAACTCGTGGGGATCTGCGACACCGATCCCGAACGGGCGGCGACCGTGGCTTCCGAACTGGAAACCCGCGCGTTTGATGATGCCGCCGAGCTGCTGGATCGGGTCGAGGCCGCTACGATAGTCGTGCCGACCAGCAGTCACTTCGAGGTAGGAAAGCTGGCGCTGGAGCACGGCTGTGACTTGCTGATCGAGAAACCAATCACGCCGACCACCGCCGAGGCCGATGAGCTTATCCGGCTCGCCGCGGAACAGGGCCGGGTTATCCAGGTGGGCCACATTGAACGCTTCAACGGCGCGGTGCGAGCCTGCGAGCCTTACCTGGAGAACCCTCTCTTCGTCGAATCACACCGCCTGGCGCCCTTCGTTCGGCGCGGAACCGACGTGCCCGTGGTCCTCGACCTGATGATCCACGACATCGACCTCGTCTTGAGTCTGGTACGCGGCTCGGTGGCCGACGTCCGCGCCGTCGGCGTTTCCGTACTCAGCGGAAGTGTGGACATCGCTAACGCTCGTCTCGAGTTCGATGGCGGCGCCGTCGCTAACATCACAGCCAGCCGTGTCTCCATTCAGCGCCAGAGAAAGATCCGATTCTTCCAGCCTAGCGGCTACGTCAGCCTGGACTTGGGAAACAGCACCGGCGAATTCTACCGGCGAAAGGGGAGCGCCTCTCATGTCGACGAGGCAACGGCCCTGACCGACTTGGTCGAGCATATCCCGCTGCGCGGTGACGGCGAAGAGCCCCTGAAGCTGGAGTTACAGAAGTTCACCAGGGCCGTGCGTCGCGAGGAGCCGGTAGCCGTCAGCGCCGAAGATGGTCGTACGGCTCTTGCCGTCGCTCTGGATATCGTCGAACACATCGAGAGGCACCGGGACAATGTCTTTGATAAAGGTTAGGCGCGAGCGGAAGGTCCAGGGATCGCGCGAAAGGGTAGGGATGCGCACCCGGACGCTGGTCATCCTCCTGGCCGCGGTTCTCGTAGCGATCTGGTATCTGAGCTCGCGTGTCTGAGCCCCGCATCTTCTTCTCGGCGGGCGAGGCTTCAGGAGATCTTCACGGCGCCAGCCTGGCCAGAGCACTGCGTCGGAGATACCCCGATGCCGAACTGAGCGGGTTGGCCGGTCCCCGCATGGAAGCGGAAGGCGTGCGGCCCATCGTCGACTTCGAACGCTTGGCCGTCATGGGACTGGCAGAGGTCGTCGCTCGACTGCCTTTCTTCTTCTCGCTGCGCCGCCGCGTCCGTCGCCTACTCGACCAGACGCGACCGGATCTTGTCATACCGATTGACTATCCAGGCTTCAATCTGCGGCTCTGCGGCGAAGCACACGACCGGGGTATCCCGGTCCTCTACTACATCGCCCCCCAACTGTGGGCCTGGCGTCAGCAGCGGGCCCGAGTGCTGGCCGAGNNTCTACTCGAATCCTTGGACCGCCGAGAGGCGCCCAGGGACGCGATTGCGGCGCTGGGAGCCGATCCACAGCGCCCTGTCCTTGGCCTGCTCCCCGGCTCCCGGCCACAGGAAGTGCGCCAACTCCTGGGCCCCTTCCTGTCCGCCGCCGCCGAGGTCAAGCGTCGGCGCCCCGAAGTGCAGGTTATCGTGTCCAGCGCGCCGCAAGTGCCCGCCGAGCTCTACGCAGCGGCTTCCAGCTTGAGGCTCGTTGACGATTCTGCCCGAGTGCTGCGCGCCTCTACGGCTGTGTTGACCAAGTCGGGCACCTCGACGCTGGAGGCGGCCCTCAACGGGACGCCCCTCGTGATCGCCTATCGGGTGAATCCGCTGAGCTACCTGCTGGCCAAGCGATTGGTTCGTGTCGACAGCGTCGGCATGGTGAACATTCTGGCCGGACGCCCCATCGCTCCCGAGTTCCTGCAGCGACTTCCTGCCGAGGCGATGGCCGAGGCGCTGTTGCCGCTGCTCGACGAGAGCTCGCACGAGAGAGGTGAGATGGTCGAGGCGCTGCGCGCGGTCCGAGACCAGCTGGGCGAGCCGGGGGCGGCGGAGCGCGTGGTGGATCTGGCGGCTGAATTTCTGGACGGACAAGAGTGAGAGCGCGCGACCGGATCGCCTTGGGACTGGTCGGCAACTTTGGCGCGCTGCTGTTCCGCGGGCTATACTCGAGCCTCGCCTTCGACGTCGAAGGTGTAGAGCATCAGGAAGCGACCTGGGGAACCGGCGAGCCTGTGGTATTCGTCACCTGGCACGGGCGCCTCATTCCGTTGTTGTACCTTTATCGCGGCAAGGGGATCGTGATGCTGGTCAGCGAGCATCGCGACGGCGAGTACCTGACGCGCGTCGGAAAGGCCCTCGGTTACGACGCCGTTCGCGGCTCCAGCACACACGGCGGCTTCCCGGCGCTGCGCGACCTGGTCCGCAAGCTCAGGGCGGGCCGCTCGCTGGCGATCACCCCGGATGGGCCCCAGGGGCCACGCGAGAAGTTGAAGCCAGGGGCGCTGCAGGCCGCGCGGATGACAGGCGCGCCGGTGATCCCCGTGATGGCCGGGACGCCACGTGCCTGGTGGTTCGAGGGCTGGGATAGTTTCATGGTGCCGAAACCGTTCGCGAGGATTCGCGTCGCTATCGGCGAGTCGCGGCGCGTGCCACGTGATTGCTCGTTGCGCGACCTCGAGGAGCACGCACGGGCCCTAGAGTCCCAGCTTCATGACCTGAAGGCACGAGTCGACCTGCCAACGGCGCAGCGACCATGAGCGAGTGGCACGAGCGCCTCTGGACGCCCGACACTGCGGCTTATCGCGCGGCCTCAACGCTGCTGATACCAGCGGAGCTAGCTTATCGGGCAGCCGTGGCCGCCCGCGCCTGGATGTACGACCGGGGCATCCTGAGCTCGGTGGTCGCACCGATCCCGGCGCTGGGGGTCGGCAACCTGACGGTAGGCGGCACCGGAAAGACTCCCATGACCGCCTGGTTCACGAAGACGCTAGGCGCCCGCGGTCGCGTTCCCGCGGTCGTGATGCGCGGCTATGGAGGCGACGAGGTCGAGGTTCACAGGCTCCTCAATCCTGAGGTACCGGTGCACGCCACAGCCGACAGGATCGAAGGAGTCAGACGAGCCGAGCGGGGCGGGGCAGACGTCGTCGTTCTGGACGACGCGTTTCAACACCGTGCACTACGGGCGGACGCCTACGTCGTTCTGCTGGCCGCCGAGGAGTGGAGCGACTCGCCGCGCCTGTTGCCCCGAGGCCCCTGGCGCGAGCCGCCCTCGGCGTTGGAGCGGGCGTCATTGATTGTCACGACGCGCAAGGTCGCGACCCGAGACGACGCGCAGCGCGTCAGCGGGGAGCTGGCCGAAATTTGTCCGGCGGCCGAAATAGCGGAAGCGTACATTGGCCTCGCGGGGCTCGCCCGTTACGATGGGGCCAGCGGCAGGCTGACCGAACCGGCGCCGCCAGCAGGATTCCGTTGCGCCCTGGCCGTGGCCGGCGTGGCCCGGCCGAGCACCGTCTTCGCGCAACTGGAAGCGGCGGGCGCAACTGCAGACGAGTGGTGGGGTTTCTCCGACCACCATCGTTATAGCCGGGAAGAGGTCGCCCGGATCGCACAACGGATTCGGAGCGGGCCGCTCATCGCCACCCTGAAGGATGCCGTGAAGTTGGGTGCTGGTCTGGGACCGGCGACCGAGCTATACGTTCCGCTGCAAAAGGTCGAGTGGGAGAGCGGCCGGGAGGCGGTGGACCTTCTCCTCACGGGCTTGGAGCGCCAGGGATGAGCGCCATCGACACGGACATCCTTGTCATCGGTTCCGGGATCGCAGGCCTGACGTTCGCGCTGCGCGTCGCCGAGCACGCCGATGTCGTCCTGGTGACCAAGAAAGCCAGTCTCGAGTCGAACACGAACTACGCCCAGGGCGGGATCGCCGCAGTCGTGGATCGTGGCGATTCCTTCGCCGATCACGTTCACGACACGTTGCAGGCCGGCGCCGGTCTCTGTCACTTCGATCGGGTCGATACGCTGGTACGCAGCGGGCCACAGGCCGTCGCCGACCTGATCGACTGGGGTGTCCGTTTCTCGCAGTCGGAAGGGCATCTCGCTCTCGGCATCGAAGGCGGCCATTCACACGCCCGCATCGTGCATAGCAAGGACAAGACGGGCGCCGCGATCGAGGACGCGCTCGATCGTGCCGTCGCCGGCCACCCCCGTATACGGTTGCTCGAAGATCACATGGTCCTGTCGCTCCAGGCCGAATGCCAGGTCGGCCGCCGTCGCTGTGTCGGCGCCTGGGTCCTCGATGTCGATTCCAACCAGACGGTCGCCGTGCGCGCCCGCGCTACCATGCTGGCGGCGGGCGGCAGCGCAGCACTCTACTGCCACACCACCAATCCGGCCATCGCCACCGGCGACGGCGTCGCACTGGCGTACCGCGCCGGCGCCGTCTGTGCGAACCTGGAGTTCATCCAGTTCCACCCCACCGCGCTCTACCCGGCCGAGCAGCACGCTTTCTTGATCTCCGAGGCCCTGCGCGGCGAAGGGGCCGTGCTGCGAAACTGGGAGGGCGATGCCTTCATGGGCAGCTACGACCCGCGCCAGGATCTGGCACCCCGGGATATCGTGGCGCGTGCCGTGGATAGCGAGATGCGTGAGAGTGGCAAGGAGCACGTCTGGCTCGACGCGACAGGTATCCCAGCAGAACGACTCGAAGATCGATTCCCTGCCATACTCGCAGGGTGTCGAGAAAAGGGCGTCGACGCCAGCAAAGAGCCGATCCCCGTCGTGCCGGCTGCACACTACATGTGCGGCGGCGTTTGGACCGATATCGATGGCGCGACCTCGCTGCCCGGCCTCTTCGCCGCCGGCGAGTGCGCCTGTACCGGCGTCCACGGCGCCAACCGCCTCGCCTCGAACTCTTTGCTCGAGGCCGTCGTTTACGCCGAACGCGCCGCCTCACGGATGATTTGGGAACTGCCCTTCGTGCCGGCGCCGGGCGGCGAGGATTGGCAGCCACCCGATGACCTGTCCGGCGTTCCGGGCGACGACCTGGTAGCGTTGCGCGAGGGCCTGAGGCGGCTCATGTGGGAACGCCTGGGGATCGTGCGCAGCGTCGCCGAGATGAAGGAGGGAGCGCACCAGCTTCACGGGCTGCGGCGCGAATGGTCGAGCCTGACGGCCAACTCCAGCGGCGCCGACGACGGCGTCCGCTGGGCGGATGCCGCGGAGATCCTCAACATGCTCGACGTCGCCGGGCTGATAGTCCGCTGCGCACTCTGGCGGCGCGAGAGCCGAGGACTACACTACGTGATCGACTTCCCCTACAAGGACAACGAGTGCTTCCTACGGGATAGCCTGGTGGTCCCGCCCGAGTGACATGAAGGTGATGATCGTTTCCGTGGGCACTCCGAGAATGCCGGGCCTGGCCGAGGCCATCCGCGACTACGAGTCGCGTATCTCCCACTACTTCAGGTTCGAATCGGCCGAGGTACGCCAACAGCGAATCGGGCCGGGTGCGGATTCCGGCGCCATTATAGAGAAAGAATCGCGAGCCCTGCTCGATAAGGTCCAACCCGACCTCGAAACCGTCGCCATCGATGAGCGCGGTGTGACCTGGTCCTCCGAACAGCTGGCGGCATACCTTGGCGAGTTGGCCATCGGTGGCGGCGCCGGCGTCGCCTTCCTGGTCGGCGGGCCTCTCGGGTTGAGCGACGAGTTGCGCGGAAACGCCCGGCGCGTGCTGTCGCTATCGTCCTTCACTCTGCCCCACGAGCTCGCGCGCCTGGTGCTGGCTGAGCAGATCTACCGCGCGGGGACCATCCTGCGCGGCGAACCTTACCACAAGGGCGGGTAAACGTGCCGCAGAGACCGCCGGAGTGGTATCGCGACTGGTTCGGCGAAGAGTATCTCGCCCTATACCCTCACCGCGACGAGGAGGAGGCCAAGGCCGCCATCGATCTCGTTTGCCAGGGTTGTGCTCCGCCCGAAGGGCTGATACTCGACCTGGCCTGCGGCGCCGGGCGTCACATGCTGGAATTCGAGCGCCGCGGCCTCAAAGCTGTCGGCCTCGATCTGTCGGCCGCCCTTCTCGAGCAGGCCCACGACAGTAATAGCGACCTGCGACTGGTTCGCGGCGACATGCGACATCTGCCCTTCGCCGACGACAGCTTCCAGTTCGTCGCCAATTTCTTCACCTCGTTCGGCTACTTCGCCGACCCGGAGGAGGATGCCCAGGTGTTGGGCGAGATCCGCCGGGTCATGAAGCTCGGTGGCTGCTTTGCACTCGACTTCCTCAACGCCGAGCGCGTTCGCGCCCGCCTGGTTGAGGGTGATGAACGCTTGCACGACGGCCGTCGCGTCGTGCAGAAACGGCGCCTGGAAGAGAACGGGAATGTCGTCGTCAAAGAGATCCGTATCTTCGAGGCGAACGCCGACCGACCGCTCGGCACATACTACGAGCGAGTACGGCTCTATACGCCGACCGAGCTGGAAGCGATGCTACGCGACGCGGGCCTCGAGCCGGAGAGAAGCTACGGCGACTACAGCGGCGCGCCGCCCGGACCCGAAGCGCCCCGCTTCATTCTGTTTGGTCATGCCGTATGAGCCTTAGCATCGAACGCATCCCGCTCCAGGGCCCGGCACTAGCCCGCACCTACGTCGACGACTACCCGCGGGTTGCACCCTTCTACCTCGCCGGCGACCCTGGGGCGATCGATAGCTACCGCGGCGTGGCCGAGCGGGTCCGTGCCGGCTATCCCGAGTCACGTTGGGAGGCCCTCGCGCGTCTGCTCCCCGAGCTCGACGGTAGCCCGAAAGAGCGACTCCAGAAGCTCATTGCGGGCAGGGGACTGTTTGTCGCCACCGGACAGCAGGCCGGACTCTTCGTCAGCCCGCTCTTCACCCTCTATAAGGCTTTCACCGCCGCCCGTCTCGCCGCGCAACTGGAAGGACAGCTCGGACTACCCGTCATGCCACTCTTCAGCGTGGCGTCGGAGGACCACGACTGGGCCGAGGTAAATCACACCCACCTGATCGACCTGGAAAACCGGCTTACAAGACTGTCCGTCGCCACGCCGCACGGGATGGAGCAGGGTGGACCGACCCCACCGGTGGAATTCATAGAGCTGGGGCCCGATGCAGAACAGGCATTAAGTGTTCTTACACAATCGACACCAGAATCGGAGTTTAGGGCAAGTGTCCTCGAGCCACTTCGAAAGGCTTATCGCCCGGGGCGTCGCGTCGCCGAGGCCTTCCAGGATGCTCTCGGCCACCTACTCAGGAATCACAGCTTCCTGCTCTCGCGGACCGCGCAACCTTATGTGAAGAGCGAGACCCGAGAAGTCCTCTGGGCCGAGTGGGAACGGCGAGGGGAGAGCGAGGCGCGACTGCTAGAGCGTGCCGAGCAGATCTCGCGGGCGGGGTTCGATCCCCAGGTGGGGGTGGCAGCAGGCATGACACAGCTCTTCCTGGAAGCGGAGCTCGGCCGCGATCGGATCATGCACGACGCGGGCGGGCCATACCTGAGGCGCTCGAAAGAACGCCTGGACGAAGCTCAGCTTCGGACGATCCTCGAGAAGACCCCTGAGCTGGTGAGCCCCGGTGCCTTACTGAGACCGGTCACCGAGGCACGGGCATTCCCCGTAGTGGCGTATGTAGGAGGACCGGGTGAGATCGCCTACTTGGCGCAGAGCCAGATGCTATTCGGGCTCCACGAGATCCCGGCTCCGGTCGTTGTCCCGCGGGCGGCGTTCCGGATCATCGAGCCGAAAGTCGCCAGGGTACTCGAGAAGTACGATATCCGGCCCGACGAACTGGCAGGCGACGCGGCGCGGGCGATCAGGCGGCTTCTGAACGAGCGTATCCCGCCTGAGCTGCAGGAATCGCTCGACGCGCTACGGCGCGCGATAGAGGGCGCGTTGCAGAAGGTTGAGGCCGCGGCACTCGAATTCGACCCGGGGGCCCGCAGTGCGGTCGATAGCGGAAAGAAGGCGGTCTCAGGGAGCATTCGGTCGCTGGAGTCGCGGCTGCAGGCGCGGGTGCGGGAAAAGCACGAGGTCATGAAGGGCCAGCTGGAAAAGGCCGCGGTCAACCTGTTCCCGGGCGGCAAGCCGCAGGAGCGGGTCCTGAACGTCTTCCCCTACCTGGTGCGCTACGGCGAGGGGCTGCTCGACGACATTTTCGCGAAGGTGGTAACTCCGCTCGATTAGCTTACTTGCCCCGGAAGGCGCCGCGGCCTACGTTTCGCTGGTCCGGAGCTACAATACAGGCGGTTCTTAGTTATGGTTTGGGTTCTCGGCGTTGTCGTTCTTCTGCTGATGATGATCCCGCTCACGGCGATCGTACTCGATTCGGAAGTGGGCCGAGCGTTGGCGCGCCGCCTCGGCTCGGGCGAACCGCCCGGCGAGGGCGAGGAGCGCCTCAAGCAGTTGGAGAAAGAGGTGCAGTACCTCGGCGAATCGGTTCAGTCGCTCCAAGAAGAGTCGCGCTTCATCAGGCAGCTGCTCGAGAAGCCCAAGGAACAGGAGGCTTTGCCGCCTGGTGACGAGTGAGGGCGCGGACAGAATAGGTCGCAGACCCCGCCCCGCTTTGGCAGTGGGAGCGGGGATTTTTCTTAGTCGCCTGGCCGGGTTCGGTCGCGACGTGGCGATAGCCGCGTTCTTTGGGACCACCGTGGCAGCCGACGCCTACGCCGCCGCCCTGCGGATCCCCAACATCATCCGCAACCTCCTGGGGGAGGGAACGCTCTCCGCCTCGTTCATACCGGTCTACAGCGGCCTGTTGGGACGCGGCGCTACCTCGGACGCCCGCCGACTGGCCGGTAGCGTCCTCGGCCTGTTGCTTTTCCTCGCCGCCGGCCTCAGCGGCCTCGGCATCTTGCTGGCACCGTGGCTCACGCGCCTGCTCGTGCCCGGCTGGCCCGCCGAGTCGGTGGTCCTCACAACCTGGCTCGTACGCATCCTATTTCCGATGGCCGGGTTCATGATCCTGGCCGCCTGGTGCCTGGGCGTTCTCAACAGCCATCGTCGCTTCTTTCTTTCCTTCGCGGCGCCTGTCATCTGGAACCTCTCGCAGATCATCGGCCTGCTCGTCGCCTGGAACGCCGGCTGGGAGCCGCTCGTCGTCGCCCTCGCCTGGTCGACCCTCATCGGCGGGGTTCTGCAGTTCCTGGTGCAGCTACCGTCGGCACGCCGATTGTCGGGTAAGATCAAGCTCTCTTTCGACACCGCCTGGGAACCGGTGCGGCGCGTCATCCGCAACTTCGGGCCCGTCGTCGTGGGACAGGGCGTGGCGCAAATCGCCAGCCTGGTGGACGTGTTTCTGGCCAGCTTTCTGGTGCACGGCGCGGTGGCGGCGTTGTATTACAGCCAGCGCCTCTATTTCCTACCGGTGAGCCTGTTCGGCATCGCCGTGGCGGCCTCTTCGCTGCCCGAGCTCTCCCGCGAGGCCGATGCCGCCGCCTTCGACGCCCTGCGTCTACGCATCAGACGCGGCTTCCGAAACGTTGCGTTCATGGTGCTGCCGTCGGCCGTCGCCTTCATCCTGTTCGGCGACTGGATCGTCGCGCTTCTATTTCAGCGGGGTGACTTCCTGGCCGAGGACACAGCGGTCATTCACGGGACGCTGGCCGCCTATGCGGTCGGCCTGCTGGCGGCCTCCTCGGTCAAGCTCTTCGCCTCCGGCTTCCACGCCATGCTGGATACCAGGACACCGGTGCGCTTCGCCGTCGTCGGTCTCGTGGTCCAGGTGGCAATCGCCGCATCGCTCATGCGGTCACTCTACGCTCCCGGCCTGGCCATCGGCGCAGCGCTGGGCTCCACCTGCTACCTGCTGCTCCTCTGGAACGGCCTCAGCAAGCGGATCGGCGACCTCTTCACCTCGGGCGACATCCTTTACATGATAAAGGTGGCGGTGGGTGTCGCGGCCGCCGCGGCGGCGGGACTCGCCGTGGTGACCTGGCTAGCGCCGGGGCCGGCCAGCGCCGCGGCACTACTTACCCGGCTCTGGGTGACCGGTGCGACGCTCGGGGCCTTTGGGCTGGTGTACCTCGGCGTCGCAAGGCTGCTCGACACGCTGCCCGCCGGGGGCCTGAGGGTCTGGTCGGAGGAGGCTGGCTCGTAATCGATGTCACAGACCACATCCATTGAAGAGAAGCTGGCGACTCTACCCGCCGCCACCGGCGTCTACATCCTCAAGAACGCGAAGGGCAAGCCGATCTACGTCGGCAAGGCCCACTCGCTGCGCGATCGGGTGCGCTCGTACTTCCGCGACGAGGCCGGCCACCACAAGCCGCCGGAGATGACGCGCCTGATCGCCGACTTCGACACGATCGTCACGAGCTCCGACTCGGAAGCGCTGATCCTCGAGTCCAACCTGATCAAGGAGTGGGACCCGCGCTTCAACATCCGGCTGCGCGACGACAAGACATTCCCCTACATCAAGGTGACGGTAGCCGAGCCGCTACCCAGGGTCTTCGTGACGCGTCGCTTGCTCAAAGACGGCTCCCGCTACTTCGGGCCGTACGCCGACGTCGGGCACATGCGCCGCGCGCTGCGGGCGATCAAGAAGCTCTACACGATCCGCTCCTGCCACTACGATCTGCCGCGCCAGGCGCCACCGCGCCCCTGCCTCGATTACTACATCGGCCGCTGCAAGGCACCCTGCGTCGGTCTGCAGACCGAGGCCGACTACCGCGAGATGATCGATGAGGTCCTGCTCGTGCTCCAAGGTCACACGAGCAAGCTGGCGACGAAGTTGGCCGAGCGGATGGCCGAGGCGGCCAGCACTCTCGAATTCGAGCGCGCCGCGGAGTACCGGGACATTCTACGCGGGCTGGAGGAGATCGAGCGGCGCCAGCTCGCCATCGATCCGCGGGGCGGCGACATCGACGCTATCGCCCTCGTTCGTGATGCCGATGACGCCTGTGGCGTCATCTTCAAGATCCGCGAGGGCAAGTTGCTGGGCCGCGAAGCGCACTTCATGAGCAACGTAAAGGGCGAAACGGAGGAGACCGTGCTGTCCGCCTTCGTCGCCCGCTTCTACCTACCGCAGCAAGAGGTCGCAAAGAAGCTGCTGGTCCCCGCCGATTTCGCGGACCGCGAGGCCGTCGAGACGCATCTGCGACAGCGCACCGGCCGCGCTTTCAACGTCAGAGTACCGCAGCGCGGGCTCAAGCGTGAGCTCGTACTCCGCGCTGAGGAGAACGCGCGACACCTGCTGGAAGAGCGGCGGCTGGTCGAAGGCGCCGCCGAGCGACGCGCACCAGACTCGTTGTACTCGCTGCAGCGCGAGCTCAACCTCGAACGCGTCCCGCGCTCGATCATCGGGTTCGATATCTCCAACATCCAGGGCGCCGACCCCGTAGGCGCCGCCGTCTGGTTCGAGAACGGCGAGCCGTTCAAGAACGAGTACCGCCAGTTCAAGGTCGAGTCGGTGGAAGGGGTCGACGACTACGCGGCCATGCAGGAGGTAGTGGGACGATACTTCACCCGGCGCGTCGAAGAGGAGCAGAGACTGCCCGATCTCGTACTGGTCGACGGCGGGGTGGGCCAGCTCTCCGCCGCTGCCCAAGCGCTGGAGCGCGCCGGCGTGCCCGACCTGCCGCTGGCATCCCTTGCCAAGCGCGAAGAGCTGATCTTCACCCTCGATCGAAGCGAGCCGCTTCGCCTCTCGCGCCGCGAGCCCGGACTGCGGCTTCTCCAACAGGTCCGCGACGAAGCGCACCGCTTCGGCCTCCAGTATCACCGCAAGCGACGCAGCCGCCGCACCCTGCGCTCCGAGCTGCTCGACGTGCCCGGCGTCGGACCGGCACGCCAGAAGGCGCTGATCAAGGCATTCGGCAGTTTAAAAGGGGTGCGAGCGGCATCGGTGGAAGAGATCGCGTCTGTGCCCGGGATCGGGCCACGCCTGGCTCGCGCCATTGCCGCAGCGCTGAGCTCCGGAAACTGATTCGACATTCTACAGCCGACAGCCGGTCATCGACGCCCGAGTTTGTTCTCGACTGCCGACGCCGGACGCCCCACGCTCAACGTTCAGCGGACCGCGGGACGCCAACACCGCTGTTGACACTCTGTTGACGAGTTCGCGCTAGTCTGGAGTCGGTCTGCGGGGCTGCGCGGCAGCGGTGCGAGATACCTGCCAGTTCCTGCCATCCTGCAGCCAAGGTGCCCCTGTGGTGGAACTGGCAGACGCGCCTACCTACCAAGTAGGTGACCGAAAGGTCGTGTGGGTTCGAGTCCCACCGGGGGCACGCCCTTTCTTCGGTCAACGTCCTTCGCAAGTGAGCTTTCTTGACAGAATCGGCGAGCGGCATCTAAATTGACTTTACTTGGTAGGTAGGCTGTAGTCCGTCACGGAAAAGCCCGGAGAATCTTCTCCGGGCTTGGCGTTTTTTTTATATGAAGGTCGAGAGTCGAAAGTCGTGCGCTGAAGACAAGGCGAACCTCGATGATCGGCTGTCGGCTGTCCAATGTCGGAGCTGTTCCCCCATTCTTGTTCTCAATTCCCACTTCCCCTATCTTCCCCGGCGCTTGTTCAACCACACGTAACTGAAATGACCGTAAAGACTCGTTTCGCCCCCAGTCCGACGGGCGAGCTTCACCTGGGAAACGCACGGATCGCCGTGCTCAACTGGCTCTTCGCACAGCACAGCGGCGGCCGCTTCGTCCTGCGGATCGAGGACACCGATGTCGACCGCAACCTGCCCGGCTCCGAGGACGAGATCATGGAGTCGCTTCGCCGCTTGGGGGTCGGCTGGGACGAGGGGCCGGACGTGGGCGGCGACGCGGGCCCGTATCGTCAGAGCGAGCGGGCGTCACTCTACCGCGAGTACGCCGACAAGCTGCTGAAGGCGGGTGCTGCGTTTCGCTGCTATTGTCAGCCCGACGAGCTCGAGGCGAAGAAGGAGGCGGCCATCGCCCGTGGCGCCCGCGCGATCTACGACGGCGCGTGCCGACACCTGACTCCCGAACAGGAAGCCGGCCATCGTGAGGCTGGGATCGTCCCGGCGATCCGCTTTGCCGTCCCCGCCGACCAGGTCGTCGTCAACGACGTCATCCGCGGCACGATCGTCTTCGATCCGGAGGAGTTCGGCGACTTCGTGATCATGAAGTCGGACGGGCTCCCGACGTACAACTTCGCCGTCGTCGTCGACGACTGCGGCATGGCGATAACGCATGTCATCCGCGGGGTAGGGCACCTGGCCAATACGCCGCGCCAGGTGATGCTCTACCATGCACTCGACATGGAGCCGCCCACTTTCGTCCACGTGCCTCACGTGCTCAGCCCGGACGGTTCCGGGCTGTCCAAGCGCCACGGCGCCCGCAGCCTGCGGGAGTACCTGGACGAGGGCTACCATCCCGATGCGCTGGTCAACTACCTGTCGCTGCTCTCCTGGTCGAGCCCCAGCGGCGACGAGGTCCTGCCACCCCAGCGTCTGATCGAGGAGATCGATCTGGCGCGACTCGGTGCCAGCGACGTGCGGATGGACCCGGACAAGCTCGAGTGGCTTTCCGGCGAGTACATCCGCCGCATGAGCCCCGAGGCACTCGCCGAGCGACTGGCCGAGCATCTCGATCCCGAGTCGTATCCCGACCGCGACGACCATCGCCTACGCATCGCACGCGCGATCCAGGAACGCATCACGACCTTCGCCGGGGCCGCTCGCTTTCTGCCCCAGTTCTATCCACCGGATCCCATGAGCTGGACTCCCGAGGCGCTGGACGTGCTGCAGGGTCCCGACGTCTCGCGCACACTCGAGGCCGTCCACAGGGCGCTCGGGTCTCTCGGGGATTGGAACGGCGACGAGATAATCGCGGCGATCCGTGCCGCCGGCGCGGAAACCGGCGTGAAAGGCAAGAAACTGTTCATGCCGGTACGGGCGGCGGTGAGCGGCTCGACCCAGGGACCCGAGCTGGGCGACATATTCGAGATCCAGGGAAGAGACATGTGCCTGCGAGTCATCGAACAGGCGCGCGCAAGAGCCAACTGAACCCGACCCGAGATGAGACTGGAATTCACGCTTATCTGTTCGCGCTGTGAACGCGAGACCGATACGGCGGGCACGCCGAACGTCTGTATCGAGTGCGGCGCCCCACTGCTCGCCGTCTACCCACTGGAGAAGATCGCGGAGAAGTTCCGACCCGAGAGCCTCGAAGGTCGCCCCTGGAACATGTGGCGCTATCGCGAGGTCATGCCGCTGGCGGCCGATGAAGAGCCGGTGAGCCTCGGTGAGGGCGGCACGCCGCTGCTATCGCTCCCCGCGTTGGCGAAGAGGGCGGGCGTCCGCGAGCTGCTGGTCAAAGAGGAGGGACTCAACCCCACGTATTCCTTCAAGGCGCGAGGCATGTCGGCCGCCGTCACCCGGGCGGTCGCCGGCGGCGCCAAGGGGTTCGTCGCTCCGTCGGCGGGGAACGCCGCCGACGCGCTCTCGGCCTACGGCTCCCGGGCGGGCGTGCCGGTACGCGTCTACATGCCGGTGGACACACCGCCCCTGGTCATCGCCGAATGTCGCGCGCTGGGCGCCCAGGTCGAACTGATCGATGGGGTGATCAGCGACTGCGGCGTCAAAGCGCGGGAGTTCGCACAGGAGACCGGCTACTTCGACGTCTCCACCCTCCGCGAGCCCTATCGCGTCGAAGGCAAGAAGACGATGGGCTACGAGATCGCCGAGCAGCTGGGCTGGAGCCTGCCCGACGCCATCATCTATCCCACCGGCGGCGGCACGGGGCTGATCGGCATGTGGAAGGCCTTCGCCGAGATGGAGACGCTGGGCTGGCTCGAGCCCGGAAAGCGGCCCCGCATGTACGTCGTCCAGTCCTCGGGCTGTGCGCCCATGGTTCGCGCCTGGGAAACGGGAGCCGAAACGGCGGAGCCCTGGAAAGACCCCGAGACCATCGCCTGGGGCCTGCGTGTCCCCGGCGCCTTGGGCGACTTCCTGATCCTGCGTGCCGTGAGGGAGAGCGGTGGCGCCGCCGTCGCCGTCAGCGATGAGGATCTTTTGGCCGGCGGGGACGAGCTGCTGCACCACGGGGTCGCCGCCTGTCCCGAGGGTGGCGCGACCCTCGCCGCGCTCTATCGCTTGCGGGCCGACGGCCACATCGGTCCCGACGATAGCGTCATCTGCTTCAATACCGGTGCTTGGATCAAATACGTCGAGTAGGCGGATCTGAATGGAAGAGCGTTCACGCTGCCTGATCTTCGATCCGTTCGCCGGTATAAGCGGCGACATGATCCTCGGCGGCCTCATCGATCTGGGGCTCGAGGCCGACTGGCTGAAGGCCCTCGTCTCCGACCTGCCGGTCAAGGTCGATCTCAGCATCGAAGAGGTCTCCCGCGGGAGCATTAAGGCGACTGCGGTCCGCGTCGAGACGCTGGAATCCGGCGTCGTCCGACACCTGAAAGATGTGTTGGAAATCATCGACGCGGCTAATGTCGATGAGAAGGCGCGCGAGTGGGCGGCCGCGGCGTTCCGCAAGCTCGCCGACGTGGAAGGCGGCGTACACGGCATCGCGCCGGAGAAGGTGCACTTCCATGAGGTCGGCGCCGACGACGCCATCGTCGACATACTCGGTGCTTGTGCCGGCATGTCGCAACTGGGCATCGATCGGTGCTTCACCCGGCCCGTCGCCGTCGGGATCGGCTGGGTCGTGGCGCAGCACGGCGCCCTGCCGCTACCGGCACCGGCCACCATCAGACTCCTGGAGGATCTGCCGGTCCGCGAGAGCGAACTGGAAGGCGAGCTCACCACGCCAACCGGCGCGGTGCTCCTGTCGGTCCTCACGGGCGGTCAGCGACTACACGGCGACTTCACGCCGGTCCGCTCCGGCTACGGCGCCGGCGTCCGCGACCCGTCCACGCACCCCAACTGCCTGCGCCTCATAATCGCCGACCTCGACGCGCGCGGCGACCTCATCGTCATGCAGGCCGACATCGACGACATGTCACCCGAGTACGCCCCGTCGCTCCTCGAGGAGCTCTTCGCGGCCGGCGCCATCGACGCCTGGACCCAGCCCGTCCAGATGAAGAAGGGCCGCACCGGCCTCAGGATCGAGGTCCTAGTACCCGAGACGGGCAGGGAAGCGGTGAGCCGCGCCCTCTTCCAGGGAAGCACCACCCTGGGCCTTCGCTACTGGCGCGTCCAGCGTGAGATCCTGCCACGCGCCGCCAAGACCGTCGAGTGGCGCGGCCACACCATACGCGTCAAAGCGTCCACGTCGCCCGACGGCCACGTCCACTACAAGCCCGAGTTCGATGATGTCGCGGCCGCGGCCCGGGCCGAAGGCGTGCCGACCCTCAGAGCGCAAGACGAGATCGAACAGCTGTTGCGTGACGCTTGAGCATGCCGGACGGGTCTCCGTGACTAGCAGATTGCAAAGGATTCGGGACAACCTCGCAAGAGAAATCCAGGTGTATCGGCTCGTCCTCAAACACGAGCGAACGCCGTGGATGACGCGAGCTCTTCTCGGCGCTGCACTAGCCTACGCACTCAGTCCCATCGATTTGATACCCGACTGGCTGCCTTTAGTCGGCCACCTCGACGATATACTGATCGTTCCGCTGCTCATCTGGCTCGGTCTCAGGTTCGTGCCTTCGGGGGTAGTCGAAGAATGTCGCGCACTGGCGCGAGCCGGCTCTGATGCGGCGCTTGGTCCTCGAAAGGAACACTGAATGCCAGCGCTGAACACACGAGCGATCCTGATACCGCGCAAAGGCCGCCCAGGGTCCTGATCGAGCGGGAGGTCCCGCTCCGCGAGCCGGGGGAGGGGGAAGTCCACCTTCGGGTCGAGGCCGCCGTGGGTCTGAGGTTCGTGATGCCTCCTCCGACTGTAGACAAAACTGTAGACGAAGCTCTCCTGACGTCGTCGTCCTCGCCGACCGCGTACCAGCTCTCTTCGCAGGTACGCCGGTCTGGGGATCCGTATCCTCTCGCTTGCAGAGATTCCTCGGAGAGCGACCCACGGACTGACTGTCCATGGGCCTCGGACTCCGAGTCCGTGTGTTTCGATCGCATGCAGCAGACCGAGCGTCGGCCATGCTGCTCCAGGTATGGCACACCCACCTCTCCACGTGGGGACGGCACAATTCCGGCACAGTGGTCTCGAGAATCCATATGCCGGGCGCGTTCTCCGCCAGCCCAAGGATTGTCAATCCGAGGGCTTCGCAGGGGAATACGCGGACTAAGCCTGTCATCCGGAGACGGCACCTGGCACCAGCTTGGCCACTGCCCTTGCGGTTTCAACTTGGAGGGGACGCAGTACTGGTGGCTGGCAGTCTGGAACTTGCATCATCAGGCTATTGGACTCCTCGCAGCTGACAAAGGGAGTCAAAGCGTCTTCGAGGGGTCTGTCGTTCTTGGTTCCCAAAGGATCACAATACTTGTCGTACCGTCTGGGTCCTTGTTCAGGTGGCTCTAACCCATCGTGGTTGTCGTCGAATCCGTTCCCGTGCCCCAGCATCAGTGCGTGCCCAAGCTCATGAGCGAGGTCCTTGCGGGCAGAACCACTCACGGTCTCCCCACACACGTTACTGCCGTAGCAATCTTGATCAGTGATGACAACCGACATGCCGGTCACGTCCGTCACGCTCAGCTGGCGTGGCGATCGACACAGATCATCGTTCCGGGCTCCGCCGAGTAAGAGTGACGCATCGGGTTCGGTCGTTACCGCCTGCGGTGTGATGAACCCAGGGTCCGTAAGCCGGCGCGCGTTGACGACGATGAGTCCGTCTTGATCCGGGTACTGCTCCCAAGCCTCTTCGCACAAGCCACCAACAATGACTGCATCTCCCGTCCCAACGCCGGAGGGGACGGACACGTCTCCGCGCTTCCATCTGGGGTCAGGTAGCTCGGGAGCAGCGATGACCGGAATGCCTGGAGCGGACGCTGCATGGAAAAGGATACGTGCGTCGTCCTCCCACGCTATTTCGTTCGCCTGCTCCAGAAGTGAGACAAGCCCAGCGCCTGAAACCAGTTCACCTGCCGCCTTCCCTTCAGCTTGCGGACTGCCCTCGGTGGCGCAGAAGCGGACGGGCACCTGAATGAGGTCAAACACCACAGTGATTGGGATGCCGCTATGCGATGGGGTCCGCGACGACCCGCGGTACCACGATCTGCTCCGGCGAATGAACCTCCCCTACTAACAACGCTGCCTCTCCGCTCGCACCGCCGCGCCAGCCAGCCTGCTCGTTGATACAGGCCCGCAAAGGCCGCATCTTAGTCACAACCGGGTACCCGTAATCCCACATACCTCAGGCCGCAGGTGGCAGCTATGTCCCGTCTCAAGCGGCTGATCGTCGAGATCCACCGCCGATCCTTGTGGCAGGTGCTGGGCATCTACATAGTCGGTGGGTGGATCGCCTTCCAAGTGGCCCAGACCCTGACCGAGGGGCTGGGCCTGCCCGACTGGTTCCCCGGCTTAGCCCTCGGGCTGCTGATCGTACTGCTACCGGTCGTACTGGCGACGGCCTTCGTGCAGGAAGGAGTGCGAGGCCCGCGGCGTCCCGAGACGCTCCCGCCTTTCGTCGCGGGGCCGAGCGCGGGTGAGACGCCGACGGAAACGACGGAGCCAGAGGCGGCCGAACCGGCAGTAGGGGAAGCTCGTGGCGCACACCACAGGGTCTTCACGTGGCGGAACGCAGGGCTGGGCGTCGTTATCGCGTTGGGGGTGTGGGGCATTGTGGCGACTGGGTGGCTGGTGCTGCATGAGCCGGGTGTGGCACAGCCGCCGACTGGCAAGTCAGTGGCGGTTCTCCCGTTCGTCAACCTGAGCGCCGACCCCGAATCCGAATATTTCAGCGACGGGATGACGGACGCGATTATCACACACCTCACGAAGATTGCTGACCTCAAGGTGACTTCCCGGACCTCGAGCATGCAGTACAAGGGCGCTGACAAGAGCCTTCTCGACATAGCAGCGGAGCTAGGCGTCACCACAATCGTGGAAGGGAGCGTTCAGCAAACCGGTGATCGTGTGCGTGTCAACGCTCAGCTGATTGACGCTCAAACGGATGAGCATCTATGGGCAGAAATTTACGACCGCGATCTCACGGACATCTTTGCTATCCAGAGTGACATTGCGCAGCAGATCGTTGCAGCCTTACAGGCGACGCTTACGCCCGCAGAGAAAGGGCGGGTTGAATCCAAGCCGACGGAGAGTATTGCGGCGTACGACGATTACCTGAGAGGTCGGTACTTTTGGAACAAACGTACCGACGAAGACCTACTCAGAGCGATCGAGTACTTTGAAGAAGCACTCACAAAGGACTCCGTCTACGCGTTGGCATACGCTGGTCTCGCCGACTGCTATGCTTTGCTTGGCCGCTATTCTGCTCTGCGACCCCAGGAGGCGATCCTGACAGCGCGGTTGGCTGCACTCAAAGCACTGGAAATCGACAGCACGCTAGCTGAGGCTCACACGTCGCTGGGGTTTATCAAGACTTGGTACGATAGGGATTGGCCCAGTGCCGAAGCCCACTTCAGGTTGGCAATCCAGGTCAAGCCCAGCTACGCTACGGCGCACCAATGGTATGGCATCTACTTGCGAACGGTCGGGCGGTTGGACGAGGCCCTGGCGGAATACAGACGCGCGCTCGAACTGGATCCCCTTTCGCTCATCATCAACAGCGGCTTCGGAACTACACTCTACCTTGCCGGCCGCTACGACGAAGCGATCGAGCAGCATCAAAGGACCCTTGAGATTGACGCCGATTTCTGGCGCCCTCACCAAGATCTATGGCGTATATATGCGCGCCAGGGCATGTATGAGAAAGCAGTCGCAGAGCTTGAAAAGGCAATGCTTCTTCCGAGGACGGGATACTCCGGGGCAAGTCCAGAAGAGGTTGAAGCATTCAGGCTCGCCTACGCATCCTCAGGTTGGACAGGGGCCTTGGAAAGGCGACTCCAACAGCTTCAAGATAGAGCGAAACAGGAGTACGTGTCGCCGGCTGACATTGCGTATCTCTATACCCTGCTTGGCCGGAAGGACGAGGCGTTCGAATACCTGGAGCGAGCCTACGAAGAGCGAGTAGGTGTCGGACTACTCGCGTTCAAGGTGTCTCCGTCTTGGGACAGCCTGCGCTCGGACTCAAGGTTCACAGACTTACTGAAGAGAATGGACCTTGAGTAAGTGGGACACAGCCCCTCGGCGACCACCCGCGCTTCCAGGCCTTACTTGCTGAGTACGATCAGCCTGTGCAATAGCCATGAGTAAGCTCAAGAAGTTTATCACGGAGATCCACAGACGCAGCCTCTGGCAGGTGCTGCTGATCTACTGCGGCGCCGCCCTCGTGGCGTATCAAGCTGTCCAGGCCCTGACGGAGGGGTTGGGGCTACCACAGTGGTTTCCCGCCTTCGCCATCGTGCTGTTCATCGTTGGACTGCCGATCGTCCTGGCGACGGCGTTTGTGCGCGAGGCGGCAGCGCCGGCGCAAGCGCCGACTGAACCGGCGTCTGAAGGAGAGCCCGCACGGGTTGGCGTCGACGCGGCTGCTCGCGGGGAAGCCGGGGACCGGCGCCGCCTTCTTACGGTGCGCAACGCTGCCCTAGCCTTCGTGAGTGCCCTGGCGCTTTGGGGGGTCGTCGCCACAGGCTGGCTCCTGCTAGAGGAGAGGACAGGGCCCGAAGGAGTCGAGTCGGCTGCCTCCGACCGGAAAATGCTCGTCGTGTTGCCGTTTCAGAACCTGGGACAGCCCGAGGACGAGTACTTCGCGGATGGCATAACCGAGGAAATCACGAGCCGGCTCGCCGAGATGAGCGGTCTAGGCGTCATCGGACGGACCAGCGCCGTTCAATACAAGGACACGCAGGTGCCCATCCGGCAGATCGGTGAAGAACTGGGAGTCGAGTTCGTGCTTGAGGGCACGGTTCGCTGGGAAAAGTCGGCTCAGGGTGAAAGCCGGGTGCGTGTGACGCCCCAGCTCATCAGGGTCTCGGACGCCACGCATCTCTGGACCAACCGCTACGATGCGCAGCTCGCCGGAGTCTTTCAGATTCAGTCTGACATTGCACAGCAGGTCGCCCTCGCGCTGGAGATCACACTCTTAGAGCCCGAGCGTCGAGCCTTGGAGGCTGCGCCCACGGAGAATCCAGAGGCGTACGACCTGTACTTGCGTGGCAACGACTACTTCGATCGAGCGTTCAGCGGGGAAACGTACGAGATCGCCGCGCAGATGTATGAAGAGGCGGTTAGCCTGGACCCCAGCTTCGCTCTGGCGTACGCTCGGCTGTCAGAGGTGCACTCGCAGATGTACTGGTTCTATTTTGACCGTACCGCTGAACGACTGGCCGGGGCGAAAGAAGCGGTTGAGGCTGCACTCCGAATCGATCCGAATCTTCCGCAGGCGCATAGTGCGTTCGCAGCCTACTACTACTACGGCAGCAGAGACTATGGCCGCGCCCTCGAGCACCTCCGCATCGCGCAGGCCACCGCTCCTAACAACGGCCAAATCCTCACTCTGCTCGCTGATATCTACCGTCGTCAAGGGCGTTTCGAGCGCGCGCTGCAGAACCTGCTGAAGGCGATGGAGCTCGACCCGCGCTCTTCAACCTTGGCACTGGAGATCGGACTAACCCACTTCTGGATGCGCCAGTACCCTGATGCGGACCGCAGCATCGATCGCACCATCTCACTCGTGCCCGATCAAGACCTGCTCTACGTCATGAAGGCGCGGAATCGTGTGAGCTGGCATGGCAGCAGGCAAGAAGCGTGGGCGGTCCTGGAACAAGCGCCGCAGGAGATCGAACTCGGCGTGTTGCTTCTGCGGAGCGTTTCGGGGGCGTTGGCTCTCTTCAGGATACTGTACGACGACCTCGCGAGCGCTCTGGCCCAGCTCTCCGCCGAGCATGCAGAAACGGACCCCGCGCTCTACCATCTCGCGACGGCCGAGCTTTACGGTCGAATGAATCGAGCGGAAGCAGCCCGGGCTCATTACGATTCCGCCCGTACGCTTCTGGAGGCGATGAGAAGGGAGCGCCCCGACGATGCCTTCTTCAGCAGCGAGCTGGCGGTCGCCTATGCCGGTCTGGGACTAGTGGATGAGGCAGTCCGGACAGGAAGGCGGGCGGTAGAGATGCTGCCGCCCTCCAAAGACGCAATGGACGGGACCGACCCCGTGGCCTACCTGGCTCAAGTCTACCTCATGGTCGGTGAGCACGAGCGCGCTATCGAGCAGCTTGAAGTTCTGCTCGCCAATCCGGGCTGGCTCTCGGTCCACTGGCTGCGGCTCGACCCGATCTGGGATCCGCTCCGCGACCAGCCGCGTTTCCAGGCGCTGCTGCATAGGTACGAGTAGCCGGACAGAGCGCGCTGCTCGTTATGGCGGGCCCGCTAGATGTTGCCAGCATGATTGAAGAGTCCCGAGTTGTCTTTGCTCACCAGTTCGACCGCGAGGTCTCGGAAAGTGAGAGGCTGCGGGTCACCCTTCTTGGCGCTGTCTTTGCCTTGGCGCTCGCCTTCTGGATTGTCGCTGCCGTTGCCTTCCCGGAGCTGTTCGAGCGCGTCTTCCACGGCAAACTCAACCTGACCTGGGTGTTTGGGTTCTTATCGGTTGCGCTGTCATACGAATTGGGTGCACGCATCCTCATTGGACACTTCATCCGGACGGGGCAGAGGCTGCCCCCCCTGGCCCGCTACGGAAACGCCTTTGTCGAGGTGAGTATTCCAACGGCGATGTTGATCGTCTATGCGCAGGTTTCAACACCTGCCACCGTCCTTCTCTCTCCGTGGACCTTTGTCTATTTCGTGCTTATTCTGCTATCCGCTCTTCGTCTCGACTTCAAACTGTGTTATTTCACGGGGCTGGTTGCCGCGGTGGAATACACGGTGCTGGCACTGGTCTTGGTGGGCGGTGGCAGGGCGGGTTCGGTCGAACCGATGCTCGTCGAGCCAATACCTCACGTGGCCAAGGGACTTATTCTTCTCAGCGCTGGCATAGCAACGGGCTTTGTCACGCGAGAGATACAGAGACGCGTCGCCAATGCCCTCCGTACCGTCGAGGACAGAAACCGCGTCATAGGGATCTTCGGGCAGCACGTCTCTCCGGCTGTGGTAGACACGCTCTTGAAGCAGGGCGCGGACGTCGAGGAAGAGATCCGGCACGTCTGCATAATGTTTCTCGACATTAGGGACTTTACCGCCTTTGCCGAGCGCAGAGGGCCCGAAGAGATGGTATCGTACCTGAACAACCTGTATGGGTTCATGACTGAAATCGTGAACCGTAATCATGGAATGATCAACAAGTTCTTGGGAGACGGATTCATGGCTGTGTTTGGCGCACCTCTCTCCGAGAGCCGCGACAGTCAAAACGCCATTAGCGCGGCATCGGAAATCGTCGATAGGGTGCAAGCAGAATCCGTGAGGGGGACGATTCCCGAGACCCGGCTGGGCATCGGCCTCCACGCCGGCGATGTCATGATCGGAACTGTGGGGTCGGCTCTCCGCAAGGAGTACACGATTATCGGTGACGTTGTGAACACGGCTTCCAGAATCGAACAGTTGAACAAAAGGTTTGACAGCCAGATCTTGGCATCAAGTGAAGTGTGGGATGCCGCCGAAGGAAGTCAGGAAGAAGCGGTTTATTTGGGAGAAGTTCTTGTAGAAGGCCGGGAAGAGCCTGTCGGGATCTACCGGCTGGCTTGAGTGGCAGAGGCACCGCGCTATCAGTGGTGGGAATCTCCGGGGGCTTCTCGCTGCTGACCCGGAGCCCACGGCCAACCCAGGGAAAGGAGGAACAGCCATGAGGGTGGTCGGGGGGGAGCGTCCCGTCCGCCAGCAGCTCGCTCAAGGAGCAAAGGATGGCGGATTCGGGCTCAAGCTGGAGGACTCCTCTAGAGTAGCGGTGATCGGCGGTGGCCCTGCCGGATCCTTCTTCTCCTACTTCGTCCTCGATATGGCTGAAACGGTCGATGTGGACGTTCAGGTGGATCTATACGAGCCGCGCGACTACACGCAGCCTGGACCCGCCGGCTGCAACAACTGCGGTGGCATCGTCTCGGAGTCGCTCGTGCAGCTCCTGGCGACTGAGGGTATCAACCTGCCTGACACAGTCGTGCAGAGGGGTCTCGACTCGTACGTGCTCCACACCGCGGAGGACTTGGAGGTTCATATCGGTACTCCGCTGCAGGAGAAGCGGATCGCGGCCGTGCACCGGGGGGCCGGACCGCGCGATCTGAAGGAAGCGAAGTGGCGGAGCTTCGACGGCTACCTGCAGGAACTCGCCGCCGGCAAAGGCGCGAACGTCGTTAGGAAGCGGGTGGCCACGGTCAGCAGGCAGGACGGCCAGCTTGTGGTGACGACGCGGGACGCTGCGAGCGGTGCTTACGACCTGGTCGTGGTCGCTGTGGGTGTCAACACGACCGCTCTCAAGATGTTCCGGGATCTGGAGCTCAGGTATAAGCCGCCCAAGACCTCGAAGACCTACATTTGTGAGTTCCTGTTGGGTCAAGAGAGCGTGGCGGAGCATCTGGGGAACTCGATGCACATCTTCTTGCTCGACCTGCCGCGCCTGAAGTTCTCCGCCATGATTCCTAAGGGCGACTACGTCACCCTGTGCCTACTGGGTGACGACATAGACGGGCCCCTGGTACAGTCCTTCCTAGGTTCGCCGCAGGTGAATCGGTGCCTGCCCTCGGACTGGGAGAAGCCCAAAGACTTCTGCCATTGCTCGCCGCGGATCAACGTTCACGCCGCGGTCGAGCCTTTCGCCGACAGGATCGTGTTCATTGGCGATAGTGGCGTCACCCGCCTCTACAAGGACGGCATCGGGGCGGCCTACCGCACGGCCAAGGCCGCCGCCAGAACGGCCATCTTCCGAGGCATCTCGGCTGAGGATTTCCGTCGCCACTACTGGCCGACCTGTCGGCGACTGCACCATGATAATACCCTGGGCCATCTGATCTTCTTGGTCACGCGTGTGATACAGAAGGTGGGGCTTACCCGCCGCGGTCTTGTACGCATGGTGCGGTGCGAGCAGCGGAAGGACAGCGCCCGGCCGCGCATGAGCATGGTGTTGTGGGACATGTTCACGGGGAGCGCGCCCTATAAGGATATCTTCCGGCGCACGCTCGGCCCGGCGTTTCTGGCACGCTTCCTCTGGAACAGCGTTGTTGCGGGTTTCTCCACTTTCCCTGGAAAAGGTGGGAAACTGTCATGAGTGGCGGTGCCCTCGGTAGGGTATACAAGGCCGGAGAGGTAATTGTCCGCCAGGGAGATATCGGCGATTGTATGTACGTGATTCAGGCGGGTGAGGTCGAGGTCGTGAGGGAGACAGAGGACGGAGGCGTGCGCTTGGCGGTTCTCGGTAGTGGNNTTTGGGACAAGCACGTCTTCTGACGATCGATAAGAAGACCTTTGTGAGCCGGATAGCTGAGGATGCCTCTCTCGCTCTTCGAATCGTACGGAAGATGTCGCAGCGCATCCGGGAACTGAACGCTGAAGTAGCTGAGGGCAGAGCTCAGAACGGTGGTGAAGAGTGATGTTTCAAAAGGAATCCGCCGGGCAGGTGATGCTCCCTGTGCGCGGCGCTCCCTGAGGGAGATCCTACTCAACGAGGAGATTCTGGAGTTGGGCAACAAAGGGATCGTGGGAGACGCGTGACGAGCCAGGCGTTAGGACTGCTCTGCGGATTTCTGGTCGCCCACTACTTGGGCGACTTCTCACCGCTGGCCACGCCGCGGATGCATGAGGCGAAGGCGGACGGCGGCCCGCTGTCTGTGATTGCGGCGCACGCCCTGGTTCATGCACTCCTGGTGGCGATCGTCGTGATCCTGTTCTCGGCGCCGGTTTCGCCCGCCGCGGCCACCGCCGCGGGGGTGGTATTCGTCACTCACTTCGCCCTCGATCTGACCCGCTCCAGGCTTGGCAGCCGCTTTGCGGCTTTGAAGGATCCCGGGCAGAACGTGTTCTGGTACCTTCTGGGGCTCGACCAACTCGCCCACCTGTTGATCCTGGTCGCTCTGGCAGCCTGGATCATGCGTTAGTGGTTATGGCTCCACCTCGGCGGCACTGCTGGAGAAGGACGAGTAGGCATCTGCCGCGGTGACGATCGTGGTGACAAATCGGCTCACCGCCCCTGGTACCAAGCGCCTAGTGTGCCGCTGAGGTCGAAAGCACTCCGGCCTCGAGAGCTGCAGGTCGAGTTTGGCGTTGTGGCCACAATTCCGCCACAGCGCCCCTCATAAGCATTGCGGCGTGTAGCCTTAGAGTGAGGCATGGGATTGGATATCCGTCGCCTCGGCTGCGGCTCCTGCGTTCTCGTTGCCCCTCAGTCGGCGGAACCGCATTATTGAGCACAACCGGGTGCCCGTAATCCCACATACCTCAGGCCGCAGGTGGCAGCTATGTCCCGTCTCAAGCGGCTACTCGTCGAGGCCCACCAGCGTTCCGTCTTGCAGGCGCTGGCGATTTATACGGGCGCGTCGTTCGCTGTCCTCGAACGTGTCGATCGGCGCACCCGCAGACCGCAGTTTGGAGTCAGATCATGAACTACGCATCGAGGATTCGTCTCGCCGCGGTCACAGCCGTCCTGGTGGCCGCCGGTTGCCAGAGTGAAAGCGGAACCGTCGACGACGCTGGCCCAACTGAAGGTGTCATAAGCGCAGGTGGCCTCGAGCTACCTTATGTCGTCCGGGGGCAGGGCACGCCGTTGCTGGCGGTCGCGAGCGCCATCTACGGCTCACGAACGGTCAGAGGTCCGATCCTGGACCACTTCAAGATCTACTCCGTCGACTCGAGGCTCTTTCTTCCTTCGGACTCGGGATTCGAGGTCGAGACGATCACAGTAGAAAGCCTTGCACAGGAGATGGATGCGATCCGTGAGGCTTTCGGTTTTGAGACCGTTGCGGTGCTTGGGCATTCAATGTTTGGCAATTTTGCGCTCGAGTACGCGAGGAGATATCCGCAACGGGTGACCCACGTCGTGGTAGTCGGGTGTCCCATTACTGGCTACTCGGAGGATTTCTTCGCTGCTCAAGATGAGATCTTGGAGTCGCTCCCAGAGAGAAAAGCGATCTGGGAACGCAATTGGGAACACCTAACCCAGGACTCGCTCAGCAAGCTATCACCCGCAGACGCTAGACTGGTAACTCTGCAGGCCAATGTCCCTCTGTATTGGTACGACGTGACGTTTGACTGGGCACCGATGTGGGAAGGCCAGGCGCCGGATAACCAGGAGGTGCACGAGCGCCTCGGCGAACTCCTCGACGAATACGACTTCGTCCAAGGTCTGGGTCAGATCGAAACCCCCGTCTTCGTCGCTGAGGGTCTTTACGACATTATCGTGCCCTATACGCTCTGGGAGGATGTGCTACCGAAGCTCCCGAATGCGACCTTCTATCTCTTCGAGAAGAGCGGACACACTCCCCAATTCGAGGAGCCGGAACTGTTCGCTGACAGGTTGATCGAGTGGTTCGAGAATACGGGTCCGGGCCGATAGCAGGAAGCACATCATGGACGGTGGCAGTCTCAGTGGGCTCTCATTGCTTATCGTGGTAGTTGGTGTCGCGATGCATGTGCCTGTTCTGAGACTGCTGGCTCAAGGAGCGACCTATTAAGGCCCCGGACCGTTCGCCTTCCGTCCCCAAAGACGAACTCATGCCCAGACTAGGGTGTTTTCTCGCGGGTTTTCCAGCCAATCAGAGACGGAAGGCAAGAGTCTGTCGCTTTCCCCCACCAACTACGCACACCCTAAGAGCCTGGGACCCCCTCCGCGAGCACCCGCGCTTCCAGGCGCTGCTGGAGAGGTACGAGTAGCCGCACTGTAGACAAACTGTAGACAGACCATTCGTCTCGATCGGGACTATCGGGATCCTCAACAGGCTGGAAGGCCGCTTCCTGTCTTGTTTCGAGTCCGATGGACCCCAATAGTCCTCGGGTCTTTTCGTACTTTTAATCCGCAGGTCTCGGCCAGCGATTCCCCACGCCTGGCCCGGTCGCGCCCACCCGCAGAGGGCGTCTCAAGCAGTGAAGCTCCACAGCCAATCGGCCCTCCAGTAACGCTATAGTTGACAGGGTATAACTTACGCCTAGATTTGTGTTTAACTTGGTCCACCTTAGCCCATCACTAGATGGAAGACGCACCTTCTTCGACAGTCTCGCCCCAGTCGTCCGGTAACCCCGAGCCCCGGGAGGGCGAGGGACCGGCACGGGCCAACCCACCGACGGTGGCGATCATCGGCCGGCCCAACGTGGGGAAGTCGACGTTCTTCAACCGGATCGTCGGGGGTAGGCGTGCGATCGTTGATAGCGAGCCTGGGGTCACGCGGGACGTGCACTTCGCCGACGCCGAGTGGGCGGGCCGACGCTTCTACATCGTCGATACGGGCGGGCTCGTCGAGGATGCTGAGGGCGAGCTCGAGAGTGCGATCCGGCGGCAGGCGCTTACGGCACTGGACAGCGCCGATGTCCTGGTCTTCATGGTCGACGGGCGCGAAGGCCTCCATCCGCTGGACCAGCACATCGCCGACTTGCTGAGGAAGCAGAAATTGCCGGTGCTGCTGGTGGTGAACAAGGTGGACAGCTGGCCCGACGCCACGGAGCATCTCGAGTTCTTCGCCCTGGGCCTCGGCGACCCGGTGCCGCTGTCGGCGGCGAGCGGGAAGGGAAGCGGCGACCTGCTGGACCGCATCGTCGAACTGTTGCCGCCCGAGGTAGAGGGCGAGGAAGCTGAGCCTGGTCTGCGGCTGGCGGTAATCGGCCGGCCCAACGTGGGCAAGTCGAGCTTCATCAACAAAGTCATGGGCAGCGACCGGCTCGTCGTCTCGGAGGAGGCGGGGACGACGCGTGACGCGATCGATACGCCCTTCCAAAGCGATGACCGCAGTTTCGTGTTCGTCGATACCGCAGGCCTGCGCCGGAAGAGCCGTGTTCGAACCGGGCTCGAGTACTACGCCATGCTCCGCACGCTGCGGGCGATCGACCGGTCGGACGTTTGCCTGCTGGTGGTCGACGCCGACGAAGGCGTCGGCAACCAGGACTTCAAGATCGCGAAGCTGGCCTGGGACCGGGGCTGTGGGCTGGTGATGGCGGTCAACAAGTGGGACCTGGTAGAGAAAGAGACGAACACGGCGGTCCAGATGGAGAGGGCTCTACGCGAGCGCGTCCACTTTCTCGAGGCGGTTCCCATCGTCTTCATCTCGGCGCTCAGCGGCCAGCGGGTCAGCCGCGCCCTCGACCTGGCATGGCAGGTCGGCCAGGAGCGTGCGAAGCGCATACCGACGCCGGAACTGAACAAGCAGCTGGCGGCCCTGACCGAGACTGTCCAACCACCGCAAAAGAGGGGCAGACCCCTCAGGTTTTACTACGCGGCCCAGGTGGGCAGCGCGCCGCCGACCTTCGCGGTCTGGACAAACTTCCCAAAGGACGTACCGGAAAACTACTCCCGCTATCTCGTGAAGGGGTTTCGAAAAGCCTGGGGCTTCACGGGGACTCCGATACGCTTGAGGTTGCGGGCCCGCAGAAAGGGGCAGACGTGATCGTCGTCGCTCTGCTACTGGCCGCCTACCTACTCGGGTCGACTCCCACGAGCTTCCTGCTGGCCCGCTACGGCAAAGGCATCGATCTGAGGGAGTGGGGCAGCGGCAACCTGGGGGCGACCAACCTTTACCGGGCAGCGGGCCCCGTCTACGCAGCGGTCTGCATGATAGTCGACGTGGGGAAGGGGTTCGTGCCCGCCTGGTTCTTCCCAGGGCTCGATGGGCTCGATCTCCCACAACTCGCCCTCGCCTACGGCATCGCTGCAGTGCTGGGCCACATCTTCTCGATCTGGGTGAGGTTCAGCGGTGGCAAAGGGGTGGCTACGGGCGGCGGCGTCTTCCTCGCTCTCGCGCCGGCGGCGGCCGGCTTGGCGGCACTGGCCTGGGTGGCAGTCGCCGCCGTCGTGCGGATCGCCTCGGTCGCGTCGTTGACGGCGACGACTCTGCTGCCGGCGTTCATCTGGGCCACCGGGCACCGCTTCGATTTCGTCTTTTGGGCCAGCCTGCCGTTGGTCGTACTGGTCTGGTGGACGCATCGGTCGAACATCCGGCGACTGGCGGCGGGACGCGAGCACCGCGTTGCACGCGGTGCCGGAGGCCGGGAAGCTGCAGCCGATTCCGAGTCAGTCCAATCCACAGGTGAGGCGTGAGCATGGGTAGAGCGACGGTGATTGGGGCTGGAAGCTGGGGGACCGCGCTCGCCAAGGTATTGGGCGAGAAAGGCCACACCGTCCGGATGTGGAGCTACGAGAAGACGGTGGCGGACCAGATCCGCGAGGAGCGCGAGAACCGCGACTATCTGCCGGGCGTCATGCTGCCGCCCAGCGTCGAGGTCTTCATGGACCACGGCGAGGCGCTGGACGGAGCGGAGATGGTCATAGCCGTAGTCCCGTCCCACGCGTTCCGCGACGTGATCGGCGCAGCCGCACCTCACATCCCGCAGAACGCCATCGTCCTCTCGGCTGCCAAGGGGATCGAGGTCGCCACGCTCGAGCGTCCCAGCGAGATCCTCGAGGAGTTGCTACCCGAGCACCCACGGCCGGCCGTACTCTCGGGGCCGACGTTCGCCCGGGAGGTCGGCGAAGGTGATCCGACGGCGCTGGTCGTCGCCTCGAGCGATTTCGAGGTCGCCCGCGAAGGACAGCACTACCTGAACACCGATCGCTTCCGCGTCTACACGAACGAGGACATCCTGGGCGTCGAGCTGGCAGGGGCGCTCAAGAACGTGATCGCCTTGGGAGCCGGGATCGCCGCCGGCCTCGGCTACCGCAGCAACAGTCGGGCGGCGCTCATCACCCGCGGGCTGGCCGAGATGACGCGACTGGGGCTGGCCATCGGCGCGAAGGCCCCAACTTTCGCGGGCCTGGCAGGACTGGGCGATCTCGTTCTCACATGCAGCTCGGAGTTGAGCCGTAACCGAACGGTCGGAGTGCGCCTCGGTAGAGGCGAGACGTTGGAGGAGATCCTCGCCAGCATGAAGATGGTGGCCGAGGGCGTGAAGACCACGAAAGCAGCCCGCCAGTTGGCAAGCGACTACAATGTGGAGATGCCTATCGTGGAGGAGGTTCACAACATCCTCTTCGAGGGCAAGTCTCCCGAGCGCGCCACGGCGGATCTCATGTTGCGTGAGCCCAAACCCGAAGTATGGGGGGGCAGGGGGGGCAGCGATGCGACGTGAACGTATTGCTCGGCGCGAGTACTTCTCCATCGGAGAAGTCTGCGAAATGGCAGGTCTCAAGCCGCACGTGCTCCGCTACTGGGAGACCCAGTTCAAGGAGCTCAGCCCATCAAAGAACCGCGCGGGCAACCGTGTCTATCGCGCGCGCGAGATCAAGCTCATCGAGCTGGTCAAACATCTGCTGTACGAGGAGAAGTACACGATCGACGGCGCGCGGCGCAGACTCGAGAAACTGCGTGAAGAAGGCGACCTCGACGAAGTCGCCGAACAGGCTCTCGACCGGCAGACCCTGCGACGAGTGCGCGAAGGCCTCAACGAATTGCTGGACATCCTCGACCAGTCCCGCCCCGGTCGAGCGGAATAACCGGCGTGCCATCCGGATACCGAGAGACGAGCTCGCACCAGGAGCTGCGGCGCCGTATGGTGGAACAGCTCCAGGGTGCCGGGATCAAAGACCTGGCGGTACTGCACGCTTTCGATCAGGTGCCGCGCCACCTGTTCGTGCCCGAGCGATTCGCCGCCCGCGCCTACACCGATGAGGCTTTCCCCCTAGGCCATGGCCAAACGATCTCGAAGCCCAGCACCCACGCTCTCTATCTGCAGGCGCTAAATTTGGACGGCGACGAGCGGGTACTCGAGATCGGGACCGGCTCGGGCTATCAGACCGCGTTGCTGGCGACGCTGGCCGAGCATGTCTACTCGATCGAGCGGGTCCCGAAACTAGCGGAGGCGGCCCGCGCACGCATCGAGTCGCTCGGTTTCACCAACGTCGCGGTCCGCGCCAGCGATGGTACCTACGGTTGGCGCGCCTACTCGCCGTTCGATGCGATTCTGGTCACGGCCGGCGCACTCAAGATGCCGAAGCCGCTGCTCGAGCAACTGCGACCGGGTGGACGGATGCTGATCCCGATCGGAGACAGCGAGTCGCAACAGTTGCACAGGATAGAGAAGACGGCTGAGGAAGAGATCGAAGACACGGTGATAGGCCAGGTGAGATTCGTCCCGCTGCGCGGACTGGGTGGCCACGACGAAACAGAAAGGCGAGCCGGAGAGTGACCGGGGAGGACAAAGAGCGCGGCTGGGTCCGGCGCCTTTACGACTGGGTATTGAGCTGGGCCGAATCGCCCTACGGTGCGACCGCGCTCTTCGTACTCGCGTTCGTCGAAGCCTCGTTCTTCATCGTACCGCCCGACGTCCTGCTCATCGCGCTCTGCGTCGGCAAGCCGCGCCGCAGCCTCCACTTCGCCGCGCTCTGCACAATCGGCTCACTGCTGGGCGGTAGCTTCGGTTACCTGATTGGCCATCAGCTGTACGAGCTGATCGGCCGGCCGATCATCGACTTCTACGACGCCCACGAGGCGTTCCAGCGTGTCGGCGAGCTCTACAGGTCCAATCTCGTGCTGGCGCTGGGCACGGCGGGCTTCACGCCGATCCCGTACAAGGTGTTCACCATCGCCGCCGGTGCCTTCGCCGTACCGTTCGTGCCGTTCCTCGTCATCTCGGCCGTCAGTCGCGCGGCCCGCTTTTTCCTTGTCGCCGGGTTGATTCGCGCCTTCGGGCCACAGATCCGCGACTTCATCGACCGCTACTTCAACCTGCTGAGCGTGGCCTTCGTCGTGCTGCTCGTGGCGGGGTTCTTCGTCCTCAAGTACGTGCACTGACGCCGATTTCCCCGGTTTGACCCGGGCCCGCCGCTGTATAGATTTCGGCTGGCCATAAGACCCTACGAGAGGAGTGCCAGAAGTGCCGACGATCCCAACCCCGTTTATCGGCGGGGCCGACAGTCCCGAGCAGAACAGGACGGACCAAACCGATCTCGAGCCGCCGTTCTTCTCCGACGAGCCCGCAGAGTCGCCAGACAAGCCGGAGCCCGGGGCAGGGGCCACCGAGCCGGCAGCAGAAGAGGCAGAACCGCCCTTCTTCTTCGAGACGGAAACCACCTCCGAAGAGCCGCTGCCAACCCAGGAGGCCACGCCCGATACGGAGCCCATAACCGTAGAGGAGGAGGTTGCACCGGCGGCAGAGCCGGAACCCGCCTTCTTGTCACCGACTGCGGATGAGGGAGCCGCTGCTCCACAGGAGAGCGACGTCGATCTGCCGGACTACCTTTTCGGCGCCGACACTCCGCCCCCATTCACACCTGCCGAGGGAACTGCGCCACCGCCGCTGCCCGAGAGTCCGGAGCGGCTGGCACACAAGGCCGAGGAGTTGCTGGAAGGGACATTTGGAGACCGCATCCGGGATTTGGTGGCTAGTCTCGGGGCGGCTGCCGCGGAAGTTGCGATACCCCGTGCCTTCGCAGCGGGCTACATGGCCGCCAAGAGCGGCGAGGAGAAATAGCGGATG
>JABAOH010004545.1_pt1 | contig 43925 bp, 37 predicted proteins | sample 7062181 | NCBI WGS metagenome assembly JABAOH01 (sample SAMN14538630, study PRJNA623070) | marine sediment metagenome | biome: marine biome [ENVO:00000428]; feature: marine pelagic biome [ENVO:01000023]; material: deep marine sediment [ENVO:00002113]; isolation source: pool of 5 deep marine... | reverse complement strand
CTCATATAACTAATGCGGGTTTGATGAATCAAACGCCTACGGCTTTCTTCAAGAGATTGCGCAGCCTGTTCCGAGCATAGCGAAGGAATCTCCTTCGCTCCTCGTAATCCCACATTTTTTATGTGATTGCTTCGCCCCTCAAGGGCTCGCAATGACATTCGAACTATCTCCATCGTTCCTCTCATTCACACTTAGCATAATGCGTCTATATTAGGATGGAAAATGATTCTTTTCCCAATGACACAAAGATCGGATCTCATCCTCAAAATACGACTTCCGCCGTGAAAAAAGCTCTTCCCAATCCACTAAATGACCGTCAAAATCAGGTCCATCAACGCAGGCAAATTTTGTTCTGCCGTCTACTGTCACCCGACAGGCTCCACACATACCTGTTCCATCCACCATAATCGGATTAAGGCTGACCGAGGTTTCTATTCCGTAGGATTTAGTCGCCTCAGAACAAGTATACATCAAGTAAGTGCAGCCTATCGAGATCACCTTGTTGATTTTGGACCCTTTGGTGATGATATTCTTGAGAGTTTTGGGGATATAATCCTTACAGTTGTAGTAACTATCACGAGCTGAAACCAAAAATTGATCACTTACAGCTCGAAGCTTCTCTTCCCAATAAAGAAGATAATTCGCCTTGACATCTAATAACGTAATTATCTTATTCCCTTTTTCTTTTAAAGCGCGGGCTACTGGATATATGGCCGCAATCCCAAAGCAACCTCCTGCCAGAAGAACGGTTCCATATCTTTTAATTTCAGAGGGTTTTCCTAAAGGACCGACAAAAACAGGGACTTCGTCTTCTGGTTCAAGAAGCGAAAGTTTATGGGTGGAAGTACCTACGACCATAAAAACCGAAGTAACAAAGCCCTTTTCCTTATCCCAATCAGCAATTGTCAAAGGAATTCTTTCTCCTTTTTCGTCTGGCATGACGATGACAAACTGGCCGGGCTTCGCTTTTTTGGCTATCTCAGGCGCGTGAACCTCAATAAGATGAATATTAGGAACTAAACGCTCTCTTTTTAGAATCTTTGCCATTATTTTTCTCTTTTTATTTTTACAGGCAGCATTCCCAGAGAATGTGATTCCTGAAAACCGCTTGGAATAAGACCATTCACCGAAAAGTCAGCATCTTCGCTCAAGAGGAAGCTGGCTCTTAAAATCCCATCGGGCAAGGACTCTAATATCTTGACGAACCCCTTAAACTTCCCTGAGGAGGATTCAATCACTATGCTCTCCCCTTCCTCCAAATTCAATTTTTCTGCATCCTCAGAAGAGATCTTAATCCACCTGGAATCCCTGATAGCCTTCATACCTTTACTCTCCTGACTCAGGACAAGACTCCTGTAGTAGTCCAAACTGTAATCCAGGGACAGTAGAAAAGGATATTTTTTGCTTTTCTTATAATTTATATCCATGTATTTTACAGGAATAAACGACCTTTCTTTCTTCGCCTTTTCCTGAATAAAGACTTTTTGGCCTTTTCCAAGCTCGGCGCAGGATATATTCGAAAAACCAGGGATAGTTTTAATCAGCTCTTTTGTGATTTCTGGTGGATTCTTGAACGGAAAGCCTCTATTCCCCATCCTGCGAGCTAATTGAGAGATAATCCACCAATCTGGCTTTGCATCTCCAAGAGGATCTATAATTTTATTAAATTTTTGAACCCTGCCTTCTCCATTAATGAACGTCCCATCAGTCTCTGCAAAAGTTGAGGCAGGCAAAACTGCATCAGCAAGCTTAAAATTCTCATTTACAAAGCTATCCTGAATTACCAAGAACTCAAGATTAGCTTTCTTTAGATAAGGCGCTGGACCTGCCAGATAGAGAGCTTTTAGGTCCCCGGATAAAGCTGCCTGGAAAATTTGATTAAAATTTAGCCCTTGACCTGAAGAATTTTGCCCTATCTCGAACACGCCTCTCAGGTTATTCTCTAAGCCGAGGGGAAAGAGCTGAGCCTGGGCTTGAAGGGCCAAATTCCAGAGTGCGGCTACATTCCGCGTTCCCCAGGGATATTGAGTTAATCCCATACCGAAAAGAAAGGCAGCATCCTCTGCTTCTGATAGAAGCCCAAATGCTTCTTCCAATCCCTCTCGAGTTATGCCAGTCATCTCAAAAACCTGGGATAAATCAAACTCTCCAAGTGAACTCTTAAAAGAGTCAAATCCTTCAATTCGAGGATGGTTCGCTTCCTGTTCATTTTGCAGAAAGAGCTTAGATAGAAAACTGAGAAAATAAAACTCAGTCCCCGGCTTTATCTTAAGCCATAGCGATGAGTAGCGATTCAGAGAAAGCTCTGCGGGACTGGCAACCATGAGCTTTGCACCGCGTTGAACAGCCTTTAATACTTCGAGCCAGATAATAGGGTGAGATTTAGGAATATCTTCGCCGATGAGAAATAAAGCCTTCGCTCTCGAGATATCTTTGAGCTCAAAATTTAAATCTAACTCTAGTCCATTTTCTTGAGCCATTTCGTCGATAACCGCTAAAGGAGAAAAACGATAAGAACTGTCCACGTTTTCGGTTTTTAATTCTTCACTAGCAAACTTATGAAGGAGAAAATATTCTTCGCAAGATACCTGCGGAGAAGCTACCAGAGCAATCTCTTTCCCCTTGAATTTTCTGAGTCTTTGAGCAACAAAATCGAGAGCTTCTTCCCAACTGGTTTCTTCAAGCTCTTTATTCATTCTAAAGAGCGGCTTGATAATCCTGCGCGGGCTTTGGATAAGGTCTTTTATCAGGAATCGTCCTTTAACACATGCCTGCCCTTGATTCACTGCTCCCTCATCTGAGGGTTTAGAGCTTAGTATCTTCTTTTTCTTAAGGTCTATTTTTAGCTCACATCCCATGCTACAGAGAGGACAGATCGTTTTTACCCGTTCATCGGGCAGGTCTTCATACCTTATACCTCTCTCAGCTAAAGATCCTGTGGGGCAGATATCTAGGCAAGCTCCACAAAACTGACAGCCTGACTCAATAAGAGGTAGATCAAGCACAGTTCCCACCACAGCTTGAGAGCCTCTGTAAACAAAGGAAACAGCAGCTGCTCCCCTCAGCTCTTGGCACACTCTTACACATCTTCCGCAGAGAATGCACAGGTTATAGTCTCGATCAAAGAAAGGATCGCCTTTTTTTACTTCTAGATTTCGATAAACAGATGGGAATCTGACTTTATCTATTTTTAAGGTTTCAACTACATCCTGAAGCTCGCAGCGTCCATTATTAGAACAAAGGACGCAGCCGGTTACTTCTCCCACCTTCCGAATAGTCGATTTATATTCATCGCATTTCTCTTTTTCGCTACAAATAAGGCAAGCATTCGGATGTTCAGAGAGAATGAGTTCTAGGATTTCTCTTCTTAATTTTTGGAGTCTGGGAGTTTTTGTCTTTATCTCCATCCCGTTTTCGACAAAGGTACTGCAAGATGGAGGAAAGCCCCCTTTTTCTTTGATCTCCACGATGCAGAGTCGGCAGCCGCCGAACGGAGCTAACCGAGGATGATCACAAAGAGAAGGAATATAGATACCCTTTTCTCGGGCAACTTCTAAGACGGTTCTCTTTCCCTCAACTTCAATCTTTTTTCCGTCTATAGTAATTTTCATTTGTTGACTCTTTGCTTGGAAGCTTTCTTGAGGATTCTATCTCTCTTATTGCCCGTATATTTGGAAACAGCACTGACTTTTGGAGGACAGACATCAAGGCAAGCCCCGCACTTAATACATAATTCCTGGTCAATCACATGGACTTTTTTCCTCTCACCGCTTATGGCATCGACCGGACAATTCTTCAAACATAAAAGACAACCAACACACTTATCCGGTTCGATGTGGTAAATGATCAAATCTTTACAAACCAAGGCCGGACAGCGCTTTTCCTTAATATGAGCCTCATATTCATTCCTGAAATACCGGATTGTCGTCAGCACAGGATTAGGCGCAGTCTGTCCTAAGCCACAGAGAGATCCATCCTTTACGGATCTGGACAAATCATTAAGTTTTTCTAGATCCTTTTCATCTCCCTTTCCTTTGGTGATGCGCGTCAAAATATCTACGAGCTGACGTGTTCCAATACGGCAGGGAACACACTTACCGCAGGATTCCTGTTGAGTAAAATCGAGAAAATACCGGGCAACATCAACCATGCAGGTATCTTCATCCATGACAATCATGCCGCCAGAACCCATCATCGATCCAGCTTTAGTCAATGATTCAAAGTCGATGGATAAATCAAGCTTATCAGCCGGGATACATCCCCCAGAAGGCCCGCCAGTCTGGACAGCTTTGAACTTTTTATTATCTTTTATACCGCCACCGATGTCGTAGATAATCTCTCTCAGCTTGATCCCCATAGGCACTTCCACTAACCCAGTATTGTTTATTTTGCCCACCAGAGAGAATATCTTTGTCCCTTTGCTTTTTTGAGTGCCTATCTGAGAATACCACTCAGCTCCCTTATTTATTACCAGGGGAACATTCGCCCATGTCTCAACATTGTTGATATTGGTAGGCTTTCCCCACAATCCTTCTTGAGCAGGATAAGGAGGTCTCTGCCTGGGAAAAGCCCTTCTTCCTTCGATGGAAGCCATCAAAGACGTCTCTTCACCCGAAACAAAAGCTCCCGCTCCTCTAAAAATACGAATATCAAATTTAAATTCAGACCCAAGGATAGATTCACCAAGCAAGCCGAGACGTTTTGCCTGTTCTACGGCCAGGGTTATATTCTTAACAGCAAGTGGATATTCCATTCGTACATAAATAAAACCCAACGACGCTCCGATAGCATAGGCACCGATGGTCATCCCTTCTATGACACTGTGAGGGTTGCCTTCTAAAAGACTCCGGTCCATATAGGCTCCAGGATCTCCTTCGTCTGCGTTGCAGATGATGTATTTCACATCAGAGCTAACTTCACGACAAACTTCCCATTTTTTCCCTGTGAGGAAACCAGCTCCTCCTCTCCCCCTGAGACCAGAAGCTTTAATATCAGCGATGACTTCCTCTGAAGTCATGTCAAATAGGACTTTCACCAGAGCCTTGTACCCATCCAAGGCTATATAATCATTGATATCAGTAGGATCTATGAAGCCATTATTCCCGAAAATAATACGTCTTTGCTTCTTATAAAAAGGAACTTCCTTTTCATAAACAATTTTTTCTTTTGTCCTTGGTTCAGTATAAAGGAGTCTGTTTACGATTTTTTTATTGATTATCGTTTCAGAGATGACTTCTTTGATATCTTTGAGTTGAATTCTTTGGTAGAAAATTCCATCCGGTTGAATGACAGTAATAGGTCCCCTTTCACAGAAGCCATGGCAGCCGGTGATTCTCACATCGACTGAATCTTGAACATTTTGCTTTTTTATTTCATCCTTAAAGGCTTTTGCAACTTTTAAGCAGCCATAGGCATGACAACCTGTTCCGCCGCAGACAGTAATGCATGTTCTCTTTTCCTTTCGGGATTCGGAAATTTTAGCTCTTATTTCGTCTAGCTTGCTAGCGTTAAATTCATCCATCATTCAATGCTTTTGCCTTTTTCCTGCTTTAATTTCTTAATAATTTCACCGACCTCTCTTGTTTTCATCTGGCCATGATAATCTCCATCGGCAATCGCTATGGGCCCTAAGGCACAAGCCCCAACACAGTTCACAGTCTCCAAGGTAAACAGATTATCCTCGGTTGTTTCTCCTGCTTCAATTCCCAGCTTCCTCTCGAATTCATCAAGGATCATCGGAGCTCCTCTTACGTGGCAAGCTGTTCCCATACAGATGGTTATCAGGTGCTTGCCCCGTGGCTTGAGTGTAAAGGCTTTGTAGAATGTGAGAACTCCGAATATCTCACTCTCAGAGACTTTTAATTCCCTGGAAATCTGGGAAATGCTCTGGGCCGGGATATACCCGAACTTATTCTGTACATCATGAAGCAGGTGAATAAGCTCTCTTTGAACGCTATTAGATTCACTCATAATTTTTTCCATTATTTGCAGCCTTTATCAAGATGAGAGGATATCTTTATAATCCAGGCCAAATCTTTCCGCTATATTCTTTTTGGCTATTTTCCCACAAAAGACATAAACACCCCTCGCCAGAGATTTATTCTCTCTCAAACACTTCTCAAGCCCAAATTCTCCTATCTCAAGGAGACAGGGAGCAACTAAGTTGGATAAAACTTTTGTTGAGGTTCGGCTTACAGAAGAGGTGATATTGGGAACACAGTAATGAATTATTCCTTCTTCAACATAAGTAGGATGCTCGAGGGTTGTTAAACGGCTTGTCTCTATACACCCACCCTGGTCGATTGCCAGATCAATGATGATTGAACCTTTTTTCATTGTCTTGACCATATCCTTTGTTATCATAATGGGGGCTTTCTCTCCGGGACGAAGAACCGCTCCTATAAGGATATCGGCAACTTTTGTCATTCGCGCCAGATTGTAGTTGCTGGCGAAGAGAGTGATCAATCTGCCTGAAGTTAGCTCCTCTAGTTCTCTCAACCTGTCCATATTTCGGCCCAAAGCAATAGTATGTGCTCCGGCTCCGAGCATGCTTTTAATAGCACTTCTGGCCAGGACACCACTTCCAATTACAACAGCGGTTACGGGAGGAACGCTTACCACGCCCCCGATGATAACTCCTCGACCACCTTGGCTGGTTTGAAGATAATGACCTGATATGGCCAGACACATCTGGCCTGCAATCTCACTTAAACTCTCGATAAAAGGAAGGACTTCGTTCTCTTCTTGGATTATTTCATAGCCGATGATGGTGACTTTTTTCTTAAGAAGTTCCTCAATATTACACTTCCGAGAAACAGCTAGATGATGAAACCCGAATAAAATCTGGTCTTTTTTTACGAGTTTGCATTCCTCATCATCCAGGGGAGATATATTGAGTACAATATCCGAACGCCCAAAAACTTCATCTTTTGTAAAAACAATTTCTGCCCCTTGAGCAACATATTCCTCATTGGAGTATCCAGCTTTTAATCCAGCTCCAGCCTGCACATAGACTTTGTGTCCTTTTTCCGCCAGCAAAGAAACACTGCTCGGAGTTAAACCAGCTCTGTTCTCTATTTTGGGACTCTCGTTTAAAACACCAACATTCAATCTTTCCTCCCGCTACTCAGAAACAAGTTATAATAACAAATATATTCTTTATGAACAACAATAATCGAATAAAAGCAAACAAAAAGAGAATAAAAAGGAAACAGGCTGCTTTTTCGGTGAGGAATGTTCATAATAAAAACGCGAAAAGCAACCTGTTCTATGCCGAATGTCCATTGGATGTAGGGGTTCGACTCATCAAGCCCACTAAAAAGATAGCCTTTTCCCTTTTCTTAAGAAAAAGGGGCCTGGCCCCTTTTTTCTAAGTGAAAAATCTAAGAGTTAAATATAGATAGAGGAAATAAAGCCCCAAAAGAACTAAGCCCTTTATCTTTCCTAATCGACAGCCGATTCTCATAGCCACAAGCATGGTTATCACTATCAAAATCATAAAAGGAAAGGCAAAGTTTATAATTTTTAATTCAACCCTTATAGGATTGGCAATCGAGGAAACGCCGATAATCCACAGAACATTGAGAATGTCTGCCCCGATTATATTTCCGACCGCAATCTCCCCTTCTCCTTTCAGTGCTGCTGTCACACAAGTACTTATTTCAGGAAGAGAAGTCCCGATGGCAATGATAGTCAATCCGATTATTGCTTTTGAAATAGAAAAATATTCAGCAATGTGAACGGATGCCCAGATGATTGCCCGGCAGGTAATGATGACTCCGATAATACCGACGGAAAATAGAAAAATGGGCTTCTTCAACAAGGCTAGCTTTGAGTCAGTGAGATTCTCTTCCTTACAGCTTAAGGCGTCTCCTTTCCTCTCATCTTTGCTGATACTGTATCTCTGCTTTCTGAGTATGAAGATAAAATAAAGGCATAAGATAATCAGGAAAAGAACTCCCTCCATCCGGCCAATTGTTCCGTTTCTTGCCAAAATATATGCCAGAATATCGATAGAGATAAGAAAAAGGCCGGCGGTCTTTAAGATTCGACAGTTGATTAAGATTGCCGTTGGAGCAACGATCGCAGCTAGAGCAAGGGCAACTCCATCATCACAAATGACAGAGCCGATAGCGTTACCTAATGCAATCTCAGGATGACCAAGAATGGCTGCAATGACTGAAGTGCCAAATTCTGGAGCAGTTGTGGCCATGCCAACAAGCACTATTCCCACTACCATTTTTGAAATGTTCAGCTCTCCGGCTATGCCACAGGCTCCATCGACAAAAAAGCCTGCAGACTTGAACAGGATTGCAAAAGAAACGATCAAAACGGCAAAATAAAGATAAATCATTTAACCGAGCTATTTTTTAGAAATGACTTTTCCGTTAAAGATAGTCATCTTGACTTCAGTCTTTTGAATTTCTTCAGGCGGATTCTTAAAAATATTTCGGCTCAGGACAACCAGGTCAGCCAGTTTTCCTCTTTCTACAGAACCCTTTGTATTCTCAGAAAACTCTGCATAAGCACCGTTTAGAGTATAGCCTCTAATGGCTTCCTCCAGGGATATTTTTTGTTCTGGAAACCAGCCTTCAGGATGCTTGCCATCCAGTGTTTGCCGCGTCACAGCCGCATAAATCCCCGTAAGAGGGTCTAAGGGAGCAACCGTCCAATCAGAACCACAAGCCAGTACAGCTCCTTTCTTCAGGAGAGATTTAAAAGCATACGTATACAGGCATCTTTTTCTGCCGATTTTTCTCTCTGCCCATCGACCATCATCGATGGCATGGTAGGGTTGAACAGAAGCAATAATGCCCAGGTTTGCTATCCGTTCAATATCCTCAGGAAGAAGATGCTGGGCATGTTCGATTCGCCAACGCCTGTCTCTTTTTTCGTTCTGAGTGATTATCCTTTCAAAAATGTCAAGGAGGATATTATTTGCCTTGTCTCCGATAGCATGGATGGCTACTTGAAGTCCAGCCTTATCAGCCTGGAGAATCCTTTTCTCCATTATTCCCTCAGGAAACATTTGAGAATGGAGCAGGCCTTTTTTTCGGGGATTGTCTGTATAGGGATCAAAAAACAAGGCGGTCGACGATCCTAGTGACCCATCAACAAATCCCTTTAATCCTCCTATCTTTAACAAATCGTTGCCAAATGGAGTCTTTAATTTAAGTCGCGCGTAAATTTCAACCTCGGCTATGGGAATATACACATAAAGGCGAGCCGTCAGTTTATTTAGCCTTAAGAGCTCCTGGTATACCTCAAAGTTATCGGCATAAGCCATATCATGGATAGATGTTACGCCTGCTTCAGCAGCGTGCTTCAGAGCGACTTCAGCGGCGTTCAACTTTTCCTTGAAAGAAGGTTCTGGAATATGCTTCATTACCAGATTCATGGCTGCATCTTTTAAAATTCCTGTTGGCTCTCCCGTCTCAGGGTCTTTGAGGATTTCTCCTCCTACAGGAGAAGGAGTATCTTTCGTGATTCCAGCTAGTTTCAAGGCTAGGCTGTTAACAAGAACCATATGACCGTCAAGGCGGTTCACACAAACAGGATTGTGGAGAGTGACCGAATCAATCCATTCTTTCCTCGGTAGCTCAGGAGGATCAAAAGACTGGTGGTCCCAGTCGCCTTCAAGAATCCAGGCTTCTTTCTCGATTTCTTTAGCCTTATCAGCAATCCTGGAAATAAATTCTTCCCGACTCTCCGCATCTCTTAAACGAATGCTTAAGAGAGAAAAACCCCCATCAAGGAAATGAGTATGGCTGTCAATAAAACCGGGAAGGACCGAATCTCCTTTTAGATCGATGACCTGTGTGCTATCCCCGATCATCCCTTTTATTTCTTTGGCGGAGCCCACTTCAAGAATTTTTTCTCCTTTTAAGGCTACGGCTTCAGCCCAAGGCTGAGCGGGGTTGACTGTCCAGACAGCACCATTGAGAAGAACAAGATCAGCTATTTCTCTCTTAGGATTTGTCTGCCAAGCAAGAGCTAAGGAAAAAAACAATATGAAAATAATGATCAATCCTTTCATTCATGCCTCCAGCGTGTCATGCCAAAATTACAGCGAATCGTTCCTCCAACTCAGTTTATAAGGTTATTTTTTTAAAATCCTCCGGAATGACAATTCTCCCCTTGTAGTTCTCTCTTATCTCATCCTCAATTTCAGAAAGGAGAAATTCTAATTCACCAAAAAAATGACAGGGGATAAGACATTTGACCTCTGCCTGTTGGGAAAACTTCCCCAGCTCAAGCGAATGAGTATGCATGGTCTGAAGGGAAGGATATTTCTTAAAAAAGCGAGAGGGAGCGCTGCAGTCATGTATGAGATAATCTATCCCTGAAGCTTCTTTAAAAAGCAAAGGATTAAGCGCTGTGTCTCCTGAATAAAGCAATTCTTTCTTTTCCTCCTCAAAGCGAAAATAATAAGCCAAGGATGAAGAGCTGTGGGCTACTTTAAAAGAAGCACACTGCAGTGATTCTTTCAATTTGAAGTCCTCTCCAGGTTCAACGGAGACAAACTCAATCTTTGCCTTAATTTTCTCATCCCGCAAGTAAAACAAATCAAGGAGATTCTGGCAGAATTGAACAGTTTCTTTAGAGCCAAAAAGCCGGATAAGGCATTTATCCAGCATCAGGCTGTGAACAAAAGAAGGCAAGCCATAAATATGGTCAGGATGAATATGCGTCACCAATATTGAACTTACTTTGCGGGGATCATAGTTGAATTTCTTTATCTTCTGGATAACACTCCCCGGACAGTCGACCAAAATCAAGGTCTCATCATGGTCAATGAGAAAGGACATATTATCTCTTTCCTCAGTTGCAACAGCTCCTCCTGTTCCTAAAAAGCATATATCATTCATTTTCCTTCTCTTAAAGATTAGACTCCTTTATAAAAAAAATTACCTTTAAAATCAACTCCTCCTTAAAAAATGGGGCCATAAAAAATGGGGCCAGGCCCCATTTTCTCATTTTCTGATGTTCTGTCCTCAAGTTGAGAATATCCTCTCTCTTACAAGAATGGGGCCTGTTCGCTTTTTCACCGCTGGGGCAAAAGCAACGTGTTTTTGAACCATACAGTCTGAGCCTTTGAAAGCATCAAAGGTCTGATCCATTGACAGTTTTCAACTCAGCTTGTATAAAAAGAAGTCATGACAAAAGAGGAACTTCGGGTATCTGCACCAGCAAGGATCTGTCTCTTCGGGGAACACCAAGACTATTTCGGTTTATCCATTATTGCTGCTGCAATAAACTTGAGGATTTCCATAAGCGGCACAAAAAGAAAAGACATGACGTTTAAAATCAACCTTCCTGATATCGATGATATTGAAGAATTTTCTGTTGAAAAAGAACTGGAATACACCAAAGAAAGAGATTATTTAAAAAGCTGCATCAATTTACTTAAAAGAAAAGGCATAGACTTGCCAGCAGGGTGGGACTGTCTTATCCAAGGCACGGTTCCGATAAATGCTGGCTCTGCAAGCTCCTCTGCCCTTGTCGTCGCCTGGATAAAATTCTTGCTGGAAGCAGCCGAGGACGAAAGAGCCAATATGGCCGACGAAATTGCAGAGTTGGGCTTCCTGGCAGAAGTGGCTGAGTTCAGAGAGCCGGGAGGCAAAATGGATCACTATGCTTCATCCCTTGGTGGTGTTGTCTCTATAAACTTTGGCGAAAAATTTAAAGTCAGAAAGCTCAAAAACCCCTTGAAAGAATTTGTGCTGGCCGATTCCCTCCAGAAAAAGGATACAACCGGAATGCTCAGCTACATCAAGAACCACGTTCTTCAGGGAATAGCAGAACTCAGAAAAAAAAGAAAAGACTTCAGTCTAAAAAGCTCTCCCATTCAGGAAGTAGAAGATGAAATTGAAAAGCTTTCTCCTGAAGTGAGAAGACTATTAAAAGGAACTCTTCTCACCAGGGATTTAGCTGCTGAAGGAAAAACACTTTTTGAAACGGATGTCTTTGATCACGCCCGATTTGGGGATTTGCTTACCTCCCAGTGTAAAGTTCTTAGAGACTATCTCCATATTTCTACGCCTAAAATCGAGCAGATGATAGAAACAGCCCTTAAAGCCGGGGCTCTTGGAGCAAAGACAAACGGTTCAGGAGGGGGCGGCTGTATTTTTGCTTATGCTTGTAATAAAGCAGAAAGTATAGCCGAGGCATTGGAAAAAACAGGAGCAAAGGCATATATCGTTCGTATCGATGATGGAGTAAGAAAAGAGAATTAAGGAGTTAAAATTGATAAATGCAATCCAAATAAGAAAAGGAATGATCATAAAAGTTGAGGGAGAAATCTATAAGGTCCTTGAGGCCACCCACGTTACTCCTGGTAAAGGACAAGCATTAATGCAGATAAAACTTCGAAACCTCAAGGATCAAACTCTGTTAGATTACAGGTTCCGCTCAAAAGACAAGGTAGAACAGCCCTACCTCGAAAAGGTCGAAATGGAATATCTCTATAAAAGCGGAGATGAATATGTCTTTATGAACCTTGAAAACTACGAGCAAATAAGACTTGCTTCAGAAATAATTGGAGATGGAATCAATTACCTTGTTCCCAATGTTGTCTTCCTTGTAGAAATGCATGAAGCGAAACCTGTGGGGATAGAACCTCCCTTGACCATAGATTTAAAGGTGGTCAAAACAGAGCCCTTCCTTAAGGGAGCTACTCAGTCTGCCAGCTCCAAGCCCGCAGTGCTTGAAACTGGCATTACTATCAATGTCCCTCAATTCATAAAAGAAGGGGAAATCGTTCGTATCGATACAAGAGAAGACAAGTACTTAGAGAGAGTAAAAAGCAAGACAAATACTGCTTAGTTCAAAGCAACGAACATAAACAGGGAACTTGAAACTGTAGAGTTCTAATTTATTAAACTTGTAGGGAATTGATTTATCATGCCCGTTGTTGTTTTATTCATCAAACTCCTTCAATTATTCTTATAAGAAAAGGGTAGGTTTGATAAATCAAATCCCTACAATATAGAAATGACAAAAAGGTGGGCTTGATAAATCAAGCCCCTACAGAATATGAATGAACGCGTGGGTTGATAAATCAAACCCCTACACAAGATGAATCAAGCACCTACAAAATCAAGATCCGACAGTACAAAGACCGTATAAAATTAAGGTGGGTTTGATGAATCAAACACCTACGGTTGGATGGTGGAACATTTTTCGCGGGCGGGCTTAAAAAGTGAACTTATAAACACCGATATTGCCGTGGCGGTCTTTAATCCTGACTGTAAGGATATTGTCAAATCTATGGGGTAAGGTTAAAGTCAAACTGAAATTCTCCCACTTTGAGTCACAAATTCCATCCACTGGAAAAATACTTTGCCACTCATCGGGCCTGATGAGGTATTTGACTTCTTTGATGTAAGAGAGTGTGTCCTCAGCAGAAAAAGTTACGTTCAGGTTGTTTTTTTCTTTCTCAGCTTTAAAATTTTTGATTGTGGGAAGAGAGTTATCGATTATAAAGGGACTGCTCGTTTTTTCTGATTTTAGCTCTGTGCCCACAGGATTAGAAGGAATGTCAGAAACTACAAGCTTCAGAAAATAAATCCCGTCGGGATAAGAAAGCGTATCAAAGGCATAGATCGCATCTGTCCATTTCTCGTTTAAAACTCTCCACTGACTCTCATCTTCTCCTTTAATGTAGCAGGAGAAAAGGAGAGCATCTCCATTCTCATCTGCGGCTTCCCAGATAATGGTCTGGTATCCCTTTTTTTCAGCTTTTTTTGCTATTAATAAAGACTTTTCTTTATCTTTGCTAACAGCCCGTTCAGAGATACTCACATCCGCACCCCATACAATCTCTTCCTGCTCGGGCGGCTTGAGATAGACTTCGTTTGGAGGAAGAATTTCAAGCTTTTTGATAGCAGGGGCAACGTTTGCTTGAAGATAGAAAAGAGAAACTTGTTGAAGTAGAGGAGATTTCTTTGCAGATTGAGTTTTAAACATGACCTTAAACTGGACGTAGCGGGCCTTGGGATTTAAAACCTGCTCCCCTTGTTTTTTCTGATAAGGCGGGGACCAGTTGCTCCAAGTCTCGTTAGGGTTGCTTGAATTTCCGCTGCGAGTTTGAAACTGAAGAGTGGACCCAGAAGGAATTGTGGCTACCCATTCTATTCTCCCCCAGGACGAAATTGTTTTCGTATCCATAACTCGACTCAAATACTCCCCATTAAATCTCTGGTCAGAATAAAAGATACTCAAATCGGGGGGATTATTAGCAATAAAATAAGTTTGTAAATTATACGGAAGGAGGAGATAAACCAGTTCCGATTTTTTCTGGACAACAAGAGATATCTTTTCATCTTTATCTACAGAATAGATCCTTCCTTTGTCTCCAGTGCCAAAAATGAGTTTTCCCTCTCTTTCATTCCAGAGCAGGCTGTAAATCAACTCCTCGCTGGAATGCCAGAGTCTCTTAGCTACTCCTTCATTGTCTATCTTATATAGGGCACTCGGTTGTTTCTGGACTAAAGAGGGAACCTCTTTAGTTTCCGGTGTGGAAGGCGATACAGTAACAGTAATAGCTGTTTCTCCTTTTAAGGAAACTGGAGTTTCTTCTTTTTTTGGTTCGACAACAGCTCCACTCGCTGCAGCATAAATATTCCCCTCTTTATCGAGAGCGATACTCTTTATCTCCTCATACGGGGATTCAAACAGAATGGATGCCTTCTTTGCTTTAGAGATTCTGTAAAGAAGACCCTTCCCACCGCTTCCAGCGAAAAGGTCTCCATTCGTGTCTCTTTTGATGCAAAGAATATGATTTTCCTCCGCTTTCAGGATTAGCTTTCCTTCACCCTCGCTGTTTATCTCGTAAATGCCCCCACTCTCACCAACGGCAGCAAGCAATACACCTCTATCGACAAACAGTAGATCCCAGATATATTTTTCGCGTGGATTGAAAAAAATATCTCCCTTGCCCTTATCTGTAATTTTCCAAATCTTCCCGTTAGGCGATGTTCCTGCATAAAGGTCTCCTTTTCTGTCCCGGGCAAGACAGTAGATATCCATCTCCGGCACCTGGAAATACAGTTCTGGTTCCCCTCCTTTTTTGATTCTGTATATCTTCCCTCCATGACCTGTTCCAAGATATAAGATTCCATCCGGGGTAATAAGTAGGGATAAGTAGAATTCCTCTTCAGGCCCACCAATCTTTTCTTCTTTAGGAGAGAGGGAGAGTATGCCGTCATAAGATACCGAGATCCCATCAAACTTGCCTTTCAAAAAGTCATCTTTGCTTTGCACTTCCCATTTTTGAGGAACTACTCCTTGAAGAGCCTGAGCTAAAAAGACAAGAGTAACAAACACTGGAAGCATTAGTCTTTTCATTCCCTTTCTCTCCTATCTCTTTATTTTAATCGGAATCATAACAGCTCCATTGAAAACGTAAGGAAGAGGCAATTGATATTCGCTCAGAGTAGACTTGTTTAGTTCGGTAGGAGCAGAAGCTGCAGCCCGAGGAGAAGAAAACATGGATTTCATCGTGGGAGGCAAATTTGGCATTTCTTCGCCCTTCAGAAAAATACCGGGCTTAGAAGCGATTATTTTAAAATAAATGCGGTTATTTTTCCGGAGATTATTTAAAACCCTTATTAACTGGTTCAAACTTCGGGGAACAAAGGTCCCTCTTTTGTACTGACTCATCTCTACTTGAGCCATTGATGCCGCATCACCAATGACAAGTTGAAATTCAGAGCTCGATGGGAGTTGAGGGGCAAGAATCCCCACCTCCTGGACCATGGTTGTTCCCCTGAAAGTACGGTGATAAACCTTTATTCTTATCCTTTCGCCGGGCGAGGCTTCATATTTATCAAGCCAAACTTTTTCCAAATACGAGAATTTGGCCTCTTCAGAAGTACGCACGCTCAGGTCGATGCGATGGATGCCTAATTCTGTGAATTCATTGTTAATCAAGAAATAAACAACCGCAGCAATTAGGTTCGAGAGTCTCGTTCCTGAGGTATTAAAACTCCCGGAAAAAAGATCCTCAAGATGAACGCTCATCCCATTTTCCAGGTAAACATCGCCTATGAGCTCAAGGGAAAGATCACCAAGAGATCTCTCTTCCACTGACAAGATGCTCGCCAGCGAAAGATTGACAAGAGCTGGAGTCAAAATTTTATCAGTGACTGCTTCTATCTTGAAATTATTTATATTGCCTTTTGTATCCATCATTTGGACATTGACAGGAACGAGTTTGGGTATTTTCCCTATCTCACCGAACAATCCGGGAATCCGGTCTTGAGCAAAGCTCCCCACAAGGGCGTCTGTGGAAGAAATCTTGAAAGAGGTGGAAAGCCTCGGAACAACAGTTATAACACTGGCTTTGCTCATGACGTAATCAACTGCTCCCAGATTATATAAAGAATGACCGAAGGCAAAAACCTTGTTACCATCAACATGGGTTACTGTCCCGACTGCAGATAGGTCTATATCGCCCCTAACGAGTTGAACGGCCACAGGATCTCCCTCATGAAGATTAAGATCAGGAGAGGAAATCCTTTGAAGTGATTGTCCTGAAGGGCCTCCTCTAACAGGACTAAAACCAAAATTAGAAAAAAACACTTTAGCTCTTTCAAACGCGTTGGAGGAAAAGCCGCTAAATACAAGAGGTATACTCAACGGAGCAAAGGTTTGCCCTTCAGAAAGGAAAGAAGACCTGGGAACAAGAAATTCCTTGTTAATTTCAAAAAGCTCTTCTAAACTCAGGTTCTTTTTAAACGGAATTTGAGGGGAAAAGGAAGATCTCGCAGTTCCATCTCTCGAAATAGAAAGCATTTCTCCTATGGGAGTGATACCGGCAATGGCTTCTTTGGCGAAATCTCCAATACTATAGGCAACTGCTCCGATAAGTTTTCCTCCCACATAGACCGGGCTCCCGCTCATTCCCTGGATAACACCAGTATTATTAAAAATTTCGCCCTTGAGCTTAGCCAGGATGATATTTCTTTTTGGGGCAATGTTATACAGAATGTCCAGAATTTCGACGTCAAATTCCTCGATTTTATTCTCCTCAAAAACAGTCTTTCCCTTGCCCTTCATTCCTGCTTTAATCTGGTCCAAAGGCAGGGTAGAAGCAAAACCCTCAACCGTCAAAAAGCTGAAGCAGATTATTAATAAAGCCGAAAATATTCGTCCATACTTAGCTATCATTTTATTATCATCCACCACTACTAAAATTATGTAGAAATACTAAAAGATGACAAAGTCGATTTCTCCAATCTTTTTATTTTATTATTCCCAATTGCTTACCACACTTCTCGAAGCTCGCAAGCACAGTATCCAGTTCCTCATCTGTATGAGTGGCAGAATAGCTCGTTCTTATGAGGGCTTGACCTTGAGGAACAGCAGGATAAATCACAGGATTTGTAAAAATGCCATCCTCTCTGAGCAATCTCCACAGCATGAAAGCCATCTCATCATTTCCGATGATGGCCGGGATGATTGGAGTTTCTGTTGGCCCTGTATTGTACCCCATTGCCTGGAATCCAAATTTCATTTTTTTGGTAATGGCCCACAACTTCTCTCTTCTTTCAGGCTCAGATTGGATTATATCAACCGTTGCCAGAGCTGTTGCAACAGAGGCAGGAGTGATGCTAGCGCTAAAAATCAAGGAACGAGCAAAATGTTTGATATAAGAGATAACTTTAGCGTCCCCAGCTACGAATCCTCCTAACGAAGCTATCGATTTACTGAATGTGCCCATTACCAAATCAATGTCGTCCTCGACTCCAAAATGTTCACAGGTTCCTCTTCCGTTCTTTCCCATGACACCTATCCCATGAGCATCGTCGACCATAACCTTCGTATTATATTTCTTCGAGAGCTCCACAATTTTGGGCAAGTATGCCAGATCTCCTTCCATGCTGAAGACTCCGTCCACAACAACCAGCTTTCCTGCATCCTTATCCAGGGACGAAAGGACCCTCTCTAAATCAGCCATATCATTATGTTTGAAGCGGTGAACGCTCCCGTAGGTGAGGCGACAAGCATCAATTATACTCGCATGAACCATTTTGTCTGTGATGACTGAATCTCCCTTGCCAATGAGCGTAGATATTATTCCTTGATTGGTCTGAAAACCTGTACTGAAAGCAAGAGCCGCTTCTTTTTTCATAAATTCTGCCAATTTTTTTTCAAGTTCAATGTGAATATCTAGGGTGCCGTTTAAAAATCTCGAGCCGCAGGTCGCAACGCCATATCTATCCACAGCCTCCTGAGCTGCCTTCTTAACTTTGGGATGATTCATCAGCCCCAGGTAATTATTAGACCCAACCATAATCATCTCTTTCCCATCAACTTTAACTTTATTACCTTTTACCTCTTGAATAGGCGTGAAGTAGGGATATATCCCTAGTGCTTTGGCCTCGTCAGCACGTGTGAAGTTATAACATTTATCAAAAATATCCACCCTCTCCTCCTTTTTTAGCATCTCTCCTTAACACAGGAAATATCTCCTCTAATTCTTCATAGCCCTAGAACGGTTAAGGTTTGACCATGGTGGGCAATTTTCATACAATCTAAACAATGAAAGCTCTTCTCACCGGAGGAACTGGCTTTATCGGAAGCCATCTCGCAGAATTTCTCTTGGATGAAGGCGCTGAAATATACGCGCTTGTCCGAGACCCTCATAATCTGAAATGGTTAAAAGGACTCAGCATTCATCTCTTGAAGGGAGATCTTCTCTCTATTCCCTCTCTTCCTTCTGACATCGACTTTGTCTTTCATATTGCAGGCCTAACCAATTCTTCCGATGTGGCTGATTATTATACAGTAAATCAACAAGGAACGGCAAGCCTTTTCAACTCTCTGCATGATCAAAAGATACATCCTAAAAAAATTATCTACCTCAGCAGTCTCGCGGCCGTCGGGCCTTCCTTTGACGAGAAACCAGTCCAGGAAAGCGACGTACCTCATCCCATCACACCCTACGGTAAAAGCAAGCTTATGGGTGAGATCGAGGCTTTAAAATTCAGGGAGGTCTATCCAATAGTCATCTTAAGAGCTCCTGCTGTCATTGGTCCGAGAGATAAAGATTTCCTTAATTATTTCAAATGGATAAAAAAAGGGGCTCTTCCAGCGATTGGTTCAAAACAAAGATATATGAGTGTGTGTTATGTCAAGGATCTAATCAGAGCTCATTATCTTTGCTCCCAAAAAGAAATAGAAAATGGAGAAATCTTCAATATCGGCGATCCGAATCCCTGCAGCTATGATGAGTTTGGAGAACTCGCAGGACAAGCAATGGGCAAAAAATTAAAAAAAGTGAAAATTCCCATCCCCATAGGCTTTTTTGTAGCTTTGATCGCTGATATTGCGGGCAGGATAAGCAAGAAACCGAGCATTCTAAACCTGGATAAATTCAAACAGATGAAGCAGAGAAGCTGGATCGCAGATATGGGAAAAGCAAGAGAGAAATTATCTTTTCAACCTCAGTATTCACTGCAGGAAGCTATTCAAGAAACCCTTGACTGGTACTTCAAACACAACTGGCTGTAAATTCAAATCATAAAAAAGGAGATAAGCTACTTTTTCGTAAATTTCGTAGGGGTTTGATTTATCAAACCCACACATTTAAAAAAAGTAGCTTGTCCGCTTTTTTCCTTTTCTCGGGGATAAAAGCGCAAAAAGCAAGACCTGACCCCGGGATTAAGGCTGGCGGATGTAGAAGGCAGCAGAAAACTTAGATGTATACTTCAAGCACCATCCCTCTTCTTTTGAGCAGGCAAAATATTTGATTTTTCCCTCAAGAAGATGACTGCCTTGCTTTGCCATCAAGCGGACCGTAAAAGGTATTTCAATTGCCTCCCTCAGATCCAAGTGATCTTCTCCATTTTCTTCTAAAATATCAATCTCCAGACCAGAGTCAGTAGATAAACTTTTAGGGATGATAAGCTCCTCACAAGGATTAAATTCGATGATAAAAGAAGGCTCAGGACTGATAAAGATACCTTCCTCTAAACTAATTTTTAGGACTATCTTCCCTTTCTGGCTCCTAGAGAGCCTTTTAGGGCTCGAAGAAGCTTCAATCTTCAAAAGATCTTTTTCTTCAGCAAAAGCAAAAAGAGAAAAACTAAAAATTAGAACACAAAGAAAAATATACCTTCTCAATTAAGCTCTCCTGCCTTTTCCTGCAAAGTGGATATTACTCTCTTCCTTTTTTTGAGTCAAGAAAATTATGCCTTTATTTTTCCTGGCTCTTCTATTATAATTTATCGAAATCATTATGAATACAAAAGCACTTATAACAGGAACAGGTCACTTCGTCCCGTCCAAAGTTGTCACAAACTTCGACTTAGAGAAAAAAATGGACACCTCTGATGAGTGGATTCGCCAGAGGTCAGGAATTGTAGAAAGGCGTCATGTGGAACCTGGCGTAGGGAGTTCAGACTTAGCTTATGAAGCAGCCCTACTAGCTATTGAGGACGCCAAAATCGACAAATCAGAAATAGACTTTATCATCGCTGCCACTCTCTCCCCAGACCATTATTTCCCTGGAATAGGCGTGATAGTCCAAGCTAAACTGGGGCTTTCAGGAATTGGAGCCCTCGATGTGAGGAATCAGTGTACAGGCTTTATCTACGCACTTTCTGTAGCTGATCAGTACATCAAAACGCACAGCTACAAGAGGATTCTTCTTGTTGCTGCTGAGGTCCAATCATCAAACTTGAATTATTCTGATGAAGGAAGAGACATGGCTGTCCTTTTCGGAGACGGAGGCGGCGCGGTTATCCTAGAGCCCAATGAAAAAAATGACAGCCGAGGCATCCTTTCAACCCATCTTTTTTCAGATGGAAGGTTTGTATCTGATTTATGGATGGAGAAACCAAGCCCTAAAGATAATCCCACGTTTTCTGAAGAATTCTTTAAGAACAAAAAATTCTTTCCTGAAATGGACGGACGGAATGTTTTCAAAAACGCTTCAGAAAAAATGCCCGAAGCAGTAAGAATTGCTCTAAAACATAATGATCTCTCGATTGATGATGTTGACCACCTTATACCCCATCAAGCTAACGACAGGATCTCTCAGATGGTAGCAAGGAGTCTAAAAATTCCAATCGAAAAAGTGATTAGAAATATAGATCGCTTCGGAAATACGACATCAGCCTCGATTCCTATTGCAATGGATGAAGCTCTTAAGGGAAGAATAATAAAAGAAGGCGATATTGTTGTCCTTACAGCCTTTGGTTCTGGCTACACATGGGGATCAGCAGTTATCCAGTTCTAAAGTAAGGATTAAAGAGAGGAATTGTTGCTTCCAGTCATCATTTTGTGGTAGGATTGCAACTTCATAAAATGATAAAAGCCCCTGGAAGAGGTAACTTGCATGAAATAAAGCTCTTATAGAGGAGGATTAAATGAGGAGAAAAATCATTCCATTCGTCATCCTACTCTTTGTTTTTTTGAGCACTAGTATGCTTCTCTCTGAGAAAAATGATGAAGACGAAAAATTCAAAAAAACATTAGAAAATTATCTCGATGAACTTTGGAAGTTTTACCCGACCTCTGCTACCATCGCTGGTTACCACAAGTACGACACCCAGCTAGAAAACCTCAGCAGCAAGAGCATCGAGAAGCGGCACGAATCTTTGGATGAATTCAATCAAGAATTCGTGGCTAAAGTTGATAAATTCAAGCTAAGCCCTGAGCTTCTGATCGACCATGAGATGATGATCGATGCTTTAGACCTTGAACTTTTCAAGCATGAAAATCTTGTTCCCTGGGAGTACAATCCTATTTTTTACAATGAAATCTTCACAAGCTGCATACGATCCCTCCTTTCCAAGGAATTTGCTCCAATAGATACAAGAGCAAAGAACGCTACAGACAGATTAAAGGGACTGCCGAAACTTATCAAACAGGCTAAAGAGAACCTAAAGACTCCTCCTCAAATTTTCACAGAAACAGCTATAAAGCAATTCCCGGGAATAATGAACTTTTATAAAAATGAATTGCCCCAATTGATTGAACAAGCCCCAGAAGCTCACAAATCCAAACTTAATGCAAATTTAGCTAAAGTTATTCCTGCCTTAGAAGATTATCAGAATTTTCTCCAGAATGAACTTCTTCCCAAGTCTACCGGAAATTTCCGTTTAGGAGAACAGGCTCATCTTAGGCTTGCCCGGCTAACATTACAGAACGACATTCCTCTCCAGGAACTTAACGCCAGAGCCGATGCTGATTATAAGAATATCCGGCGTGAAATGTTCCTTGTCTGCATACCACTTTATAAAATAATGGACCCGAAAATAGACCTAGAAAATCCGCCTCCTAGTCTCAATGAAGACCAGCTCATAAATACCGCAGTATCGCATGTATTTGATAAGATTAAAGCAGAACATGTTGCGAAAGAGGATTATATAGACAGGATCAAAACTTCAACAGAGGAAATAAAGAGTTTCATCATCGAGAACGAGCTTGTTGAACTACCTGAGAATAGCCTCGAAATCGTACCCATGCCGCTTGAATCACAGGGAATAACCTGGGCCTGCCTTACATCTCCCGGAGCTTATGAAAATTCAGGTGCCTTCTCTTTTCAGATCACACCCATTCCTGAAGAATGGGGAGAGGACCAGATCAAATCCTTCTTTGAGGAATACAATAATTTCTTTCTCTATTTCTGGATTGTCCGGAAAGCTTATCCCGGGCAGTTTGTTCCCTTGTTTTCCACTCGCAAATATCCCTCGCTCGCAAGAAATCTCTATCCGAATATGCCTTTGATTAAGGGGTGGCCTGTCAGCCTTGAAGAAGAACTGATTTTTAAAGGTTTTGGCAATTATGACCTAAGACTCCGTTTGAATCAGCTCAAGTTGCTTCTCAAAGCGGTTATGGATTTTAAGCTAGAACTCAATATCCATCAAGGCGGCATGACTAAAGAAATGGCCGTTGCCTATATGACAAGAGGCGGCTTTCAAACTCAAGCTGAAGCCGAAAGAAAATGGAATCGCATTATCCTAAAGCCGGTCGATAGCACTTGCGCTTACGTTGGTTTCCAGGAAATTCTGGACATGGAAAAGGAATACAAGAATCTTAAGGGCGACGATTTCAGCAAAAAAGAATTTCTCGCAAAACTACTCAGCTACGGAGCCCTTCCTATTCGCCACCTGAAGAAAAAGATTTTGGAATAAAAAAAAATGGCTTTCTTTATTCCATTTTTCGCTTGAACCTAGACGACACCATATTTGACTGCGGAATAGCCGCTTTTTGGTTCTTTGATGTAACAGAGTCTGCTTTTTGCCCTTTACCTTTTACGTTATAAGGACTTTTGCTTTTCTCGATCTTTCTTCATAAGAGAAAGAAATGGCTCACACCCTTGTTGATTCGCATGCTCACCTAGAGATGGAGGAATTTGATGAAGACCGCGATCTGGTTGTCCAGAGAGCTTTCCGGGAAGGGATCAATTCCATACTTTGCCTTGCAGATGTCACCAATCCCAAAAGTATAAAAAAGACTTTCGATTTAACAGAAAAATACGAGAGTCTCATTGCCGCAGCAGGAGTGCATCCTCATCAAGCTAAACACTTCACTCCGAGCCACGCTCAAAGAATAGAGAAACTGGCCGTAGAGAAAAAAATAAAAGCCGTAGGAGAAATCGGGCTTGATTTTCACTACAACTTCTCGCCGCGCCTTGAGCAAGAAGAAGTCTTCCGCCGCCAACTCAACCTAGCTCAGAAATTGGGGCTTCCGGTCGTCGTCCACAGTCGAAATTCAAGCAAGGAAGCGGCTCAGGCAATAGAGCAAGAGCGCTTCAGCAAGGGAGGCGTCCTGCACTGTTTCAGCGAAGATTGGACGCTGGCAAAGCAAATGATGGATCTCGATTTCTTTATCTCCTTTTCTGGCATTCTAACATTTCCAAAAGCCCAGCCTTTAAGAGAGATTGCCGAAAAAATACCTCTAGGAAAACTTCTAGTCGAGACTGATTCCCCCTATCTTGTCCCCTTTTCCCTTAAAAGCGAAAAAAAGAGGAATGAACCGGCCCATGTTATAGAAACCGCCAAAGTTCTAGCTGGAATAAAGAAGGTCTCTTTGGACAAACTGGCCTGCGCAACTTCTCAAAATTTCGAATCTCTTTTTATGTTTGAAATAAAAAATCCGAGATGCTAAGATAAGGACGGTTTTGAATTTTTTCAATTAAAGATGAGTAAATTAGCCAGAAATTCTATCAAATCTCGCGTGGAAAAAAGTCCAAGCCTAAGAAGTCTGTACAACAACATCATGAAGGATCTGAAAAAAGTGGAGGAGGAGCTCCGACTTTTTTCCTGTTCTCCTAATAAGCTCATCTCCGATATCAGCACCTATCTTTTTCAAACAAACGGTAAAAGAATAAGGCCTGCTCTCGTATTACTTTGTTCCAAATTATTCGGCTATAAGGGAAAAGAGCACATTTTGATGTCCACCTTGGTGGAAGCAATTCATACTGCCAGCCTCATCCATGATGATATCATCGACAACTCAAAAATAAGGAGAGGAAGAGAGTCCATCCATGCCAAATGGGGTCCAAACATTACTGTTCTCTTGGGTGACTATCTGTATATAAAGGCCCTGGGTTTATCTCTACAGAGTGAACACCGCCAGATCATCCAGATTCTTACCAGCATTTCCGCCAGGATGGTCGAAGGGGAACTGACAGAATACTATCTGAGCGGAAATCTGGATCTGGCCGAAAAGGATTACTTGGATATCATCAATAAAAAGACCGCATCTCTTTTCTCCGCTTCCTGCCAAATAGGAGGTATTCTTGGAAGGGCCTCCAAGGAAGAAGAAAACTACCTGGCAGAATACGGTGCGAATCTGGGAATGAGTTTTCAAATAATTGACGATCTTCTTGACTTTACAGGAGAGGAAAAAACCTTGGGCAAGCCAATTCTTTCCGATTTAAGCGAAGGCCGTATCACTTTGCCCTTAATATACACCCGGCACAATGACGGCAGAGAAAATCGAAAACGTATCATTGAGTTAATGAGACAGAAGAATCAGAATAAGGAATCTCTTGAGGAAATTCTCAAAATCGTTAAATCCAACGGTGCGCTTGATTACACCTACAAAAAAGCAGAAGAGTTCTCGCATAAATCCAGAGAAATCATGTCTCAGTTTCCAAAATCTACCCATCAAGAGGCCCTAAGTTTGTTATCGGAGTTCATCATAAAAAGAAGGAAATAGGCCTGAAGCAAAGGATTAGGGTCAAAAAAACTTTAAAGGAATTCAAGCTATCCTTATTGTTTACTCTTCATGCTTTACTAATTTGTGCGGCTCTGCTGTTTTTCTCAGATGAATATTATGGTGCTCGAGATGCAAAAATCCTCAGAGCAGGAAATGCGAAAAAATAAAGGTCCTAAGGAAGAGAATTGATGGTTGAAATAGAAGTAAAAATCAGGGTCGATGACATAAAAAACCTCGGAGAAAAAATCTTGAGGCTCGGAGCCAAACTGGAAAAAGAACGTTTCTATGAAGAAAACACCCTTTACGACTTTCCCTCAAAGACGCTTTATAAAAGGCAACAAGCATTAAGATTTCGAAGAATGAATAAGAAATCCTTCCTAACTTTCAAAGGACACCCTCAAAAATCAAGAAAATTTAAAATAAAAGAAGAATATGAGACAGAAGTAAAAAACGAAAAACAACTGAGAAAAATACTAAGATCCTTAGGGTTTATTCCTGTCTTCAACTATGCAAAATACAGAACAATCTACAGAAAAAAAAGCTTAAAAATATCTCTGGATGAAACATCTATCGGAAACTTTATGGAGCTGGAGGGCGCAAGAGAGGAGATCGTAAAATTTGCCGAGGCCCTGGGCGCTTCAAAGAAAGAATTCATCAAGCTGGATTATATCCAGCTTATCAAAAAAGAGTTGGAGAAAAATAGATAAACTCTTAAAAAATCTCTCCGTCTAAGTTTTATCCCCTTATTTCTTCTTTTTGGATTTTTCCTCTGGCTTTTCCTTAGGTTTTTCTTTGGGCTTCTCTTTAGGTTTCTTCACTTTCTTTTTAGCTTTAACTTCATCTTCCTTACTTGGCACTTGTTCTTTGTTTCTTATTTCCTCTCCAATGAAGTCTTCTTCTTCTGGTTTGCGCACTTGTTCTTTTTTGGGCTCAACAATATCATAGTGGACTAATCCCTTAGCCACTTCCAGCTGAGCTACACGGATTGGATTCCTTGATTTAGATTTTAATCTTGGTTTACCCCCTCTTAATAACTGCTTTGCTCTTTTTGCTGCTAAAATGACAAATCTGAATTTGTTGTCTATTTCAGTGGATGTTTTCAAGTAATTCTATCTCCTGGTATCCTGGTTCCTGTATATATTTTAGCAAGTAAGATACCAAAAATTTCAGAGGAATTCAACGAAAAATACGAAATAAAAAAGGGGACAGGCTACTTTCTCTGGAGATATTTTCCATTTATACCGAGGTTTGACTTATCAAATCCATAAAAAAGAGACACTGCTCCTCTTCTTCAGGAAAAAGTAGCCTGTCCCCTTTTTATGTATACTAATATTCTAAGACAATATCATCAGATGTGTTAAAGACTTTATCCTTACCAGCAGAAGTTAAAAGGAAATTCTGGTCTGATAGCCTCTTATATCTGATTGGAGTTCCCCAAGAATCTAGATTCGCACCAAATTGCCGACTAGACGCTTTTAGCTCCTTTAGATCTTTTGGGGTTCGTCCTTGTTCAGCGGTAAAAATAAAAATTGCTGTCTTTAGATTATGCATATTTGCTTTTGTCAGTTCAAGCCTCATCTCACCGTAGGCCTCTACTTCTTTTGGCAGTTGCTCCTTACCTCCCTTCATCATCCAGAGTAAATAGACTATTCCTGCTGCCAGCACAAGCACGACTAAGAAACCTTTTATTTTCATTTTTGCTGAGGACCCAAAAAATCAGAAGGATAAAAAATCACAACGGGAATCATCTGCTGTATTTTATAGCTTTTATTCCTTGTTTTCAACCAAAAGATATTTCTAGAGACATATCCAGGAGTTTAGGTGGATTTCATATTTATGAGAGTACAAAATCTGCAGGGATTGATTCATCCTTTGAAAAGGAAATCACTTCTCTCTAATATGGAGAGGTGTATCAATTGCCTCATCTCCATAGCATTTTTTGGTATTTGGATAAACAACATCATCTCTCATTCCTGCCACGTGCATAAGCTCGTGGAACAAAATAGAGGGGAAAGAACCGCAACTATTCCTAAAGGCTGCAGGATATAAGTAGATAAAACTGGTTCCCCGAGGAGTACTACCACATTTCTCTATTCGAAAGAAATTTCTTTTTCGCTCTATAATCCGATACTTTTGATCATTTACGGGCAAAACGTAAATAGGTTTGGATTCATTAAGTAAACGATCTAGCATTTTCACTCGAGGACTATCAGGACGACTATCAGGGAGACAATTAGATTTTATTTTTATTTTGACATCACTTAAATAGGCGTCCAGTATTAAATCCTTTAGCTCTTCAGTAAAAGCGCTAGTGTGAGCCACAATCAACTCAGCCAAGGATTCTTTATCGTCCTGCTCCAAGAACAAATTATCTGATGACTCGCTTGTGCTGTCTTTATTTTCGTAGGTTTTAAACTCAATAGATTCTTCATAGATAATTATATCCATTCTAATCCTTTTCTCTTTTCTTATATGTAACCTCATATCACCAGAAACTTTTTGTTTCTCATCGCCATATCCAACATGAATCCTGTAAGAGCCTGATTCATGTATTCTCATAGAATAACTTCCAAGCGAATCACACATTAAATTTCCCATATCCTCAGAATCTTTCCAAAAGGTTAAGTGAGCACAGAACGGCTTCCCCTCTCTTGAAACGACCTTTCCATAAATACAAGTTGGTTCATCAGGAATCACAAAATCAACTCCTTTGGTCGTCCTATCTTTTTCAATCCTTATACCTTCTTTCACTATTTTTCCACACCCTTTTGAGACATTCCAGCAGGCTGCGACAACTTTCAGGTCTTTCCCAGGGGGAAGTTTTGACACGCAATAAAATCCGTCTTTATCAGGGCATGCTCCATAAACTCCTGGTATCTCGTTTTCTGCAAACACCTTAATATTCATAGATGATACAGGAGTTCCATCCTCCTCTTTTATCGTGCCTTCAATAGCGCCACCCCTCATGGCGATAATGTCTTTAAGAATAACATTTTTCTTCTCTTCCATGATTACGTCAAATTCAAGCATCTGGGTACAATATGGCTCCTTATCAATAATTACCCTAATCTCATATTTGCCATCTGTCGGCACATTTTCAAATTTAAAAAGTCCATTCTTATCAGTACGGATTTGCCGATCCTCCAAGTTTATGGTGATAATGATTCCTTCAACTCCCTTTCCTGTTAATTCATCTACGATTCTACCTGAAATTGTGCGGTAAATTGTCTCCTCCAGGTTTATTGGAGCAGACATCCACCCCAAAATACACATCAAAATCAATGTCAGCAAAATCAAAAAACCAGTTTTATTAAACATTTCACAATCCCAAGTATTGTTATTTCCAGAAGAGACGCTCTCTCCTTTTAATGTGGAACCATTTTTTCATTCTCTTTTTCAACATGAAAACTAATATATCAAGAAAAAATAAAAGTCAATCTGAGGGACTTTTTGAGCAAAGAAAAATCAAAATTGATTAAGCATAAAGAATGGTGGTAAAAAGAGGGTAATGAGAATTTTTTCATTGTATCGAGGTTTTTTCGCATTCCTGGACAAAATCACCCCTAGCTCCAGCAAATGGGAAATTTACTCTACCCATTATCTCAAGCCCCACCAAGAATTTTTAGAAAATTACTTTTCTCATTTCCCTTTAATAAATGTTTCGAGCCTTAGGGATAGAGTCGAGAGGATTAAAGCTTCGGATTATTCGCTACAGAAACATCTGATTTCTGTTTGTCCTCCTGAAAAAATAATAAGCGAGTCATATGAGAGGTGCAGGAGTATTGTTTCATCAAAAGAGGAGCCGGAAGTTTATCTTTTTGTTGGTTTTTTCAGTCCTGATGCTTTTGTTACGAATTTCCAGGGAAAGCCTGTTATCTGTTTTGGTCTGGAAAGATTCAGGGATTTCAGATTGCTCAAGATTCTTTTTGCCCATGAGTATGCTCATTTTCTTTTGAATCTAAGAAGCGGAGAAATTCCAGAAGATAAAAAATTAAGATGGCTTTTAATTTCAGAAGGAATTGGGACTTATTTTTCATCCTTAGTCTTCCCAGAAAGCAAAATATCTGACCACCTCCTCATGAGAAGGGATAGATTAAACTGGTGTCAAGAACATGAGGGCCATTTAAGAGACATCTATTGTTCAGGGAGATTTTCACCTGAAGAATTGATTGATTTTTACAGAAAGGGAAATCAAGAACTCGATATTCCTCCTCAAGCGGCAAAATATCTAGGCTTTCAAGCAGTAAGAAAATACTTTGCTCAGAGAGAAGAAATAGACATCAACTCACTTTTCTCGAATAAAAATCTAGCCTTATCTTTGGAATTGTAGGTTGTTGCGAATTTCTTTTTTCCACAAATCAGCAGTCTAAGCAAGCTTATTATTCTCTTGATATTAAATCCATGATCCACACATTGCTCTCATCCTGGCGGAGTGCTAAGTAAATACACTGGCTATCCGCAGAAACGCTCGGCTTCCCATGCCTTTTGTATGGATCATCAAGGATGATCTGTTCGTTGGGTGAAATTCCTAATCCTTACTTCAACAATGAGGCATTAGCTAAACTTTGATGGAGAAGAAGATATTGCTGTTACTCAAAATCCCGACAATCTCCTTGCCATCGAAAACAGGCGCTCTCCTAATGCCAGTCTGATTGAACAGCCTGGCGCAGTACTTCAGCTCGAGATCAGGGGAGACCATGACGAGTGGCTTGGTCATGATCTCAAAGACTAGGACTCCATGAGGGTCCCTCCCCGGACTGACGACCTTGCTAACCACATCCTTGCGGGTCATAATTCCCCACGTGTCCTCTGGGGTTCTTCGGTTCACTACTAAGCTGGAGACCCCCATCTCCTTCATGAGCCCGATAGCATTGGCAACTGTCTCGTTACCGTCAACGTATACCACTTTCTTGGTCATCACATCAGCGGCTTTGGCAAACCTTACTTCTTTCAGAGCTTTTTCCTCCATTTTCTGGCCTCCTTTCTATCAGTTTTATATTACTTTTCCGACGTAGATTCAGTAATCCATAAAGTGGCTCGTGCCACATTTACAACCACTTCATTTCCTCTAACGGTCTCGGCATAAGAGAAGCGCCGGTTGTAAGCCTAATCATCAGGAGTATTAGGATTGGAAGAGAAAGCACGCGCAGCGGTTTAGGCTAGGCCCATCCATTTCTGCTCCTTTCGTCTGAGAGTGCTTCATGAGCTTAGCCAAAGCCTATCTCCAATTTCCAACAAAGAAATTATACACAGGGAAAATACGAAGTCAAAGGCGCTGCAAAGTCTAATGATGAGAATTTCTTCCCCCTCGATCGTCTCTCTTTCGAGAGACTAATAACGCTCAGCTTTCTTTCTGCAATCAAAGGAATCCAGGGCCTTATGGTCTTTGGCCTCCACTCGACTCAAATTTAATTTTTCTTTTTCTCTTTTCGCTTATGGCTCGCTTCCTTCTTTACTTTCCATAAGCTCTGCGCCAAGTGTCCAGCCTTCTTCTGTTAATTTTAAACCAGATTCTGTAGGTTCTATTAGTTTCTGCCCAATCGGATTTTTAATAATTTCGGTAAATCCTTCAAGACTTAGCGAATATGTAATAGGATAATCTTTCTCCGCATCCAGTGAAATACTATCGCCAAATTGAGGAGACTTTTTTCTTATGTACCAAATTAAATTCTTTAGCTTTTCTCCAGCGGTCTTGTTTTTATACTCTGCAATTATCTCTTCCAAATTCTTCGGGTCTCCCAATTCAGGTGGTTCCTCGCCAAGCTCAAAACGCTCCCTCGTGTAGGCAGAGAGCATCGCTCTCTCCTCTCTCGGCATTTTATTGTATTCAACCTCATTTGTCCTGTTTAAAAAAATATATCTGCCGCATATTTCGCAGTTCACATCATACTTATCGCCTGCTATCAAAGATGCACTTGCACTCTTTTCACAAAGATAACATTTCTCTTCTTGGCTCATTTTTACCTCCTACTGATGATTAACTGATATCACATGAAAAAGTTGATGTCAATACAAGCCGTATGTGCTTTCTTTTATCTTGCTTATCTAAGGGGAGATAATCATAGTTATAAAGGTGCCTGCGGGGATATGGGTCCAGTGAAATTGGATCAATCAGAAATTTTCTGGACGTGTTCCCTTTACTCTTCACCACATGAAACATGAACGTCAGATAAGGATAAGTCCATCTCTATCCATATCGCTGATTTACAATTCATAAAAATATAATAAATCGTTTAAAAAATATGTTGACATAAGAATATTTTAGTATTAGTATATAAAACATATAAAATCTATATAAAAAGGAGGAATTAATGAAGAAGAGTTTTTTCACAACTTTGTTTCTGGCTGTGCTGATGATTTCTGTTCTTACCTTCGCTTCTACAGATTATATGAGCAGAAAGGGAAAGAAGAACATCGTCGAGACAGCTGTAGCTGCAGGCCAATTCAACACATTGGTCACCGCAGTCAAAGAAGCCGATTTAGTTGAAACACTCGCTGGTCCAGGTCCATTTACTGTTTTTGCTCCCACCGATGATGCCTTTGCTAAGCTCCCCGAAGGAACTATTGCAACCTTGTTGCAAAACAAGGATCAGCTCAAAGCCATCCTCACCTACCATGTCGTTGCAGGCAAAGTTATGGCCTCAGATGTGGTTAAGTTGCAGTCCGCCACAACAGTTAACGGACAGCAGATTACAATCAAGGTAAAAGGCGGAAAAGTGATGGTCGATAATGCCAAAGTGGTCAAGACAGATATCGAGTGTACTAACGGCGTTATCCATGTTATCGACACAGTTATGTTGCCTAAATAATCGGCTTAATCGCTTTAATCAAAAATAGGGGTGGTTGTTTATAACAGACCGCCCCTATTTTTTTGGCTCAATGATTTAAATTTTTACGAAAATCAATCATTAAACAGTTTCAAGATATAATAGAATAGTTAAGCATAGCGCACTAAAGAGTGGATTATCTTATAGAAGGCAGATAATCTATATAAAAAAAACACATGATTAGAACCGGTTAGAATTCTACTCTTAAGTATCCGGCCAGTAAAATTAGACTAAGATCTGCATAAAATCGCTAATTCTTGCTTAATCTTATTAAGCAGACCAAAACTACAAATAAATTGTAAGTTGTTGATTTGGATGCAAGACCACGGGTAATTGAGAATGACCCGTCCAGGACTCGAACCTGGAACCCGCGGATTAAGAGTCCGCTGCTCTACCAGTTGAGCTAACGGGCCATAAAAATCAGTTTAAGTTTAGAAAAGTCCTTAAACCTTGTCAAATTGCCTAGTTTTTTTCCTTATTACAAAATAATCATTTTTAGTCTAATTAAACAAAAAAGGTGGGCTTGATAAATCAAGCCCCTACAAACAAATCAAACCCTACATAATAGGAATCAATCCATACATTTAAATAAGGTGGGCTTGATAAATCAAGCCCCTACAAACAAATTAGGCCGCTTCAGATAAATCAAATACATACATAAGATTTGCACAGGCAAAAGGTTTTCTTTTATAATGGCAGCAATGAGGAAAGATCCTCGATGAATCTAAACATCTTCTTAATCATATTCGCAGCTGTGCTTATCCTTCTCTTTTTCTTTTTTGTTATTTTCCTTTTTCTGTCTTTGAAAAGGACCTCTTCCAAAATCGATGAGATGAAGCGTTCTCAGTCAGAAAACCAGGCACTTTCTCTCATGCAACAGCAGATCGGCCAACTCACCCAGAACATAAACCAACAACTGCAGAACATGAGCACTCAATTCCAGAAAACAACGGGAAATATCGGCAGCACTTTGGGAGATGTTAAAAAAGACCTGGGGAAAATGGAAGAAGTGACCCGGGAAGTCCTGGAAAAGTCGAAAAACATCTCGAGCCTGGAAAGCCTCCTCCGCGCCCCAAAATTCCGAGGCGGCTTTGGCGAACTCTTTCTCGGAGACTTACTGGCTCAAATACTCCCACCTGCCCACTACGAGCTCCAGTATAAATTTAAAAGCGGAGAAAAAGTTGATGCCATCATAAGAATAGGAAATAATCTTGTTCCTATAGATTCCAAATTTCCCCTAGAAAATTTCAAAAAATATCTTGCCGAAGAAAACAGCAAAGAAAAAGAAGGCTTGAGAAAAAAATTTATCATTGATGTTAAAAAACATATCGATGAGATTTGCGAAAAATACATCCTTCCTGATGAAGGAACTTACGACTTTGCTTTGATGTACATCCCCGCTGAAAATATCTATTATGAGACCATCCTCAAGGATGAAAGCCTGGGCGAGGAGCGTAGTATTTTCTCCTACGCCCTCGAGAAAAGAGTTCTCCCTGCCTCTCCTAACTCCTTTTTTGCCTATTTGCAGGTCATAGTGCTCGGACTTAAGGGCCTCCAAATTGAAAAATCAGCTCGGTATATCTTTCAGTCTCTGGCCCGGCTTCAAGGGGATTTAGGACGTTTCAAGAACGACTTTCAGATTCTAGGAACCCACCTAGTCAATGCCAAAAGCAAATTTGATGATGCGGAGAAACGTCTGGACAGATTCTCGGGTAAACTGGAACTCGTAAGCGAAGAGACTCCGGAAAAGCTTCCAGAAAAAACTGCCAGCAAGAAAAAACCTTCTTAATTTTCGCTGCTATTCCTTCCGCTTTTCCTTATACACTCTCGCTTTTTTCAAAGAAATAGGCGCCTAATAAAATCATCACTGAAGAAAACATCACCATAAAGACAAAATTGGAAAAAATCGAAAACGAAGACACACCGATCAATGCCGCTCTTAAACCATCAACGCCGTAGGTGAGCGGATCTATCTTCGAGACAAGTCTTAACCAGGAAGGAAAATTTTCAAGAGGATAAAGGGCTCCGGATAAAAAGAAAAGAGGGAATATCACAAAATTCATCACAATGCTAAATCCCTGCATGTCTCTCATCTTTGAAGCGAATATCAATCCCAGGCCTAGAAATGTAATCGCAATCAGGATCATGAAAACAATCGCCAGGAAAATCGATGAGAGATTGATAATCTTAAATCCCATGATATGAGAGATACCAAGGATAAGAACTGCTTGAATCAACGCAGTCGTTGCCCCTCCTGCAATCCTTCCTAAGACGATAGATACTCGACTCACAGGAGCCACCATGATTTCTTTAAGAAATCCAAACTCTCTGTCCCATAAAACCGATAATCCCCCAAAGGTGGACGAGAAAAGAATGCTCATCCCAATTATCCCGGGGACCAAAAACCGGATATAATCCACTTCTCCCGCCAATCCTGGAATAGACATTCTTCTAAATCCCAACCCAAGAAACGCCAGAAAAAATAACGGCATGGCTAAGGCTCCGACGATTCGAGACTTTGCCCTCCAAAACCGCTTCATCTCCCTGATCCACAAAACATAAACAGCGGTTGTATTGATCATCTCTCTCTACCTGCAAGCCGTAGTGAATTCTTCATCATAAAAACAGAAAATATGATCCAAGCAGTTATTGTTACCAACAGAGGCCAGTATTCAAGAACAATAGTACTTTCTGCTCCTCTTCCCAAAACAACAAAAGAAAAAGTAAGCAAGAACACTGCTATAACTTTTAAAGCCCGTTTTTTATCTTTCCTGATTATTTCAGTAAGGGAATAATAAAAAACCGGTAATAAGAAGATAAAAGTATAATCCTTAAATCGCGGCAAAATGATTGGATAAACAAAACACCAGAGGAAAAATAGATATTTCTTTTTTTGCAATAGAGAAAAATCTTTTTTTAATATGTTTCTTGAAACAAAATAGGAAATGAAAAAAACTATAAAAATCCATAAAAAATAAAGAATCAGCTCCAAGACTTTTCCGCCATTTCCGATAATTTGCCTTATAAACGGCAAAATCGCAGGGTTAATTATCCCGCTCTCCCGGGGCATAAAAGAGGCTGATCTCAAAAAATTAAACCATTCTCCAAACTCAAAAGGCATTATTAATAAACCTGCCCCCCATATAACTAAACCAATTAGGCATATAATTGCTAATTGCTTTATCCTGTCTTTTATTTTCCCGGTTCCCACTATAAGAACAAAACCAATTAAGACAATAGGAAGCAGTTTAAAAAATGATGCAACAAGCAAACATAATCCAAATAATAAATATCTTCCTCCATACAGTAAAAACAGCATCCCGCTCCATATTAAAAATTCCTCTATAATAGAAATATTGCCAGCTCTAAAATCCATATAAATAGCTCTATTAAAAGCACGTAATGACCAGACTAGGAATAAACAAAATAAAATCCAGCTATATCGTTCATCGAAATAATCATAAAAAATTTTTTTCCATATCCAAAATAAAACTATCAAAATTCCCAATTTTAAACCTAACCATAAAAAGGCTGCGTTCTGAGATGGCAGAATTCCTAAAAAAAGCAAAAAATAGATCCCATAAGGAGAATACGGATAAGGGGGTCTGCCACCTTTTTCCTTTATGAGCTCACCGTCATAATAATTTCCTCCATCAAAAAAAACTTTTACAGCACTATGATACATTTTAAAGTCCCACTGAAAGGAAGAATTCGTTGCTACTTTAACAATATAATAAGCTAGCATCATTCCGCATACAGCCAACAAGATCGTTGCGGTTATCTTTTTATTTTTAACAGTGTAGTCGCGTATCGCTTTTAGTATTTCTCTCATTTTCTTATCTATAAAGACTTCCTTCTTGAGAGCATAACAACCTTTCTTATTTTTATGTCATTCAGGCGGCAACTCTCTTCGTAGAGCAACTCACAATCAAAATCGCAGCAGAAGTTTACGACCGATTAAGAAACTTATTAAATTTCAAGAAAATCATGAGAAAATTTTAAAATTGACAAGGCCAGTTTTTTGAATTATATACTTGGCCATAACCGAGAGGGTCTGGAGCCCGTACTTTGTGCTTCTTAAAAAATTAATCGATGATGCTTCTTCAAAATAGCGGCAGGGAATGGGAATATCGCCAATCTTAAAGCCAAAGAAAACAGCCTGAGCAAGAAATTCTGTGTCAAACACAAAATCATTTGAATTTTTTTTATAGGGAATAGTTTCTAAAACCTTCCTCCTATAGGCTCTAAACCCGGAGTGAAAATCCCCGAGATTCTGACCCAAAATGATATTTTCTATTATGGTCAGAAAGCGGTTGCTTATGTATTTATAGAATGGCATTCCGCTCTCAAGAGCTTCGCGACGCGTTCTGATTCTTGAGCCGATAATAACATCACAAACTCCCAAAGAAAGAAATCCCAAAGCATAAGGTATCACCCGCCTGTCGTATTGGTAATCTGGATGAATCATAACAACTGCATCCGCTTCCTTGTCCAGTGCCGCTTCATAGCAAGTTTTCTGATTGGCGCCGTAACTTTTATTTTCCCAGTGGCAGAGGACTGTGACTCTTAAGCTCTTAGCAATTTCAACAGTTCGGTCAGAGCTACAATCATCTGTAACTATAACTTCATCCACGCTTCCTTTCGGAAAGTCACGAAATGTTTTCTCCAGAGTAAGTTCAGCATTATAGGCAGGCATCACAGCAACTACTTTTCGGAATTTCCGTTCTCTGCTTTTTGCCGCTTGAAAATGACTGATTATCTTCTCCTTCCAAATCTTCTTCTTAGTATCTCTCTATTTCGTTCGGCCTGGCTGGCCTCTTCTTCTCTAATGGTCCTTCCAGTAAAGTGGAGAAAGACATCTTCGAGGCTTGGCTTGCGCAAATGGACACAGGTAACATTTACTCCGTTTTCTCTGGCAACATTAATCAATTCTGGAATTCTTCTTTCTCCCTTTTCCATCGTCAGACTCAAATTTTCATCGTGCTTTGCTATATTCTTTATCCAATCCAAACTGCTTATTCTGTTAACGAGAGCATCCGCACCTCCTTCAATTTCCAGGGAGACAACATCTCCACCAAGTATATCCTTCAACCGGCCTGGTGTATCCATAGCAACAAACTTCCCTCTATCCATGATGGCAATTCTATCACAAAGGAAGTCCGCTTCTTCCATGTAATGAGTGGTTAGAATAATTGTGACCCCACCTTCTTTGTTCAATCCTTTAATATAATCCCATATGTGACGTCTCGTCTGTGCATCAAGGCCGAGGGTAGGCTCATCAAGAAACAGAACATTAGGCTCGTGGATAAGTCCCCTCGCAATCTCCAATCTTCTTTTCATGCCCCCAGAATATTTTTCAACCAACACTTTCTCTTTCTCAGTCAGCTCAACGAGCTCGAGGACTTCCTTAATTCTTTTTTTTCTCTCTTCTTTCTCTATTCCGTACATCATCGCATGAAATTCCAGGTTTTCTTTTCCTGTGAGTTTTATATCTAGGGCAGGCTCCTGAAAAACAACTCCGATGGAGCGCCTAATATTGTCCTTATTCCTGGAGATATCATGCCCAGAGACTTCTCCGTATCCTGAAGTTGCCTTGAGCAGGGTGGAAAGCATGTTTATTGTCGTAGTCTTGCCAGCGCCGTTTGGTCCGAGAAGCCCAAAAAGCTCTCCTGTTTTTACTGTGAACGAGATTTGGTCAACTGCAGTAAATCCGTTAAATACTTTGGTTAAATTCTTGACCTCGATTGCGTAATTATTCATTTCACAGTGGATGGAGAATTGTTTTTAAGCAAATTATATTATATCAATTTTTCATCAAAATCTTCCTTTTTTTAAGCTCTGAAGTGCATTGGGAACGAGAGGAGGATCATACAAAAAGCTATGGATTTCTTTCCAGGATTATGGAATTTTTTGCTTTTATCCATCATTCCCCAGAAATTTTTTCATAAAGAATAGACTTCGACAACAAAAAAGCAACTCATTGGTTTAAGCGATATTTTATATGCTAGAGCTTAAAAGAAAATAGACACACCTAAGTAGAAATTATTATCTGTGCGGAAATGTTCGCCCTGTTCGTCAGAGTAACGAGTGTATCGATATTCAAGTCGAATTGCAGCTGAGCTGTTAACAAGGTATTTTATCCCTGCTCCAAAATTCCAAGCAGTAATGCTCTCATCCTCATCCCATGCAACTGTATAAATTGGAGATGCGTTGCCAAAACCATAGCCTCCAAGAAAAAAAACAATTGTTTTCTTTGAAGCTTTGAGATTATAGGAAACATTAGCCAGAACATGAATGCCAGTGCCATCACCATCTTCTGGTATTGTTAATAATACTTCTGGTTCAATTTCTATTCCTTTATAAGCAAAGAAGCCAATCCTAAGAGGCATGTTGAATATTGTTGTTGCTTCATCATTCCACTCGAACTTAATATTCCACATGGAAGCTGAAGTTGAAAATTCAAATTTTTTATCTTGAATGGGCTGAGCGTAAGTTCCTTTGACAGAGATAAAAATTAACAAAAATATAATAAAGATTCCTATGAGTCTTCTCATTTTTTTCCCCTAAAAGTACATTGCTGATAGTTTTCAATAGATTGAAATATCTTCTACAATTTATCACCCCCTTTTTGACAAGAGTTTATTCTTTTTCCCGCAAAAAAAATTATAGTACCGGCAATGATTAAAGTCAATCAAAAATAAATAGACTTGTCCCGTGTAACTGATATACAACAGATTTTGCCCAAAATACTCCCAATTACGGCTAATGGTGCTTAAAGGAAATTAAGGAATAATATAGGAAAAGCTGAAGCATGATGTAAAAAAAATAAATGATAAATACGAAAAAAATTTAGTAAAAAGGTCTGGAATGTCGTACAAAATTATTATTTTAAAGGATCGCTATTTCTTCAGCAAAGCCTCTCTATCAATCGTATCACCGTTGAGAATAAGTAAGGATATATCCTTTAGATTTTCTATATTCTCGAGAGGGTTCTTATTTAGCACCAAGATGTCAGCTTTTCGTCCAGGTTTCACCTCTCCCAGCTCGTTCCAACCGAATGTGTCGGCGAAGCCTGTTGTAGCTGCAGCAAAGCCATCGAAAAGACCTGGAACGATGAATTTTCCCGAGGCATCAATGATTTTTTTTCCTTTAGCAATGGTGATAGCGTCCGTTTCTCCCACTTCAGCAATTCTACCTCTTTTGATTAATACGATAGCGTTCTTGATATCATTTGCCGATTTGCCCCAATCAGCAACATCAATGATCGTGCCTCCCTTTATTGCGATGTCATCGGAAGAATAAGTAGCGCTGAGAAATAATGAAACGATCAATAAGGAAAAAGTCCTTTTCATGGTTTATCTCCCTTTGGACTTTCAAACTAGAATAAACGGTAAAGTAAGCATAAAGATCCTAAATCATTTCTTAGGCCAGATCTATAGAAATTTTTTTTGTTCCCCCTGCAAGTCCTTTCCACTTTTATCCATTTTCTTCCCTCTGATATATCAGACAGAAAATATCAAACAAAATCTGGTGTTGTCAATAAATGGCGATTATTCATTCGATAGAAGTTCGATACAAAAGGCATGCTTAGAGCTAGAGTCAAGCCGACACGTATGTAAAACCTTGAGGAATCTTAGGTCCCTTGAATCAAATAAATAGACTTGGTCTAAATCCGCGTGGACACGGCGTGGACAAATTGTGTTAAAAAAGCTCAGTTAGATTAACTCAGGCTTAAAGAAAACTAAGGTTTTACAGGGAAAAAGCTGGCACGGCTGGCAGTACAAGTTTAGAGCTCTCCTCAAGAGAGCATGCGAGTCAAACACACTGATAAACTTAGGGATTTTCTAAACATCGAACCTCAACCGGTAACAGGATAGGATCTAAAACACTAATAGGATGAAGGACGGCAGCCAAATACCCTTAAGTTTTGGCTTCCCTGGATTGAAAAAAGACGCTGATGAAGTTAGAATTTTTATAACGGTGGGAATATGAAAAGCAAAACTAAGATTGTCTCAATCACTCTAATATTTTCAGCCTTCATGATATCTGTTTCCTGTGTCCCTAAACAGGAAAAAGTAGAAAAGATAATAGAAGATGGAGTGGAAGTTATGTTGAATCATCTTGAGCCTTACAAAATAAAAGGAGAACCTTCGACGTTTGATATTGAAGAAAAATTTGTAATAGATTTTGAAAAAGATGACATTACAGAGTATGAAATTTCAGATATCAGGGGATTTGATGTCGATTCTGAAGGGAATATTTATTTATCAAGTTATAAAGGTTCAGATAATTGTATCTTTAAATTTGATGGGAAGGGAAATTTCATTACCTCATTCGGTCGAAAAGGACAGGGGCCGGGTGAACTTCGATATGCCAGAAATCTCTACGTTAATAATCAGGATTTAATTCAGACTATTGCTTCATCGAGACATAGACTAATTAGTTATGAAAAAGATGGAAGCCTTGTGGATGAGATTCCTCTCAAGCCTGATATTTCCAGAATAATTCCTTTGAAAACAGGTAAATTTTTAGTCTCGAAGAGGACCGGAGCACGCGAGTCTTTGTATTACTTCAGAATTGCGCTATTTCTTTATAACGCTGAATTTGGAGAAACGAAAGAGCTTGAAAAGGTGATAATCCCCAACAGGGCATCGGCAAGCTATTGGATGGCATCAAATAGGAATATTTATGTTGGAAATGACGAGAGAGGCTACGAGATCTGGGTGTATGATTTGGAAGGAAATTTACGAAGGAAGATAAAAAAAGAATACGAATCTGTAGAAATCCCTGACGAGATTAAAGAAGGAATTAAGGAAGCCTATGAAATGCTTCGGAGGCAATCGCGCCGTCCAAGCAAAACAGTTGAGGCTCCCGCACACTGGCCTCCCTTTTCTGCATTTTTCATAGATGAAAAAGAAAGGCTCTATGTGAGATCTTGGGAAAAAGGTGAAAACATTGGTGAATCCATTCATGATGTATTTAACCAAGATGGTGCGTTTATTGAAAGAATTAGCTTGAACATATATTTTAGCAGGGAATGTAAATATGCAGTGGTTAAAAAGAATCTTCTTTACTTTCTTCGTGAAAAAGAAAGCGGCTACAAGGAATTAGTTGTTTCTAGAATCAAATGGGAAAAGCAAATAAAGAACCAACTGGAACCCAAATCCTCTAAAGCTACAGCTTTTTTATATAGAAAAAAATACATAAATGAATTATTGACTTATTTAAATTTATATAAATCAAATTTACCGTAAAAAGGTGGAGAAAATGGAACGCATTTTTTCTTTTCCAAGAATAGGAAAATATACAGACATTTTTATACAAACGTTCAAGAGTTTTGGATTAAGCGTCCTATCGCCGCCGCCCATAACAGAGAGAACTATAAAACTCGGAGTAAAACACTCTGCGGATATGATGTGCTATCCTTTCAAGGTGACTTTAGGAAATTTTATTGAAGAAATAGAACAAGGCGCAAACAGCTTGATTATGTACGATTCAAGAGGAAAGTGCAGGCTCAGACATTATTGGATTCTTCATGAACTCATATTAAAAAACATTGGATATGATATTAAGATGTATCCTCTCTGTCTCAAGAATCTTATTAAGCTGATAAAAAAGTTTAATCCAGAACTTTCATACTTTACTATTGTTCGGAAATTAAGCCAGAGCTGGAAGAAGTTAAACGAAATTGAAGATTCCTCTCTCTACACGATTAAGGAAGGAGTAAATATCGGAATTGTTGGAGAGATATATACATGCTTAGAACCAACTGTTAATTTAAACATAGAAAAAAAACTCAAAAAATTTGGCGTTAATGTCTGCAATACAGTACGTTTATCTGACTTTATAAAAGCAAGCACCAGGACAAGTCTTTTAGAAAAAAGAACTTACAAAAAAAAGGCATCAAGATATCTTAACGGACCTCTGGGAGGACATGGATTTGAAAATTTGTATAATGCACTGCTTTTATGTGAAAAAGGATTGGATGGAATCATACATCTTCTGCCCTTAACCTGTATGCCTGAAACCACCATAGTACCCATATTAGACAAGATTTGTGCTGATTACAATTTGCCGCTTTTGCGCCTTATGATAGACGAAACAAACAGCGAAACTAATTTTGATACAAGGATCGAAACATTTGCAGAAATGATAAAAAGGAGAAAAAAATGAGAAATGCATATTTAGGAATTGACGTGGGAAGCACATCTGTGAAGTGTGTGCTATTAGATAAGGAGAGTAATATAATTGATTTTGTTTACATGAAAAATAAAGGAATTATAGAAAGCGTCATTGAGTGTCTTAGCACATTAGAAAAGAGAATGGAAATAGCTGCTTGTGGCATTACTGGCAGCGGGAGAAATTTCACAAATGTGTTAGTTGGCGGAGACATAGTTAAGACAGAAGTCCTGGCCCATTCTGTAGCCGCTTTAGAGTTTTACCCTGATGTGAGAACTATTTTTGAGATTGGTGGCGAGGATTGCAAATTAATGATTGTAGAAGATGGAATTTTAGTCAATTTCAATATGAACAATATTTGTGCTGGTGGAACGGGAGCAATGATAGAAGCAATTGCAAGCAGGATGGGCATAGCCATTGAAGACGTTGGTGAGCTGGCGTTTCAGAGTAAGAATCAGTTAGAAATGCCAGGAAAATGCGGAATTTTTTGTCAGTCCGCTGTTGTAAATAAACTAAACTCAGGAGTCAATAAAAGTGATATCCTGATGGGAGTATGCAGAGCATTAATAAGAAATTATCTGACGATTTGCAAGGGGAACCAATTAGAGCCTCCCTATGTTTTTCAAGGAGCAACAGCACAAAATGAGGCCTTAGTTCGGGCACTTGAGGAAGAACTGAGTTATCCAGTTATTGTCCCTGAACAATGTGCACTCATGGGGGCCATAGGGATTGCAATGATGGCTATGGAAGAAGTGCCAGAGAAGACAAAATTTAAGGGTTTTGATGCTATTCTCAGTGCAGACTATGATGTGCGTTATTTTTCTTGTTCTGACTGTGAAAATAGATGTGAGGTTATTCAGGTCTACCAGGACAATGAACTTGCTGGGTGCATAGGCAGCAAATGCTGTAAATGGAATAAGATAATTATCACAAAAGCTTCGAGTGAGTTCATGGGACTCGGAACATAATAATGCTTTAAACTTGAGTGACTTAGAAGAATTTATATATTGGAGTATAGACCACCGGCTCCGGAGGCTACAAATTTCACTTTACAGGTAGTACATTAATGGAGAGCAGGTCAGTCCAAATTTAGCTGAAACGAAACAGCGATCATCTCTCCAGATTCAAGATTTAACAAACGCCATCTCGCCCTAATCTCGAGTATTGAGACCTGATCCATCTCTTTTAAGAACGTCGCATAATTTAATTGCTAGATATCTCATTTGATTCAAAAGAGTTTTTAATCTTCTGGCCTTTCCACTACAGTCCTAATGCTTCCTTGAAATACTTCTTATCCAAGTTCGATCCGCTTACCACAACGCAGACTGGTCCGCTCTTTATCTCTACCTTACCGGCCAAGAGAGCGGATATCCCTGCTCCCCCCGCAGGCTCCACAACCAGGTGAAGTTCTTCCAGGCAGTAACGGACTCCCTCGATCAGCTCCTCCTCGGTAAGGAGAATCACTTGCCCGATTCGATCGGTAGCCACCTCAAATGAGATGTCGCCGGTATAGCGAGGGGACAGGCTGTCGGCACAGGTGGGCAGTGGCATAATCGGCACGGGTTTCTTGGCCTTCAGCGCCTCGGTGAGAGTAGGGGCTGCATAGGACTCCACGCCAATAACCTCTACCTGGGGCCGGGTGTATTTCAAGCCCAGGGCTATGCCTGAGATCAGTCCTCCTCCTCCTACTGGAACCAGGACCGCTTCCAAGTCCGAGGGCGCGTCCTCGTCTATCTCCAG
>JABAOH010050137.1_pt1 | contig 44032 bp, 32 predicted proteins | sample 7062181 | NCBI WGS metagenome assembly JABAOH01 (sample SAMN14538630, study PRJNA623070) | marine sediment metagenome | biome: marine biome [ENVO:00000428]; feature: marine pelagic biome [ENVO:01000023]; material: deep marine sediment [ENVO:00002113]; isolation source: pool of 5 deep marine... | reverse complement strand
TATACCTGGGGGATTACATTCCCCTGGGAGCAAGCGTGTTCCACCTGTGCAGCTAACTTTTGCAGTATGCCCAGGTTGAGAAGAGGTTCGCCGCTGCCCATGTGCAAGGAAAACATGTTTTCTTTTGACGTGTCTTCCGTTCCTTCTTTTAATTCGCCAGGGAAAAGAAACGTCCACGCGGCATCAAAGGTGTCGGGGGACATGGGGCGGCGTTTGGGCATAGTGACGGTCTCAGCACAATAACGGCATGCCATGTTGCAGCGCCCGGCCACGTCCATCGCCAATGAGCGAATTCTTCTCGGCCTATCCTTTAACGGCGGGGGCGTAATGAACTGGGGCTCAAATCCCGGGGGAGGGGTTTTTCTCTCGATATCTACATTCACTGAACTCACCCTACCCCTGTACCGCCTGCTGCTTGCTGCTCTGCCCTTACCCATTTGAGGGCGCCCAATGCCAATTGGCCCTGTATTCCACCTTTTTCTACCAGTCTCTCTAACCGAGCCGCGACAGTGGGATGCAAGGCATAGGCCCTGGAAAGTTTCACAGCTTCTTTGGCATCGTCTGGATGGGCGTCATAACCGGTGTGCCGCGGGTCTCTTGGGAGACCGGGGAGCGGCAGATAAGGGAGGAACTGGGCAAAGTCCGGGCCAGCTTCCACAAGACGTTCAAGAGCTTTTTCCCTGGCTTCCGGGCTCTCACCGGGCAGACCGACAATTAATGACCCAATGGCGAAAATACCCACTTCCCGCATGCGCTCAAATGCCTCATGGTAAACCTCCACGGGGATGGTTTTACTTACATTCTCGCCAACTTTAGGGTCCAGGGTATCAATTCCAACCGTGACCCGCAGCATCCGGGCCTCTGCCATCAACGGCAGCAGCTCAGGATCTTTAATAAGGTCATCTGCCCTGGCAAAATAAATAAAATAAGCGGGTACAGTGTCTTCTTCGATCAGTTGTTGACAAATCTGTTTTACCCGTTTGGTACTTGCGGTAAAATTATCGTCGGCAAAATGGATCAGATAGGCATCATAGTCGTCCATCAGGCGTTTGACTTCCTGCACTACCCGTTCGGGTGTGTGCGGCCTCCACCGGGTCCCATAGAACCGGGTGGTTTCACAGAACTCACAATTGTGCGGACAACCGCGGCTGGCTTCCATGAGATGGATACCGTCAGTAGGGGGAGACATTAAATCCCGGGCCGGTTCATTAAGCAATTCCAATGGAGATATAAGATCCCGGGGTACCCCCCGGACCACACGGTCATTGACCAGGACTGTTGTTCCCGGCATCCCCGGAGAAATACCCTTCTCAAGGATGTGCTGTAACGTGAGCTCGCCTTCCCCGAAGACAGCGCAATCGGCGCCAGCCTTGAGAAGCGGTTCAGGCAGCATGGATGCCCCATGCCCACCAACGATGATGGGGGAAGCGGAGGGTCTTTTCTCCTTCAATGCCTTGATAAAAGCGGTTCCATTGTTGACCGAAGGTACTCCCATCAGGGTGATGCCCACAATATCGGGTTCCTGCGACCATACCGCGTCCACTGCTTCTTCCATGTTCATATTCGTGGTATCCAGGATCGAGACGTCAGCCAGGTGGCGAACTCCCGCTGCCAGGACTCCCAGGCTGAACGCACCAAAGTTCCAATAGTAATGTTCGGGGGGTTTTACTAAAACCAGTCGTTTATGTTTGGATTCACTCATTGTTTATTTTTCATTCATGATGAAAATTCAAAATTCAGTCAAGATTAAGTAATTGCAGGCCCTGTTGGGGCATAAACATCAGCAGCCGTTCGGGGTTATTTTCCCTGAGTTGATTGATGAGAAATTGGGCTGCTTCGGCGGTTGCCAGCATATAAGCGCATTGATAGTCGATGGGTTCGCCGCCGCCTGGGCCAAACATCTCGGAACAGGCATAACAGGGACCGCAGCAAAGGGGAGCCGCCCAACAATAACTACAGGCTTCCCGGCGTTCATAGGTGCGGCCGGCTTCATTGCGAAATGCCGGGATTGCTTCCTCATCCAGACCCGTCTCAATGTGACCAAGCCTGTATTTTTCCACACCGATGAACCGTCCGCAGGGATAGATATCACCTTCCGGGCCCAGGGCATAGTACTGCCGCCCCGCACCGCAGATTGCTCGCCCCAATTTGTATCCCATTAACCGCATCATATACTGATTCAAGATGGTCAGCATGGGGGGAGGTTTTTTGTCGTTGATGTCGTCTTCCAGGAAGCGGGCCGCGTAATCCATGATAAATTTCCTGTACTTTTCGATATCCTCAGACCCGGGTATGATGGATTCATCCCTGTGAGCCACCGATGCCATATCCACGGTGCGGACGCCCAGGTTTTCAACAGCGTCAAAAACTTCGGCAGGATCGGCACCACGGCAGATTACCGCACAAGCGGTTACACGGTCCGGGATTCTTCCGGCCAGGTAGGCCAGTGCCTTTGCCGCTTGATCATAGGTACCCTCACCTCCGGGTAAAACCCGCCAAAGATCATGAATGGCTGCCGGTCCATCAAAACTGATTTTAATATTCCATTGGCTGGCAATCAGCCAATCCATGATTTCTTCATTCAACAGGTTGCCATTGGTGGTAAGAAATACACGAAGATTTTCAACTCCTTCTGACCGGGCTTGTTCTACCATTTTCCCTAATTTCTGCAGCAGGGGAAAATTGAGAAAGGGTTCACCGGTGCCGACGTGAAATGAGAACATTTGATTTTTTAAGGCTTCTTGTGAGATTGTTTTTACTCCATTAGGGAAAAGGAACTTCCATGCGGCATCGAGGGTTTCCGGCGACATGGGGCCGCGTTTGGGCATGGTTATTAACTCTGCACAGTAGCGGCAGGCCATGTTACAGGTGCCGGCCACATCAAGCACCAACGATTGAACCATCCAAGGTCTGTCTATTAACGGCGGCGCCGTTATATACTCCGGGTCAAACCCGGGGGGAGGAGTCCTCCTGGTTTTATCAACATCTACGGGATTCAACATTACTCCTTATTGTAACAGTTAAGCTCCAGCCGCAAGCCGCAAGCACCAGCCAAAGCTAAAAGCTGGAGCTTGAGGCTGGCGCTGGTGCTAACAANNCTAAACAATACCCACCAGCCCCAGCAAGTTTTCCTGCTTATCACTGAAATGTTCATATATCACGTTTGCCACGTCACATTCTTTATGAACAATCTTGCACTCCTCGTCGCCGCAGACAGGAACCACAGCCGGGCAGCCGCCGCCGCATAGTTGGAGATATGAACAGGATGTACACTTTTTGCGCAGCGGCCGTTCCTGCCATTTCAGACCGGCTTGCTTCCAGACTTCAACGTCATCGTTAACGTGTCCCAGCACTGCATCCTCTTCATCTACCAGGAGGCACGCCTTTACAACGCCGGAGGGAGTAATGCCCAGGTTGCTTTTACCGGCATCGCAGTACCGCATCAGCCCTTCCCCTTTGATAAGCAACTTCATGACTCGGCCGGCAAAACGCCTATCCATGGGCACTTTTTCTGCTTCCAGTTCCTTGATGACCTGGCGGCCAATGGCTTCCAAGTCTTGCTGATAGAGCTTCATATCCTCCTCGGTAAGTGCATAAGGAGTACCGGCAGCTAAACGCACCGCCTGGGCCTTAACGTTATCGATAGGCAGGGTGCGCAGGTATTCGCTGGCATAAAGCAGCCTCCACCCCGACCGAATCACCGCAGCCCCGGTGACGTAACAGGAGGTCCGTGAACGTACAGTTTCCAAAAAACGCATGACATCACGGTGGGTGGGCGAGCCATCCACCCTTTTGCGACACGCATCGTGGACCTCTGCCGGACCATCGATACTGAGAACAATATCAAATTTACCCGCTTCCAGCAAATCAATAACTGCGTCAGATAAAATTGTCCCGTTGGTAGTCACAACAAAACCGATACGGCCCGGTTTTTTATCACCGGCCCGCTTAACCATTGCCTCAATCGCAGGAAGGTTGATGAATGGCTCACCCCCGTAAAGATGAACACGAATCCTGTTGATCTCGCTGAGGCCCTCATCCAGTGCATCGATGACTCTCACGGCCGTCTCAGGGGACATGAATTCGTCCTCCTTCATCTTGTCGGTTTTTCGAACGAAACAGTACGAGCACCTGAGATTACACGTCCACGTATTCGCTGCAAGAACTTCACCGGTGAGGACCTTCATTTTGAGACCTCATCTCAGGCATAAATGGGACCGCCGCCAGGGGGTTCAATACAGAAAATCATGGGAGCAATGGTTTTAGAAATAATGTCGATCAGGTCTGCCTGCTCCATGATTCCATCGACACCGCCCTTGATTTCTTCCAGCTCTTCTTTAGTCAAAGCTGCTTCAGGATTCTCTTCCAGGAGTTTCCTGAATTTGGGGTCGGTTAACGCTCGAATGACCAACTTCTTTTTAAGTTTCATGATGGTTTCTCCTTTTTATTTGATTTTTTTTGTTTGTATACCTGGGGTGAAAATAGGTTGCAGGTGACAGGTAGTGGTTTCATCTCATGTATCTCCGGGCGAGAACTCGTTATCATGGTAAATTGCTGTAATTTTAGCATGCCGCGCTGAGGTAATTTGGCGTTAACGTGTTGAGCATTATGCTCACTTCAATTGTAGAACAATTCCTGGAGAAAGTCAACAAAAAAAGTGACACGAAATCATTTTTTCATACGAAACGTTTTTGGGAGTCCGGAACCGTCACACAGGTCCATGTATAGGCAAAATACCCTGTTTAACGGTTACCTTTTTCTAAAACATGTTCAATTATTTTGGCATCGATCCAGTAAATATCATTTACACCACTTCTGCCACTGGTAAAGAATAGATACTTCCCGTCCGGTGACAGCATGGGCGTATAATCTGATGAAGAAGAATTAATTTTCTCTCCCATATTCTTTGCCTTTGTCCAGGTCCCGTCTTTTTTATGGAAACTGATATAGAGATCGGAGGCACCGAAGCCCCCTGGCCGCTCTGATGCGAATATAATAAAACGTTCATCCGGTGCGATAAAGGGATCAAAGTCCCTGAAGCGGCTGTTTACCGTATCCCCCAGTTTTTCCCCTTTGCTGTATTTGCCGTTCTTCAATTGTGACCGGTAAATATTATTGGTTCCTTCCCCTTCCCGCTGTGATGAAAAATATAACGTACCTTTTTTGGTAACCACCGGATAAAAATCCTCTCTATCCGAGTTAATCTCCGGTCCCAGGTGCTGGGGTTCAGTCCATTCGCCCGCGGTTCTTTTTGTCATCCAAAAATCATGATCCTGTTTGGGTTTTTCCCCTTTTTTCAGCGGTCTCCTGGAACAGAAAAAAAGCGTCTTGCCATCCGGGGAAATGGAAAGATCCACATCGCTGTATTTACCGCAAAAGGAAGCGACAGCGGGTTTTGTCCATTGGTTGTTCACCTGTTTGGTAACCATTATGGAAAAGGGAGCATTGGGTTTTTGTATGGCAAAGTAAAATTCTTTCATGTCCGGTGTAAAAACAGCATTCAACTGCCGGTATTCGGTGGAAACAAATCCTTGTGCGAAAATGAGAGGGGTTAAACCCGGTTTGATTTGTCCCAGGTATTCGCCGTTGAGGGCAGGGATTTTTTTTAGGGTATTGGCTGCCCCTTTTGCCAGCAGGAGGTCGACGATATCCTGGCGGCCTTCTCTTGCAGCCACAACCAGGGGCGTACTGCCCCGCGAGTTAGCCGCATCCAGGTCTATGCCCCCGGCAATCAGCGTTTCGACAACGGCTTTATTGCCGCCCAAAACTGCCAGGAGCAGTGCATTGCTGCCTATCTTGTCTGTAACTTTTAGTGAAGCGCCTTTAGCAATCAACAATTCAACGATTTCCTTGTGGCCGCGGGAAACGGCAAATAACAAGGGAGTCATGTGGTTGATGCCGATTTTGTCCACCTGGGCACCCTTTGAAATCAATAATTTTACGGCGTGTGTGCGGCCGAAATAGGCGGCAATCAGCAGCGGTGTTACTTCCCGTTTACTTGTGGCATTCACATCTGCTCCACGGGCAACCAAAAGTTCGATTATTTCCTTGTTTCCGGTATATAGTGCATGGTGCAGCGGGGTCCTGCCGTCAGCATCTTTGTTTTTCACCAACCCGGGATTTTTGTCCAACAGTGTCTTTACTTTTGCTGCATCGCCGCTGCGAATGGCCTGCTCCAGGTCTTGGGCGATACAAGGCATCACAAATACAACAGAAACCACTAAAAAAACAATGACTTGTTTAAATATTCTCATCGAAGCCTCCTATTAAAAATCGATTTTAATACTTCTCCCTGTTAAAATCAAGAATATAATTAACCTGGCACCTAAAAAAATAAGCAGAAATGGTAGCCGACCATGCAGAAATGATAGCCGACCACACAGAAATGATAGTCGACCGTGCAGAAATGGTAGTCGACCATATAGAAATGGTAATCGACCACGCAGAAATGATAGTCGACCACGCAGAAATGGAGATCGACCATGTAGAAATGATAGTCGACGATGCAGAAATGATGGTCGACCGTCTAGAAATGATTGGGGAGCGGTTACCTTTCATTTCTAGATGGTCCCGAATGATTTCTAGGTGGTCCTGGGCCATTTCTAGGTGGTCCCAGATGATTTCTAGGTGGTCCCGAGTCATTTCTAGATGGTCCTGGATGATTTCTAGACGGTCCTGGGTCATTTCTAGATGGTCCTGGATGATTTCCAGGCGGTCCTGGACCAGTTCTTTTTTTCTTTCCGCCGAAGGCGTTAAAAAACATGTCCGAAGGACACAAATTTGCTTCCGGATCGTCCGGGTTGTGAATATAATTTACCTGGCACCTTAATATCATAAACCTTTTTACTAATACCCTGGAAAAGCTTGCAAAAAAAACAAAGATTTGAGAATATGTCTTTAACGTGGGAAAATGGCCATGCCGTGCAAGCGGCTGGGGTCGCCGACCCCTTTTGGGTAAACGCTGCCGTGAAATAAAAATGTTCAAAATCTCTTAGGCCATTTCCTGGCACCATGAAGAACTCTAAGAATTTCCACCACGTCATCTTTTATCCGATATGCTGCTATGAAAGGAGTTTTTGGGATAACAAGTTCACGCGTTCCTTTTACTCTGCCATCTCTTCCGATGTAAGGATTTTCCTCCAATCGTGCAGCAGCCTCTAATATTATTTCAACTTGCCTGGATGCCGCATAGGGATTGTCGAAGGCTATGTATTCTTGAAGGTCTTCTAAATCATTTACCGCCTTAAGCAGCCAACGTACTCTCATCCCTGCCCCAACTTCTTCATGCGCTCAACCACCTCATCATGATCCAAAAATTCAGCATTTGGTGAATCTGCTTCTTCAACGGCTTCTTGTATGGCTTTGATCTGATATTCCTGCAAATCCAGGTATTCTTCGATGGCCCGGACTGCAAGATCGTCCCGTGAAGTGTGGATCGATTTTGCCAGGGCTTCCAATCGATTATTGGCCTCCACAGGCAATTGAATGGTCATGGTTGTTGTTTGTGTTTGCGGCATACTTAACCTCCTTTTTCACTATTATAACAACTGACAGCAGGTATTTGATAACCTCCACACTTTATAATGCCATAATATGCCAAAATATTCAACCCCTACCTTAATTTTTACATGAAAATAGGTGAGTAAGGGGAGTGAGGTGAGTAAGGGAAGTAGGATAATTTATCTGGCACCTTAATCTGCCTTAATCTACCAACTGCCTACTGCGCCCTCCATACTGCTCCCGGGCATTGTTTGTAATTTGGAATTTGTAATTTAGAATTTGTTTGTAATTTGTGATTTGTAATTTGTAATTTTCCTCATTTACAATCTTCCAGCCATTTGGCGGTTGTCTTTGAACTGGGATGATCGGGACCATAAAATTTTAATTTGATCTTATACGCCTGTTCAAGATACGCTTTTGCCTTTTCCTTTTGACCCTGTTGGAGATAAATAACCCCCAGGTTATTCAATGCAGATGCAACATTCGGATGATTCTCTCCATACACTTTTTTAAATATGGTCAGCGCCTGTTCATAATACTCGATGGCCTTTTTCGGCTCACCTAACACTCTCCAGGCTTCTCCCAGGTTATTCAAGCGAATGGCCACAGCAGGATGCTCCTGGCCATACACGTTGCGATCAATCTTTAGCGCCTGCTCATAATAATCGATGGCTTTGCGGGGTTCGCCCAATGTTTTTATAGTTAATGCAGTCTCATTCAATAAAAAAGCATCATTGGCCGTGGACAATTCCTTGTTCTTCTCTTTCAGGACCCACAGCCCCACCCGCCGCGATTCCCGGAAAGCCAGACGATCAAGTAAATGACCAACCAACCTGCCTCCCTGCTCAGACGCCACCTCTTCTTCCCCACAGCCCAATGCATGATATATCCACTCTTCCACCAGCACAGGCTCGATAGTCTCCATGTCTTTGCATATTTTTTCATAATAGGCAAAGGCTGCCCGGTGGCAGGCCTGTGGGTCTTTAAGCCCGGCGGATAACTCCTCCCGCAGCAGCGGCGTCACCCGGTAGTTCTGCCGGGCCTGGTCATACTCCACCAGGCTTAAACCAGTCCCTTCCTGTAATAACTCCTCCCAGGTTTCCAGCCCGGCATTCTCCCCCACCTGCCGCACGCCTTCTTTTAATACGGGCCGGCGATAAATACTGAACCAGCGCAGAAAAAGTGCCAATTCATCCCCGCCGCGCCGCAGCAGCTCCCGGATCACATGTTCGCGGATAAACTCTTCCTGCTTCCCGCTTATGGCTTCCAGCAATTGCGGCACCTCCGCGGCTTCCATCTCACCTACCAATACGTCCAGCCACTCCATTAACCGGGGATTGCCGTGTCCGGCTGCCACCAATTGCGGCACCAGCGATTGGTCCGCATAATAAAAAATATTTTCCAACTCCCTTGCTTTTTTCTTCTGCTCCGATTCCGGGAAACCGGTGAGCGTAATCCATTCCAGCCGCTCCTTTACCAGGTCACGGTCCTGGTCTGTCAACGAAAACGAGTAACGGCTGGTTATCATGATTTGCGTCATTTTACCACTGAAATGAAGGTACTGGAGCAGGACGTTCAACAACTCCGCAGCTTCAGGCAATAAATAGCCGGGTTGGCCTTTTTCCGCCCCCTCGATGTTCTGCTCGAAATCATCCAGGAGAATCAAATAGTTTTTCTCTTTAAAACTGGCGGCGCAGAGTTCGGCTAATTTTTCGGACATTTCTTTTTCCGCGGCCAGGATTTGCTTGCCTTTTTCATCTTCAGCCTGGATAAAAGCCGCTTTTAATGCCGGTTCCAGAGTGTAGGCATTGAATTTGCCGTGCACCACGATCAAGGTGTGCGATCTGAACCGTTCGCTGATTTTACCGGCCAGGCAGCTTTTTCCCAGCCCGCCAGTGCCCAGGAGCAGCAGACCCACTTTGTGGACATCCTGTTTCAATGCCCCTATGCTGCGCTGCAACTGGCGCCGCCGGCCCACAAACCCTTCTGCCAATACCTGCACCTGGCTGTCCTTTAAAAACGTATGAACCATTTGCCTGGGTGTCAGCCGCGGCTGCCGGCCTTTTTTCGGCGCTTTTACAATGGCGGCCAATGTCATACCGCTGCTGAACAACCGCAGCAGCGGCCAGGCCGGGTCAGTGGTCAGGGGAAATTCTTTGATCAATTCATGCCGGGCGCGCTGCACCGCTTCCAAAATGGTCCTGCCCCGGCTCAATTCACGATAAATCATTTTCTCCGCATGCGCGGCCTGTTGATCGCTCACCGAACGCCCCCACCCCAGGACCGCGGGCACATTATATTTTTCTACCAACCTGCGGGCAAAAGAAACCGAAGCAAACTCCTCGGCCGGTTCACCGGTGCGGCAGCCGGATAAAAACAATAACCGCGGCGGATTATCTATAAGCGCATCTTCCCACAGTTCATAAGGAGAAACATCCCGGCGGAAACCGGTTTCATTTTCCATGATAAAATACGGCACCCCCTGTTTATCGATATCAGCATGACCGGAGAGGTGTACCACGTCGTAGGGCTGCTGCTCCAATTGTTGCCGCAGTCCTTCGAGGGAACCAGAATCCTCTACCTCCATGTCCACGGCCAGTTTTTCCGTGACCTGGAATATGGCTTCTTCTTCTTTTTCAAAATCCAGTTCCGGCTCCACGTCCAGGGCGGAACAGGCCATGAACAGAAGTGTTAAGGGTCGATCCTGGGGAGTCGTTTCCTTTTCCGCGGCATACTCTGAAACGCAGCGGACCAGGTGCATTCGCTCCGAAAGCAAAAAACCCCCGTCCCCCACCAGCAGCTCAAAAGGCCAATCCGCTGTCCGGTCACAGGTACACAAATCCAGTTGCAAAGGTTCGCCTTTGCTGTTAGCCTGGTCCAGTGCCTGCTGCAGATAGCGTTTATCTCCGTCCAGGAAATTGAAAAGTTTCTTGCCTACAACCGTCTGATACTTTGGCTGCTGCCACAACCGTTCAACTTCTTCTTGTGTAATGTCCCCGGTTTTTTGCTTAAAACCATTTTTTTGGTTTGTGCCTTTTTTTTGCCAGGTGATGTGGAATAGGTTTTCTCTTTCCTTCCCCGCCGGTTCAATGGTTACATTATAAATAAGTGCCATTCTTTCCTTCCCATAGTATAATAGACTTTTATACCATTAAGTAAACAGATTGTCAACCCCACTGTTGGGGAGCCACAGGACTACGTCATTTTCATTAAAGCACGAAATCGCGCAGAGTCCAATTTCGAAATCCGAAACAAATCCAAAATTCAAATGTTCAAAATCCAAAACAAAAGCAGCTTGGTACGATACTTTCGGGTTCCTTTCGTTTTGGTCATTTGAATTTCGGTCATTCGGATTTGTTTCGAATTTCGATATTCTCGGTTTTTTATTCGAATTTTAAATGGTTGATTCATTCTCCTTAGATGGATCATGTTAAATTGCCGAAATAGGACACAAAACTTTCGAAACAACGTACTAGTAAGGCTCACTGGAAGTGCGACATATGAAACTCCCATACCAATTTGTTTTCATCTTCTACCAGTTGATAAAGTTTCCCTTTATGTACCAACGTGGGATAAGGTCTTAGTTCGCTTTCGTAGCGAATGGGAATGTTCACTCGCTTTTTGAATTTGCCCGTCATGTCATAAGTAAAAAACTCATTTCCTCCTGTGCCTTCTTTCCCTTCTTTCCATAACAGCACATAAATCGTAGCCTCATCCACGAAAAAGTCAGCAATAACAGGAAAGTAATCCGGCCAAATAAGGGGTCTTAACATACTCTCATATTTTTTTTTAGACTCGGGACTGGTTTTATAATAATGGGTTAACTGGTCCTTAAACTTTTGGTCTACCTTTCTTCTTTCCTGGTCTATGCGTATTGAAAACAGTTTCTTCAGGTTACTGTCAAATATATCAATGGTGTTATCATCTTTTCCTGGCACAATGATTTTATTGTCATAGGAATGGTAGGTAAAAACTTTGGGCAGGACCCTGTATCCCCTTCCCGGCCCCTGGTAACTATCCTTTACCCGGTATACCTCCTTTAGCTTGTTCAGTTTCGAGTCGAAAATACAGACTGTGCTGTGGGAAATCCCTTTATCCCGGGCAAATGACCATCCCAAAAATTTATCACCAAAACGTCGAAGCCTATAAGCCTGACCTAAGGCTTTTTCTTCTTTTATAAATTCCCCTTGCTTGGTAAAATAAGAAATCTTCCTGATACTGGTGACAATAAGCTTGTCCGTACTTGCATCGACTCCTATGGGCACGTGGGGAAGGACCTGGAATTCCTGGGGACCCTGCCCCTGGCTGCCGAATTTCTTAATGAATTTGAAATCCTTTAATGAATAGATAAACACAGTTGCGATTTCGGTGACGTACAGTTGGGTGTCATCCACTGCCATTCCCACAGGTTTCTTAATTTCCGGGAGCTCTGCTCTCTTCTTACCATAGGTGAAAAACCAAAACATCAATAAAACTAAAAAAAACGTAAAAATGCGTCTTGTCATCATTTTATCTCCTTCTTGTTTTTTATTAAACTTCAGCCGGTTTTCAACAGCGAGTTATCATACTCTTCTATCGAGGTAAATGTTATTAACCGGTTTAACTGAACAGATTCCAAATCAGGGTAAGGCTGCGCTCCGCTTAATTCCAGCAGTGCGGAAACAAAGGTTTTAAAGGCTTCCATCGGGCCTGATGCATTGGGAGCAAATTTTTGCGGGTTAAACTGTGAACTGAAAAAGCGTACGAGACGTATGTCCGCTGCCTGGAGGTTGGGATTAGAGAGGAAAAAGTCCAATAATAAAAACGGACGCCCGGAGGGAGGTGCTATCTTGACCACGGAAATAAACTGAACGCGTTCCAATGAAACCGCTCTTTGCCCAACATTTTCTGCGTTAAGAACGATTTTTGTTCCCTTTACACACACAGGAACTGCTTTGGTAATATTCAATTTTCTTTCCGGGACATAAAAATCCTGGGGGGAAAGGATTTCGTAAGCTTCCGGAGGAGGCGGCGGCGGTTGTATAGTTGCGTTTGCCTTAGAAGCCATACCTGAACTCACCGGGGGCTGGGGCTGAAACGCAGACACAGTGGCAGCAGCGGCACCTGCAGCAGCAGCCGCACCACCTTCTCCCAGGTAACCGTTGATTTTAATGGGTTCATCTCCCCTGGGTCTTGGCTTTGGCGGTGCATACAACCTGGTTTTTAACTCATCTTTCTTATCTTCCGGGATATCAGGATGCTGGAGTGCCAGTTCCACCACACGTCCTGCCACAGACTGGTCAAACCTCTGATCGAACTTTAAGGCTACACTGGAAAACTCCAGGAGTATCCCGGGGGGCACATTCAAATTGATTTCCGGGGCAAGCTCGTCGTACATTTGTTTTGCATCTTTGAATTCCCACACGTCGATAACGGCGTTTAAAAGCTTTATCTTTGCATGCTTATTGATGGCGGCATCCGGGAATCTCGTTTTCAACTGGCTGTAATGGAGCAGTGCCAATTGCATCTCGTTGTCCCGCACATCTTTTTCGATTAACCTTACCAGGTACGGGGCTGCTTCATGTTCTTTGTAAAGGTCTATGCTGGTATTCCATAATGTCTCAACGATGTCCTGGTCAGAAGGAGTTTGACCTGCGGCCTCCTTAAGCTTGATGAATGCGTTTTCTTTATCTCCGCTGACGAGAAGCTGCTGGGCTTCTTCAAAAATAGTATATCCTTTATTAACGTACGTGGTTTGCTTTTCTATTTTTGATTTGACATACTTTTCTTCTAATTTGAAGTGTTTAATGAGGTAGGCAATCCCTGCACCGAAAGCAAATCCCCAGACGTGTGCCCAATGGGCGACTCCACCGCCGCCATGTTCTTTAATTACGACATCCATTAACGATCCGGCAAAAATTTCTCGCAGCAACCACAGTGGCAGCATCAGCCAAGCTGGGGCCGAAAAGGTCCCGGGACGAATAAATATAAAGAAAAAGTAGAAAAATTTGATATTGGTTTTAAAGTGCCGGACTAAGAACGCTCCCATGACTCCGGCAATGGCACCGGAAGCTCCCACTAACGGTACTGTAGAACCGGGATAATGGAGTGAGTACATCAATGTTGCCACAATACCGGACAACAAGTAAAAGGGTACAAAGGTGAGCCTCCCCCAAACGTCCTCAAGCAGAGGGCCGCACACAAATAATAGGAGTAAATTAAAGAACAAATGCCAAAATCCGGCATGCACAAACATAGAAGAAAAAAGCCCGCCAAAATTCTTTTTGGCGGGTATAAATCCCCACTTCTTAAACGGAAGTGTTTTGCTCAGATCCAGTAGTTCCCTGACATATTCATCAAATTTCTCCTGCTCTTCTTCTACAACATAATCATCCGGCCTCTCTTTATACCTACCGAAGCCTTTAAGAAGGTTCTCTGCTACTTCGGCGTCCTCTTCGGACATGAATTGCTTTTTAAATTCAGGGCTTATCTCCAGGTAAGGATGAGCCATATAATATGAAATAAACTTAGTAAAGGCCTTTTGATATCTTACTTCCCATCTTTTGTAAGCAAGGGAGGTGAAATAATATACCACTATACAGATTACGATAATGGCAATCGTCACCACCGGAATTCTACGCAGCTTACTGTCTTCAATCCCGTAAGGAATGATCATCTCGCTCTCCTGGCAAACGGCAAATCAAAAAAAATAGCCCTATTTCAAATCTAATTTATACCATATTCGTTTGTAATTTTCAAGCAAATATTTCATTAAACAAACATTTAATTTTAACCCTGGAGTAATGGAGTTATAGGGAAACCTCAAGGGACGTGACCAGGATAAAATCATTCCTTTTTATACCTTCTCTTAAAGGGCGATTGGTATATTTGTCGGTCATTTCGATTCTCAACGCCAGGATTTTGCTCATGGATACAGATAAGGAGGCACGAATCTCCACCCGGTAATCATGGAAAAAATCCTTCACATTAGAGGTTAATACCGTATCAATGGTATATTTTGCAGTTGAGGTAATTTCCTGTTCCAGGGAAAAATCGATATTTGAGCGAAGGGATTCTATATTATCCATAATGTCAAAGGCATTGGTAAATTCACCGTTAATGGTTGATGCCACTTTGACAGTGATTTTAGGGGTATTTTTGATTATATACTGGATGCCTAAACCCGTATTGACTCGCAGCCCTATATCCGAAAATTCATCATATTCCAGCGACGCTTTCCCGTACAGGTTAAACCGCTTTCTGATTTTCATGGTCAACGTATTTAACCACTCTCCTTTATTGACCGTTTGTACGCTCTTACTAACTCCATAAAACGAATCAAAATTAGTGAGGTATTGGAAAAGCTTTGATTTCAGGTGAAATTTCAAACCTCCGTTGATCAACAAACTCTCGGTGTTGCCGGCATTAAGGGTAATGCCTCCCTTTAACCAAAGGGACCAGTCCTTACCGGCTTTTGTTTTCGGGTCTTTGGGGGCTTCTTTTTTTTCAATTTCAGCCGCAGCTGTGGAATAGGGGATAGGAAAAATAAGGAAGATCGCGATTGCATATATTATAATTAGACGTTTCAGTTTGATTTGGCCTCCCAGGTTGTTTTTAATACTTCTACCTGTTAATTTTCTAGAAAGAGATCTTGATTTCCACCGGGAGCCACACTTTAACTTTAACACCGTCTTTTTTAGCCGGTGAGTATTTCCATCTTTTGAATGTCCTGGTAATGACTGATTTTAAATCGTCCGAGGTTTTCTCTAACATTCTTACATTGGTTACCACACCGTTTTCGTCGATTAAAATAATGGTGCGCAGATTCATTTTGGTGCCTCTGTATTTCTTTCTCAGGAGTGGGGAGAAAACCGGATTTTTTCCTTTTACTTTTTTGGGTCTTTCAGTGATCTCAAGCAAGGAGACAAGCTGGCCTTCCATTACTTTCTGCTCTTCTACTAATTCCTTTCGCTGCTCTTCCTGTTTTTTCTTTATTTCTTGTTCCAGCCGTTTCTGTTCTTCCATCTTCTTTTGTTTTTCCAGTTCTGCTTCTTTCCTCTTTCGTTCTTCTTCCGCCTCTTTCAATTTTTTCAATCGTTCCTCTTCCATTCTTTGTTTTTCCAGGGCTTTACGTGTTTCTTCCTTCTGCCATTCTCTTAATTTCTTGATTTCATCTTCCTGGGATTTTTTTTCATCTTCGGTGGTGGCGGCTTTTTCCTCGATGGTTTTTAATCGCCGCTGGTACTCGGCTTCCAGGTCTTGCTTGAACTTTTCCATACTGCGTCTCATGTCCTGGGCTGTTTTTATCTGCTGCTCTTCCTGCTTTTTCACCTGTTTCTGCTGGGTAATAATGATATAGCCACTGACTGCCAAAACAACAACCAGGAGTATGACCAAGGGGATATAAAATTTTGCCCTGGATTTTTTTTGCTCGTCCAGGCCGGTTAATATCTCCTCCACCAGGTGATCATCTGTTTTCGGGGCTTCTTCCCCTTCTTTCTTCTTTTTCTCTTCCGGGAGTGTATAAGCCAATTCTTGCGCCAACTCTTCGTTTTCTTCTTCCAGGGATTCCAGGTATAGGGAATTCATGAAATACGCCAGGTTAAAGGTAACGGATGATAACTCCTCAATGCTGAATTTATTGGAGATAAAATCTTTAAATTCCTTGATATTGGCGAATCTCTGGGAAGGAACCGGATTAAGACTCTTTTTGAAAAAGGTGAGGATATTTGTTAAATACTCTTTGTCCGATGAGGGAATATGTTGAGTGAAACTGATGTTGGCAAATTTGGAATCAAAGTCTTCGCCAGGTGTGAAGGAGAAATATTTCCCGGTCAATATGCGATAAGTAATATAACCCAGGTGATAAATATCGGTTTGAGATACCAGTTTTTCTCTTCTTAAGAATTCCGGTGCGATCCAGGCACCGTACTTTTTTTCCATTTCCGTAACCACCTCTTCTTCCCGACTCAGGTAGGGGAATATCCCATAATTCTTCAATAACACTTTGCCATCGTAATCAATGATAATGTTATCCGGGGTTAAGAATCCATGAAAGGATTTTTCCCCGCTAACCACTATAGATGAGCCGATGTCGATTAAATCCGCTACGGCAAAGGCAATTGAAAAGGCCAGGTCAAAATTAATGGGAATATCCTTCTTGATTGAATCTTCAAGCACTTGCTCAAAGGTTTTGGACTTCAGTAACGGGTATGCCAGGTAATACTTATCCTCTACCCGGAGTATTTTATCGGGGGAAAACAACTTAGGAATATTGGATTTTTTTACACCCTCCAGCAAGATGCTGACTCGCTTCCAGATAGTAGGATTGCTGTAAAGAAACGGGTGCACTTCTGTGACCAGGTAGTGTTGTTCAGCTTTCCGCTTTTCCCTATTAATCTCACCTGCCCTGTAGTTCACGCCCAGGGCATCGGTCCCCAATTCTTTGAAAATTAAAAAATTATCAACGATTTTGTATTCTTGTTGATTCTCACTCATTGTAGACCTCTTTTATTGGTGAAATGTACAACATATTAGATTATATATGATTAGAAAAAAATTGCAATAGAAAAACCAGGTTTTCAGCAATTTTAATTAAATTCATCACTACCCAATAGAGTGGACTTTACTCAGGAATTTCCCTGTGAGTGATTCTTTTACTGCTGTGAGAGCCGTAGGTTTTCCCTGGTAAAGGATTTTTCCACCGTCCTTGCCGCCGCCGGGCCCCAGGTCAATAATATAATCCGCTGCTTTGATGATTTCCATGTTATGCTCAATCACCACCACGGTGCTGCCCCTGGCGATCAATCCCTGGAACACATAAATAAGTTTCTGGATATCATCGAAATGAAGCCCGATAGTGGGTTCATCCATCAGGTAAATAGTGGGCTTTGCAGAAATGCGGGAAAGCTCTTTGGTTAATTTGATGCGCTGGGACTCACCGCCCGAAAGCGTGACCGACGATTGCCCCAACTTCAAATATCCCAACCCTACTTCGATGAGAATCTTTATCTTCTTTGCCAATAAGGGAATATTGCGAAAAAGATTATATGCTTCAGTGGCAGTCAGTTCCAATACATCGGCAATGGATAATCCATTGTACCTGACCCGCAGGGTTTCGGAATTGTACCGTCTGCCTTCACACACCGGGCAGGGGACTTCCAATTCCGGTAAAAAACTCATCTCCAATTTTTTATATCCCAATCCGCTGCAGGCTTCACACCTGCCGCCGCTGACATTGTAACTAAACCGCCCGGGACCGTACCCCCGGATTTTGGACTCTGTCAGCCCGGCAAATAATTCCCGGATCAAGGGCATAATATTAATATATGTGGCGGGACAGGAACGGGCATTTTTCCCAATGGCTGTCTGCGTCACCATCATGATGCGACCAACACCCTCAGTTCCTTTGATCGTCTTGTATGTCAGCCGCTTCTGCTTCCTCCCGAAGTCATGGTCACCACCGGCAATTTTGCCCTTTACAATGGGATAAAGCGCATCGATAATCAGCGAACTCTTACCGGAACCGGAAACCCCGGTTACCACAATCAATGATCTTAAAGGTATTCGTACATCGGCATTTATTATGTTATTGATAGAAAGGCCGGCAATCTCCACAAATGTTTGCTCTCTGTAAGTGTAAGCTTTTTCAATCGTTACCGTTTTCCTTTTAAACATATAATCCGCGGTTAAGGAACCTGCGGCCTGCTTAAAATCCCTGTACCAGCCGCAGTAGGTGAGGTTTCCTCCCTTTTCTCCGGCACCGGGTCCGAGGTCCACGATGTAATCAGAGGATTTAATGGTCAATTCATCGTGTTCCACCACGATGACGGTATTATCCTTTTTTTTCAGCTCCTTTAAAATTCCGATCAAATTTTGCTGTTCCGACATATGCATGCCAATGGAGGGTTCATCCAGGATATAGATAATACCGCTGAGGCTGAAGCCGATCTGGGAAACCAGCCGGGCTCGCTGCAGTTCGCCGCCGGACAGGGTGTTGATTTTGCGGTTCAGGGTTATATACCCCAGGTTGAGCTTAATAAACGATTCTAATCGCTGGACAATTTGCGGCAGGATTGGTGCCAATATGGTGGTTTCATCCTCGGTTAATTTCACGCTTTTAAAAAATTCCAGGAGATCTACTATCTCTATCTCCCCCAATTCAAAGATATTTTTTCCTTTGAAATAAAAGGAGAGCGCCCATTCATTAAAACCGCTGCCCCCGCACTGGCGGCAGATATCGTCATCATATGAATCAACGCCCCTGCCGCTGCAAGCCGGGCATACCGCCACGGGTGAGTTAAACGAAAACGTCGCGGGTTGAGGTTCTTTGATGGAAATATTGCAGTCCGGGCAGTAGAGTTTATTGGAGAAAAAATATTCCCGGTTATGGTGGATTACAATAATCTCGCCGTGACTCTCAAAAGATGCCAGCGCCGTGCTTTCTTCTACTTGCTTCCTGTTTCCCTTTGTGATTTTCACCGCATCGATTAAAATGGCAATATTGTGGGGCAGATTTCGACTTAAAGAGGGCACGTTATCCAGGTAATGAACCTCGCCATCGATCAATGCTTTTAAAAATCCCCGTTTAAGATATTTTTCAAATAACGCTTTATAAATCCCTTTCCTGTTTTTTACCACGGGAGCGAAGATATATACCAGTTGCTGTGAAAATTGCTGGAAGATATAATCCGTCACCCGTTGGGTGGAGTAGCTCCTGATTTTTTTCCCACATCCTGGGCATTGGGCTTCTCCTACCCTGGCGTACAGCAGCCGCAAATAGTGGCTCACTTCGGAGATGGTGCCCACGGTGGAGTTATAGTAAAAGGATGAATGTTTTTGGTCGATGGAAATCGTGGGAGAAATACCTCGAATGGCCTGGACGTCCGGTTTTTCCAGGGATTTGATAAACTGGCGGGCGTAAATGGAAAGGGATTCCAGGTATTTTCTCTGGCCTTCCTGGAATATGGTATCGTAGGCCAGGGTGGATTTCCCGGAGCCGGAAACGCCGGTGATACAGACCAGGTGTCTTTTGGGTATTTTCAGGCTGATACTTTTGAGGTTGTGTTTTTTTGCGCCAATAATTTCAATATCTTGCATGGTTTACTATGATATCATAAGGCTGCGATCATTTCCACCCCGCCCCTCGGCGAGGGGAGCCATAGAAGGCGCATACGCGCCATCTAAAGGTTTCCTTACCTGAACCAACTAGCCGGGAAAACTCTTTTGCAATTGATATGAATCGAAAAGAGGGCTGTTGCTTCAAACGTTTGGGGAAACCTTCAACTTACTTTTTTTATGAAAAGCTTTTGCGCGGGGTTCTTTAATAAAAAGTTTTGCGGGGGTCCAGGGGGTGGTTTTTCAAAAGAACCCCCTGGTCGCCGAAGGCACAGAAAAGTTCTGATAGAGTTTTATAGGAGTTCAGGATGGACATACTAAAATTTTTTATTTTTTTTAGTTTTCATGTCCATCCTGGAGATAAAAAATATCGGGCAGTAGATCCGCACGGAGGGCATCAGTTTTTTCAGAGTGCCCGTGCGGTAGGAGAGATAAGGTGCCCTTCGGGCAAGTTTAAATCGCCTGCGGCGAAAGGTCAGAAAATCAGAAAAGAAAGGAACAGCCGAGAAGAACTTTTCCATTCCATCACACGGTTATGCGTATTCAGATAAGAAGTTGCGGCACTTAACGCAAAGACTGCGACATTTCCACCAGGAGCCGGGGCAGTTATCTCAACGGCTGAGAAAATTCCATCAAAAGCCGGGACAATTGCCTTAAAGGTTGAGATATTTGACTCAAGAGCCGGGGCAATTGTCTCAAAGACTGAGACATTTGACTCAAGTGCCGGCACAAATGACCCAAAGGTTGAGGCATTTGACTCAAGAACCGGGGCAATTGTCTCAAAGGTTCAGACATTTGACTCAAGTGCCGGGACAAATGTCCCAAAGGTTGAGACATTTGACTCAAAAGCCGGGGCAATTGTCTCAAAGGCTGAGGCATTTGACTCTGGAGTCATACAAACTGACAAAAAGCAGGATCAAGTCTTGCTTTGCAACATTGTTGTGGAGCAAGCAATGATCTCTACACATTGAGTAAATTCAACTTTATAAGAATCTGTCATATTCCCAATTGTTTTTCGAAGTAAAAGAATCATTGGGAGCACCTCCCAGTCGTTTTTCGAGGCAAAAATATCATTGGGAGCACCTCCCAATCGTTTTTCAAAACAGAAAATTCATTTGGGGATTATTTACCTGGAACCTATTTATCCACGCTGCCTTTCTCAGTAACCGACGGGAACCGGCAGGCAGTGCCGGGTGCCGCGGTGCTGGTGGAAGGCCGGGAGGTGGGTAAAACCGATGCCTACGGCATGCTCACGGCGAAATTGGAGAAAACATTGCAAAAACCCGAGGTTTCCGTGTCCATTCACAAACAAGGGTTTAAGATATGGGAAGGTAAAGGCTACCCGGCCGCGGGTGCGGTAATAAAGGCTGTACTGGAGAAAATGGAAAAATGAAAAAACAAATTGCCGCGGTCTTGCTTATCCTCTGGGCCACCTGCGGAGGAACGGCGCAGGTCCATTATACTCATAAACTGAAAGGACGCATTACCTACCTGAACAGCGGCTTTAAGCCTGTGGTTGGGGCACAGGTAACAGCGGAACAAGGCGCCAATGCAGATCAGACAAATAATCAGGGCGAGTTTACACTGGTTTTCCACCGCAAAGAAGCGGGCGTGGATGTCCGTTTGCAGGTGACGTTGGGCAAGCTGGTGGTGGTTAATGAAAAGGAGTTGTCTGTCACGCTGAAAAAGGATGAGGAAAAAGAAATCAAGCTCTTCATGTGCGAAAAGTCCGAATTGGACGAACTTCGAGCAACGTATTACGATATTTCCATCGCCAATATAACCAGGCGTTTCCGGGAAGAGTCGGAGCGCTTGCGCAAGGAAAACAAGCTTTCCCGGGAAGCCATTGCCCGGTTGGAACGGGATAAGCAGGGATTGCTGGAACAAGCCAGGGAGTTGGCGGACAGGTTCGCGCGTGTCAATTTCGACGATATTTCCGCGCTGCGCCGGGAGGCGTTCGAATATTTCAGGGCCGGGGATATCAAAAAAGCCATCGAAGCCCTGGATTTTGAAACAATGGTAGAAAATATCGATAAGGCTGAAGAGGAGTTTTCCCGGGGTAAAAAATTAGAGAAAGAGGGCCAGAAGCGGCAGGAAAAAGCGAAAGAGCAGAGGCTGCAGGGAATAGAGGGCCTACTGGATAAGGCCCGGTTTTGCCGCCTGGATTTCCAGTTCGATCTGGCCAAAAAATGCTATGAGGAGGCGGTAAAAAAAGACCCGGACAATTTCGATGCTACCTGGGAATTAGCCGATTTTCTTTATGACCAGAATCAATTTATCGAAGCCCGTCCTTATTATAAGAAACTACCTTCCCTGGCCGATACCGAAGCAAATCGAGTGGTTGCATTTAATGATCTGGGCAATCTATATCAAAAAAGCAATCAATTCCAAAAGTCCTTGCAAGCCTACTCGGAAGCCTTAAAAATATCTAAAAAATTAGCCGAAAAAAATCCCGACGCATTTTTGCAATATGTGGCAATAACCCTGAACAACCTGGGACAATTATATCGGGTCAACAACCAATTTACCGAGGCCTTTGAGGCATACTCGGAAGTTCTGAAAATATATAAACAATTAGCCAAAAAAAATCCTGACGCGTTTTTGCAATATGTGGCAACAACCCAGAACAACCTGGGCCTTCTATATCAAGCCAACAACCAATCGACCGAGGCCTTGCAGGCATACTCGGAAGCTCTGAATCTATATAAACAATTAGCCGAAAAAAATCCCGACGCATTTTTGCCAGATGTGGCAATGACCCAGAACAACCTGGGCCTTCTTTACCTCTCCCAAAACCGCCTGGAGGAAGCCCGGGAAATACTTATCCAGGCGGTGACAACCCAGGAACAATTAACAGCAAAGAATCCCCGGGCGTTTGAAATAGACCTCTGCGGAAGAATGATCGCATTAGGAGGATTTGTCCACCTCCGACTCCTGGTAAAAACCGAAGACCTCACCCACCTGGAAAAAGCCGATTCTCTCATGACCAGCGCCATCAACCGGCTAAAAAAATATCCCGAAGTTCCCCGGGCAACAAAATATTTAAACATGGCACAAGACATCAAGCAGAAGATAGATAAGGTAAAGGAAATACTGAAAAAACTCCCCGCTGATAACGAAAAGGAGAGAAAATGAAAAGAAAAAGTACTTCTTATTCGTTTTTTGTAAACGGCTCTACCCTATCTTCCCAATAGCCGGGTTTTCGGTTCATATGCATTATGGAAATGATAAGTATATCATCTTCCCTTTCCTGGTAAATTACTCCATAGGGGAAACGGCGAGTAATACAGCGCCTGGTATTCTTTGTTAGCTTTGACCATGCTTTAGGGAATTGAAGGATTCGATCTATAGTGGCCTGAACTTCATCCATAAAAATATATCCAAGCCCAGTACCACATTTGTTATAATAGTTGATTGCTTCAACGAGTTCTTTTTTGGCTTCCGGATGAAAGAAGTACTTCATGAGATAAGTGATTTACGAATTTCTTCAAACACCTCTTCTCCAGGGAGAAGTTCTACTTCCCCATTTTTTATCTGTTGGACCCGACGTTCCGCTTCTTCTGCCCATAGTCGATCGATCTCTTCCCTGCCAGGAGAATCGAGACTATTGAGCAATCTATCTGCCAGCAATGCTCTTGCATCGGGCGGAAGAGCCATTGCTTGCGCTGTGACTTCTTCACTGCTTTGTATCATTGGCAAGCCTCCTTTTTTCTGGTGAAAGCCTTGTAAATTTTTTATATTCCAGGTTCATGTATATATTATAACAAAAAATCTAAATTTTTCAAAACTGAAAAGAATACTACTTGAACGTCCTTTTTTTCTTGATGAATGCAAGAGCGTTTTGAATGATTCTAAAAAATTTTTAGATCAATCCAAAACAGTTTTGAATGATTCCAAAAAATTTTTGGATGGTTGAAGTAAATTTCTTGATGAACCCAAAATCGTTTTGGATGGTTCCAAAAAAAAGGGGATAGCCGAGAAGAACTTTAAAACCGCACTATTTCTGACTGCTTTTTTTTGGCATGAGCACGTTCCCATTCCTCTCTATGTTTGTTTGCTTCCTCATTAATCGTGAGATATTACCTGGATATCTACTATATAACTATGATATGAAGGTAATGTCAGAAAAAATGGAGTCTAACCGCCAATGGGACTTGAAAACTACTCCTATTTTTTGTAGAATTAACCTTCAAGCGATTACAAACCTAAAAAGGAGAAAACAAATGAAAAAACTAATGCCTGTAATATTGATTACATTGTTAATCGCAATCCCCTGTTTTTCCAAACAGGCCGATACGGAAAGAGAATTGGCCCGCACCCAGGAATTCATTTCGGCCACACAGAAAAGCGGGGCAGCGAAAATCAGTGCATTAAATGCCTATATCAAGAAGTTTCCTGAAACCACCTCCCGGTGGACACGACTGGCTTACTATCACCTGGCGGTGGAATATTTCCAGACCCGGAAATATTCTCAAGCCGTTGAGTATGCGAATAAAACGTTAAAGTTGGGTTCGCTGTCAGAAGGGGAAGAAGGAAGGCTTTACCTGGTTATTGCCAATTCTTACGGGGTTAAAAGCGCGTCTATTTTTGATAAAGACAAAGCACTGCAAATGGCTAATAAAGCCATCTCTTTTGCCCAGGACAATAAACTCAACGATGTTCTTGCCGAAGCCCAAAAATTGAAACGGCAACTGAGCGGCCCACCCCCCAAAAAGATTAGTCCCGAACAACAAATTAAGATGCATTATTCTGACATGGATTACAGCGCAGCGATCTCCTACTACCAAAAATTAGGGGCCGCTGATAAAAGCAACCCGGAAATCCATAAGACCTATGCCAATGCCCTGTTCAAAGCCAACCGCTTCGATTCCGCATTAAAAGAATTTAAAGCCCTCTATGGAAAAGATAAAAAAGGGTCGTTTGCCTTTAAGATAGGAGAAATTTATGCCAATAAGGCAAAACGAAGTAAAATACTCCTGGATTCTGCTGTTAACTACTATCTTGAATCTCATTTGTTTTACAAGAAAGAAGGCAGTTCCACTAACGCCAAAGTGGCCCTCAGCAAAGCGGAGTATTATTTATTCGAGAAATACGGTTTCAATGCCAAAATCAAAAAATACAATGAAAAGCTGAAAAAGCAGCAGAGTTCTTCCGATAAAAATAAAGCAGCAATCTTGAAATTGAAACGGGAACTGCGAGCCCATAACCGGCGTTTACGCAGGGAGTATCAAGATATCGATCCGCCGGACTTTGAAATCCAGAAAACCAAAGATTTAGAGAAGAAAATTGCCGCACTGGAATCCGGTGTCCCTGCCGAAGCCACAGATGAAGGCGCAAAACTAGAAGAAGAACGGAAACGCATCAAAAAAGAATTGAATGACCTCCTGGCAAAAGTAAAAAAACGCCTGGGAATGTAATAATAAACAAGGTTGAGGTTGAGGTTGAGGTTGAGGTTGAGGTTGAAGAGAGGTCAATGGGCTTTCTCCTTAACCTAAACCTTAACCTGTTTCTTATCGTTCAAGGCATAAGCGAACGCTGATAAAAAAACAAGGAGTACAGGGAACATCAAAATCGCCAATAGAAGGGTTAATAATTCTACTTTACAAAAAAAAATAAAAACAAGTAAAAAAAGAAAACTATTTTAATTTTTTTTCGTATAATAGTTTTTAAGAGGTTAGCGAAATGAAAAGAGGCAAATACAATATAAACTTTTGAAGAGAGGAATAAAAATGAAACAGGTACTAAAAGTTTTAGCTGTTTTTGTTGTTATTGCGGCCCTTGCTTTTGCCGGATACAAGATGTTTTTTGAAAAGAAACCCGAAGAGCAAACCGAGATCATTAAGGCGGAGGAAAACAAAACGGGGCAGACAGGTCAGAAAAAAGAAGCCGCACTTCCGGTCAAAGCAATGAAAATCGAACGGGGCAACTTACCGCTGCGGTTAAACATTTCTGCCACGGCGGATGTATGGGAAAAAGCAGTCATACGCACAGAACTCAGCGGAACCGTTGAAAATATTAAGGTTTCCGTGGGAGACTGGGTGAAAAAAGGCCAACTGCTGGTCAAACTGGATGATGAAGAGAGAAAGCTTGAGGTGAAACAACGAGAAGCAGAGAGACTGATAAGTTATTCCAAATACCTGGTAAAGGAAAGTACGGAAACCACTGAGACGAAAGAATTAACAAAGGAGCAGCGAGAAGAACTGGAAGCGATGAAGATTCAGTATCAAAAGGCGTTGAAGGAAATTGATAGGGGTAAAATTTCCCCGGAAGCGTTTGAGAAAATCAGTGACGAATACCAGAAATTGTTGATCTTTTCAGGTGATCTGCGTGAAGAGGTGAGGAAAGCCCAGGAAGGTCTTTCTACTGCCATCATTCAATTGAAGCAGGCGGAGCTCAATCTAAAACGGACCGCCATTAGAAGTCCGTTTTCGGGTGTAGTTGCCGAGCTTAAAATCAGCAAAGGAGAAAAAATCAGCCAGGGGCAGGATGTAGTGAAGGTGGTCAATTTGGAGAGCCTCTACCTGAAGGGATATGCCCTGGAATCCGAGTTATCTAATATCAAAGAAGGCACCCGGGTGCGGATTAAATTCGATGCATTTCAAGAGCAATATTTTTATGGTGAAATCCAGGCGGTGAGCCCGGAGATCGATCCTGAGCGCAAAACTATTACCGTGTATGTAAAAGTGGATAACAAAGATCGACTATTTCTGCCGGGCATGCATGCGGAGATCGACGTGGAGTACCAGGTGTTTGAAAATGTCATCAAAGTGCCCAGGAATGCCGTAATATTCAGACAGGAACGCTACCTGGTGTTTGTGGTCAGGGATATCAAACGAAATATCGGTACAGCCAATTGGGAATACGTGACCATCGGCCACCAGAACGACGATGAAATCGAAATTTTAAGCGGTGTTCAAGAAGGCGACCTGGTCCTGGTTGAAGGCCATGGCACCCTGGCCCATCAGTCCCGGGTGAGAGTCATTCAATAATAAAGTGAAGATAGTACAATGAGTATAATAAACTTATCCGTCAAACGACCGGTGGGAACGATTATGTTCTACATCGGTATCTTGCTGTTGGGATTTATTTCCTTGTCAAAATTGGCCATCAACCTGCTGCCGGACCTGAGTTACCCCAAGCTAACCGTTATCACCGATTATCCCGGTGCAGGACCCGAAGAGATCGAACGGTTCATCACCAATGAAATGGAAGGTCCCCTCTCTGCCATCCCCGGGGTGAAAAAGATCGAATCGGTTTCCAAAGAAGGGCTGTCAGTCATTACGCTGGAATTTCATTGGGGAACAGACATGGATTTTGCCCTGCTTCATACCAAGGAGAAGAGCGAAGAGTCGAGGCGGCGCCTCCCGGATGACTGCGAAGCCCCCATAATCATGGAATGGGACCCCTCCTCCTCCCCTATCTTAACGGCCACCATGAAAAGCGAGCGCATGGACCTGAAGACCCAGAAAGAGACCGCTGAATTTATCATTAAACCCCGACTGGAGCAATTGGAAGGGATTTCACGGGTGGAAATCCGGGGAGGCGACGAACAGGAAGTTTCAGTAGAGATCGAACCGGACAAAGTTAAAAACCTGGGTATCTCCTTATCCGATGTGGCCCGCGCCATTGAAAGCGATAACGTCATCCGCAGCAGCGGAACCGTTAAAAAAGATAAACTCAGGTATATATTAAAAATAGAAGGGGAAATCAAAAAACCTGAAGAGATTGAAGAAATCGCTATACAAAACCTGGGGGGCAGGACCGTGCAGGTCAAAGATATTGGCCGCGCCTTCTTTAAAAACAAGGTAAAACAAGGAAATATCCGGTTTAATAAGGACTCTGCCATTGCGCTGCTGTTATACAGAGAAGCCGGTGGAAATACCGTAAACGCCACATTAGAAGCGCAAAAAACCTTTGAAAACCTCACCAAGGAGTTTAATAATGACATCCGCTTTCAAGTGGTAGCCATGGAAGCGGAACTCATTGTCTCTTCCATCAACTCCTTAAGCAGTTCCCTTATCTTTGGTGCTATGCTGGCATTTCTCATCCTGCTTATGTTTTTGCAGAATTACCGGGACCCCTCAATGGTGGCGGTTGTCATCCCCATTTCGGTGATTGCCACCTTTGTTTTAATGTACGCCTTTAAAGTAAACGTCAATATCATGTCTCTGGGGGGACTGGTGCTGGGGGTCGGTATGTTCGTAGACAACTCCATTGTTGTGCTGGAGTCTATTTTCCGGCACCGGGACAAAGAAAAACTAATTCCTTCGGTTATCAACGGTGCCAAAGAGGTAGGCGGCGCCATTACCGCCTCTACCTTTACAACAATATCCATCTTTCTCCCGGTCATCTACCTCTATGGCATTACCGGTCGATTATTCAGGGATCAGGCGTTAACTGTCTCCTTTTCATTGGTGTCCTCGCTGGTGGTAGCACTCACCCTGCTCCCGGCACTCTCTGCTTTCCGGGCGGTGTTCAGGGCCGATTTCATCCATGATATGCAAAAACCCGGGGAGAAAAAGAAATGGTACCATTTTCCCTTAAAAGGAATCAACAACATTTTACTGGTTCCTTTCAAATTGTTGGGGTATGTTTTGTACTTTATCCTGGCCGGTATTATCCTTGGTCTTAGATATTTAATTGTTGGTTTGGGAAAGGTCTTCAATGTGGCGTTAAAACCCGCTTATAAATATTTTAATATCCTGTACAAGAACTTTGACGATTTTTATCACCGGGTGCTGGAGAAGATACTGAACCGCAAGATTATTGCCCTGTATTTGAGCCTTGTCATCGTGGCCCTCATGGCCGCCGGATTTATCATATTGAAGAAAGAGTTGTTACCCTCGCCCAACACTCGAAAATTTGAAATTAAGGCCAATACCATACCGTCCTATGGCTTTGAACAGACCGATGTCATTGCCACAGACCTGGAGAAAAAACTCCTGGCTCTTGAGGGGGTAAATTTTGTATTCACTGAATCCGGTGCGGTTTCTACCATTGCCGCCTCCACCGAAGATATCTCTGTTAATACGATTCATTTTATCGTGGAGTGCAAAAACCCAGAAGTCCGTGCCCAGGTAATGGCCAAAGCCCGAGAGACCCTGAAACAGGTTGAGTATGAACTGGTGGACTACACCACGTATCTTGAGAAAAATACCCTTTCCCAATACCTGGCCACCAGTGGTGAAAATTTCCAGGTCAAGGTCTTTTACGATAATATTGAAGATGGAAAAGAAGCGGTCAAACGTCTGTTGAATGAAATCAAAGATATGAAAGGGCTGTACGACATTAAAACCACCACTACCCCGGGCAAACCTCTATTTGCCGTTGATTTCAAGCAAGGCGTCTTAGATAAGTACAACATTCGCAAAGATACGATTGCCGATTTCATCAACCAGGCAGTGCGCGGTGAACAGGCAGGCACACTCAAACAAATCCAGAAGAACTATGACATTTTTGTCCGGGTACCGGTGGATGGCATCATGGCCATGAAACGTCTGCTGGACTTACCCATCTTCATTAGCAACCACACATTTTTCTTAAAGGACCTGGTGGAACTGGCGGAGAAGCCATCCATCAAAAAGATATCCCGGGAATCTCAAGAGCGGTATTTCTTAATATCGGCAGATGCCAGGAACGTGCGCTTAGATGAATTGATCAAAAAGGCAGAGACCAGGTTGGACACGATTGATTTACCGGCAAATACGCGGTATGTATTTTCAGGAGAAGAAGAAGAACGCAGACGGGCATTTAGTTCACTGAATGAAGCCATCTGGCTGGCGATCCTGTTGGTTTATATGATTATGGCTGCGAAATTCGAAAACATTTTCCAGCCCTTTATCATTATGTTTACCGTGCCAATGGGATTGATCGGTGCCTTTTTGTTCTTGTTACTCTCCGGCAATTCGTTGAATATCATTTCCGGCATCGGTATTCTGGTGTTGATCGGCATCGGGGTCAATGATGCCATTGTCAAGGTGGAATATTCCAACCAGTTGAGAAAGCAGGGCATGGGCGTCAGGGAAGCAGTGATGACTGCATCCCGCGTGCGTTTGCGTCCGATATTGATGACCACCTTTACCACTATTTTCGGTGTATTGCCAATGGGGCTGATGTTCCAGACAGGTTCGGAATTGCAGCGCCCCCTGGCACTGGTGATCATCGGAGGCTTATTCTTTACCACCTTCCTGACCCTCATCCTGATACCGGTGGGCTATGAAATACTGGAAAATATCAAAGAAAAACGAAAACTAAAACGAGAACAAGAGGAATAACAGGAACCTTTGACGAAATCTTAACAATATGATATAACATTATGCGCAAATAAAAGGTGAATATCATGAAAACCATAATTGAACGGCCAGTCCTGGCCATTATATTTTTTGTCATTATCATTGTATTCGGTATTTATTCCTTTAAAAATTTGCCTATCGAAACCGTCCCCGACCCTGAGGGGGGGGTCCCTTCTTTATCCGTCGTTTACACCTGGCCCGGGGCATCCCCGGATATGATGCTGCGAAGAGTCCTCATCCCTGCGGAAGAACAACTCACCCAAATCAAAGGCATTGAAAAAATAGAAAGCAATGCCCAGCAGAATTATGGTACCATTGATGTAGAATTTAGCCGGGACACGCGGATGAATTTCGCTGAAGTGGAACTGAGGGAACGTTTAAACCGACTGCAAAAGGAACTCCCACGCCAGGTCCCCAACCCCGATGTTAGACCACATATTCCCGAGGAATTCAAGCAGGAGCCCCTGCTTAAGATCGGTGTGTATGCCAAAGATTATTCCATACATGCCATCCGCAAGATCGCAGAAAAGGAAATTGTGCCTCACCTGAAAGCCATCCCCGGCATTGAAACCGTTGATACCTGGGGTGGAGTTGACCCTGAAATTAAAATTCAAACCAATATGAACCGGTTGAAAAAATTCCTGGTGAATCTCCAGGAAATCCAGCTCAGGCTGTCTCAACATTTTTACACCAAACATTCCCTTTCCTTTACCAGGAATTCCGGCGAAATTACATTGTCACTGACGGAAAACCCTGACAAAATCGAAGATATCCAGAATATTGTTATCCACAGTCTGGGGGAGAAAAAAGTTTACCTGAAAGAAGTGGCGGATGTATTCCTGGGGTACGAACGCTTAACCAATGAGAGACGCTACCAGGGTGAACCCTATGTGCAGGTCGAAATGTTTAAAGAGCCTGCTTACAGCCACCTGGAATTGGCCAATAAAGTCAAAGCCAAACTCCAATACCTGAGCAATAAACTTCACGACCCCATTGAATTTGTGATTCAAAGCGATGACAGCAGACGGTTGGAACGCCAGCTCTTCAAATTAGGTAAGATTGCCTTTTTAATCTTAATCATCATATTCGTGATCTTACTGGTGATTATCCGGGACATCAAGTCATCCCTGCTCATATTTTCCTCGGTGTTTTTTTCTGTATTCGCCACCCTTACCGCCATCTACCTGTTTGATATCTCTTTAAATTTGCTCACGTTATCCGGGTTGGCATTGGGATTTGGATTATTTGTGGATAATGCCGTGGTAGTATTTGACAGTATTTTGCGTTTCCGGGAACGGGGGCATGGAAATAAGGAGTCTGCTGTTGAAGGGGCAAAAGCCGTGATCCTCCCGGTTCTGGCCTCCACCTTTACCACGATTATCGTGTTTTTCTCCTTTGCCCTTTTATTTAAAGATCGCCTCCGCGTATACTACCTCCCCCTGGCATATATTATTGCCATTTCCCTGGTTTCTTCTATTGCGGTCTCTTTCGTATTGATCCCCTCCCTCAGCGCCAGGATAAAATTAAAATTGAAAAATAGGAAAAACAAAGAGTTGTTCAAAAAAGGACGATTCTTCCCCTTTCTCCTGAGATACCCCATCGTGATCATCCTTCCCATTATTGTGCTGCTCATTTCATCCCATACCACCTTTAAGGAAGAGGTTTCTTTTGGCCGCTTTTTCGGCTGGTTCAACCAGCAGCAAGTCACTGTCTGGCTCAGGTTCCCTTCAGGCGCCGAATTTGAAGATATCAAACAAGCCATTATCAAATTTGAAAAAGTAGCCGTGGACAAACCCTATCCCAAAGAGGTCAATACTTCCATTGGTCCGAGATGGGCTTATATGGTAATCACGTTCCCACCGAAAATAGAAGCTTCCGCCTACCCACTCCAATTAAAACAGGAACTGGTGGGTCTGGCCACCAACCTGGCCGGGGTGGGTGTGGGTGTGGCTGGATTTGACCAGGAACCTTACTATTACAATCCCGATACCGGTTCTCACCTGCCCTATGACGTCCGGCTGTCCAGCTATAACCTGGAAAAACTTATGGAATATTCCAATGAAGTGAAACGCACCCTCTTACGACACAAACGCATTAAAGAGGCGGAAATTCAAACGGATTTTAAATGGTATTGGGCTGGAAAAACCAAATACTATGCGTTTCGAGTGAATCGTGACAAATTAAAACGATACCAATTAAGCCCCGCGTATCTTAACTATATCATCCAAACGATGTTACGAGAAGGTTCCGGGCAGGCACGATTAAAATATGAAGATAAAGAGATGTCCGTGGAAATCAAAGCCTCTGACGTGGAAGATCTAGAACTGGCAGATATTTTAAGTAAATATCATTACACTCTCGACGGTACTCCCTTTCGGCTGCTGGATGTGGTGGATGTAGAGTTCTCCGTTCAGAAAGGCGGCATTACGCGGGAGAACCAGGAATACAAAGCCATGGTGCAGTGGGATTACCTGGGTTCTGCTAAAATTGCGCAGCGATTCCATGATACCTTATACGAGCGCCTCCAGGTACCTCCAGGCTTCAAAAAAAGCCTGGAACAATTCCGCTTCAGGATGACTGAAGAAGAGGAAGGCCAATTATATTATGCCATGGGACTCTCATTCTTACTGATTATACTGCTCCTGGGCATGCTTTACGAGAGTTTTTTCCAGCCCTTTATAATTGCGGTCTCCATCCCATTGGCGTTAATCGGTGTATGGATTGCTTTTGTGGTGATGGATTATTCCTTTGATTCCACGGCACACATTGGTATCATCCTGCTAATGGGGATTGTCGTCAATAATTCCATTATCTTGATCGATAATATCAACCGCCACCTGCGACAAACCAACAAGCTCATCGAATCCATTGTTATCGGCACCAAGGAACGGATTCGACCGATATTTATGACTTCCATGACCACGATCCTGGGCATGCTGCCCCTGGTGATTTTCAGGGAAGGCACTTCCGCCAGTCAATCAGATATATGGTCATCCCTGGCCCTCTGTACGGTGGGTGGCCTTACTACTTCCGCTCTCCTTATCCCCTTTGTGCTGCCCATCTTTTACTACCTCTTCTACAAACTCCAGAAATTTCTCCTGGGAACCAGAGCACAACCCGCGGTGGAAGCCGATACCCCAATACAAACACAGGAAACATAAACTAGGATTGAATGATTGAAATTATTTCTTTGGCGCTTTTTTCCGTATCTTCCTGCTGAACCAATTCTTTGAATATGGACTCCAACGAAGGGAGTTTCATCAGGGAACTCAATTGCTGCACCGAGTCATCCGCCACGATCGCTCCTTTATTAATGATGATTACCCGGTAGCAAAGCTTTTCCACCACTTCCAGGACATGAGACGAATAGAGAATGATCTTTCCCATCGCCGCCAGTTGACCCAGTATATCCTTAAATACTAACGTGGTGGCAACATCCAGGCCGGAGAGGGGCTCGTCCAGCAGTAGGATATCGGGGTTATGGAGTAATGCCCCTGAAATTAGAACCTTTTGACGCATGCCCCGCGAATAATTGGAGATGGGAAGATGCATATCCACAGAAAGACCCAATTGCTCCATTAATCCTTCAATCTTTTGATTCAGGCTATCCTCCGGCATCTGACGCAGCCGTCCCACCAATTGAAGATACTCCAACCCGCTTAAATGAGGGTAAAGCTCACTCTGTTCAGGTACATAACCGATTTTTTCTTTATATGCCACCAGGTCATCGGTTATTTTCTTGCCATTAAAATAAATATATCCTTCCGTAGGTTCCAGGAGACCGGCCAGCATTTTCACCGTGGTGGTTTTTCCTGCTCCATTGGGCCCCAGGTATCCCAGGATTTCACCGGGTTTTACACAGAAGTTGACGTTCTTGACTACCGGGATGTTGTTAAATTTCCTGGTTATTTCTTTTAATTCTAACATTCTTTAAGGCCTTTTCATTCTAAGAAAATCAGCAATATAAGGATATGGAATTATAAGAGATTTCCCTGACATTGTCAATTTACATTTTTTTCTATTTTGTTGTATAATTAATGGCAAGGAGAAGGATAAATGAAACGAATTTTTAGAATTACGCCTTTTATTTTGGTTGTTTTGATTGCCATTATCCAGGTACAATGTGCGGTTAACCCGGTGACCGGTAAGAAAGAGATTATGCTGATCTCTGAGAGTATGGAGATTGGAATGGGCAAGGAAATTGACCAGGGTTTGCGCAGGGAATACGGTTTTTATGAGGACCCCCAATTCACTGCTTATATAGAGCAAATCGGCCAGGAGATGGCTCCCAATACCCATCGGCCTCACCTGGAATATCATTTTGCTATATTGGACACGCCGGTAGAGAATGCCTTTGCCGCACCTGGTGGTTATATTTACGTCACTCGCGGTCTTTTGGCATTAATGAACAGTGAAGCGGAACTGGCGACTGTATTGGGTCATGAACTGGGGCATGTGAATGCCCGGCACTCTGCCCGGCAGATGACACGCTCTATCCTCTTTACCCTGGGTATTGTTATCGCCAGTGAGTTGAGTAAAGACTTTAGAAAAATTGCTCCCATTTCCATGCTGGCCACCCAGCTTTTATTCCTGAAATACAGTCGCAGCAACGAATACCAGGCCGATGCCCTGGGAGTGGAATACTCGTTAAAAATCGGGTATTCTGCTGGCGAAATGGTCACTTTTTTTAACTCCTTGCAGCGTCTGACAGAAACCAAAGGCGGTGTACGCCTACCCAATTTTCTCTCTACCCACCCCTTAACCCCCAGGCGGATTGAAAAAGTAAAAGAGCTACTGCAAGCTGAGGAGTACAGCCGAACCGGGGATTTACCTCGATTAAAAGTAGAAAGAGATGGCTATTTAACAAGGCTTGACGGTCTGGTATACGGGGACAATCCCAGGCAGGGCTATGTAGAAGGAAATACCTTTTATCACCCGGACATGAGATTCTATTTCAATATCCCCCGCGGCTGGAAATACAGCAATACCCCGCGCCAGGTTACACTGGCCTCCGGCGATGGAAAAGCCGTTGTTATCTTTATGGCTGAAGGCACCACAGAATCCCTGGACAGTTACGCCAATAAGCTGAAAAAAAAGCTTTCCAATCCCCAGATCATCCAGGAAGGATACCGGTATGTCAATGGAATGAATGCATACCATACCCTTATGCAGTCATTAATCAGTGATGAAGACAGCAGCCAGGAGCAGCAAAAGGAAGAGGTAAAGGTAGGTATCTCCTGCATCCGAAAAGGAGATATTGTTTATACGTTTTTTTCAGCGGCTTCTCTTTCGGATTTTTCTGCGTATGAGTATACCATTAATGGTACGATTAACTCGTTCAACCCGTTAACCAGTCGCAGGCATTTAAACCGCAGGCCGCAGCGGGTGTTTGTCAAGCGGGTGAGCAGCCGTCAAACCCTGAGAAATTTCCTGTCCGCATTACGAATCCACAACCAGGTTTGGAATAAGATCGCACTCATAAACAACATGGAACTGGACCAGCAATTGTCCCCCAATCAATTGATCAAAATAATTCAGTAGCTGTGCCTCCGGCGGCCAGGGGCTCTTTTGAAAAACCCCACTGCGTGGGGGAGCACTTGCAGTGCCAGGACGGCGTACGACGCTTCAAACGACATATCGTCTCCATGGGCATTCCTTAATACCGCACTGTAAGTGCCCTGGACCCCGCAAAACTTTTCATACACGGTCAGTCATCGTACCATGCTTCATAATGGTATTTCCCATTGGTACCATTTTTTTTCTTATCTTCTTCTCTTATGTTCGTGTACCTTCGTGTAACTTCGTGGCTAAAATTAGAAATGCTGAAGGGCTATTTTTTTCCTTGCTTTTTTCTCGATTAATTGATATTATTCTACTTCATACCATTAACCCTGGTATTATCATTTCCAGATTCAAGTAAAAAAAATTAAATATTAACATACAAAAGAGCAAATGAGGTAATATCATGACAAATGAACAACCAAAACAAGCCAAAAAAGGATTCTTTACAAAATTCTCCGGCCAGTTCTGGCTGGTGGTGATGTTCGAGTTTTTTGAACGCGGCGCGTATTATGGGATGATGAGTTTTCTATCCCAGTATTTCGTATACTCGTTGGGGTTTCCCGAAGAGAACGTCGGTATCATTAAAGGTGTCATCCAGCCTTTGCTTTACTTTTTACCCATTCTGGCGGGTGCGATTGCCGATCGTTTCGGGTACCGCAAAGTACTGATGGTGGCGTTTACGCTGTTAGGCGGCGGTTATTTCCTCACCAGTCAAATGACCTCCTATACAGCAGTTTTTGTTGCCCTGGTCATTATGGGATTCGGTGCCGGGACATTCAAACCCATGATCTCCGGGACCATTGCCAAGATTACCGACGAATCCAACAGCACCCAGGCCTTCGGTATTTATTACTGGTCCATTAACATGGGCGCGTTCTTATTTCCCCTGTTCCTGGTGCCTATATTAAAAAGCATCAACCCCACCTATGTGATTATTGCCTCTGGCATCTGTACGGCTGCCATGCTTATTCCCACCGCTTTTTTCTTTAAAGAGCCTACCAAACAGCAAGAAGTGGAAGAAAAGGCAAAAGAGAGAGAAAAAGCCAATTTAATCCAGACCCTTGCCAATGCGTTTGAAATCATCTACTCCCCAATCGTACTGTTGTACAACCTCATGAAAAAATCCGGCGCCTGGAAAATTATTATCACTCTTGTACTGGTTCTCTTACTGGGATATTCTGTCATGAGTTATCTTAGTGTGCAGCCCGCCTCCGAAAAATTTGCAGCCGTTGGTATTGAAAAAGGAGAAAAAACACTCATATTTACCGTGGAACGCAACATGCAAGAGGAAAAACCTTACCTATTAGAACCACGGGAAGAAACACCTGACATTATCGATCTGACCATCTATAAACCTGTATATATCGACGATTTCATCGGGGATTTGCTGAAAGATCTCAGCGAAAATCCAGCGCTGCAATCCATCACTGAGAATGATATTAGAAATTACATCAAACAGTCGGATAATAAAATCGAACTGATCTTTGAAGCCAATCCCGCTGAAACCACTCCCTTCAGCGTTAAAAAAATCACTGAGGCCCAATATAAGGTTTTTCTCAAAGAACCGAAGAAATATAAAACTCAAAAACAAGACCTGCTGAAAGAAATACATAAAATCCCGGCCCTGCGAGGCATTACCCAGGCAAACTGCAACAAGGTTTATAACCAGTTGGGAGGCCGTTCGTTTTTCCTATTATTCGTGATATCGTTGATATTGATCGGGCTGTTCATTGCTGCGGTTTCCATCAATAATAAAAAGCAAAAACAGCCGGTAAATCCTGGAATTAAATCTTCCGGCATGCAAATTCCCAAATTTGTTGTACCGTTAGTTATATTGGTTATCTGGTTAATACCGGGTCTTGATACACTGGCGCGAATCCTTTGTTCCGTTATCTACTTTTCCATCATGTCCTTGTTTATCATCGATAAAACCGACACCCATAAATTTATGGACCATGCAAAATTCCTGTTAATGATCGTTCTTTACTCCGGGTTCTGGGTACTCTATTTCCAGATGTTCGATTCCGTGTTATGGTATGTCCAGGCTTATGTGGATGCCACTGCGTTGAACAATGCCATCAATAGTTTCCTGGGATTCTTCGGCATTAAAAGCAACTGGTTTTTTGATGTGGAACATGTAACCGTAATCAATGCCGGTACCATTATTATATTGCAATTGGCTATTTCAGCCATTGTCAAGAATAAAAAAGCCATGCCCACCATGATAACCGGTATTATCCTCGGCACCATCGGTATAGCCATGCTGGCCGTATCCACCCATATCTGGGTATTTATGGCGGGCATCATCATATTCTCCGTCGGTGAAATGACCGCCCACCCCAAATTCATCAGCTACGTGGGTTTGACAGCGCCGTCGGATAAAAAGGCCATGTACATGGGTTATATTTTCCTTTACGGAGTATTTGGAAGTTCAGTGGGTGGTATCGTTGGGGCCAAACTTTACGTGCACTTTGTGAAAAACCTGAACCAGCCGCGGACCCTGTGGCTTGTGTTTGCCAGCATCGGCGTGGTAACCATCCTTTGCCTCCTGCTGTACAACAAATTCCTGGCCCCTAAAAAAGCAGAAAGCACGTAAAAGAATTTTTGCTTTTTATAAGCAAATAAGCACTCATTTTGGACAAAACCGGCAAAAAGTAAAAAGCGCCGGGCTTCTCGATAGAACCAGCACCAATTATACCCGATAATACATGGCATAAAACCAATTTCTCATTATTTTTCTCAAAAGTTTTAAAGATAAAAAAATAAATCTCAAAAAAAAAATTTTTTTTTTCAGAGTTTTTTGAAATTTTCTCAGAATTTTTTAAAAATATCTCTGAAATAAATTTAAATCCCGCCGGGGATTTTCTTAAACCCCAGGGGCAAAAAAGATTTCGCCGTGCAGCAGACAGGAGAATTGCTGCCTAAAAAATAATTTCATTTGACATTCCTTTTCCATTGTGATTTAATTATTTTTTCAGAGTTAGATGGAGGTGAAACGTGAGTGCGGAACAATCTCCTAAACATGATTCAGTTTTAACAGATGCCTGGCAGAAGTTTGCAGACTATGACCTGAATTCAATAAAACAGCAAAAGAGTTTCAACCGTCTCCAGTTCTGGATACTTCTATTAGGCGGTCTTGCAACGGTTCTGGCATTGGTTCATACACAATTGGTTAAAATTTCATCGATCTTTCCGGCAAGCCACTGGGTGGAAATTATTTTGCGTTACACGGTGATTGTTGCACCCGTTACTGTTTCCATTTTGATGACCATTACCAACCTTTTTAAACCCGGTAATAAGTGGTTACCGCTGCGCAGGGCCGCGGAAGAGATAAAAAGCGGAATTTACCGTTACCGAACACTCTCTAATCTTCCTCCCAGTAAAGAAGAAGGAACGGAGGATTCAAATTCAGGAGTTCAGAGGAAAGATATATTAAGGGAAAAGCTTTCCCAGGTTGGCAGTTGGTTAATGGAAACCGATGTGAGCAAGATGGCCCTGGGAGAATATAAAGGTAGTCTTCCGCCGTATATGGATGAATCACCCGAAGCAGATAAAGATGACGGCTTCTCCCCGTTGACGCCGGATCGATACCTGGAAGTGAGACTCGGTGACCAGGTCAATTATTATACGAAAAGAACCAAAAAAATGGAACGGCAATTGAAATTGTGCCAGTGGCTTATTGTCATCTTTGGCGGTATCGGGACGTTCCTGGCAGCCATTGGCCTGCAATTGTGGGTAGCTTTAACCGTCACCCTGGTAGGAATTTTTACCACTTTCCTGGAGTACCGCCAGGTGGATAACAATTTAATGATCTACAACCAGGCCAAATACTCCCTGATCCATATTAAAGGCTGGTGGTCCGACCTGCCCGATGTGCAGAAAAAAGACCCCGGGAATATCCGGCAAATGGTTGACAGCACGGAGAAAGTCCTCCAGTCCGAGTTGAGCCGCTGGGTACAGAATATGCAAAAAGCGTTAGAGGATCTCTGGGCAAAGCAAAAGGAGGTAAAAAATGGCTAAACCGTTGTGTTTTGTATTAATGCCTTTTGGAATTAAGACAGACCCTTCAGGCATCAAAATCAATTTTGATGCCATTTACGATGAAATGATTCATCCGGCCATTGAACATGCCGGTCTTGAACCCATCCGGGCGGATGAAGAAAAAGCAGGAGGGATGATTCACAAAGCCATGTTTGAGCGATTGATTCTTTGTGAGTACGCCGTTGCCGATCTGACAACCGCTAATGCTAATGTTTTTTATGAGCTTGGGGTTCGTCACGCGGTACGCCCTTTTAAAACCGTTCTTATTTTTAATGAAAGAATGCAACTCCCCTTTGATCTAAACATGCTGCGCGCACTACCTTACAAACTGGATAATAATGGGAGATTAACGGATAAAGACACAGGCCTTGCCAACCTAAAAATGAAACTGGAACAAATAAAGGCTGAAACTTACGTGGACAGTCCTTTATTTCAATTGTTTAAGGAGTTAAAACCCCAGTCCCTGGCCCATGAAGCGACCGACATATTCCGTGAACAAGTCTTATATTCGCAGCAAATCAAAGAAAAGTTAAAAGAGGCACGCAAAAAAAATAAAGAAGCTGTCAAAGAAGTGGAAAAAGAACTTGGTGAAATCAGCGATGTAGAATCCGGCATTCTCATCGATCTTTTTCTATCGTACAGGGCCACAAAAGCCTGGGATGAAATGATCGAATTGGTGAGCGAGATGCCCAGGCCGCTATCTGACCGGGTAATGATTCAAGAGCAGCTCGCCTTTGCTTTGAATCGAAACAAACAGAGAGATAAAGCTGAAGACACCTTGCTGGAGATCATAAAAAAAAGTGGTCCCAGCAGCGAGACCTACGGCCTTCTTGGCCGAGTCTACAAGGACCGCTGGGAAGAGGCGAAAAACGAAGGCGATGAATTCATCGCCAAAGGATTCCTGAAAAAAGCTGTTGAAACCTATATTAAAGGGTTTGAAGCGGATTGGCGGGATTTTTTTCCTGGGGTGAATGCGGTCACCCTCCTGGAACTCCTTAACCCGGATGATCCCAGGCAAAAAGAATTGTTGCCGGTGGTCATGTATGCGGTAAAACAGAAAATTGCCAGAGGAGAACCGGATTACTGGGATTATGCCACGCTCCTGGAATTGTCGGTCTTAGCCAACGATCAGGCGCAAGCCATAGAATATTTAGAGAACTCGCTTGCCTCGATTCGTGAGCCCTGGGAACCGGAAACCACAGCCCGCAATCTTCGTTTAATCCGGGAAACCAGGGAAAAGCGGAATGAAGATACCGCATGGATCAAAAAAATTGAAGAAGAACTGTTGAAGAAAACATAGAGAAAGGGGACAGGCGAAAAAATCAATAAAATTCTATTTTTTGAGTTGGAAGGTGTAGACGTGAGGGGCTTTTCCAGGAGGCAGGACAGCGTCCAGGTTTTTCTGCAGGTGGTCTTTGCTGGAGCCACTGGCAATGATGAGGCCCTGAAGTACTGCAAACCAGGTATTTTTGAAACCCATTTCCCGAAGCTCATTTTTGAATCTCCGGGCGTGGACTTTTCCCATTTCCTGGTGGTACAGGGTCAGATTCTCCGGGCTCTTAAGTGCCAGCTCCCGGATATCTTTCCAATAGTATTCGCGGTTGCGTTCATTTTTCAAGTAAAACTTCAACATTTCCTCATCATTTTGCGCTGCTTCTTTCGGCGAATAGGGCAGGGATGTTATAATGCCGAACCGGGCCTTAGATTCCTGGTAAGAACGGTTAAGGTTTTTACGGATCCCGCTGCCAAAATAGATATTGTGAAAGCCTAAGAATCCATCGTATATGATTTTCCCCTTAAAGGGCAGAAGGAACGTATTCACCATTATAGGAACAGAATCCCCACACTTTTCATCAATTGAATTGATAATCCCCAATACCCCATAGACACAAGGCGGATCACCGGTATCAAGAAATACCGCGTAATTGGTAAGAAAACGAACCAGGTAGAAGGTGCCGGAAACAAAGTGTTTCCAGCTTTTAACGATTTCCAGCTCTTCGCTGGAAAAACCCGAGGGATTATCCTGCACAAATGAGTCGATTAATCCGATGTTTTCATACAACGCATTCCTGACTCTGACCTTTTCTTCTAAAGGGCAATCCACGAAATCCTGGGGTTCCGCGATATTTTTAACTATTTTCAACCTGGTATTTACATAAAATAGCAAAGCGGGGTTTAATTTATAAAACAAATTTGCTTCTTTCTCGGATAATTTCATTTTCATCTCCTTTATTTATTGAAATTTATAATAATATATTTGGAACAGGCTGTCAATATGAAAATTATAAATAATTTCAATTTTAATCGGTAAACATCAAGGGTGAGTTTTTGTAACATCACGTTCTCTATTTCTTTGTGAAAAAGGTTACCTAACAAAAAGCTTGCCATCTTCCGGCAGAATATTCTTTGCCACAGAGAGCACGTACCAACGAGATCACAGAGAAAAGATTTTTTTTTAACTCTGTGTCCTCTGTTTTTTAGCTGCAGGTGCTACCCGCCTCTGTGGCTAAAATTCTAAAATCGCAAAGATAAACAACTTAAACCACCATCCAATTTCCGGAACTCCGACACATCCACTTCTATTACTTTATAACCTGCTTGTTCAATGGCTATCTTTGTCTTCGGGTATCGCAGGGGCACCAGCACCACATCATTCACCCAAATACAATTGCCCGCATAACTCTCCGATTCATCAATAATAATGCGATTGAATTTCTCAAACTCCGGGTGATTGATAAACTCACCCGCCACCAGAAGATTGTTGTTTTCCAGGTACGCCAAACCGGATTTAAGATGGAGGAATTTTTCCATGAAAACATTAGAAACCGTATATCCGTACTTATCTAAAATTTCAGCAAACTGCCGGGCACCTTCTTCATTGGTGCGTTCCGAAAGCCCCACATAAAAATGTTCCCCCACCATCATCACATCACCGCCGTCAAGAGTGCCTGGGGCCTCGATGCACTCGATAGTCGTATAGAATTTTGTTAAGGCTTCCTTTATAGAAACTTCTTCTCCTTGCCGGGATGCTGCCCCCGGATAGGTGATGACCGCGCATTTCTCAGTTAATACCGCGGTATCTTCCACAAATACAGAATCAGGATACCGCTCGTCAGCTTCCAATATCGTCACCTCGACACCGCAGCGTTTAAGAGCATCTATATACTTACCATGCTGTTGAAGTGCCAGTTCATAATCGGGTTTTCCCAAATTGGCAGAAGTGATTCCCCCTACCAATGAACGCCCCGGTCTTCGAACAATTGCATTTTTGAATTTGAACATTTCTTTCTCCTTAATCAATTCAGTTTATTTAGCAAGCTATCCAAAGCATATTTTATACAAAATTAACGGATAATGCAATCAAACAATTTTGCCTAAATTCACCATTAATCTATGTCTCCGACGGCCAAGGGGGCTCTTTTCGAGAAAACTGCCCCCCTGGACCCCCCGCAAAAGCTTTTCATACATGGTCAGTCTGTGTTACGGGGTTTCCAACATCGTGCCCCATTCAGTCCAAGCAATCCCCTCTTGAGAGGGGTGCTCCATAGGACCCACCGAAGGGGTGGGGTGTGTCATATTCGTGTTTCTTCGTGTATTTTACCCCATTATAAATGCCTTCAGGGCTAAAAATTTGACATAAAAAATGCTTTGAGGTACTATGTCTTCTAAATACTAAAACTTACAAATTTAAGGAGGATTGAAATGCGTTATTTGATGATCGGTATTATTTGTTTTTTAATATTGAGCGGATCGAGCGTCTATGCCGAAACTGCTGAAACGCCCCATCCGTTTTCAGTACACGATTTGCTGGCAATGGATCGTATCTCCGGTGTGCAAGTGTCACCGGACGGCCAATGGATCGCTTTTGTACTGCGCAAAACCGACCTGGAAGCCAATAAAGGTCGTACCGACTTGTGGTTGGTAGGCACCAACGGCAAAGGCCTGAGACGCTTAACCTCTGACCCGGCAGCAGATTACAACCCCTGCTGGTCCAAAGACGGTAAAACCATCTACTTCCTCTCCAGCCGCTCCAAATCTTCCCAGGTGTGGAAGATTGCCGTGGAAGGCGGAGAAGCATTCCAGGTCACTAAACAACCCCTGGATGTGGGGAACCTCATGATCTCACCTGATGGAACAAAGATGGCTTTTACCATGGAAGTATTCCCCAACACCAGCGTGGAAGAAACCAAAAAGAAATTAGAAAAAATCGAAAACCGGAAATTTTCAGGCAAGGTTTACACCCGCATATTTATTCGCCATTGGGATACCTGGATGGATGGCCGGCGATCTCATATTTTTGTCATGCCCATCGGCGGCGGCACTCCTGTGGATGTAATGAAAGAAATGGATGCTGACTGCCCATTAAAACCTTTTGGCGGTTCCGAGGAGTTCACTTTTACGCCGGATAGTAAAGGAATCGTTTTCACCACTGCCAACAGCGGAAGGGAAGAAGCATGGTCCACCAACTTCGACCTGTTCCTGGCTCCAGTGGATGGTTCCGAACCCCCTAAATGCCTGACTGAAAAAAATAAGGCCTGGGA
>JABAOH010006145.1_pt1 | contig 44047 bp, 64 predicted proteins | sample 7062181 | NCBI WGS metagenome assembly JABAOH01 (sample SAMN14538630, study PRJNA623070) | marine sediment metagenome | biome: marine biome [ENVO:00000428]; feature: marine pelagic biome [ENVO:01000023]; material: deep marine sediment [ENVO:00002113]; isolation source: pool of 5 deep marine... | reverse complement strand
GGTGTTCAGCCCGTGGACAGCGGAAGCGACATGTTCATTTTTATTTCCCCGCCCGGTTGCACGAACTGCGCGGAGATGGAACCGGTCGCGAAGGACGTGGCCAACACGCTCGGGATCCCGTTTGTGAAGACTGGTTTCGCGCAGCAGATGGAGACCCCTGGTTTTGTTCTGATCTATGAGGATAAGTTTTTGGGAGCGACCGGATTTGACAGTGAATACTCACTGAAGGCCCAGGTATGCCAGATGTCAGGAAACGAGGACATATGCAAGGAAGCGACTGAAACTGAGGCGCCTCCGCCCCCAACACCTGAAGTCCCGAAGAGCGACAATCCGGAAGCGCATGCGTTCGTGATGTCTTACTGTCCCTACGGGCTGCAGTTCATGAAAGCGTACGTGCCCGTGATAGAACTGCTCGGGGAAAAGGCGGATCTCCAAGTGAACTTCGTCCACTACATCATGCATGAGGAAAAGGAAGCGACCGAGAACACGAGGATGTACTGCATACAGAAGGAGCAGAGAGAGAAGTTCACGGATTATCTCAGGTGTTTTGTTGAGGACGGGAATTACGAGGGGTGCATAACAGAGGTGGGCATAGACAGCGCGAAACTCGAAACGTGCATGCAGGCAGCGGACAGCGAATTCGAGATAACCAAGAACTTGCAGGAGAGCACGGAGAGGTTCCCGCCCTACATGGTTGATGCCGTACTTGCGCAGCTTTACGGCGTGGGCGGTTCCCCAACGTTCGGAATAAACGGACAGCAGGTCCAGGTGAGCAGATCACCTGAAGCGATAAAGCAGGCGATATGTTCAGCCTTCAACACGCCTCCGGAAGAATGCAGCCAGACATTGAGTTCGGCATCGGAAGCTCCCGGATTCGGACCGATGGGTTCCGGCGGGGGAAGTGAATCCCAGGCGCAGTGTTAATTCCTATTTTTTGGATTCGCATTTCGAAAATTCGCACTTTCCGCAGTATTCATCTGCGTGCTTCCTGCAGAAAACAACCTCCATGTCCTTCTTCACGCAGTGGTAGGCTTTTTGACCGGAGACTTCGTTTCCGCATATTATGCAGTTCATAGAATTCAGCCTGATTAAAATATAACACTGTTATATTTAAACTTTTCGGTTCAAATAGGATTTAAGTAGGATCAGACAAATTATTATTATGAGTAAAATTATATGGCTGATCATCATCATAATAATAATCCTGGCATTGGCTTATTATTTAGGGTATTTGCAGTTCTGAAATTAAATAGCATTTATCTCCTTCGTCTCCCTGTAGACGTCAATCGCGAAGAGCACGCTCAGGGCGATCCATATGAAGGACAGCCAGAGGGAAAACAGCTCGGAACCCCTGAGAAGGATCGCCTCGGGGATTGAAAGGAGGATGAGGAAATTCAGGATCGAGACTATTACTAAACCTACCCCCAGGATCATCCTGTGTCCTATGTAGACATATCCGGATCCCCATACCAGTAAATTGAGAAAAGCTGCGAGCCAGGGGGATCTCCCGTACCTCATAACGAGATTTTAACCGGGGGGTTTATATCTTTGACGTACCCCCAACCTCCGTATTTTCATTAGGATTTGTTCGTAAGATAGCGAAATCTTTATAAAGCCTTTGGTTATTTTTTTAAATATCAGGAACAAGAACCGATATAACCAAAGGAATTCTGAAATTAAAGGAGGGGAAATATGGCAAGGAGAAGGTCCGCGAAAAAATACTACATCTTCAAGAAGGGATCCAGAGTATCAGTGTTTACAGGAAGGTCTCCAAGACAGGCCGCTCTGAAGGCAGCTGCGCGTGGAATCACGGACATACGACTTCGTGAAAGAGGAAGAAGAAACAAGGACAGGACATACACGATCCACGTATTCAGGGGTTCTGTCAGGGAAGTTGATGCACCAGCAAACAGGCCAAGCTGGTTGCCAGCAAGGATCAAGAAACCAATGGTTTCAAAGGTAGGAATTGAAAAGGTAAGGAAAATTTAATTAAAGGGTTTGCAAAAACCCTTTTTTTATTTTTTTGTACATGTTTAAACATATTAACTAGCTTAAACATAATTCTTTATATGGTTGGGGCTTTTCTTCATCAGTTTATGGCGTGGGCAATCGGTCTATCGGAAATTCTGGGCTATCCCGGGATATTCCTGATCAACCTGATTGGATCCGCCTCGGTCATTTTTCCTGTTCCCTCTTTCATTGTCACCTTCACCTTCGGTGGCATCCTGAACCCCTGGCTGGTCGGGATAATCGCCGGCTTTGGCATGGCTGTAGGGGAGTTGACGGGTTACGTTGTAGGGAGAGGAGGGAAAAAACTGATCGATAAGAAGCACGGGAAAACCCTCAAGAGAACGAGGAAATGGATGGAGAGGCACGGAGCTTTCCTGATAATCGTTCTCTTCGCGCTGACTCCCCTGCCGGATGACGTGATAGGGATAATATGCGGAATGATAAATTACGAGGTGAAGAGATTCTTCCTGGCCTCGCTGATAGGTAAAATCATAATGGGACTCTTCCTTGCCTGGGGAGGTTTCTTCGGCGTAAACTGGGTGTTGAACGTCTTTGGTGTTTGAATGCAGAAGGTTTACATAGGTATATACTATCTGAAGATACTTCATTACTTCTTTTTCTCCCTCGCGGTATTCTCCCTCACCGCGGGCATAATACTTTTCGAGAGTTTCGCAATGGAATCACTTATTCTTTTCTCCATATGTGGCGTCTATTCCCTGTTCTCGGTCTACATAGCCTTCTCGATCTACAGGGCATACAAAAAACTGGTCGAACCCATAATGGTGATCAGGACTTACGTTCTCCCCTACATCGTGCTCGCCTTCCTGACATTCGGTATGATGTTATCCCTCGTGTTCATTTTCCCCTACCTGACAGAGCTCGTTTATGCGTTCCTGTTCGTTAACTACTACATCGTTTTCCTTCTGGTGGGAGGCGTTATTATCAGCAGGTTCACCGTTGTGAAAAAAACGTTTGAATTCTACAGCAACCTCGGTCTCATGAGAGCCAAAAGACTCGCGTCCAGATATTCGAGGATTGTGAACGTGAAAGAATATGACGTCGGGAGCGACCCGGAAGCGGACGAGTTGCTTGACAATATATGGAAAAACAAGGATTACCCGACACCTTTCGTGAGAGCCTTGGAAACGAGAATCTGCGAGATAAAGATAAACAATTTCAACAGGAGCATGCAGGTCCTCGAATCAAGGACCCAGAGGACCCGGGAGGAAAGCAAGTTGATCGAGGTCTTCAGGGCCGAAAAGCAAAATTACATGAACAAAATCCAGGAGATCAGGCAACTGAAGGATTAGCCTTTCCTCTCCTTCCAGAGTTTCACGAGTTCTGCAAAATCCTCGAACCTTATGACAACGAACGGGTTCGTTCTTGAGAAGTTGAACACCAGGAAGTTCAGTTCTTTGTTCTCGAGTTCGAGTATCTCCTTCTCCGGGAAGGAAACGTACTTCTTAGCTTTGGTGGTTTTGGCCTTTCCCAGGAATTTTTCCTCCACAACTATGTCGGCGTTGGGAATATCCTCAGAGGGCTGCCTTCCGGAAAGGGCGACCCTCCTGCTTCTTATCCCGTGTTTCGCTAGTTTGTCAACGACGTGGTATTCGAATCTCCTTCCCCTTGCGTAGCTTTTGACCATGAATATAATATTCGGAGGAAAGAATAAAAATCATTCGTTCGGTTCACAGCCCGTCAGCTCGCCCAATTCTTCGAGGGTCCGGACTCCCTCGTACCTCTCGTTGTTTATTATCCATGTGGGGACGACTCGTATCCCGTTCTCCGAACAAACGTTCGGGTCCGTTACGCAGTCAACGTTTTCAACGTGCTGCAGAGCCTCCCCGAAAAGTTCCTTTTGGTCCTGGCAGTGCGGGCAGCCTGTTGAGGTGTACAGGACGGCTCCTTTGTCTGTCAGGCATTTCGCGAAACCTTCCAGATCGTAACCGGAATCCGCAACGAAAAACCCCGTGATGTAGCCTGTCAGGTTGAAGCCGAAAACCAGAACCACCACTATGAAAACCGCCAGTACCACCGAGACGAAAAACATATCCTTTGCCATGGCAATCTTAATTTTATGTCTGGTGTTTTTAAAAAGTTATGAGTTCGTGATGTATATTACACTGTTATATTTAAATAATTTAAAAACAATAAAGACAATTAATTTAATTCATTACGTGATTTCCATGAAGGTCTATCTCGATAACGCGGCAACCACGATGGTTGATCCGAAAGTAGTTAAATCGATGCTCCCCTTCTTCTCTGAGAAATTCGGGAACGCCTCGAGCATCCACCAGTTCGGGAAGGAAACGAAAAAAGCAGTTGAACGTTCTAGATCCATAATAGCGAAAAAAATAAACGCCGATCCCTACGAGATCGTATTCACCTCCGGCGGGACGGAATCCGACAACCTCGCGATACGCGGGGCCGCGCACGCCAACAAACACATCGGAAAGCACATCATAATCTCGAAAATCGAACACCCCGCTGTCCTTAACACCTGCAATTCCCTCATGGAGGAGGGGTTCGAAGTAACGCTTCTCGATGTAGACAGCGAGGGGTTCGTTGATCTGAAGGCGTTCGAGAAGGCGATAACAAAAAAGACGATCCTCGTTTCCATAATGCACGCCAACAACGAGATTGGAGCGATACAGCCGATCCGGAAGATAGGAGAGATCTGCAAAAAGAAGCGTATCCTTTTCCACACTGATGCGGTCCAGAGCCTCACCAAGGTTCCCATAGACGTTAAGAAGATGCACATAGATTTGTTATCGGTTTCGAGTCACAAGATCCACGGGCCGAAGGGAATCGGAGCTCTCTTTATCAGGAAGGGCGCGAAGATCGAGGAGCAGATGACAGGAGGATCGCATGAATCAGGCCTGAGGGCAGGAACTCAGAATGTTCCCGGTATCGTGGGCTTCGGGAAGGCGGTTGATATCGCGAAGGAAAGCGATGTCAAACACATGAAAAGGCTCAGGGACAGGCTGATCTCCGGTCTTCTCGGAATAAAGGGATCGAAGCTCAACGGCCCGAAGGGAAACGGTAGGCTCTGCAACAACGTCAACATTGGTTTCCGGGGAGTGGAAGGCGAGAGCTTGATGATGTATCTGGATACGAAAGGGATCGCATCCTCCACTGGTTCTGCATGCTCAAACCTCCTCATAAAGGAAGGCGGAGTTTCGCATGTTCTCCAGGCGATCTGCAAGGATCTAGAGTTCGCCACGGGATCCATTCGCTTAACGCTGTCGAGATTCAACACCGAGAAGGATGTAGATTACACGATAAAATCGGTCAAGGAAGTAGTGAAACATCTGAGGAAGATAAGCGGGGTTAAGTGAGCCAAAAGTAGAAATTATTTCAAAACCTTCCCTGTTTCAGCACACCACAAATAAAGATCTAGCTCCGCGAGGTTCATCCCTAATTTCACCGCGATCTTTTTCAAAATTTTTTCGATTTCAAGATATTTCCTTTTAGTGAGCGTATTCGGCCTTTTGACCAGTTTGTGCTTAGTGAGGATATCGATTATGTGGAAATCTATGATCGCGAGGTTTTCAAATCCTATGTTTCGCAAGAAATGGCTAGCTTCCTTGTATCCCAGACCTTTCATATTCCTAACAAGCCATTCCCTTAATTCATTTTCGTCCTTGAATGATTCGATGGTTTCCTTTAACGAATTCTTGTGTTTTCTCGCCTCCGCGATGAACTTCGCCCGCATGTTAGGGTAGCGGTGACCGAGTTCCTTTAGTCTTTTTCTCAGATGGGATTCGGATAAATCCAGGAATCCCTTTCCCATTTCTTTTTGAATCTTGATCCCCCTCTCCGCCTGGAAATTCGCGGTGAGAATGCAGAAGCAGAGTTCCTTGAAGATCTCATCATTTGATTTATTCCCGATCTTTTTGAACTCCCTTATGCGGGAATCCACCTCTTTCTTTGTTTTGGTTCCCTTCAGTCTCCTCGTGCATTCGATTATGCTTTCCATGTCTGATTATAACAGGTTAGATTATAAAAAACCAAATGAAAGGAGAATCAACCCTCCCATTTGTGCTTCGGGTTTCTTGGAATGACTATCCAGAATATTATGTACACCAGAATTCCGGTCCCCCAGGATGCGAAACTCAGCACGATCCAGAGAAGCCGGATTATCACCGGGTCCACCCCCAGGTATTCGGCGATTCCACCGCACACCCCTCCGAGGATTCGATCCCTGCCTGACCTGTAAAGCCTGCGGATCTCTCCCGGTTTCGGTCTTTCGGGTTTTTTCATGCTTACCTCCTCCTTTGCCGTCATCTTCGGAACCTCAAGCGTTACCTTTATCGCGAGAACCAGATACCCGATGAAAAGGAAGAACCAGAATATCAAATGGAGATTCAGGCCTATGTAAAACGCCAGGGTGGAAAGCGCGGGAATCCCCAGGGAAATGTTCGCTATATCGATCGCGTACATCGCGATCCAGAAGCCAATGGTTATCCCGATCGCCGTCACGATGGGCGAGAACGGCCTGTATGCCTTCGGGGATACCTTGGAAAAATACGAGGTGTATGAAAAGAACATGAATATCAGGAAGAACAGGCCCAGGTTCGCCATAAAGAAGGAAGTCACGCCTGAAAGGAACGTGCTACCTAACGGGAGGTTCACGAAGGATACCAGCCATACCACCAGGCCAAGAATTACCAGGCCGAATATGCTGGAGATGAGGGGTCCTACTATACCGAACGTCCGGTGGAACCAGCTCTCCCATTCCCTTCCCCTTTCCTCCATTCTCTTCCCGAATCTCTCCCCGAGGACTTCGACTTCCTTTGAGAAATGCTCAACCCTCTGATCCATGACGTCCTTTTGTTTGGTCTTCCTTTTCGTTGCTTTCTTTTTCGGCATGTTAATATATTATCCAGGATGGTTTAAAAATTATTTCGAGATCACGAACTCGACCTTCGCCCCTTTTTCGATCTCCTTTATTTTGCCTGTCCTGGTCCCGAGACCCCTTTCCTCGAGAATGAGCCTGAAATCCTCGAAGTAATCGTAGAAACCGCAGGTTTCGCAGAAGGATCCAGTGAACTCTATCTCGAGGGATTCCTTCCCGACCGAGATCAGTTTCGCTTTCGCCTCGGGAGAACGATACTTGTTGAACTCCTCGACCGACTTCTCTATTTCCTTTCGATTCATGCTTTCCACAGCCCGTGGACGTTGCAAAACTCTCTAGCCTCTATCTTGGCCGCGGTAACCTCGAACTCAGCCTCGGGGTTTTCGCCGGGCTTAAGGAACTTCCTGTAAACCCTTCCATCCCCTATTATCTCTATCCATTCGATGTAGTGATTTTCCTCCATGGGATGGGGAACGCTTCCAACCTTAACCTTCACCCCGGTCTCTGTCTTTTCGATCACAGGGACGTGTTTTTCCTTCCCTTCGTCCTCTGTTTTTTCCTTCAGCAGCTCCATCGGTTGGCCGCAGCACACTAGCTCTCCAACTCCTGCGTGCAAGACTTCGACAACGTTACCGCACACGTTGCACTTATACACTTCATTTACATTCGTCATTTTTACCACCTAATTTATTCGATTTTTTTGAATTGGTCCTTTGGCATACCGCATATAGGACAGCTCTCGGGCGGAGAATCTTCGACCGTGTTGCCGCATGTCTGGCAGACGTAATATTCACTAGCTTCGATGTCCTTTCCTTTGTTCAAAATTTCAAGAGCTTTCTCATAGAAAGTTTGATGGATTTTTTCAACCTGATTTGCCCAGTCAAAACTCTTCTCTGCCTCTGTTTCGCCTTCTTTTCTGGCTTCCTCTATGAACTTTGGGTACATCTCTCTGTTCTCATATTTTTCACCTTCTATCGCTGCCTGTACGTTTTCCTTTGTTGTCTTCACTTCGATTGCCGTTCTCAAGTGGTTAAGGGCATGAACGGTTTCCGCGTCAGCGGCCGCTCGAAAGAGCCTCGCCATGTTCTTCATTCCCTCTTCCTCTGCCTTCTTCGCGAATGCCAGATACCTTCTGTTCGCCTGACTCTCGCCTGCGAATGCCTTCATGAGGTTTTCTTGACTTTTCATTTTAACCCTCCTTATTTCATTCGTTCTTCGGAAAGATGCAGATGGTCGGTTTCAACTTCCACCAACGCCTCGAATATCTGCTTGACCCGCTCGTTTTCCGATTCTTCAGCTGCTCTCTTGTAAAAATCGATCGCTCTCGTTTCCCTGTTGTGAGATTCCTGTAAGTTTTCCCTGTTGTCCGTGTGGCAGGGATCGTCACCTTTCGTAATGCTTTCCATCTTGAGTATCTTCTTCCAGATGCTCGCGTGTTCTGCCTCCACCTTCCCCAGCGCCTTGAATAGAAGTTTACCTTCCGCGTCGTCCGTTTTCTCAGCAGCGCAGAAGTAGAAGGCTGCGTTGCTCACCTCTACCTGGAGAGCTCGCTCGGCGTTCGCCCTGTCCTTCTCGTTGAGTTCCACGTCGAAATTCACCTTCAGGTTCTTTGCTTCCTTTATGTGTTTCTTGTGCGCCCCGCAGAACGGACAATTGTCCGGAGCGCTTTCGCCTATGTACGGATCTCCACATATCTCGCATCTCCACAATTTCACCATACTATCACCTCTCCTATCATCATTATTTCTTTTTAATGAACAATCCACACCAGCATCTTCCTTCATTAGCCCACACTTCCTGGGCCTTGAAGTTGCACGGGCATATCAGCGAAAGATCGGTTTCCCTCGTTCCGTCCCTAAGCCTGCAGGGACAGAGCTTCAGACCGAATTTCTTTTCGTTCGCCAGCACGCCCTCAGCTATGGCATCCACGTGCTTCTCGTCGGGGTTAAGGATGAAATCTTTTTTCTCCGCGAATCTCTTCCATACCCTTAGGAGGTCTTCCTTGCTCATAATCCCATCACCTTCCTTGCTTCCTCTTTATCTATCTCCACGAATGCGTTCTTGGCTTGGCATGTAGGACAGACCTCCGGACCTGCGAGGCCGAAGTGTATGTCATTACAAACATTACATCTCCAGAATTTCTTCCCAGGCATTCAAACCCCCCTCACGAACCCAGTTCCTTTTCTATCGCTTCTTTATCAAATCCTACTATTATCTTCCCGTTGATCTCGATCTGGGGGACCCCGTTGGATCCTGATTTCTCCATCATTTCCTTTGCTGCTTCCTGGTTCTCTGAAACGTCCACGTCCTCGAATTCTATCCCCTTGCTTCTCAGGAATTCTTTTGCCATCCTGCAGTACGGGCAAGTGGGAGTCGAGTAAATCTTAACCTTTTTCTTTCCGATCCTTTCACCTCTTTTGACCCTCATTTCTTTTTGATGGGTTTCGGCTTTTTATATGTTAGTAAAAATATAACACTGTTATATTTAAAGCTTTCGCTCGGCCTAACAGGAATAAAAATTAAAAGGAAGGGGTTTACCCGTAGAGTTCCTGTATTCCTGTGATGTCTCCGCTTTCAAGCGTCCTCTTCTTGATCTCCCCGTATTCCGAGTAGCCGTACATGGTCTCTTCCGAACATGCTGAGTTGTACAGGTCTCCCAGTCCAAGTCCGTGTCCTATCTCATGGGTCGCTATGTTCTCCAGATCCATCACAGAGGATGTGAAGTTCGCGTCCCCCCAGGTGAAGTCCGTGTCAAAGAGGATGTCAAACTCGACGATCTCCCTTCGGCCCGGAGGCCCGTAGAAGTATCCCCAGATTATCGTCACCGCGATAACTCCTGACTGCGGATAATCCCCGAAAACCATCTCGTTCCTTCCGTCAGGGGTTTCGTCATCCCAGGTTGCATCTTTGTCCTTTGAATAACCTCCGAAAAGATTGGCCGATGTGTGCGCATCCCATGTCACTGCCCCTGCTGAGATCGCGCCGGGTACCGTGGCCTCGAGATCCGGATGTACAACGTATTCCACCGGCAGTTCCTTCCACTTCACTCCCCTTCCTAGGAATTCGTAGCAAGTGCTCTCTTCTACTCCGCCGTTCTTGCAGTCAGCGCAGTTTTTTTTCTCTCCAAGCTCTGGCTCGCAGACTCCGTTGTTGTTACATGTAGGTCTCGCGAATCCCTTTTTGTAGTGGATGAGAACGATCTTCTGTGGTTTTCCTTTCCCTTCTACCTGAATTGGCAGCAATATTACCGAAAGAACGAAACTCGCTATCACCAGAATAGATAACATCCAGTAAATTTTCGATTTCATTTTTTAACCTCCCTGATTAATTTAACTGGACCGCAGATTTAAATTTTTATTTACCACGATCTTATTCGTTCAAAGTCCTGGAAAAATAATCCTATTTAAAATTATAAATAATCTATTAACCATGCCAAGCCCGAATAAACCGATAGTTCTGATCCGGGGTGTTCACCCGCTAGAGATATCGGCAAGATACATTGCAAAACTGGTTTATGAGGAGCTTGAAAGAAGAGGTCATGATACCCGTCTTATAACGTATCCATATCGTTCAACTCTGCTTTCACATGGGCTGAAACCGGATATAAGCGAGGAGGGGATCATGATTGACGGATTTGATGGCCTGTTGGAAAGGAATGGTTTAGTTTCGTATGAGACCTTTTATCATGATTTCCATAATTACAAGTTACCTGATGATTTTGGATCGAGAAAACCATATTTTACAATATGCGAGGATTCCTTATTTGAGAACTGCAAATCTGGAAACATTCTTTACAATTTCAACCATAGCTGGTATTATGATGAGAATGACGAGGAATACGAGATCATAGATGGTGTGACTTACGAGATTCCGGCTTACTTCAAAGACATGCCTGAAAGAATAATGAGGATGGCGAAAACAAAGGTTTTAACTAGCAGCTCGCCTCAATACGATAAAATTGTGGTCGATTTCCTAAAGACGAAAAGAAATGGGTTTATGGACGATACCGTTGTAGAGCTTCTAGTCGAGGAGACATTGAGAATTCATCAGGAATATCCCTCTCCCGTGGAAAGGTTTGTTGATGAGGATTAGCAAAAGATCGAGTTGTTTTTCTCCACAATTGCCGTATTTCATTATGTAAATCTTATAAAGGTATCTGTGGATATTAAACCTCAAGGGTGTTAATTACGAAAATCTTAGAGATAGTTGTGCACGGCAGGGGAGGACAGGGAGCGGTAACAGCGGCTGAACTCCTCGCTGTCTCGGCCTTCAGGGACGGGAAGTTTACACAAGCGTTTCCGAAGTTCGGACCGGAAAGGAGAGGTTCCCCTGTTCAGGCCTACTGCAGGATCTCGAAGGATTTCATCACCCTGAGAACGCAGGTTTACAGCCCGGATCACTTAATAATTCTGGACGATTCTCTCCCAAAGGTCGTGGATGTCACGGAGGGCCTGTCGAAAAACGGGATCATACTGATAAACTCGGAGAGTAAAGCGAGATTTAACGGTTTCAATGTTTACAACGTTGATGCGAACAAGATCGCGATGGAGATACTTGGGAGACCGATAGTTAACACCGTGATGTTAGGGGCTTTTGCAAAGGCGACCAATTTGATCACGCTCAAAAGCCTGGTGGAGTCGATAAAGGAAAGGTTCGAGGGTGAGCTAAGGAAAAAGAATGTCCTTGCTGTGAAGAGGGCGTACGAGGAGACTGTGGTTTGATGAAGAGGAAGATAACGAAAGCCGGTGTGACCTCTAAGCCGACAAGCGGCCTGAAGAAATCCGGATGGAGAACGTTCAGGCCGGTCATTACGGAAAACTGCAAGGGCTGCGGGATATGCGTGACGCACTGCCCGGAAGGATGCATAAGGATCGAGGGAAAGAGGGCGGGCGTGAATTACGATTACTGCAAGGGATGTCTGATATGCATGAACGTCTGTCCCTTTAAATCCGTAAATAAAAGGATGGAGAAGTGAGGATGGTAAAAAAGGTTTTGGAAGGGAGTCATGCAATAGCTGAAGCTGTTAAGCTCTGCGAGCCGGGAGTGGTCGCAGCCTACCCTATCACTCCGCAGACCCACATAATCGAAAGGATATCAGAGATGGTGGCGGACGGTGAGTTCAGGACGAAGTTTTCCAGAGCGGAATCCGAGCACTCCGCGATGTCGATCTGCCTGGGAGCGCAGGCGAGCGGAGTTCGCACGTTCACCGCTTCCGCCAGCCAGGGTATCGCCCTGATGCACGAGGTTTTGTACAACGTTTCGGGAATGAGACTCCCGGTAATAATGGCAGTCGCGAATCGTTCGCTTGCTTCCCCCCTGAACATATGGTGCGACTGGTCGGATACGTTCGCCGAGAGGGATTCTGGCTGGATGCAGTTCTACTGCGAGAGTTCACAGGAAGCTTTCGATACGATCATACAGGCATACAGGATAGCGGAGGATCCGAACGTTTCGCTTCCCGCAATGGTGTGCATAGACGGCTTCATACTCTCCCATGTTTACGAGCCTGTTGACATCGCGGAAAGAAAACTCCTCGGCAAATTCCTGCCGAAGCACAGAGGAAGGAAGATGGATTTTGATAAACCCGTCACTCAGGGGGCGTGGGCAGGACCCGAATATTTCCAGGATTTCAAAAGGGACCAGCATGAGGCGATGAGGAACGCGAAGGACGTGATAAGGAGAGCGAACTCCGAGTTCAAAAGAGTTTTCGGCAGGGGTTACGGGAGCGGACTGATCGAAACCTACAACATGGAATCCGCTGATCACGCGATCGTAACGATGGGATCGCTCTGCGGGACGATAAGACACGTGATAAAGGAGAATAAAATCAGGGACGTGGGACTCGTTAAAATAAGGAGTTTCCGTCCCTTTCCGATAGGTGAGATAAAGAAGGCGCTGAACGGAGTGAGATCAGTAGGTGTTCTCGAGAAGGATATCTCGCCCGGTCTGGGAGGCGCGCTCTGTTATGAAATCCGCGGTCTCACGAAAAAGCGTTCGGTGAGCGCCTTTGTAGGGGGTCTCGGAGGTAAGGATGTGAAGACAGAGGACATCCTGAACATATTCGATGACATAAGGGAGGAAAGGAGAGGATTGGTATGGGTCTAGCATGCGGATTCCACCAGGGTTCAACGAACTGCTGCGGCTGTCCGGAAACAATAGCCGTTCGCAACATACTCGAGGTTGCGGAGAAGAAGACCGTCATAGTTAACGCGACATCCTGCCTGGAGATCGTGAGCTCCCAGTATCCCCACACGTCCTGGGGCGTCAACTACATACACGGAGCGTTTGAGAACGCAGCCGCGATAGCGGGCGGGGTATCGCTCGCTCTGGAAAATCTCGGGAAGAAGGGGAACGTGATAGCGATCGCAGGGGACGGAGGAACGCTCGACATAGGCCTGCAGGCTTTATCAGGGATGTTGGAGAGAGGGGATAAGGTATGCTTCATCTGCCTGGACAACAACGCTTACATGAACACGGGAATACAGCGATCGAGCGCCACACCGTTCGGGGCGTGGACGACAACAAGCCCTCCGGGCAGGATATCCGTGGGGAAGGAGGAATGGAAGAAGCCCATAGTTGAGATCGTATCCAACCACCAGATTCCATACACCGCAACCGCCTCGATCGGGTTCATCCCGGACCTGAAGGAAAAAGTCAGGAAAGCGCTCGAAAAGAAGAATCTCCCCTCCTTCATACATGTGGAATGCCCCTGCTCGCTGGGGTGGAAGTTCGATCCCTCAAAAACTATTGAGATCGCGAAGCTCGCTGTGGAGACGGGGATGTGGGTGCTTTACGAGATTCATAACGGGAAATTCAGGGTAACGAAGAAGGTGGAAAAGAGGAAGCCCGTCGGCGAATACCTCAGGACACAGGGGAGGTTCGCTCACTTATTTAAACCAGGCAACAAACATATAATCAAAAAAATACAGGATCGCGTTGACAGCGAATGGGAAAGGCTCACGAAACAATAGGGGGTATACCATGCCTTTTAAGATAATAGTGGACAGGGATGAGTGCATCGGATGTGGTTCCTGCGCTGCGATTTGTCCGGAAAACTGGGAAATGAAAGGGGATAAAAGCCACCCCAAGAAAGCCCAGGTGAAGGAAGTCGGATGCAACCAGGAAGCCGCTGATTCCTGCCCTGTGCACTGTATAACGATAAAGAAAGTGTAGGCAGACCGAAACGCACGAAATGTGTTTCTTTCGAAAAGCATGAAAATAGTAAGCGCTTGTCTGGTCGGGGTAAACTGCAGGTACGACGGTAAAAATTCGCTTAATTCTAAGGTTTTCAAGATGTTCAAGAGAGGCGAACTAATCCCTCTCTGCCCCGAACAGCTCGGTGGTCTGCCAACGCCGAGGGAAATCTCGGAGATTGTCGGCGGGGAAGGGATAGATGTTATCAAGAGGAAAGCGAAGGTGGTGACAAACAGCGGGAAGGATGTCACGGAGAATTTTATCAGGGGAGCCGAGGAAACGCTGATGGTAGCGAAATCCCTTGGCATTAAGGAAGCTATCCTGAAGTCCAAATCCCCTTCCTGCGGCTGCGGGAGAATTTATGACGGCACGTTCTCCGGGAAGCTCAAGGAAGGGGACGGGGTTACGGCAACAATACTCAAGAGGAACAGGGTGAAATTAACAACGGAGAAAGACATTTAAAATCCCGAAACAATTTCTTTCCATGAAGATTTTGCTGATCGGAAAATTCCCCGATTTCGTGGTAAGTGGGATCGGGAAGAAGCTGAAAATTGTTCATCTCAAGAAGTTCGAGCCGGGGAAAAACCTGAGGGATATCGAAACCTCGGACATCATGGTAATAACCGCGGGCGTAAAGGTTGACAGAAAATTTCTTGAAAGGGCGAAATCCCTCAAAACACTGATAACGTTCACCCACGGATACGAGCATGTCGATCGTGAAGCTCTCAAATCCAGGGGGATAAAGTTCAAGAGCGTTCCCGGCAGCACGCCAAGCGTTGCCGAGTTAACCTTTGGTTTAATGATATCAGTTATCAGAAAGATCCCGGAGCAGGACGGGCTGATGAAGAAGGGGGAATGGAAGAGGGATTTTGGCCGCGAACTCTGCGGGAAAACGCTCGGCGTGATCGGTCTCGGCCCGATCGGAAGAGAGGTGTGCAGGATAGCGAGATCGTTCGGGATGAGGGTCGTCGCAACCGACCCGAACAAATTGATGAAGGGGGGGATGAAAGTCGAAATGGTCAGCTTAGACAGGCTCCTGAAAACCTCCGATATCGTTTCGCTTCACGCGCACCTGAACGAAGAAACGAAACACATGATAGGCAGGAAAGAACTGGGGAGGATGAAGAGGTCCGCCATCCTCATAAACACGGGGAGAGGAGGTTTGATTGATTCCGAAGCTCTTCACGAATCCCTCAGATCCGGGAGGATAGCTGGCGCGGGTCTTGACGTTTTCGAGAGGGAACCTCCGGGAAGGGATAAACTCGTAAGACTTCAGAACGTCGTTGCCACCCCCCACGCAGGTGCGGACACGATCGAGGGCGAGGAGAGAAAAATCAAGATACTTCTGGACATTCTCAAGAAAAAATCCTAGAGCAGGGAGAGTATCTCTGTCGTCTTCAGACCGCTTCCAGTTAAAACAAGAACTGTTTTCCCCTTCTTTCCTATAAACCCGCTTCTCCTGAATTTTTCAAACGCGGGAATCACGACAGCGGAGGTTGGCTCGACATAGATTCCCTGGGAGGAAAGGAACTTCAAACCCCTGATCACCTCGCTCTCGCCGACTGTCTCGAATCCCCCCTTTGATTGCTTGGCTGCCTTCAGTATCATTTTCCCCCTGGGCGGCTTCGCGAGGCAGATCCCCTCCGCGATTGTTTTCCGGGTCTGCGTGAATCCCTTGACGAAATCCATCTTTTCCATGTACGCGTTGTATACGGGAGGGCAGGAGGATGATTGAACCCCGAGGAGTTTGGGCATCTTTTTCACCATCCCTTCCTCGATGAGCTCCCTGAATCCTATGAATAGGCCGAGGTAAACCCCTCCGTTCCCGCAGGGGCAGATTATGCTGTCAGGGGAGGACCAGCCGAGTTGTTCGGCTATCTCGAAGGCGAGGGTTTTCGTTCCCTCAAGGAAATACGGGTTCCAGTTGTGGGACGCGTAGAATATCTTGCCGGCCTTCTCGAGGATCGCCTTCTCAGTGTCCTCTCTCGTCCCGGCTATCATGTTGAGTTTCGCCCCGTAGTAGGTTATCTGGGTGAGTTTCCCTCCGGAGGCGTAATCGGGACAGAAGATCTCGCAGGGAATCCCTGCCTTCGCGGCGTACGCGGATATCGAGGCTCCGGCGTTTCCCGAGGAATCGTCCATTATCTTATTCACGTTCATCTCCCTCAGCCTGCTCATCATCACAGAAGAACCCCTGTCCTTGAAGGAACCCGTGGGGAAGATGAAATCGAGCTTGGCGAGAACCCCGAGACCCTTGAAATTCAGGGGGATCATCGGGGTGAAGCCCTCCCCAAAGCTCACTATGTTTTTATCGGATCCTAACGGAATCGCTTCCCTGTATCTCCAGATCGAGGGCTTCCTATCCATGATCTTTTCAATCGGGAACGACACCTTTTTCTCGGTGAGCTCGAAGGGTTCGTCGCATATGCACCTGAACGACCTCTCGTCCGCGTGATAATCCCTCTCGCAATCAGAACAGATCAGATGGACCATATTCTATATTCCGAAAGCTGGAATAAAAGTTTTTACATTCGGATAAATAACATCTTTTTAAACTATCGGAAATAATTTAACATATAAAATGCGGGAGTGGCGAATGAAAGAGAGAGTGACGCTCACCATAGACAGGGAAATTCTGGAGAAGATAGACAAGATAGTGGACGGCCTGAGCGTTCGTAACCGCTCACACGCGATCGAACTCGTTCTTTCGAAATACCTCAACTTCAAGGAATTGAAGACAGCGCTAGTCCTCTGCGGAGGGGAGGGAACTAGGCTGAGGCCCATAACCTACGAGATCCCCAAGCCCCTAGTCCCTGTCCACGGAAAGCCCATAATCGAGCACATCTTTGACTTCCTGAAGAAATACGGCGTGACCGACATAATCCTTTCGGTGGGCCACATGAAGGAAAAGATCCTGAAGGAGGTGGACAACTGGTCGAGGCTGGGTTTGAACATAACGCACGTCGCGGAGAACAAGCCCATGGGAACCGGAGGGGCGATAAAGATCGCGAAGGACAAGCTTCCGAAAACGTTTATAGTTTCGAACGGGGACGAGCTCAAGAACCTGAACATCATGGACATGTATGAAACGCACAAGAAAAACAACGCCCTTGCAACCATCGCTCTGACAACGGTGGACGACCCGAGCGAGTACGGGGTGGCGAGGCTTGACGGAGATCGCGTAATGGAATTCGTTGAAAAACCAAAGAAAGATAAAGCTCCCTCCAACCTGATAAACGCAGGTTTCTACATCCTTGAAAAAGATGTTATAGGGATGATCCCGAAGGGTTTCTGCTCCCTCGAGAAGGAGATCTTCCCCAAGCTCGCGGATCAGGGAAGACTGTTCGGCTTCCCCTTCAGCGGGCAGTGGTTCGACACAGGGAATCTCAAAAGGTATGAACGCGCGCTCAAGAACTGGAAGGACATAAAGCCCGAGTAAAGATCAGATTTTTTCATAAGCGTATTCATCACGAACGTATTTTCTGGCCCTTTCGAAATATGTTTTGATCCTTTCCAGATGCCATTTTATTTTCTCTTCAATCTCATCCTTAAACTCAGGATCCCATTCATAATCTTTTAGGGTCCTGAAACATTTTTTAATCATCCCCGCAGAATTCCTGATAATTTCTTCTTTTTTGGCTATCATTTCCTTTTTGGTATACCTTCGGGGAGATTTCATGCCCCCAACCATAGGTAGTTTAATGTCCGGATTTTCCTCGGCGTATTCCTTAAGTTCATCGAACTTTTTATCGCAGATGCTGGCAAGAGTTGCGAGTCCCGCCTCAACAAGTTCTAATTCAATTTTTGGATTTTTCTTGGCATACGATATAAAATCAAAAACATCCATAAAACGTTTAGGGTCATCGTATCTCTTGGCAAAAATCCTCAAACAGCTGTAATTTTTTTCGGCGTTCTCAGGTCTGGTCATACTTTCTCCCAAAAACAACACCTCCAAAAATAAAAGGAACGAAAGATTTAAAAACGCAAATTTAAGGGAAATGGGAAAATCAAATATTTAAAACCGTTATCTTAATATATACGAATAACAGCTGATGCGAGGGAAATTGACGTGGGTGAAACTTGCGTCCTTCGTGATAATATGGGACTGAGATCGGCGAGGTGTTACAGGAGGCTGGAGAAACCATACACCAGGGTCTCTTTCAAGAAGCCCAGGAGGAGTTACGTCAAAGGAGTTCCTGCCCTGAAAATCCACAGGTTCGAGTCAGGGAACAAGAAGAGGAAGTTCTCGAAATCGCTCTATCTGGTTTCAAAAGAAGCTGTCCAGATAAGGCACAACGCCCTGGAGGCGGCGAGGGTCGTGGCAACGAAAAACCTGGCTAGGAGCGTGGGAGAGGAAAACTACTTCTTCAAGGTTCTGATTTATCCCCACCACGTTCTCAGGGAAAACCCTCTCGCGACCGGAGCCGGGGCGGACCGCTTCCAGACCGGAATGCGAAAATCGTTCGGCCGCCCGATAAGTTCAGCGGCGAGGGTAAAGCCGAACCAAAAAATACTTGAAGTCAGGGTCGAGGATGAGAAGGCAGGCAAGAAAGCGTTAAAGGTTGCTGCATCCAAGCTTCCCGCCCCGTGTTTTGTGATAGATAGAGATAAGTATAGTAAAAAATAAAAAGAAGGGGTTTTGTTTCTTCTGTGTGCCTAATTTACTTCATCAGTCCAAGCGCTGCCCACAATACACCGATCAATAAGAATAGCCATCCAAGGAACTCAAAGAGATAGACACCATAAACAGCGGCTCCACCCGCGAATGTAAAGAAGTCCGCTGTAAAGGCTATCGCCAGCAAAAAGAAAATCCCTGCACCCGCTATGAAGTTAAATGGTCTCTCCACTTTTGTTCGGATCTTCGCGTACTCTGCAAACACTGGTGCGATCAGTATTGCCAAGGCAAACCAAACATCTACTGCCATGTTATACACCTAATTAGATATATGCCTCCGACCCCAATATAAATGTTTTTATTTCGTCAATTGACGTTTATACGTACACTTCAATACCCGCCGCTACGACCAAAAGGAACACGCCGAGGAGAAGAATTTTCAGGGCGTCCCACATTATCAGCTTGAGTATTTCCTTGGATCTGCATCTTAATATCGCAGCCGAAATCAGTCCTCCGGCGAGACCCGCGCACAGATAACCCAGAACCTCCGGTATGCCGTGGGGGAGGAAGGAGAGCGAAACGATCGGGATCTCTATGATTGATTTTGAAAGCTCGCCTATGTAAACACCGAGGACGGATGCGTTCCAGACTATTATGAAGACCGCTCCCGCCCCGAAGAGCAGGGAGAATATGAAAGCGAACATCATTACCTGGAGGTTGTTCGTCAGTATCATGAGGAAACCGGAAAAGCTTCCCTTGGCTATCGCCGCCCCAGTAACGGCCGAACGTATTTCATATATCTTGGCGAGCTGGACCTGGAAGAAATCCGTTGGCAGGACGAACGCCCAGATCGCAAAAGCAAAGGTCACGCCGAGAAAGTAGAAGAGGAACATTAGTATGTCATTCTGGTGTTTCTGCCAGAAACTCTGTTTGTAGTGCTTCCTGCAGGCCTCCTCCTCCTTTTCCTCCTCTTTCTTTATGACGGTCGTGAGAAAGTAAACTGAAGGGACGATGGTGAAGATCACGGCGAATAGACCCGTGAGGTTCGCGATTCCCCCTCCCGAGACCTGTATCCTGTAGGAGAGCTGGGTGGAGAAGAGGATCCCGATCGTCGTTATCATCAGGGCCCATACAAAAGTCAGGTAAGGGCTCTTCTCAACTTCTCTGAACTTCAGCAGGGATTCAAGCATACGAGATATCACCAACCCTTTATATTAAATTATGTTTAAACACATTAAAATAACTGAACCAGGTGTTTCGATATTTATTTTCCAGCAAAACAAATTATAACTATGAAATTCCCCTTCAGGATACCTTCGAGGAAAAAGAAAGAGAAGAAACCGGTCAAAGAGGAGAGTTCTGTTAAGTACGTATTCGAGAAACTCAGCGAGGCGAGGATGGAGAAGGAGAAGGTAAAATCCGTGATAATGGGGGTCGGAAACGACCTGAAGGGCGACGACGGGATCGGGTGGTACGTGGTTGAAAAGCTCAGGAAGAGCCTGGGCGAAAGGAGTGATATGCATTTCATAAAGGTCTCTGTCCCTGAGAATCACGTCTCGGAGGTGAGAGACCTCACACCGGACGTTGTGATAATAATAGACTCAGCCGACTTCAAGGGAAGTCCGGGGGATATAAGGCTGATAGGGGAGGGAGAGGTTTCGAGCAAGATAGGAGGAACGCACTCAACCCCCATAACGCTCTTCATGAGACTACTTCTTGAGGGTTACGACACATCCGCTCCGACCATCGTCCTTGTCGGGATTCAGCAGAAACAGACCGGCTTCGGTATGCCCATGAGCAGCGAGGTCAGGAAGGCAGGGGACAGGATAGTGAAACTCGTGAAGAAGCTCTACAGGGGAGGATTATTGGAAGAGAATGTCGAGAGGGAGATAGAACTGCTCACGACGAAAAACCCCCTAAAGAGGATATCGAAAATCGTTGACAAGGTGAGGGAGGCCGGGAAGGGGGAGGAATAGGCTCATTTTTCAAATTTTAGCATGAATTTTTTCCTGTCGTAATCCGAGAGTTCGAACGCCTGCGTGTTGTAAACCGATTTGGGCTTTGTGGGGCAAACATCGTGACATCTCCCGCAGAATATGCATTTGCCGATATCTATCGACCATTTGCCTTTCGCTTTGTTTATAGTTATCGCGTTTGCCGGACAGTTTATCGCGCACATCATGCAGAAGATGCAGGTTTCCCTGTTCCAGTCAATCCTTCCCCTGAATCCTTTAGGAACGCTCCTCCTCTCTTTCGGATACTTCCTGGTCGAGGGTTTCGAGAAAACCCTCTTCACCACCTCGGGGAATAAATTCGTAGCCATCACCTCAGTAAAATCCTACGACAACCCTCACCAGATCGATCAGGGCCAGGGGTCCGATCACGAACCAGTAGAACCTGAAGGCCTGGGATATCCTTAACCTCGCGAAGATCGTGCGGATGATTATGATAAGGGTAAGAATGATGAGCGAGTTGACAAAGAAAGTTACGATGTTCTGCGCTCCGAGGAAGTAAACCGCTCCCAGGGATATGAGTACCCAGAATCCGACCGCCTTGGAAAGCTCGAACATCGCGAGCCTGGGCCCGCTGTATTCCGTCAGGTGACCGGAAACGATTTCCTGCTCGGCCTCGGGTATGTGGAAGGGAGGGAGGCATAACTTCCCCTGAACCCCTGTTATGAAGGCGAGGAAGGCGAAAGGGAACTGGAGGGAGAGAAAGGGAACGATCTCGAATCCTGTCAGGAAACCAAGCGTCAGGAGGGAAACTATGAAGGGGAATTCGTACGAGACTATCTGCGTTACCTCCCTCATACCTCCCACGTATCCGAAGGGATTTCCTGTTGCGAAACCGGCAATCGCGAAAAAGGCGGAATACATGACCAGGAAGTATATCACAACGAAAAGGCTTCCGGGAAAGGAGAAGAGGACGAGACCGGCTATGGGTACGAACAGAATTACTGTCAGGATCGAGGCGAAGGAAATTATCGGACATAAAGTCATCAGAAAACCGATCCCCTCCCTCGGACGTATGTTCTCCTTGAACATAAGTTTTACCCAGTCCATGAAGGGCTGCCACACCGGAGGACCTATCCTGTGGTGGGCATGGGCAGCGAATTTCCTCGCGATCCCCTCGTAGAGAAGTCCTATCGCGAAGGCTGCGAGAAAACCCGGGAAAACCAGGGCCTGGAAAAAAATCTCTAACATCTTCCCTCCCTTATCTCCTCCTTTGTCACGATCCTTTCCCTGTTTGTCTTGGTGTCCACGACCGTCATCCTGTCCGTGCAGGAGATGCAAGGATCTATTGATGCGACTATCACGGGGACGTCGGGGATTTCATATCCCTTCAGGATTTCCCCGAGTATGTGGAAGGTCTGGTAGGTTGGCGTTCGTATCTTCACCCTGTAGGGCTTTTCCCCTCCGGATTTGATGTAGTATATCAGCTCGCCTCTCGGGGCCTCAACCCTCGATACCGTCTCGAGACCTTCCCTGATCTTTATCGGGTTGGATACGTTCGATTTAAATCCCCCTTTCGGGAGCTTCAGCAGGCATTCCCGGACAAGTTTAGCAGATTGTATGCATTCCTTAAATCTCAGGATACACCTCTCAAGAACGTCTCCCCCTTCCCCTGTCAGGATTCTGAAATTCAAATACTTGTAAGCGAAGTATCCCGTCTCCCTCACGTCGTAGTCTACCCCGGATGCCCGGACATTCGGGCCGACGGGATTCAGTTCCTTTGCCTTGCTTTTCGAGAGGAATCCCACGTGTTTCGTCCGTCTCTTAACGCTCGCGTCATTCCTGAACAGCTTTATGTAGTGGTTACATCTCTCCTCGATCCTCTCCAGACTCTCCTCAACCCTCTTCGCATGCTCTGCCCTGATGTCCTGCCTCGTTCCCCCTATAACGTTCATCACGAAGTGGACCCTGTTCCCGGTGAGGAGTTCCTGGAGGTCCATCACGAGCTCCCTGTCCCTGAAGATGTAGTGGAAGAGGGTGTCCAGGCCCATCTCGTACGCCACCACGCCGTTCGCCAGCATGTGGGAGTGGATTCTCTCGATCTCAGCTATGAGAGTCCGGATGTATTCCGCCCGCTCGGGTATCTCGATGCCCATTAGGTTTTCAATCCCCTGAGCGAAAGTGGAGGTGTGGAAGTGGCCGCATATACCGCAGACCCTTTCCGACAGGAACATCCCCTTCGACCACGGCCGGTTCTCGAAAGATTTCTCGATCCCCTTGTGGTTGTATCCGAGCCTGATATCCGAACCGACAATCGTCTCCCCGTCCACCTTGATCCTTATGTGGAGGGGTTCGAGCAAAGCTGGATGCTGCGGGCCAAAAGGAAGAACGTATTCGTGCATATAATTTATTTGTCCCCAGGATATAAGAATTTTGAATTTGAAAGAACATATTTATTTAACCCCGCGGATAAATTATAATTATGAAGAGGGTTGCCGGGTTGTTGTTAGCTGTTTTCGTGATCGCGCTCTGTTGCCGAGGTGTTCTTGCCGCCGTTCCGGGCGTTGAGTTCAGGCCCGAGACGCCTGACGTGATCTCAAAAGACGCTTCCTTCATTCTGATCGTTGATCCGAAGACAACCGAAAAACCAATCCGGATAACCTGGTCGGTTTACGACACCGGAAACGAGGGGATAGGATCTTTCCCCATAATTGACGGGAAGGGGGTTTGTTATTTTTCGAATGAGGACGGAAACGCGACATGCGGGCCTTCCCCTTTCACCAAGGCAGGACCCACCGAACTCTACGTTTATGTGATAACCCCGAGCGATGTTGATAACGAAACAGTGGAGATGAACATATCGAGCATAACCCTCGATACAGAGGACGTGAAGAGGGTGGGAAACACGGTCTACATGAATTTCTACCTACCTCCCTACGACTCCTTCACATACAAGATATACCACGACGATTTCACATTTTTCACGCAGGGCACGCTTGAGCGCGATGATGCCCATGCGATGTATGCGGGCAACAAGACCCTGAACCCTGGTGTTTACTACTTCGCCTTCTTTGCGGAGGAGAGCGGGAATTACGGAACGAATCTCATAAGGATTGAAATCCCCTCAGGGGATTACCTCACCCTGGAGACCGGCAAGGGAAGTTACTGGTTGGGAGAGAAGGCGGAGATAAAGGGAACCACCAACGTTGAGAATGTCTCTGGAAGAATATACTTCCCCAACGGGACGAAGGCGAGGGATTTCGAGGCCAACACGAAAACGGACCAGACGTTCTCCCACGAGTTCACGATCCCATCCTTCTGGCCGGAGGGGAAATACAACGTGACCACCTCCGAACCCCTAGTCAGATCCATAACCTTCTCCGTGGCCAACCTGATAGAGATCACCCCGAGCAGGGTGAGCGAGATAATCAACGAGTCGGATGATTTCGAAAATACCGTGACCCTGAAAAACACCGGAACTGACCAGACCAACCTTTCCCTCGTTGTCACGGGCGACCTGGACGAGAACGACGTGAGCCTGGAGAGCGAGGGCCTGGACGCAGGGGAATCAACGACCCTGACGATAAGCCTGTCAAACGTCCAGGCAAACCTTGCGGGCAAGATCAAGGTCGAAACCGATCTCGGGATAGAGCTTGAAATCCCTGTGAACGTTTATGTGGAGGAACCCGTGAGCGAATGCCCGGAATGTCCTCCTTGCCCGACTGACGGTGTGGCCCTTGAAATCACGCCAAAGGCATGGTCTCAGAACTGCCTGGCAGGGGAACTGATAACCCAGACGATCGTTCTCAAAAACAATGGAGACTCCTCCCTGGGGTCTTTCACCTACCAGGTCAGCGACGTTTACAGTGACAACAGCCTGAGCGATCTGAGGGCGACGGGTGATCTGGAGATCCCCCTCTCAGGGATTTCAATCGGAGCGGGCGGAACCAGATCCGTTGACATGGAGATCAAGCCCTACAACACAGGATCCTACAAGGGGGTCGTGACCGTAAAGAGCGGAGGAGGCGAGGCGTACATGCTGGTGAGCCTTGACTGTTTCGAGGACATGACAAGCGATATGTCCCTGCTGAGGGGGGAACTTGACAACCTGGGACTTACCTCTGATTCAACCATCTACAACGACATAAACTACCTGCTGGACAACGCTCAGGACGCGTACGACGTGGGGAACTACCCTGAGGCCAAGAGCAACCTTGACAAGGCTAGGGCGAAAATCGTGACCGCGCAGGACTTTGGTGTTGCTCCCGCGGGAGGGGTTGATCTGACCATACCGATAGTTGTGATAATAATAATTATTGTTGTGGGCGGTTTGCTTTACTATTTCAGGTTCTACAAGAGAGAGGCCGGAGAGTTCGAATCCGCAGGAGAAGAAGACTTCGATGAAGAGTTCTGATTTATGTTCTACCTGCTGAAGAATCTCCTGACCGCTGGATGCATGTCCTCCATGTGCTGCATCGCGATCTCCTCGTACAGCTGGTAGGTTATCATGACCGCCAGGAGGATTCCTGTCCCTGTCCCCAGCGCTCCGGTGAAGTCAGCGAAGGCCGCGAGGAAACCGACTGCCGCTCCTCCGAGGACAGCGAGAACCGGAATGTAACGGTTAAGAACCTTCTCGATTATACGTATGTCCCTTCTATACCCAGGTATCTGCATGCCTGTGGACTCTATCTGGCCCGCCACGCTCTTCGCATCCATCCCCGCGGTGTTTACCCAGAATATCGAGAACACGATCGCTCCCCCTATCAGGAAAAGAGAATACGTGATCAGCCTCAACACATCAGTGAATGATATCGTCGTCAGGGCGGTCAGGCCGAGGGATGAAACCCCCAAATACCAGGCGATGGCTCCGAGCACTCCAAAACCAAGGACGATCTTCAGTCCTCCGGATTTCCTGGTGAAGTAGACCAGGAGAGCGCCAATCAGGGCGAACAGTCCGATCGATATCATCATGCCCGATATCGCCTCTGTCCTGGGGACCATGAGGAAGTAGATCATACCCCCCGTGGGGTTCCCGGCTGAATCGAACGTCCCCAACCACGCGTTGCCTCCCTGCTGCGAAAGGATCCTCGCGAACACCTGGACGTTCGCCAGCAGGGCAGCTATGAGGATCACGGGAATGTTAGAGGTGTAGAGGAACTTCAGTGGCCATCTCCTACCGAAACCCCTCACCGAGGAAAAGGCGAGCGGGATTTCGACCCGTATCGCCTGCGCGTAAACCACCAGGAAGAAAACTATTATAGTCGCGATGATCGGAAGGAACGCGAAGAAGGCCTGCAAGGGGAGTCCTTCGCCGAGGGCGATGAGAGCGAAAGGAATCTGACCCACCGGAGGATTGCCGAGTGAGGGGAGAGATCCTCCCTGCGTTAAGGGGTTGAACGTTCCGACCACTATTGTTTTCGCAACGCCCGCAACGATGAACAATCCGACCCCTGATCCGAAACCCCATTTCGAAATCAGCTCGTCCATGAATATTATCAGCCAGCCTCCGAGAGAGAGCTGGAAGACAACGATCGGGATGAAACCCGGATTCAGGGCTGGGATCGCTCCGAAAACCACGTAGGCCCACCCCTCGACCACACAGAGTATGATCGCCAGGAGTTTCTGCGTCCCCTGGAAGAGGATTCTTCCCTTATCGCTCGTGAGATCCCAGGGGATTATCTTCGATCCCACCATCAGCTGAAGTATGATGGAGGCCGTAACGATCGGTCCTATACCTAACGTTATCAGAGAACCGAACGTCGAGCCGAGAAGTATTTCCAGATATCGCAGATACTCGTATCCCGAGGGAGCGATACCGTAGATCGTAACCTGTGACATCACGAAGTATATGAAGAGAATGATACCTGTCCATTTCAGTTTGTCCCTGAAGGTCAGTCTCCTTATGGGTTCTGTTAACCCCGGCAGCCTCTTCAGCAATCCGATATACGAATCCTCAAGACCCATGGAAAACCCTTTCTATCACTTTGAATAATAATATTTATAAACCTTGTTAAAATAAGTTTTGCTCTAGACGGGACAATAAATAGTTGCTTTCATTCCCCTTTCTTTCAGATAAAACGTGTATTCACAAATACCCGAGACGCATCCTGAATCTGTAAAGGTCGTTGTCCCGGAAGAGTTTATGCTTTGCGGTGAAAACTGTGGCGAAAATTCACTCTCACCTCCCGTCCTTGATACCTCAATTAGATCCGTATCCGTGATGTCCCCTGTTCCCGCATTCCTTAAAAGGATGGTGACTTCTCCATTTTCGCAGTAAGAATCCACTATCTCCAAAATATACGTGGTCAAGCTCTCAAGTTCTTCGCGCACTTCGTAATAGCCTGGAGAATAAATGCATGCGGAAGTGAAAACAGTTAAGAAGACAGAAAACATTATCAAAGAATTTTTTATTTCCATGTTTAATTTATGAATTATTTCAAATAAATTATTCAATGTCTTCCTCAACCACTAGAGGACCGTGGTAGCCGCATTTCTTGCATTGGTATTGGATCCCGAGTTTTGCTCCCATCCAGAGCGTGACGTTTTTGGAACCGCATTTCGGGCATTTTTTTACCGAAGGCATGCTCTCACCCCTCTACCGCTTTCCCTCCGGCCTTCTCGATCTTTTCCTTTGCTTGCTTAGAAAACGAGCCCGCCTTCACCACGAGCTTTTTGGTTATCCTTCCCGAGCCGAGAACCTTGTCAAACCCGAGCTCTTTCAAAACTATCTCCTTCTTCTCCCCGGCGAGGTTTTCGAGGTCCCTGAGGTTTATCGACTTAACGGATTTCGAGGTTTTCGGGATGAACCCCTTTGGTTTTCCTATGTGATCCTTTTCATACCTAAGTATCCAGGATTTCCTGTGTTTTTTCGAGCCTGAGTATCCCCTGCCTCCCCTGTGACCTTTTCCTCTCCATTTCTTGATTCCTCCCCTTCCGAGGGTTCTGGTTCCTCTCCTCTTCTCTGTCTTTTTCATTCCCATCTGCTCACCCTACATCATGCTTTTCAGGAGATCGTTGATCTTCTCCCCCCTGTAACCCAGCGCTCCTTTGGGATACGGGAGCTTTATGTGCCCGTAGCCCTTCCTGGGAGGACTCATCCGGAAAACGGGCTTCAGGTCTTCGATCTCCTTTAAATTTTTAGCCTTCTTTATCTTTGCGAGAATTGTCTTGGTTTGCTTTGCATCCAGCTTTTTATCGCCAGTTAACCTCCCCCTTTCGGAGAGGAGTTTCTCAAGGGTTTTGTCATCGATCTCTCCCCACGTTATGAAGTCCTTTGACTTCCTTATCATCCCCTCGATCGCGGGGTCCTTCCTTAAAAGGACGCAGTGGTTGATCCTGTTCAATCTCAACATTTTCAATGTGTCCTTCAATTCCTTCCTCATGTTCACTTCCCCTCTCACCCTCACAACGGCGAACATCACATATCACCTTTCGTACGGCTCAGATTTTTCAGCGCCTCGAAAACAGCAAAAGCGAGATTCCCCCTGGTCGAGGTCATCCCGTATGTCTTGACCCAGATATCCTTTATGCCGGCGAGCCTGATTATCTTCTTTGTTTCATCTCCCGACACGATCCCGACTCCGGTGGGCGTCGGGAGCAGAACGACTTTGACAGATCCGACCTTACCCTCGATCTTGAAGGGTATGGAATGCGATCCTCCGCAGTTGCATTCCCAGGAACCGCAGCCCCTCCGGATTTTTATGACGTTCATTTTAGCCTGCTGTAATGCCTTCTCTATCGCTGTCCTGTGCTCATTGGAAACCGATTTTCCTATCCCGACAACACCGTCCTCGTTACCCACGACCACGACAGCGTTAAGCTTGAACCTCCTTCCTGATTTGTGCATTCGAGCGGTCATCTTTGTGGGAGTTCTCCTCGCTCCCCCTCCCTTCCCGGGAGTTCCTCCGATGTAGATGAGCTCGTGCTTGAGTTCAGGAACGAGGTAATCCACGATCTCAGGTTCAAGAATTATTCTCCCCTTTTCCAGGAGATCCTCGAGACTCTTGTATTTGCTTTTCAGAACCTCGTCTCCGAGCCTGGTCTTGGGAATCCATTCAACAACCTCTTCCTCCCTTTCCCTGGCTCTCCTTCCTCTCGGCCTCTCCTCCCTCTTCTCTGCCTTCTCAACCTCTTCCTTTGTCTTCTTTCCCCTGGTTATCTGTCTCTCGATCTTCTTCTCTGTTTTCTTGTCCGTTTTTTTCTCTTCCTTGACCTTTTCCTCTTTCTTCTCTATTTCCTTCCTGGTCTCCTCGTGCTTGGCTTTCTTTCTCTGTGTCATGATCTCCCTCGGTTTATTCCTTATTATTGAATTGTTTATATTTATAAATTATTCGTTCGCTTCCTTCGTTCAGTCACCCTTGTACCTTCTCCTTTTCTTGATCTTCTCGATTCTTTTCAAAACTTCCTTCGAATCAGCATGATTTTTACCGTAGGCTTTCAAAATCTTTTTCCAGCATTCAGACAGCGAACGGAAATGCGTGGACTTCAAAGCCTCGTAAAGAAGAAACAAATCGACTGCCTGGTCCTCGGTCTTCTCGGAGAACTTCCCGAGACCGAAATCTATCAGGAAAATTTCGTTCCCCTTAAGGATCATGTTCGATGTTGTGAGATCCCCGTGTATGATCCCGGAAGAATGCAACTTCGCGATGATCTCCCCAATTTTTTCGCATATCATATCCCTTTCCCTTTTCCCCATTCTGTTGAGAACATCCTTCAGCTTCCTTCCCTCTATGTAATCCATCACCATCCTGAAATCTCCGTCCGTTCCGACTGCGGGAACGGGCAAGCCCCTCCCCCTGGATCTCTCCATGAGTTTTGTTTCGCTCCTCGTTCTCTGCTTCCTTATCTTTCTGTCGAGATCGGAAATCCTATACCCCTTGGATATCCGTTCCTTTACGAGCCTTCCCTTCTCCAGATAGAGGATCGCTTCCGCTCCCCTCTGGATGATTTTGCGCATAATTCACTTCCTCCACAGCTCGCACGTCTTGCAGACCTTTTGCGAGCTGGGCTCACCGCACTTCTCGCACTTCACGACCTTCACATTTTCGTCCTTTACGATCTCTCTCACGGACGGGAGCAAGCGTTCGAATGTTTTCAGGATTGAGAATTTCGTTCCAGGGCTTTCTGTTTCCAGATCGTTCAGGAAGTCGCGAACGCGGAATCGCGGGCCTTCCAGGTAAGGGCATTCGCTCTCGTGAACTTCGAGACCCAGCATGATCGCGTAAAGCCCGATCTCCTTCTCAGGGATTTCTCTGAAAGGCTTTATCCTTGGGACGAAGAGATCGTTTTTTACGATGGATTCGCCTCCCATTCTTGACAGGCGGGCGAGATCCCCCCTGATGTAATCCATCATGATCCCCTGGATTTCGTCATCCAGGTTCATACCGAATGCGATTTTTGTCGCTTTCAGTTCCCTTGCCTTCCTGTTGAGTAACCACCTCCTCGCGAGGCCGCAGTACGTGCATGCCGTCCCCTCCCAGCTGTCTCTTTTTCTTCCCTTGATCTTTTTGCTCAGGTCCTTCCCCAGCTCCTCCCTGAAGGAGAAAACGTGATGTTCGATCCCCAGCTTCCTGCAGAGCTTTTTCGCGATCTCCAGGCTTTCCTTCCTGTATCCGGGGATCCCCTCGTCTATCGATATCGCGAAGAATTCGAGATCCTTCTCCCTGCTGAAAATTTTATTCATTAAGTAGAGGACAGCGGAGGAATCCTTCCCTCCGGAAAGAGCGAACGCTATCCGGTCCCCTCTCTCGATCATCTTCCCCTTCCTTATGGTTTTCCTCACCTTCTCCTCGATGCTCTTCACGAAGTGGTTTTCGCAGAGATACGAGCCCTCATACTTGCGGTGGAAAACCGCTTTCTTTCCGCACTTCGAACACTTCATTTTATCCGCCTGAAATTATCCTTATCAGTTCCAGATTATCGTTCCTTTTTACAACGTCTTCCTCGAGGAGTATTTCGTCTCCTCTCCTGACTATCACGGTCTCCGGATTTATCTTCGTTTTTTTTATAACATCTATAACCTTCGATTTCTCCGGGACTTCCACGTTTTTCTTCCTTTCAGCGAACTGGACTACGATCTTCATAACCTTTTAATATAATGTATAATTAATAAATACTGGCACCAACGAATGACGCAGGCGTAGCCTACGTCTGTCTTCACGCTGGGGTGGCCGAGTCCGGTTCAAGGCGGTGGACTCGAGTTGGATCTGATAAGGCGAAAGCCGATGACTTCGTGATATCCACTGGGCGTAAACAGCAAAAGAAGCAGTTTCGTCTGCTTCGGTTGGCGAATGCCCGCGCAGGTTCGAATCCTGTCCCCAGCGCTTTATTAGGGAAAGCCCCCAATATCTAATTGTCGACCGGGTGATGAGGGGTGGTTTTCGAGTTAATACAGGATTTATTCAATTTCTTGAGATTGTTTGATACTCCGGGGACGTACATAATGTGGATAGTTATCGGTATGGTGTTTGTCCCCTTCTACGTGAAGAGCATCCACAACCAACTCAAGAATCCACAGGACTACTACATGATGTCCTTCGAGAAGAAGTTCTGGATGGGTTTGATCTTCATAATTGCCTGGATTGTTTTTGGTGTGGCGAATTTCATGAGGTTCCTCCCCGCCTAATTTTTTAAATAAATATCAACAATATACTTATTTCATATAAGGGCCGGTGGTCTAGAGTGTTTCCTTTCGTATGAAAGGCTCATGGACAATGGTATGACGCCGCCCTCACACGGCGGAGATCGAGAGTTCAATTCTCTCCCGGCCCATATTTAAAAACTATATTCAATAATATGGTTAAATGGGTCTGTGGTCTAGAGTGTTTCCTTTCGTATGAAAGGTGCTCGGACAATGGTATGACGTCGCCTTGACGAATCAATGCCTATACGCTAGGTTCAAAATGGCGAAGGTCGCCGGTTCGATCCCGGCCAGACCCATGCCCCTGTAGTCTAGAAAGCTTTTTAGAAAAAAGCTTTAGCAAAAACTAAAAGGCTTGGACATTCCGGTCAAGGATACCGGCCTTTCGGGTGCTTTTCGAACTTGAAAGGTATGAGCTTCGAAAGAAGCGATGAATAAACGAAGACAGCCGGTGACCCGGGTTCGAAAATAGAAACCTCCAGCGGGTTTCTATGCATCCAGCAACCAAAGTTCGGAAATCCCGGCGGGGGCATAAAAGCGTAAGACGAAGGCGGAGCCTTCGTCATTCGAAAAGGTGAACGTATGCCTGTATTCGAAAGATACTGTGATAGGTGCGGAGAGCTTTCGAAAAGACTCAGGAATGTTAATGGTAGAATGCTCTGTCCCAAATGCAGAGGTTTGAGAACGGAGGAAGAGGACGAGGAAGTTGGCAGAAAGGCTCAGCTTAGAAAGCTGTGGACCACGAAAGAAGAATGAAAATAATGCGGGGGTACCCAAGCGGTCAAGCGCAGGTAGGGCCAAAGGGGCTAGAGTGCCTAAACGAAAGTTAGGTATGGCCAAGTTTAGGTATGGCCAGGTTCAGGTTCGTCGGAACCATAGGTTTCCGTTGAGAAGCCTAGTAGCTTAGTACCTCTTCCTTCGCTGGAAGTGGTGAGCACTGCTTTCCTGGGTTCGAATCCCAGCCCCCGCATTTTTTGATAAAAAGGTCTAAAAAGGTCTAAACAGGTCTAAAAATAAAAAATGGGTTTGTTGCTGATCACTTCGATAGCGTGATGCTTATCGTTGAGACGTTGAGTTCGCCTTCCCTTTCTCCCTGTATCTTCTCTGTTCCTATCTCGATCGTGTGCTTCACGTCGTTGACGAATCTGTTCCTGACAACTTCCGCAACGTCCACCGCCCTTGATATTGATTTACCTCTCGCCTTCAGGTATACTTCCTTCGCTCCTTCCGAAAACTGCGTTATCACGGCCAGGACGTAGGACATTGTTGGTTTCTTTCCGACGAAAACCACGTTGTCATCCGCTCTCTTTGCCTTCTCCCGTTTTTCTGCCTTTTCTGCCATGTCGGCACCTCCCAATTAACTGATATCCAAGGGAATCTTTGCGTTTCCCTGCTGATTCCGGATAATTTTAATTATAATTCCATGCTTTTAAAGCTTTACGCTATCCGATTTTCACCAAAAACACCATGCTCACGCTTTCGAAAGTGATCTCTTTGCCGTTGAAGACAGGGAACCTTGCATTTGAATCCGTGACATTGATCTTCAAGGTTGCCTCGCAGGGAGTGTCTTTCTTGTCAACAACGACCACGTTTATGACATAGTTGTTATCTTTCTCGTTGTCCCTGAGTTTATCGTCCTTGCTCAGACCTGTGCAATTTTTTGTTTTCATCTCATTGAACACTCCGGAGGAGTTCCCGTAGAGATCGAAGTAGTCCAAAGAATAAGTGTTCCCGAGCCTGGGAGTGGATTCAATGGATATCCTCTCCTCCCCTGTTTTGTGCTCTATCACGTCATGGAAGCGTATGGTCTTATCGCTGCTGGCGGATATCCCTGTCTCGCCGTCAAGGTCGCTTATTATAATCTGATCGGCCTTGAACGTGGGGAGGGTGTAGTACTTAGAAAGGAAGGAATAACCTCCGCCGACGTATTTGTTGAGGTTCTCCGTTATCGCGGATTTCAGGCTGTCATTCAGATCTTTCCTAGAAGGGGTGATAACCCCTCCTGTTTCCACCCAGTAGCTGAGATTTTCATCGTACGCGTAACCCGCGGGGATCTCCTTCCATCCTCCCCTCAGTCCGTTGTCGTACATCGCCTGGTAGACAGAGTAATCCAGGGAGTTCTCTAGATAAAGGTTCGCAAGGTTAATGCCGTTTTTGACCACGTAGATGTCAGAGAGGAAGTACTCCATGGTTGTTTCCCTGTGGAGGAAATAGTAGAACAATTGCCCAACGGCGAGAATAAAGATTATTATGAGAACTATTGCAAATATCGTGTTTGCAGGAACAAATCCTTTCCTCACCATATCACCATCTCCACCTTGCCCCTCTTCCCTCCGGGCAGGGGAATATCTATGTCGTATCCTCTCACCCTGTGGGAAGCCTGCTCGCACTCGAGAGGAGCGTCCGGGAGGTAGGGGCACGGGTCAACCGCCGTCGCGTCGCTCTTCTTTTCCTTGGTTCCTAGTTCGAAGTGAAGGTGTGCTCCCGTGGAATAGCCTGTATTACCTATGAAGCCTACCAAAGTGTTCGTGGTTACTTTATCGCCTTCCTTCAAATCGGTCGGAACATTCTGAAGGTGATCGTAAAAGGTGTAAAAGGTTTTGCCGCTCTGGTAATGTTTAATTGTAACGTAATTTCCCAAACCTCCATTGCAACCGCACTGGTCATGATTATATCTCCTAGGAGGACCCGGATCAACTATTTGGCATGCATCTGGAGCGGCCTCGCAGTCCCTTCCTATTTCCACAATCTGGCCGTCAGCAGCGGGATAGACTTCTGTTCCTTCGGGTAGAGCTATATCTATGCCTCCATGGAAATCAGGCCTGTTGTTCAGTCTTCTAATTCCGAAACCAGAAGAAATAACTGGTTTTTCTCTAACAGGCCATTGAATGTTTATGCCTCCAAGTTCGTAGACCTTTGCAGCCTGGGAGGGGTCTCCCCTCTTTTTCTCGTATATCACGTTGCCGGATGAATCCTTAACGATGAGATAGTAATTTCCCATCTTATCCAGGCTGCTCTCTATCCTGCTCAGTCCTCCGCGGAGTATGTTATCCGAATCTTTCGCGACCAGGCTCCCGAGGATTTCCATGTAGTCCTTTTTGGTCGACCGCACGCTTAAGAAACTGAGGGATTCCGTTCCTTTGTCGTCAATGTCAAGGTATATGTCCACCTCTCCTTGGACCTTCACGACCTTGGTGACGAAATGCATCCTGACAAGAATGTGCATGGACACAAGTATGAAAAACGTAACCACAATTATTATCCACAATCCCCCAAAACCCTTTCTATATCTTGACACCCAATCGCCCCATACGGATCTCACTGATCCTTTCGAATATTTCAACGCACGTTTCGCTTTTAACCGAATCGAGAATATTCATTTTACCGCATTCAACCAAACTGTTAGGTATTATGTCCCTGACAGGAATATGATAGAAATTCGCTATCCTTGAATCGAACTTCACACCGTTCTTTTCCATGTCCCCAAGCCACTGAACGATTTCGTGATATGAAATGGTTTGTATGTTTGCAGGCAGGGTCTTATAGTAGTCCTTGGGGTAGAGCCTGAGTATTAAATCGTTCTTCACCGGACTTCCCAGGCCCTCCCATTTTGCCTGGATTAGGAACTCCCCGGTTAGTTCGAAGTTCTCGTCCGTTATCTTCTTCACCTCGGGAACCACTATCGAAACCCATATCATGTGTTCGGTCTTTATGTCCTTGTTGTTCCACTCCCTGATCTTCTTCAGGAAATCATCCGTTACCATGGCGGGAGGGAACAACTTTTTCACCATGTCATCGCTCTTCGGAGGAGGGAACGAGTATTCCTTCCCGTCTTCCATGTCATTTACGTAACCCCACATTATGGGTTCCTGGATCTCGCACATCCTGTTTACGCTGTCCCATACATGCTCTTCAAGAATGTCCTTTGAGATAAACCTCTCGTTCGCGCTGAGCCTCGCCAGACAGCTTTCAACTGCATGAGCGCTTTCAACAACCTCTAGGTTCTCTATGGGTATCTTCATGATTCCTGCGAAATCTGTGTAGTATAAGTTCTGAACTGCCGAGATCCCGCCAAGGGAAAATAAAAAAAGGATCGTTGCCGTTATCAAGTTTACAGCTAAACCTTTCATGTTATCCAAATCTCATGCCAGATATTTCTTCCACTCCTCCGCGTAACCCATAACCCTGCTCACGTAGCCGGGATTCGCCTCTGTATGGCATTTACCGCTGTTGTACATCCTCAAACCACCTTCCACGCTCCCGCACCTCAGGATGTTGTCGTACAGCAGGTGGACCCCTGCCTCTATCGCCTTCTCCGGGTCGAATCTCTCGTCGTTGGGGTCGCACTCAAGGGGGGTGCACGCGTTGCACGACGAAACCTTTTTTCCGCACAGCTGCATGTTACACTCCTCGTAAGGATAAACTGGAACGTTCAATGTGTAATTCCGGGCGGTAACGGGAACGAACTGCATGATCCCCGCGGCACCGCACGGACTGATCGCTTCCTCATCCCATCTGGATTCCTGGGATATCAATCCCGCTATCAGGGCCTCCGGTTCATCGTAGTATTGCGAGAAGTCATATTTCTTGACGCTGTTTTCTATGGTATCCTCGTGTACACTGTACCTAGCGATGAAATCGTTGGGAACGCTCACAGGGGTTATGGTGAACGTCTGCGTGGTCAGCAACTCAACGGGCTTGTTGGGTTCCTTCAGCAAGGTGATAAACGATATGTTATTGAAGGTCGTGCACTTGGTGGCCTTGAAAATACCTGAACCACCGCAGGTTACGGAAAGCTCCCCCACGAAAGGGATTTGCCCGCTGTCCCTCTTCCTCTCCCATTTCTCGTCATAGGCCGTGACTTTTATGTAATAATTAGAGAGGGGCTTGATGGAGGTGAAGGTCCGCTTGGACCAAGGATATGTCCCTATCTCCATGTCAAAACTCCCGTTCAGATTCTTCTCAATCTTCCCCTGCTCAACCGTGGACAGCCCGCTCATGTAGGAGGCGAGGATGTGTGAGACGAATGTCGCACTTCCCTCCAAACTTGTCTGGAGGGTGGGCTTGGTCTGTTCCCAGATCAGAATAATGCCCAGTATCGATATTATGAGGACTGCCACGAGTATCAGCATCGGCTGGGTAGTCTCTCCTGCCATCTCAATCAACACTGGGAAATAAGTTTTATTACGGTGGGATTTTTCTGATCGTCCTCCATGTGAATACAGTGTGTATTGCCAGAACCCTCAAAGACCACATTTTTATAAATCCCGTAGTTTCTCCATAGACATGCGGGTTTCAGAAGCTCTCCGGGGGTAAGGGTGTCAAATGTTTTCCAGGCAGTGGATATTTGCGGGTCTTTAGCGGGTATAATTACTAGGAAACTCCCATAATCCTTCAGCCTGTCCTTCTCGTTGCAGTATTTGTATATGTCTATCTCGTTTTTGACCGTGTTCAGGTCGTTTGTAAATATCACCTTCCCCACGCAGCCCATGAAATCAACAGCGGTATCCCCGTTTTTCAAATCCACCAACTTTCCATAGGGATCGTTCCAGCACCCTGGTTTGAATGCCCCCGCAAAGGTTCTGAAAAGGAATATCACGGCCAATACAAAAAGAATGATCGCAATAATTAAAAGCCAGATTTTTGCGGACGGGACATCAAGTCCCTTTAAACGCCTCATAAGAATATTTTTGTTCTCCACACTTAAATTTCACTTAGAGAGTTCCAGGCTAAAAAAATGGTATGTTTATGTCAATCTCCAGTATGTATGCGGCAACATAAATAATTAACGCACTAACGGCAACCAAGAGGACTAACGTTACAATAGTCTTGACAAGAGGGACTTGGCCTCGCATCTTAACTATGCAAAACATGTCATACAACGTTCTGAACATCATATCAAACCCGTCCTCTTTAAGAACAGAAAAATGGCAAACCCTACTATAGCCAGTACTATCGCAAGCAGGAAAAAGATCTCCACAGGCACGGCGTATCCTTTCCTCATGTTTATTAATTGGCCTGGAAGTTTTAATAAATTAAAAATAGCATTAGTTAACGCACTCTCTCTTGATGGGATCGCATTTGCCGGTTTCACACTGACTGGGGTTCGCAGGGTCACAGGGCTGTCCTACTTTTAACTTTGTCGTTGTTCCAGAAACTAAGCCCCCTGGCACGTATTTGGAGCAGTCACACGTGGTGAAACCATACTGGGAACAGGAATACTCTGCCCCGCCAACCTTTACAGTTCCGTCTCCCCAACCAGGGGGTTGTCCTGTTCTTGTGCCAGTATTCGTGCAGAGTTCTTGACATCTGGTCTGGCAACGGGAGAGAGCGAGTTGCTCTGTTGAGAAAACGCCCCATATCTGGAGCCACCTCTCGATCCCTCCGCCGAAGATGGTCAGGAGAACTACCGCGATTATTAGGATGACGACGACTGTCACCACGATCAGAATGGATACCCTCATGTGGATCGTTTAATAATTGGTTCAGCTGGTATAAAAATCTGATTTCGAAACTTTACGGTGTTGTATACTGACACGTGAAACAGGTTTGCTGTCCCAGGTTTTCGCCGCAGGTTGATCTCATCAAATACGCGCAGCTCCTAACAACTGTCTGTCCGCCCTCGCTGACCCTTAATGATGGCACTGCCCAGTTCGCGGGCAAATTTCCTGTCGCTGAACAGGTCGATCTACCGATCTGGGCGCACTGGCTCTGGGCTCCTGTAACCGTATACACATTCCCTATAAGTGTGCCGAATATGGTGAGCAAAACCAGCGCTATGACCAGTATTACAACCGCAGACACCACGATAAGTATGGAAACCCTCATACTTTAAATTATGATTAAACCCGCTTATAAAGATTGTCTTTTGCTTCGGGGGATTTATCCGGGCATCAGGTTATCGAAAAACTTGAACAGATCCCCCATGATGTTCTGGGATTCGCCCGTCCACCCGATCATCAGCCCTACCAAAATTATGAAGGCTATGAGGAGGATGAGCAGGACGACTATGACCTTGATTCCCGTATGCATATTAAATTATTAGGTTGATTCAATAATTTATAATTTCGTGACCAATAATAGTTATCCGGTGGATTCCATGCCCAAAAAACTGATCGAGGCCGCGTTGTTCATGTCTTCCAGACCCCTCACCACGGAAGAGATCTCGAAAATAACCGGAATCGGTTCACTTGGAAAGATCGAGGAGAGGCTGGAGGAACTTCGGAAGGAATACGAGGGCAAGGGGATAGAGGTCGTTCGGAATCCAGAAGGGTGGGCGATGGAGGTAAGAAGCGAAATACTTCCGAAGGTCGCTCACCTAACTAAGTATTCGGACCTTTCAGGGGGTCACAAGAGAACGCTTGCCCTGATCGCGTACAGGGAGCCCGTCAGGCAGAGCGAGATCATCCGCATACAGGGGAACAAAGCGTATGCGTATATCAAACTGCTGGCGAAGAAGGGGTTGATCAGGTCCGAGAAGGAGGGGAGAACGCGGATCCTGATGCTCACGAAGGAGTTCGAGAGGTACTTCGGGGAGGAGAAACAGCGGATAAAGGAGATACTCGGGCAGGAGGCAAGAAAGCTCGAAAAGAAGGAGAATGAAGAGAAATCTGATTCTGAGATATCAGAAACCGCCCAGTCCAAAGGGGATTAAGCAATTTAAGAAGACTCGCACAAGATTTATTCATGAGGGTTTGGATTTTCATTTTGGCATTTCTGATATTGGTCTTCACCTCCAATCCCGCGGGTGCCCAGAGCTGCAGTTATACGGGGGCAGGGGACTGGGTGATAAACGCAACGGATGTGTGCGCGGACGAGGTCGTGAATCTGAACGGGAATCTTCTTGTGGAGAGTTCAGGAAACCTCACGCTTGACAACGTAACCCTCATGGTGAATTCAACCTCTGATGGAAGCCTTCGCATAGAGAACAACGGTTCCCTGCAGGCGGTTAACTCCGGGATAAACAGCAGTTCTGGTTTTTCGTATCTGTTCATCACGAACTCCGGAGCGGACTTACTGCTCAGGGATTCGGGAGTGAGCGGGGTCGGTTTCTCTTCCACCGATCGCTGGAGAAACGGCCTGTACATCGGATCGGACAATTCCGAGATCTCCGGGAGCACGATAACCGGCAACTACATGGGGGTTGTCCTGGAGGACATCGCAGGCTGTACGATAAGAGACAGCGTTTTCGATACGAACCAGCTTTACGATCTATACCTCCTCTCATCGGAAAACGTTGCGATAACGAACACGAACTACACCACCCTGGTCAGGAACTGGTATCTCAACGTGAAGGTTGTCGATAACCAGAGTTATGGCGTGGAGGGGGCGTATGTTGTTATAACGGATGTTTACGGCAGCGGTATATACAGCGGCAATTCCCTGCTGGACGGCTCTGTCCCCGCGCAGAGCGTGAGGGAAATTTTAGAGAACAAGGCGGGGATCGACATAGTTTACAATCCTTACACGATAAACGCGAGCAAATCTGGCTACTACGGAAACGAGAGCTCTGTAAACGTTACGGGGGATGTTTCCTTTGAGATAGTTATCGAACCAGAGAACGTTACTTCGAACGTCACTAACATTTCAACCCTGGTGATAACCGTGAGGTCCCCTCCGAACGGTTCGGTTTACTACAAACCCGACCTGGTGAACGGTTCCTTCATCAAGCTCGAGGTGGAAACCAACATCAACGTCTCCTCCTGCGATTACATGCTTGATTCCATCGTGGCGGGGTCTCTTTCAGAGACCAGCCCGGAGAATTTCAGGGCGTATCATGATGTTTCTGATTTTACGGAAGGGGAGTACGTGGCGACATTCCTCTGCGGGATCGATGCAACGGAGAACACCACCCAGACCACCTTCTTTGTCTACCCCGAGAGGGAATGCACGTCGGATCTCGATTGTGATTACGATGAGAAGTGTGCGAGTGATTTCACGTGCGAAGTGCTTTCGTGCGGGTGCGGTTATCCCTCAAACCACCAGTGTGTGAGTTACGAGTGCTGCGAGGATGATGTGTGCCAGACGGATGAGGTATGCGATCTGAGCGACCACACGTGTGAGGAGGTTCAGTGCGAGTGCGGGGTGGCAAGAAACCACAAGTGTGTTTTTCCCTACCCGGATTACTGCTGCACAAAAGCGCACTGCAGGGTGAACCAGACCTGTGACGTGATAGACCACAGGTGCGTGACACAGGTTCTGCAGGTTCAGGCCCCTGAGAGCGTACTCTATGGCGAATGGGTAAGGGTTTACGTCGGTGATCAGGACAACAATTCGGTTTCGGGAGCTTCGGTAATAGTTACGTATTCGGATTCGGGAAACATATACATCTTTTCGACCAACGTCCATGGGATCGCGGACGTGCTCATAAACGAATCCGGAAATGTCCAGATATCAGCCAGGAAGGCGGACTACTTCGCAGGATTCACATTGGTTGATGTCGCCCCGACTTTTGACTGGGTTTTGTTCTCGGTTATATTCGGCGTGATATTCGTCGTGATACTCCTCCCCATTCTGCTCAAAAAGGGAGACCTCCTAAGGCTGGCCAGGTTCGGCGGTCTGGGAAGACCGCTCAAACTGGAAAAAACAACAAGCGGGAAGGTCGCGATGCTCAGGATCAAGAACAAGACCAGCGAAAACCTGAAACTCCTGACCGTTGTGGATACCGTCCCCAGCGGGGCCTTCATCCGGTGCAATCTGATGCCGGAAATAGAGACCATCGACCGGACGACCGACAGGTTGAAATGGACCGTCCTGGAGCTCAAACCGAAGGAAGAGATCGATATAGAATATGAGGCGAGCGGGTTCTACAAGGGCTTTGCGGTTGAGTTCGGAGGGAAGCGATACGAAGGCTGATCTCCAAACTTTTAAATATACATATGTGATAATTAGTTACTATGCCCAGGCCAAGCCAGAGATCGCGTTCGCTGCGAAGGATAAAGAAGAAAACCCCAGGCGGGAGAAAGGTTTTGCATTACGAGAGGAGGAGACATTCGCAGGCGAAATGCGCGGTCTGCAAGAAACCGTTGTCCGGTGTTCCCAGGGGAAGGGATTCGGAAATTTCGAATCTCCCGAAGACCAAGAAACGTCCGGAACGTCCCTTCGGTGGGAACTTATGCTCGTCCTGCATGCGCAGGAAGGTGAAGAAAGGACTCTTTGAGTCCTTCTCGTAGGCGACTATGGGAGGTGATGCATCGAGAGACGTTCGAAAGCGAACGTCAGATGGCGTGAATATGTATGAGATAGGAAGGATCTGCATGAAAACCGCCGGCCGCGAGGCTGGAAAGTTCTGCGTCGTGGTCGGAAAGGAGAAGGAGAAGGACTTCGTTGTCGTGACCGGTCCTAAGATCGTTACCAAGGTGAGGAGAAGGAAGTGCAACGTCCGGCATCTAGAACCCGTACCTATAAAGGTCGGCATAAAGGAGAACGCTACGGACAGCGAGGTCATGAAGGCCTTCGAAAAGAACGAGATCTACAAGAAACTGAACCTCCAGAAACCGACTCCGGAGCAGATAAAACTCGCGGAGGAAGCGAAGGCAAGGCATAAAGAGAAACCCAAAGAGAAGCGCGAGGAAAAGAAAGAGCCGGAGAAGAAAGAGAAGAAACCCGAAAAAAAGGAGGGGAAGCCCAAGAAGGAGAAGCGCGAGGAACGCAAAGAGAAGAAACACAAACGCAAGGAACATAAAAAAGAGAAGCACAAGGAGAAGAAGAAAACAGCCAAAAAGAAGTCAAAGAATAAGGCTAAAAAATAAGGTCAAGGTCTTTCAGTCTTTTTTTAACTTCAGGCGTGCAGCTCGGGGCAGACCCATATTTCGACTTTGCCCTTTTCCTTTCTTTTCACGATTTCAAGCCTTCCGGGCAGGTTCGCGCGGAACTTCTTCTTACAAATATTGCATGTCTTCAGTCTGATCATCCCGATCACGTGCTCACGATCATGCCCCCGCCACCCGAGGCGGCGAACCTGTGAATCATTGTCGCTATCGTATTGAGGATTCCCTGAGCCTGACCTATATCCACCTCCATCTTTTTCGGCTCGAGTATCTCGATGGAGGAGGGGGCGTAGTTTAGAACTATGTAGACCAAACGGTCGAAATTCTCCGCGACCGCTTCCAGCTCCACGACCTGGGAGAATCCCTTCGGGATGTTGGGCAGTGGTTTCTCTATCTCATTGGTCTCATGGAAGTCCTTCTTGTAAACCACCAGACATTTCTCCTTCTCCATCCTTTCAATGTGTTTTTCCAGGGCGCTCTGGACGGCGTCTTTCGATACAGCCATCGCTTCCACCATCATCCCTGTCCTGATCCACCCGTCTTTCATCTTTTTACTGACTTGCTCCTCGGTCTTTTTGTCCATAATAATCACGTTTAGTTTTGAAGTGGGGGTTTATATTATTTCTTGAGCCACTCCGTCCCCTTCAGCGTTACCATCTCGCCGCATTTCGGGCACTTCCTGTTCATTGAATGAACAGAGAATCCCTCCCTCTTGATCAGAAGGGTGTCGCACTTAGGACAATACGTGGATTCGTATCGATTCCCCCAGACGTTTCCTGCGTAAACCCAGCGGAGGCCTCTCTCTTTCGCTATCCTTACAGCATTTTCGACCACGCTCACTGGTGTGGGGGAGAGTTTCCTGACCTTGTACTGAGGGAAGAAAGCGGAGAAATGGAGGGGCGTGTCCCTCCCGAGGTTCTCCATGACCCAGCCTGAGAGCTTTCCTATATCCTCTTCCGAGTCGTTCAGCGTGGGTATTATGAGGTTCGTGATTTCTATCCAGACTCCGCTATCCTTGTACGCTTTCATCGCTTCGTAAACGGGCTTTACCCCCACTCCCGAACACCTCTTCCTGTAGAAATCATCGTCCCCCTTGAGATCGATGTTTATGGCGTCCAGATATTTGGAAACGGTTTTTACTGGTTCGGGATTTGTGTATCCGTTCGAAACCCACATGTTATACAAACCCTCTTTCTTCGCGAGCTTCATTATGTCCAAGGCGTACTCGAAAAAGACCGTGGGCTCTGTGTAGGTGTAAGAAATTCCCTCGACGTTGTTCTTTTTCGCCAGTTCTATGATCTCCTCTGGGAACATCTCGTCCCCGTGGATCTCCCCGTATTCCTGGGAGATCTCGAAGTTCTGGCAGAAGCGACAGCGAAGGTTACATCCGACTGTCGCCAGCGAGAGGGTTCTGGATCCTGGAGCGAAGTGGAACATGGGTTTCTTCTCGATGGGATCGACAGCAACGGAAACGGGCAGGCCGTAAACGAGCGAAAAGAGCTTGCCTCTCTCGTTCCCCCTCACGCCGCAGAATCCTGTTTTCCCTTCGGAGATAACGCACCCGTGCGGGCAGAGTTCGCATTTGACTTTGTTCCCGGTCAGCGTCTTGTAGAACATAGCTTCCTTCATGTTGAGAAATTGGAGCAAGGATTAAAAAACTAATCTATTCCCTTTTAAGGAATGTTCTAAGGAAATTCTCAACTTTATCGAGCTTGAGGATTTCCTCCTTGGTCGCCCACCTGTGTTCGGTGTGCTCATCGCTTATCTTGAAATCCCCCGATATCTTTTCGCACGAGTAAACCACGTAGAAAACCGGTCTCTTGTTCACGACCTCTTGGAAGGTGAAAACGGGCTTGACAACCCTTACCTTGAAGCCCGTTTCTTCCAGAACCTCCCTCTTGAGCGCCTCCAAAACGTCCTCCCCGATCTCGAGCCTGCCTCCCGGGAAATCCCAGTGACCGGGATAAACGTTACACCTGGTGGAGCGCTTCAGAATAAGGTATTTCTTCC
>JABAOH010094473.1_pt3 | contig 44049 bp, 48 predicted proteins | sample 7062181 | NCBI WGS metagenome assembly JABAOH01 (sample SAMN14538630, study PRJNA623070) | marine sediment metagenome | biome: marine biome [ENVO:00000428]; feature: marine pelagic biome [ENVO:01000023]; material: deep marine sediment [ENVO:00002113]; isolation source: pool of 5 deep marine... | reverse complement strand
TCGTCCACCGAAAAAAGCCCCTCCCCGTAGTCAACACGAATCGCCTCGCAGCCCGCGACGCAGGGCTTTCCCATGCCCCGGGTGACGATAGCGGCGTGGGAGGTGCGGCCGCCCCTACTCGTCAGTACGCCCTCAGCCGCCACGATGCCATGGATATCGTCCGGAGTCGTCTCGGTTCGAACGAGGATGACCTTCTTCCCCGATGCGGCCAGCTCCTCGGCCTTACCAGGCTCGAAAACGACGGTTCCCACGGCCGCTCCTGGTGAGGCGTTAAGCCCCTTCGCTAGCGTCTTAACCTTTCCTCGAGGGTCTATCTGCCTGTGCAGGAGCCTCTCAACCTGTTCTGCGGTGACTCGGCGGACCGCCTCCTCCTCGCCGATTAGCCCCTCCCCCACCATGTCAACGGCTATCTTGACGGCTGCCGCGGCGGTCCTCTGTCCTGCCCTCGTCTGAAGCATGTAGAACGTGCCGTCTTCGATGGTGAACTCCACGTCCTGTACGTCCTTGAAATGCTTCTCCAAAAGCTCCGAGGTCTCCGTGAGCTGCTGGTAGACGCCTGGAAGCTCCTCCTGAAGCTGATGGATGGGCTTCGGGGTTCTGATCCCAGCAACGACGTCCTCGCCTTGGGCGTTTAGAAGGTACTCGCCGTAAAGCTCCCTGGCGCCCGTGGCAGGATCCCGAGTGAAGGCAACGCCAGTGCCACTTGCATCCCCCATATTTCCGAATACCATCACCTGAACGGTGACGGCCGTCCCCATGTCATGGGAGATCCTGTTGACATCGCGGTACTTGACAGCTCGATCGCTATTCCAAGACTCGAAGACCCCCGCGATGGCCTGCCAGAGCTGTTCGTAGGGATCCTGGGGAAACGCCTTTCCCTGGGCCTCGTAGACCTTCTTGAAAGCCTCCACAACCCTCCACCAGCTGTCCCTGTCGAGGTCGAGGTCATAACGGGCGCCTTCAGCTTGCTTGATCCTCTCCAGCTTCTTCTCGAACAGGGATCGGTGGATGCCAACCACAGTGTCCCCAAACATGGACAGGAGGCGCCTGTAGCAGTTGTAGGCGAAGGTCTCATCTCCAGTCATTTTGGCCAGGCCCTTCACGGAGTCGTCGTGCAGTCCGAGGTTTAGGACCGTGTCCATCATCCCCGGCATCGACACTGCGGCTCCGGAGCGGACGGAAACGAGGAGCGGCTCGTGGGAATCCCCGAACTTCCGACCCACTTGCGTCTCCAGGCTTCTTAGGTGCTCCATGACCTCCTCCCTGAGGCCATCAGGGAAGGCTCCCGTCCTCATGTACTCAAGAGATGCATGGGTCGTGATGATGAAGCCTGGGGGCACCCGGAGTCCCAGGCCCGTCATCTCACACAGGCCGAAGCCCTTCCCGCCAAGGAGTTCCTTTCCCTTGCCTCCCCCCTGTTTGAAGCTGTAGACATACCTCACCATGCAATCCCAGGTGGGCCGTCATGGGAGCCCGCGCTAAAAACCCTTGCGAGTTCCTCAGAAGCCTACTTCCTCAATTCGCAGCTCTGGCCTCATCCTCTCCAGGTATCGGTATACGGTTGCGTGCTCACTGCCCTTTAGGAGCATCTCCACGGCACGGCTGGCGACATCCAAGGGCAAGGAGTGGCCGATAAGGGCCACAGTGTGACCGTGAACAGAGACTGCGGCACCGGTCAACTCCTCGACGATCTTCCTGGTCCTGCCTTGGGTCCCAATAATCCTCCCCTTGAGTTCGACGACTCTGTTTCGGCTATGGGCGAAGTCCTTGATGTCGTAGATCCGCAGGTAGCAATCCTCCTCCAGCAGCTCCATGGCCCTCTCGTCGGAGAAGCCCCTTCCGATGGCCAGTACGATGTCTCTTGCTTTGAGCCCCATGGACGGATCCTCGCATTCAGTCTCGTCGATGGTGACCTCCCCGCTGGACGAGTCCACGGATATCTTGACCCCCGTCAGCTCTTCCAGCCTCTTCTTCGTCCGCCCCTCAGTCCCTATGAGAACCCCTAGCCTCTTCCCCGAGATTCTGGTGTAGAGCAGCTCAATCACCTCGCACCTGTCTCGCCAGCTCTGACGGGCTGATGACAACTCCATTTCTCGTGAAGTACCTCGACATGTTTCTCATGTCCCTCTGAAACCACTCCTGGGCATGGGGATGGTTGAAGGGTACAGCCTGGCCCACGTCGATTATGTAGGGCAGCCTCCGGTAGAGCAGGATGTTGTACTCACTCAAGTCTGCATGTACAAGCTCCGCCTGATAGATGCGCTGCATGTCTCTCAGAATCAACTCATAGAGGCGGCTCGGATCTTCCACCCGGACGCTCCTCAGCTCGGGGGCTGATCCTCTCTTGCTCCCCAGGTATCTCATGATCAGAACGTTCTCCAGGCATCTATAGGGCCTGGGGACCCTGACCCCGTGCTTCGCCATCGTGATCAGGTTCTTGTACTCCTTGCTGGCCCAGGTGAATATGAGCTCTCTTCGACCTCCGCCCAGCCCTGGAAACCTAGGGTCCCCCTCAATGTACCTCGAAATGTTTCGGAAGGTGGAGGTCGATGTGCGGTATATCTTAACGGCTCTCGCGCCCTTAGTGCTAGTGGCCCTGAACACATTCCCCTCCTTCCCCGTGGAGATCGGGAAGTCGAGGGTCTCTATCGTGCGGTCGCTGATCAGCTTCTGTAATGTGAAAAGGGTGCGACGGTCAAAGACCTCGTCATAGGTCTTCCTCTCGTTCGCATCCTTTGTACGAATCCTCCAGTGCTCAATTTTCGACTCGAGGTGTCTGAGCACCCTCTCGTCCATCGACTTCACGGCCTAAAAGACGTCCACACTCTCTGGAATCATGCCCTTCCTGCTGAGGTAAGTGGCCTCCGTCTTGGTATATCTGTGAGTCACGTCGGCCTTCTCATCCTGAAAGTCCCAGGGCTTCACGACGACCAGGTCTCCCTCTCTTATCCACATCCGCCTCCTCATCTTCCCGGGAATTCGCGCCATTCGAGACTTCCCATCCGCGCACATCACCTTGATGTGAGAGGCCCCCAGAAGCTGGTCAGCTATCCCGAAGATCTCTCCTTCCTTGCTGCGAGGGAGACGTACCCTGATGTAGCCTTCGTCGTCCAACAGAGCACCAATATCGGGTCAACTTTATAAAGGGTATCTCCGCCTCGAGGCGTCGCCTTGCGTTGTTTCTGCAGCGGTGCCCGAATCAGGCTATCGGAATCGGTTATGAATAAGCACTAGGGTATGAGCACGGCGGCAGCGACGGCGGTGGTCCATAGGCCCTGCCTGTCTCCCTTCGCCGCTTGGCAGATTTGTCTCGTCTTGAATATTCTTCCACTTGCCTTATAGAGCTGCCTTCTCTCGTCCCAGGCAATCTGCGGGTCGAGCTCAATTCCTAGGGTAGCGGCCAGCATAGTCACCGCCAAGTCTTCAGCATAGTCGCCAGATGCCTTCGCCGTCTCCCCATAGGCGTGGAATTCTGAGAGGTAGCCGTAGCCCTCCTTATCGTTGGGAAGGGCCAAACCGATGGCGGCGGATATGAGGCGGTCTGGCTCATTCGTCTGAATCTTCGCCATGACGCAGTGGATAATCTGTCCGGGCCTCAGCAGTGACAGCCCCTCCTCCTTGGATACGACCTTGCAGCCAGGAGGAAAGATGCTGGAGACGGTGACTATGTTGTACTTCTCGATATGGGCTTTCCTCAAGGCAGCCTCGTAGGACGTCAGCCGCTCCTTGTGCACGCCGAGGCCTTTGGTGAAGAAGGCCTTCTTTGGGATCATCCGACCACCTTGCTGAGGGCCTCGTTGTAGTTCCTTGGAGTGCGCCCTCTCCACCTGCCAGAATGATACACGTAGCTCGCCATCAGCGGGAAAGCGATGGTAGCTTCACAGAAGACCATCTGAGCTAGGCTCCGGTCGACCTTCCCCCAGGAGTGGGCTTCGGATAGGGTGGAACCCGACAGGCTGCCATCCCTCTCGTCAGCCACGGTGACCTGAACGGCGTATTTGTGCATGTTGACTTTCTCACCAAGGACGTTTGCCGCGACTGTAACATCCTGCGCGAAGTTCTTTGGGACGCCTCCCCCTATCATGACCAGCCCTGTTTCCTTCGCTAAGGTCTTAATCCTCGTCAGCTCCAAGAAGTCCCTCACACTGTCTATGGTCACCTTCGGATTCTCCCCTCTCTCGTTTTGATGGTAGACAAGTCCGAAGCCGGCGCTGGAGTCTGAGAGGGCCGGTACGAAGATCGGGACCCCTTTCCTGTAGCTCTCCAAGACGACCGAATGGGGGTTCTGCTCGTTCTCGGATAGATATCTGCCCATCTCCACGATGAACTCCCTGGAGGAGTAAGGTCGGGGCGGCAGGCCCTCAGCGATTTTGGCCACGATCATGTCGCACTCCCTTAGCTCATTCTCATCGATGAAGGTATCATAGATTCGGTCAATCCCCAACCTACGGAGTTTCTCATCGTCGATGACGGACGTGCCCTGATAGTGCCGGGCTCCCAGAGCCTCGAAGAAATCCTGATCGACGATAATGGCCCCGCTGGCAACGATGACGTCCACCATGTCATGCCGGACTAGATCGTAGACGATGCCCTTTATTCCGGCGCTAAAGAGCGATCCCGAGAGACACAGGATGATCGTGCAACCCTCATCGACAATCATCTCGTCGTAGATCCTCGCGGCCCTCGCTAGGTTCCTGGCCTGGAAGGCCATATTTCCAAAGCCCTCCATGATTGGGGTGGAGTCGAATGCCTTGATGTCGATGTGTTCTACTGCCTTGCTCAACAAGTCCCCCTTTCTCATTGCGTGGGCCTCCAGAATCTGGTCTGTCCCCTTCCCTTGCCGTGAAGAGGCCTCCTCGGCGGTGGTGCCATCGCATGACCTCATCTTGCAGTCCAATTTCAAATTATCCTATCCCGAAAGGGTTCTAGCTCGAGGGATGCAATAGCAGGCCTGGAGAGTTGGGTATAGATCCACGCCGAAGAGTTCACCACGTTGGGGCTCCACTTCGACTAGAATCAGGCCCTTGGAACCTTTCCGATGGAAACCTCATCCGGTAGGCCCAGGAGTCAGACATTTACCCTCAGGTCCTCTCCATCCGTGATGCTTACGCCTTTTGGAAGGGGCAGGTCTACGTCCTCCACATAGCCGAACCAGTAGACCACCAGCCCCTCTCCAAACATGTCGACGTAGGGAGCGAGCTGACGCCTAGCATGTCGTCTGATCTCCACAGGATCTCCGAAGCTGGCTTTGCTTTCGACCCAGAAGACCTTGCTGCCGTCGTACTCCAGGGGCTCAGCGAGGAGGGCATCAGGGGTCTTCTCGAACTGGGCCCTGAGTTCAGCCTCCGTCCTGAAGGCGACGCCCTTTGCCCGGAGCCATTCCCAGAGCCTCTCCTCCCCCCACTCTCCCCTCCTGTACTGTCTCTCCGTTCCCTCCGGCGAGTATATCAGGTCCCTATCGCAGGCCTCCTCCAGCTCCCTTCTAAGCCTACGGCTCTCCACCTGGTCCAACTCACCCAGTAGCTTCCAAAACTGCTTCCTGGAGATTCCCTCCCCATCGAGCACCAAGAGGGCCATGAGGACGGGCGGGAACCTGTGCCGCCGGGCTAGCTCTACGATGGTGGATCCGTTCTGCCACTGCCGGTGCAGACGTCTCGAGTGTCTTTTCACCCTATAGAACCTCTTTGTGGCGTCCCGGACCACCCTCTGGGTGTAGATGACCATGAGCAATTCCCTATCAATGTCGGAACTCTCAACGAGCCTCTCTAAGTCATCCCTGGTGGCTAGACCCTCGTAGAGTTCCTTGTAGGTTTGATGATTCATCTTCGACCGTTTCCCGTTCTCCACATAGCGGTGCGGGTTTATTTAGGGTTATCTGGAACGCAAATCGCTGGCCCAGAATTCGAAACCATGAAGTCATGCTCCTCATTCCACACCCGGTGAGTGAATGAAGGTTACCTGGTTAGGCCATGCGGCCTTCCTCATAGAGGGCAAAGACAGAATCGTGGTGGACCCCTTCATCTCCGGCAACCCCGTAGCTCCCATGAAGGCGGAGGATATCGAGTGTGACCTCGTTTGCGTGACCCATGCCCACGCGGACCACTTTGGGGACGCTGTGGAGGTTGCCCGGAGGAACCGAGCACCGGTCATCGCGATTTTCGAGGTCGCCACCGCAGCCCAGGCCAAGGGTGCCGACGTCATCGGCATGAACATCGGCGGTTCCACGGCGGTCCGAAACACCAGCCTTACGATGACAAACGCCGTCCACTCCTCCTGCTTCGTGGGCGAGGGGAAGGTGGAGGCTGGTGGGAACCCCGCTGGCTTCGTGGTAGACTCCGGTGCGAAGGTGTACCACTCCGGGGACACGGCGGTATTCGGTGACATGGGTCTCATAGGGGAGCTTTACAGGCCAGATCTGGCCCTCCTGCCGATTGGAGATTTCTACACGATGGGCATTCGAGAGGCCACCAAAGCTGTGGAACTGCTGGGCACAGAGAAGGTCATACCGATGCACTACAACACCTTCGACGTGATCCGTCAAGATCCTAAGGAGTTCAAGGAGAGCGTTTCTAGGAGGACGAGGGCAGAGGCCGCTCTCCTCGATCCTGGTGAGAGCTTTAGCCTGGGGTAGAGAAGCCTATATAGGCACCGGCGGGATGGGTTCCCGACAATGGCGGCAGAGATAACTCGTCTCATCTCTGAGGCGGCCTACCAGGCCTACGAAAGGAAGCTCCTCAGGGAGACCCTTCAGGGTCCGATTCCCAAGCACTTGGCGGTGATCATGGACGGAAACCGTCGTTTCGCTCGGGAACTCGGGCTGAGCTCATCGGACGGCCACAGGAAGGGTAGGGAAAAGCTTGAGGAGGTGCTGGAGTGGTGCCTCGACGTGGGCATCCGCATTCTTACCGTGTACGCCTTCTCCACCGAGAACCTTAGGCGAAATGACGCCGAGGTAAAGGAGCTGATGAACCTCTTCGCCGAGAACTTCCGCAGGGCGGGAGATGATAAGAGGGTGCACGAGCACCACATCAAGATAAAGGTACTGGGCCAGAAACACCTTCTCCCGGAGTATGTTCAGGAGGCCATTGACTACGCGGAATCAAGGACCCGAGACTACGACCAGTATCTCTTCAACCTTGGCGTAGCCTACGGGGGGCGCCAGGAGATCGTCGATGCTATTCGTCAGGTCGTGAAGGACGCTCAGGCGGGCAAGGTCGGCATTGAGGAGATCGACGAGAGCTTCTTCTCGAAACAGCTCTACACGGGGGATCTCCCAGACCCGGACTTGGTCCTCAGAACCTCTGGTGAGGAACGGCTCAGCAATTTCCTCCTGTGGCAGCTGGCCTACAGCGAGCTCTACTTCGTGGATGTCTACTGGCCCGGATTCAGGAAGATAGACTTCCTAAGGGCCATCAGGTCCTACCAGATGAGGCAGAGGCGGTACGGCCGCTAGCCCTGATGGTGGTAACGCCGCACCCTAGAACCGCACACAGGGCATGGATCTACCTTCTCGTGCCAGTGCCTACCGCAGCCTGTGCAGCGAAAGTCCCAGCCCAGTTCCTTCCGGATTCCAGGGAGGACGGCGGAGTGATACGCTATGCCGAGTCTGCTGGCAACGTTCTGGATGGAGTAATCGTCAGTGACGATAACGGCGTCCAGCTGTAGGGCCAGGGCGAGGACGTCCTTATCCGTCTGCGACAAGCTTCCCTCATCCCCAGTCTCCCGGGAGGCTTTCCGCACTCTGCCAAGCTCCTCACCCTCGGGCTCCAACACCCTCGCCCGGGCTTCTATGAAGGACTCCATGCGTGTGTTCAACCCCCTCTTTCTGGCTTCCCTCATCACGCTGGTGGGGAGGTAGACATCTCCTGCGAAGTCCATCCCTGAGAGGAGCGCCGAGGTGTCGAGCACTAGCTTCAAGTTCGCCCCCTTTACATCTCAGACCGTGAGTCTCTCGGCAATGCCGAGGACATCGTAGATTTCCTCAACAGCCGGACGAGCCAGTCCTTCCTCCGATGTCTTCACGAGTATCCTCCCGCTCCTGTAGAGCGTCCTTTCAGGGTCATTATGGATGATAAGGAGGACCCCGCAGTCGGTAATACTGTACCCCCTACCTTCCAAGGTACGCCTGGTCTCCTCCAGATCTAGGCTTATTGGTTTCCTGAGCGTGGCAAAGTAGGCCGCAGTCGTCCTGCAAGGTCGCATCATGAAATATCTCATCATACATGCTCCGGGGCGTTTGCCTCCTATTCCCGCGGCGTCGCGGCCTCCAAATGTTCGCCAGAGGCCAACCTCATGGTTTCCCATGCGGCGCTGAGCAGTTCTTCGTACCTCAGCCTGCCCTCCTCCGACTCCACTGCCTCGAGCTTTGCCTGAGTTGCGGGATGGGAGGGCCCAAGAACATCGCACACCTCAGGTCCCTTCGATATATCGTACGTCCCAATGCTCCTGGCCGTGTCGATGATCTCCACCTTGTCCCATCCGATGAGGGGCCTTACGACGGGAACCGTTACCGCCGCGTCGATTGCCTGAAGATTACGGAGGGTCTGACTAGACACTTGCCCCAGGCTCTCGCCTGTTATGAGGAACTGAGCCCCCGTCTCCCTCGCTAGCTTCTCGGCGAGCCTGTACATCAGCCTTTTCGAGAGGACGAAGTAGTACCGATGGCGGCAGTTCCTGGCGACTTCAGCCAGGGCGTCGCCAATATTGGAGACGTAGAGCCCACGATAGGCCAGGAGGTCCGCTATCTTGCGGGCTTTCTCCTCGGGGGCGCTATCGGTGAAGGGCTCTAGCGAGAAGTGGAGGGCTATGATGTCCACCCCCCCTTTCGCCATGAGGTGACCAGCTACAGGGCTATCGATGCCGCCGCTCAACAGCAGGACTCCTGTCCTCGAACTCACCATCCTCGGTAGCGCTGTTGTATGTGATATAACCTGTCCCTTCAGGCCTAGTGCCCTATGTATCTTGCGTAAAGGGAAGATGCCTTCTCCTCAGTGTTCGCCCCCCGTATCAGGGCCCGACCATCGGGAAAGATAGTCATGTTACAGGAGGGAGCCTCGAATATCAGAACGTAGCGAGTCAATTTGACCCTTCCCGCCTTTGAGAGTCGCCTTGCCATCTCCTCCAGGTTTATTCCAACCTCCAGGAGGGGATCAACGGAGACAGTATCTCTTCCGCATAGCTGGGTGACGGTCTTCTTTCGCCTGGCCTCCAAGTATTCAAACCTCTCACCAGTACAGGTCGAGCACCCTTCCCGGGGTGAAACCCTGATCCCTTCCACCGTCGGCTCCCAGCCCCTCACGACGTGGAGCCAGCCTCCAGCTTGGCCAGTGAGTAAAAAGCGCAGAGCCTGTGAGGCCTGAAGGGACCCCACCAAGGAAGCAGTGGCATTTAGTATCCCTGCAGTCTCGCAGGTGGGCAGCGAGCCCGGTCGCGGAGGACTTGGAAAGAGGCATCTGAGGCAAGGCGACCCGGGGGGCCAGAGAGTGCTCGTCATTCCGTCGCTTCCCAAAGCGGCGCCGTACACGAAAGGAACCTGCAGCTTCACACAAGCCTCGTTCAGGAGATATCGGGTTTCGAGGTTATCCGTACCGTCCACCACGGTGTCAACTCCATTCAGCATTGCCATGACGGTTCGGTAGTTGATGTCCTTGACGTGGCCTTCTATTCGGAGATCGGAGTTCACCCGTCTGAGCCGCTCCCTTGCCGCCGTGGCCTTGGGCATCTCCACATCCTCCTCCCCGTACAGCGTCTGCCTCTGCAGGTTATTAAGCTCCACCAAATCCCGGTCCACCAGGCTTAGGCGCCCGACGCCCGCCCTCGCGAGGAGGTCGGACGCTACACAGCCAAGGGCGCCGAGGCCCACCACCGCCACCGCGGAACTGGAGAGCTTCCTCTGACCCTGGGGCCCGATGAAGGGCAGGAGCACCTGTCTGCTGTACCTTCCTTCTCCGGTCATCCAACATCCTCCCTCGTGGCTTTTGTTAGCCATCGAACGCGTAACTCAGTCGGAGCCTGCCTCTGATATCGGCCACTTCCTTGGAGGCATCCTCGCCGTTGGCAGATCGCAGGATGCAGTCAGCGATGTCTGCCATCTCCTCCTCCCCGGCGCCCATTCTGGTGACCTCGTTTGTCCCCAGACGCCCCACAGAGTCCACTATGACGTTGCTACGCTCCAAGGCGAGGGCCAGGTCAGGAATGCTTAGGCCAAACGTCTCCCGTATCCCAGCGGCGTCCAATAAGAGCTGCGGGGATTGGGTGTACCCCGCATGGCGGAAGCCCACGGCCACCCCCCTCTCGTCCAGCTCCCGACCAAGGTTTCTGGCGTTCTTGACCACTGCCTCAGCGTAGGCCGTGCCGAACTGCTGGGCCTCTAGGAGCGCCTGCGTCAGGGCAGCAATTCTGTTCCAGTGGGCGTTGTCCAAGGCCTTCCAGGTGATGGAGTCCTCAATCTGCCCGGCAAGCCTTTCCTGGGCCGCAATGAGACCACCCTGGGGACCGAAGAGGCTCTTGTGGGTGCTGCCCAGCAGGACGTCTACGCCATCTCTGAAGGGCCGCTGGAACTGGCCGCCCGCGATTAAGCCCATCGCGTGAGACGCGTCGTACGCTAGCACGGCGTCTACCGAATCGCAGGCTCGCCTTATGGGAGGGATCTCGTAGGGGAAGAGGAGGAGACTGGCGCCGAGCATGACGAGACGGGGATTGACCTCCTCAATGGTGCGGCACGCCTCCTCCAACCGCAGGTTCCACTCTCCTCTGTCAAAGGGAAGGTACCGCACCTTCAGGCCGAGGTGCTTGGGCAGGTATCCCGGTCCGTAGCCGTCGTATCCCCCATCTTGGGGGCCCACCACCAGGATTTCATCGCCCGGGTTGCATGTGGATATGAGAGTGATGAGCCCACTGACGTGTCCTGAGAGGGGCTTCAGGGTCGCGTAGCTCGCACGGAAGAGGGTGCGAGACAGCTCCTCCCCCATGGCCTCCGTCTCATCCAAGTATCTGGTTCCTCGGTAGGCATTCTCCACACGGCTCCCGTGAATTTCATCATGAACGGGCAGGCTGTAGCGGTGACCGAAGTCGCTCCCCAGGAGTTCCCTTACCTGAGGGCTGGTAACGTTCTCAGAGGGAATTAGGTTGATGCACCGCTCAAGGCGCCAGGATTCATGACGACGGGCCAGAGAAAGGACATCTCTCATGGGAGTCAGTTGTACATGGAGAAGTCGTCCTCCCTGGAGGGAATCGCATCCAGGCCCTCCTCCCCCGTCTCCTCAAAGACCATGCTGAAGAGGGCGGTCACCATATCTCGCAGCTGCGCAATCTCGTCTCTTAGCCTCTGAACCTCCAAAAGAAGCTCCTCGTTGGTTCTGGCCATACTGCTCCTCCTCCTTTCGAGCTATGTGGGGCGGTTTCTTAACCCTTTGCCCCGCTCATCAACGCGTCATAGACTGTGGCCACTTTTCTCGCCTCGGACCTCTCACAGTGATGGCAGTAGAGGCTCCTGCCCCTCTTCGCGAGGATCGAGCGGCAGCGGGTGCAGAGGCCTCGGACGACGCCTAGAGGTGGCTCACTGCTCGCGAGCTGCAGGGAGGGCTTGACCTGGATCACCCGCGCCCGGATTATATCACCGAGCCGGAAGGCCCTCTTGATATCCTCTGTGTACCCCTCGGAGACCTTGGAAATATGGATGGTCCCCTCGGTTTCCCCTGTCACTCCTCTCTCCACGCCTTCCATCGCCTCCACTTCGACCACGGCCATGGTGGGTTTTATATCCCTCACCGTGGCCAGGACGACGTCCCCTACCCTGAGTTCAAGGGGAGGGTTGTAGCTTCGGACCCTGGCCACCTTGTCCCTAGGGTCAAGGTCCAGCTCTCCAATTTGGGCGGCGTAGACTTCTCCCTCGTCCTCGTACGTCCCCTCGCCAGCTATGAACTCCTCGCTTACGGCCACAAGCTCTCCTGGGAAGACGACTTTTCCTTTCACTGAGGCCCCCTCACAATCCTGTACAGGTCAACGTCAACCTCCTGTAAATCCTTGCGGTGGAAGGGATGGGCGTGATGGAGCGGGAACTTGTAGGTCGTCAGCAGATTGGCTTCCCCGCCTAGACTCTCCACTTTTCTCATGACGAACCTCCGGGTCTCTGCGTTGTGAAAGCTGTATGCGGCCCGAGAGAAGCGAAGCGCTACCTCCAAGAAGGGACGGTCTGCGTGTCGGCGCTGCCCGCCGAAGGGCGGGTTCATGAAGATCGTGTCCACCCGCTGCTGATATTCCCGAACATCCATGGTGTGGAGTTCAACGTCTAGTCCCAGGGAGGAGACGTTTCGGCGAGCAACCTCCACCGCTTCAGGATCCACGTCGAGGGCGATGACCTTGTCAGCTCCCAGCCGCGCGGCACCAATAGCAAGTACGCCGTTGCCACAGCCTAGGTCGGTCACCACCCTCCCCTGGATGTCCCGCATTCCGTAGGCCTTGAACAGCATGTCGGCGGCAACCTCTGCGGGGGTCTGATACTGCTCCAGCATGGACTTGGGGTGTGGCAGCGCCTCCAGCCTTTGGAGGAGAATCGCCAAGTTTCGTCTCTTGATGGGGGGGCACACCACGGGCTCCATCCAGCTGGTGTTCACACCCGCCCAGGCTTTCAACCTTTCCCCGGCTCTGCTGGTGAACCGTTCAGAAGTGAACTCCGTCTTGACTCCTGCGGCCCACGACGAGGGTCCCAGTGCCCCCGTCAGCTGTCGAAACCCGAGAGGAGGAGAGATCACAGGGCGGACGTCTCAGCCGATGTAGTAGTCAGCTGATCCCTGATAGTCCTTCAGCACAATTATTCCTGAAAGCTGCCCTATGATTTCCCTCGATATCTCCCTGGTGAAAGAGTTCGCCGGGATCTCATCGGTTTCCTGAATCCACGCTAGCACCTGCCCGAGGGCCTCCCTCATCTCATCGGCCGAGAGGACCTCACCCACCTTGGAGATAGTCTCCTCCGTCTCATACATACTTCTGACGAAGTTCTTGCACACCTCGACAACCCGATCGAGCTTCTCGGACATGGCTCGCCCCGCCCAGAAAGTCGCGGGGCGAGATAAAGGGTTTATGCCTGTGCGGCCCGTGCAAACGTCACGGACCGCGGGAGCGCTGTCCGGAGGTCCCGACGGCTGCTGCACCCTCGCGAAAGTTGATGCGGTCATAAGCCTATTGCCCTCGTTGGCTCCCCGATGAAACTGGTGATAGAGAGATTCGCCGACTTGGATGATACTCCAACTTCCTTCCCAGGTCTTGGTGCGTGCGATGAGTGCGTGTACTGGGAGTATCCTAAGGAGTTCGACGAGGGCGTGAGGGATTCCAGTCTCAAGGCTACGTGGATATCGGGGGTGCTGAGGGACTTTGGGAACTGCGGGCTGCGGGCAAGGGTGAATGACGACGTTGTTGGTTTCATCCAGTACGCCCCGCCCAGGTACTACGGGGACAGGTTCAGCGAATACACTTCTGGCCCGCCCAGCGAGGATGCAGTCTTCATCTCCTGCTTATACATTCGTGACGAGTCTCGGCGGGGCAAAGGGATCGCCACTCAACTTATGCAGGCTGCTATCGGGGAACTTAGGGCGAGGGGCGTTCCATTCGTGGAGGCACTGCCCCGCGTCAGCAGCGCTGAGAACCCAGCGGGACCTGTCGGGTTTTACTTGAAGCAGGGGTTCAAAGTCGTGCAGGAGGAAGACGACTTTCCCCTGGTGAGGCTAACACTCTAGTCTCCCCTATAGCCCCTCAAGGAGCTCTCGAACCCGCCTCTCGATATCATCCCTTACCCTACGGGCCTTGTCAGGTCCCCCCGCCTTGGGGTCTGGAACGGCCCAGTCCTCCACCCGGTCCAAAACACTGGGGGGAAGTGCCTTCGGGTCGCACCCCATAACGATAATCCTATCAGCCCTCTCGGCGAAGGTCAGGTCGATGTCCTTCGGTACATGTCGGGAGATGTCAATCCCCAGTTCCGCCATGAGTTGGACGGCAACGGGATGAACGCTCCCGCCTGGCTTGAGCCCGCCGCTCCTAACGAGGACGCCCTTCGGGGCGCGGTGGCGGGCGAAGCCCTCCGCTATCTGACTTCGAAAGCTGTTCCCCTCGCAAAGGAAGAGGAGCCTCTTCACCATTCTCCAGCAGCTCCATACGTAGCGGCCATCTTCATCGTGCTTCAGTAGCGGGGGATAGAAGGGTCTACCTTCTCGGCCCAGGCGTCGATACCGCCCTCCAGGTTCCACACCTTCGTGAAGCCCAGCTCTCGAAGAAACTGGGTGATGCGAGCGCTGCGGATGCCCGTGTGGCAATGGACGACGATGTTATCGGCCGTGCTGAGCTCGTTGACACGGTACGGCACCTCTCCCATGGGTACCAGCTTAGCTCCCTCGATGTGGCAGATCTGCCACTCCACGGGTTCTCTCACGTCCAAGAGCGTAATCTCTCCTCCCCTCAACATCTCAGCGGCCTTCAACGCGTCCATCTGAAACTCGGTGGAGAGGCCCTCGTCCTCAGTAAGGCCGCAGAATTCCTCATAGTCGATGAGCTCCTTGATGGTCGGGTTCGGTCCGCAGAGAGAGCACTCTGGGTCCTTCCTGAGCTTCAATTCCCGAAACCTCATTTTGAGGGCGTCGAACAGTAGGAGCCGGCCAATGAGAACGTCCCCCTTTCCGAGGAGGACCTTCAGGGCTTCCATGGCCTGCAGGCTGCCGATGACTCCGGGTAGGACGCCCAGGACACCTCCCTCAGCGCAGCTCGGGACGAGGCCCGGTGGGGGTGGTTCTGGATAGAGGCAGCGATAGCACGGGCCCCGCGAGGCGTCGAACACGGAAACCTGGCCTTCAAAGCGGAAAATGCTCCCGTAAACGTTTGGCTTCCCTAGGAGAACACACGCGTCGTTGACGAGATACCGAGTTGGGAAGTTGTCCGTCCCATCGATCACCACATCGTATTCAGACAGAATTTCCATGGCGTTGTCTGATGTCAACCTGGTCCCGTGGGCTTCGACTTGGACCCCCGGGTTGAGGGCCTCGAGCCTCTCCCTCGCCGCTTCGAGCTTGGACCTGGTCAAGCTCTCCGTGCTGAAGAGGACCTGCCTCTGAAGGTTACTCTCCTCCACTACATCAAAATCCACGAGGCCCAGGCGACCCACGCCGGCCGCAGTCAAGTACATCCCCAAGGGTGCCCCCAGTCCCCCTACACCCACGATGAGGGCACTGGAATTCATGAGTCTCTTCTGGCCCTCCAGACCAACCTCGGGAAGGATGAGGTGACGGCTGTACCTCTTTATCTCTTCCTGGCTGAGCTCGCCCTGCATCGGGAGAAGCCCCGCCATAGGTGGAGTCGACACGCCGCCGGCAACGCTCGGCACGATGATGACGGCATCCCCATCCTTGACCGACGTCCTCTCTCCCTCAAGGTAGCGGATGTCCTCGTCGTTCAGGTAGACGTTCACGAAGTTCCTCAGCTTGCCCTCCTCAGTCATCAGGTACTTCTGGAGAGGGTGATACCTCTCGATGAGGGCGTTCAGTATCTCTTGGATATCCTCTCCCTCCAGTTCGAGGGAGTCCTTGCTCTCCGCGTACTGTCTCAAGGGAGTGGGTATCTGTATAACCACCTTCGGCTTGCTCATGTTAGCCACCTTCCTTTTCATCTCTCGTTATCTGGATGGTCTCCTCAGCCATCCCGTCACCCTCATGACGCCAGGCCCTGGCGGCCTGAACCCCTTGGGGGGTGGTGGCAAGGATCAAGTATGAGTACCAAGGCCAAGCCCTCTCCACATCGTAGGCAGAGGGTGCGGCAGGATGATTGGGGTGGGAGTGGTAGAAGCCAAGGACTTCTAGACCCATCTCACGGGCCTCGCGATCCGTCCGGAGGATATCCCTCGGGTCGATTATGTAGCGATCCGTCGTGCTGTCCCCCAGGAGGTTCACTCCCCGCTTCACCTCGCTGACGACGCGTACTTCCCCGTCAGTCCCGACGAGGAGCCCGCAGACCTCGGAAGGGTAGCCCTCCACAGCATGGGCTTCGAGCCTCCTCAGCAGCGGATCCGGGATCTCCAGCACGCTAGACTTCCTCCCAGTATCTCTCGCTAAGGTACCTCTCACCTTTGTCAGGGAAGATTGTCACAATCCTTCCGTCGGGGATTTCCCTCGCGAGACTCAGGCAAGCCACCAGGGCCGCACCTGAGGAGGTGCCCACCAGCAATCCCTCTTTCTTCGCGAGCAGCTTCGCGTGTCGCTGGGCCTCTTCTGTCTCCACCATGACCTCCATGTCCTGCACAGTGGAATCATAGATGCCTGGCCGTCGTGAACTCTCCATGTGCTTGAGCCCCTCGATCCCGTGCAGGGGCGAGGCGGGCTGCACGCCCACCACACGGATAGAGGGGTCGTGCTCCTTCAGGCGACGACCGGTTCCTACAAGGGTGCCACCCGTTCCGATGCCGGCCACAAAGTGGGTAATCTCCCCTCCCGTCTGCTGGAGTATCTCGACCGCGGTACCCTCATAGTGAGCCTTCCAGTTCGCCGGGTTGTTGTACTGGTCGAGCAAGAAGGTACCCGTGGTGTCAGACCGGTGAATCTTCTCGGCTACCCTCTGGGCCACATCGGTGCCTCCAAGAGGATCGGTGAGGACCAACTCCGCCCCGTAGGACCTCAATATGGCCTGCCTCTCCCGGCTGGCGTTTGCGGGCATCACAAGTTTCGTTTTGAAGCCCATGGCCGTTCCTAGCATGGCGATGGCGATACCGGTGTTACCGGAGGTGGCGTCCAAGAGGGTCATACCCTGGCGGAGCCGTCCTCGTCCAACGGCATCCCTGATCATCCATAGGACTGGTCTGTCCTTGACGCTGCCCCCAGGGTTGAACCACTCCGCCTTGGCGTATATGTCGACGCTGTCAAGGCCCCAGGCCTGGCCTTTGAGCTTCAGCAACGGTGTATCGCCAATGAGTTCTGAGGGCCCCGATGCCTCGATCCTCCCTCGCACCCTCCGGATGTAACTCTCCTGCATCTACACGTCACCATGTCCAGAGGTCCGAAGCCCCACCCTGAGAACCTCCAGGGGAAGGATGGCGCACTTGAGTCTGACGGGACTGATGGGGATTCCCAGTATCTGGAGGATTCTCTCCTTGTCGATCTTCTTGATCTCGTCCAGGGTCTTCCCCTTCAGGGAGACCGTCAACATTGAGGCGGAGGCCTGGCTGATGGCGCAACCCTTGCCCTGGAACTTTACCTCCGCCACCCTGCCATCATCATCGAGCTTCAGGTAGATAGCCACCTCGTCCCCGCAGAGGGGGTTGTCACCCCGAGCCGAGATGTCAGCGTCCTTCAGCTCACCTACGTTTCTGGGATTGCGGTAGTGGTCGAGGATGGCCTCCTGATACATCTCATAGCTCAAAGCGAGAAGACCTCCCTCACCTTGTGCAGGGCCTCGATCAGGCGATCCACTTCCCTCTCCATGTTGTACACGTAGAAGCTGGCCCTGGTGGTAGCTGGCACCTCCAGCCTCTCCATTAGCGGCTGGGCGCAGTGGTGCCCCGCCCTTATAGAAATGCCCTCAGCATCGAGAATAGAGGCGATGTCGTGGGCGTGAACCCCCTCCAAGTCGAAGGATATAACGCCTCCCCGGTGCTCAGCCACCGGCGGTCCGAAGACGCGTGTGCCCGGGACTTCCCTGAGCTTCCTCAGGGCGTAATCAGTCAAGGCCACTTCGTGCTCTCTCACCCTATCGATTCCCAGATTCGAGAGGTATTCCGCCGCCGCTCCCAGGCCGATGGCTCCCATGACGTTAGGCGTTCCGGCTTCGAACTTCCAGGGAAGCTCATTCCAGCGGGCCCATCCTCGGTGAACTTCACTGATCATCTCACCGCCGCCCAGGAAGGGCTCCATTTCTTCCAAGATCTCCTCCTTACCGTAGAGCCCGCCAATCCCGGTAGGCCCCAGCATCTTGTGACCTGAAAAGGCCAGAAAGTCGCAGTCGAGCTCCTTGACATCCACCTGCATGTGTGGGACGGACTGAGCCGCGTCTACCAGACAGAGGGCACCCACCTCGTGGGCCCTCTTTGCGATCTCGCGAACCGGGTTTATGGTCCCCAGCACGTTGGAGCAGTGGACGACGGTCACCAGCTTAGTTTTGGGGGTCACCAACTCGTCATACTCCTCCATCCTAAGCCGGCCGTCACTGTCTATGTCGACCCACTTGATGACGACCCCCTTTAGGTCCTTGACGAAGTACCATGGAATGGTGTTGGAATGGTGTTCCATGATGGTGGTAACGATCTCATCTCCCTCGTGGAGGTTGCCTTTGAGGCCCCAGCCGTAGGCCACGGCGTTGATGGCCTCGGTAGTGCCGCTGGTGTACACCAACTCCCTGGGGTCTTCGATGCCAACCAGCCGTAGCACCTTCTCCCGGGCATCCTCAAACTCCTCAGTGGCCTGCTCTCCAATCTCATAGATTGCCCTGTGGACGTTCGAGGCGTAGGAGCTGAGGTACTCGATGACCTTCTGTATGACCTGAAGGGGCTTCTGGGACGTTGCCGCATTGTCCAGATAGGTCAGGGGCTTGCCGTGAACCTCTCGACTCAGTATGGGGAAGTCCTTCCTTATCTTCTCCACGTCTATGCGTCCTCGTTGCTTCATCCTACCCACCATGTCTGTGCCTCCCAGCGTGGGAAGTGAGACGGCCCATCGCCGAACTGCTCCCCCGCGGGGGGAGGCAAGGGAGGAGGGACCGCCTCATCCTTTAACCTTCCTCAACCAGTCGTAGCCTTTCTCCTCGAGCTCCATCGCCAGCTCTTTTCCCCCCGACTTCACTACGTGGCCGTCGATCAGGACGTGGACCCGGTGGGGGATTACGTACCTCAGGATCCTCTGATAGTGGGTCACGAGGAGGATCCCCGTCCCGCTCCCAGCCACAGTGTTGATGGCCGAGGACACTACCTGGAGGGAGTCGATGTCCAACCCGGAGTCGGTCTCGTCCATAACCGCCAGTTTAGGCTCGAACAAGGCCAGCTGCAGCACCTCGGCCCGCTTCTTCTCGCCGCCAGAGAAGCCCTCATTCACGGACCTCTCCAGGAAGCTCTCCTCGATGTTCAGCATCTGGCTCTTCTCCCTGACCAGATCGCTGAAGTCCTGGCCGTTCAGCATGCCTGGCTTGAGGTAGCCCAGGGAGGTCTGCAAGAAGCGGGAGAGCTTAATGCCGGGAACCTCCAAGGGGTACTGGAATCCCAGGAACAGCCCCTTGCGGGCCCTCTCGTCCGTCTCCATCTCCAACACGTTCTCCCCGTTCAGGAGCACTTCGCCGCCATACACCTCATACTTAGGGTGCCCGAGGAGTACGTAGGAGAGAGTGGACTTACCCGAGCCGTTTGGCCCCATGAGGGCGTGAATCTCACCTTGGGGGACGGTGAGGCTTATGCCCTTGAGTATCTCCTTTCCTTCCACACCAGCATGCAGGTCGATGATTCGGAGCTTCAATGGCATGACGTCTCCTTGGTGGAATTCATAACAGCGTTATATATTAAGTTGTTTTCTCCACAAAGTCCGCCGGCGAATCGACGGCCTGTGGCCGCATCTACAGGAGGTTCTCCAGCTCTTCCTCGTCCTTGACCTCATCCGCCAGGGCCTGCATGGCCATCAGGAAGGTCACGGGATCGGCATCCCTGCATAGGCTGGCCAACTCCTGATAGAACTCGATGGCTTTCCTCTCACCGACGAGGCTATCCTCCACCATCTTCTTCAGGGCGGCCCTGTCCTTCGGGGGCTCCATGTACGCGGTGTAGGAGAGCTTCTCGAACTCCGAGGTGCGGGTGATGGGTATGCCGCCGAGCTCGATGACCCTCTCCATAAAGTTACCCAAGTGCTGCCACTCGTGTTCTGAGATGCGGTAAAAGAGCTCCGCTACTTCGGGCGCGTCCAGACCGGCGGCCCACTTGGACAAGTAGAGGTACCTGTAAGCATCTAGGGCCTCTGCTGCCATTGCCTGATTCAGCCGTTGAACAATTTCAGAGGCCTTTGCGCCAACAATCTCCTTTCCTTTCTTCCCCATGATATCAGAAACTTAAGAGGTGGAATCTACTTAACCCTTGTGCGGAAGAGGTAGGACGCTACTTCCACCCCTCCAACAGCCTCTCGAAGTACTCTTCGTCCTTTACCTCGTCCCCCAAGAGCTCCAGGGCCAGGTAATACGTGACTGCATCCTTCCCTTCGGTCTTCCGAACGAGGTCCCGGTAGAACTCGATGGCTACTCTCTCGGATGCCAAGCTATCCATTACCATGCTCTTAAGATCGGCCTGGTTCTTCGGCGGTTCGTAGTACTTCCCGAAGGACTGGCCCTCCCACTCTGACGGCCGGGTCAGGGGTCGGCCCCCCAACTCGATGACCCTATCCATGATGCGAGACATATGGCCCCACTCCTCTCCCGACAGCCGGCCGAAGATCTCGGCTATCTCGGGGGCGTTTAGACCAGCAGCCCACTTGGAGAGGTGAAGGTACCTGTAAGCTGCCAAGCCCTCGAAGGCAGCAGCTTGGTTCAGGAGCGATACGATGTCACCCACGTCCGGACCGGCTATTTCCCTTCCTTTCTGTCCCATGACGATCCCTTAATTCGATGATGGCGAGGTTCACTTAAGCATTTGGCTCAGCGCTAAGGCGCGAAGGCCCACAACACCTGTGTCCTCACGTGGCTAGTGACCTCTGGGAGCTAAGGGGGAGAGTTCCCTCCTAGAATCCACGCACATCTGGCAGATAAGGCCCTTCCGGTCCTCTGCGGAGAGGCCACGCTCTAGCTTCTGCGCAAACACCTGAACGCTCTCCCGGAGCTCTCCGATGTCACCTGCCACGTGGTCTTCTCCCCTGCGGCTCGCTATGTATTGGCTAATGGCGGGCTGGGTGACGCCGAGAGCGGCGGCCACCTGCTGCTGACTCAGCCTCTCGGAGAGGAGCCGAGCAGTCTCAGCTCGAATCACGGGGAGCAACCTCTTAACCACGAAAGTCTCACAGGGTTGCTTTGGGAAGCCGACTCCGTCGCCTAGGGCAACGAGGAACTCGGGCCTTGAGACGCCCTCGTAGATGCAGAAACATGGCCGGATTCCTTCGGCCTGGCGGAAGGATGTGCAGACGCCGCAGATGGCAGCCGTCAGTCTCGCCCCTGAGAGTCCCGAAGCGACACGATCGGCCAGCTTGTCAGCGTATTTGGTGAGGTCTGGGTGCTTCCTGAGCCTAGTTCCACTGCCTCGTCGGTAGGTAATGTAGTGGCTAACAGCGGCCTGACTAAGACCCAACCGCTCCGCTACCTGCCTCTGGCTGAGACCGTATCGCTGAGACAGGCTGAAGACGATGTTGGCCCTGAGGGCCGGAAGGAAGTTGGGCACGGCGTACTCGCACCACTGGCCTCCCTTAATGTCTCCAGGCTCCACATCGCTTCCTAGGTGGGCGCTTGATTTAACGTTGCGCATATTCTCAGGGCCGGGAGGTCACTCGGTTATCCTTATATATAACAGTGTTATTGGTAAAGATGTCGCAGCAAGTCGGCATTGGAGACTCGTTGAATGACGGTGCTCGAGGTGAAGAACCTTCACGCTGGCGTGGAGGGGAAGAAGATCCTGAAGGGCCTAGATCTCACCATCAGGTCCGGCGAAATCCACGCTGTCATGGGCCCCAACGGCAGCGGCAAGTCTACCCTTTCCCACGTGTTGATGGGCCATCCCAAGTACGAAGTCTACAAGGGCGACGTCCTTCTGGACGGGGAGAGCATCCTAGGTCTGGGACCCAACGAACGGGCTCAGCGCGGGCTCTTCCTCGGATTCCAGTACCCGATGGAGGTACCGGGGGTGAAGCTCGGTAGCTTTTTAAACGCCGCCTACAAGAGGATGCACCCCCAGGAGGAGCTGGAGGTTCCGGAGTTCTTCCAGTACGTTGACGAGAGGATGAACGTCCTCAACCTGGACCCCAGCTTCGGCGGCAGGTACCTCAACGATGGCTTCTCAGGAGGGGAGAAGAAGAGGGCCGAGGTCCTCCAGATGCTTGTGTTGAAGCCCAGCATCGCCGTACTGGACGAGACGGACTCCGGGCTCGACATAGACGCCCTGAAGATTGTCGCTGCGGCTATCGACAGGTTCGCCAGTCCAGAGAACGGCATCCTGCTCATCACCCACTATCAGAGGCTGCTGGACTACGTCACCCCTGACTTCGTCCACGTCATAGTGGAGGGCAAGATCGTTATGTCAGGCGGGAGTGACCTAGCAGCCAAGCTGGAGGAGATGGGCTATAAGTGGATTAAGGAGGAGACCACTGTCGAGGTGATCTAGTATGGCGCTTGAGAGGGAGATTTACGACAGGGACTACAGCAGGTACGGGTTCAGGGACGATATCGAGTACGTCTACAAGGCTCCCAAAGGCCTCGATGAGGAGATCGTGAGGGACATCTCCAGGAGGAAGGGCGAGCCCGATTGGATGCTCCAGCTCAGGCTGCGGGGCTACAGGCACTTCATGGAGAGGCCCATGCCCAACTGGGGTGGGGACCTGAGCACAATTGACTTCGATGAACTCAGCTACTATGCCAAGCCCTCTGAGAGGGAGGAGCGGAGCTGGGAGGATGTGCCTGAGAAGATCAAGAACACTTTCGACCGCTTGGGCATCCCCGAAGCTGAGCGGAAGTTCCTCGCCGGCGTGGGGGCCCAGTATGAGTCCGAGGTGGTGTACCACAACGTCCTGAAGGAACTCGAGGAGCAAGGCGTCATCTTCATGGGGACCGACGCGGCCCTGAAGGAGTACCCCGAAATCTTCGAGGAGTACTACGGGACCCTCGTACCCCCGGAGGACAACAAGTTCGCCGCCCTGAACACCGCCGTATGGAGCGGCGGGAGCTTCGTTTACGTCCCGAAAGGTGTCACGATCGAGCAACCCCTGCAGGCCTATTTCAGGATCAACGCGGAGAACATCGGGCAGTTCGAGAGGACCCTCATCATCGGCGAGGAGGACTGCCAGTTCCACTACATCGAGGGCTGCACCGCCCCCTCCTACGCCACCGAGTCTCTTCACGCAGCGGTGGTGGAGGTCATCGCCAAACCTGGGTCCAAGGTGAGGTACACCACTCTGCAGAACTGGTCTGACAATGTCTACAACCTGGTCACCAAGAGGGCGTACGCCTACCAGAATGCCACGGTGGAGTGGGTGGACGCCAACATCGGCAGCGGCCTCACCATGAAGTACCCTTCCGTGTACCTGTTGGGCAGAAATGCAAAGGCGGAGATCCTCTCCGTGGCTTTCTCCGGCGCCAACCAGCATCAAGACGCAGGGGCCAAGGCTATCCACCTGGCGCCCAACACCCAGTCCCGTATCACGAGCAAATCTGTTTCCCGAAACGGCGGCCGGGTGACCTACCGAGGCCACCTGAGCGTGGCCAAGGGGGCGACGAACGTGAAGTCCAACGTTCGCTGCGACGCCCTCATGCTGGACGCCATCTCCCGCTCGGACACCTACCCCTACATGGACATAGAGGAGGACGACGCCACCATCACCCACGAGGCCACGGTGGGCAAGATAAGCGAGGACGTGCTGTACTACCTCATGTCCAGGGGCCTGAGCGAGGCTGAGGCCATGAACATGGTCGTCCTGGGCTTTCTGGAGATCTTCACCAAGGAGCTCCCCATGGAGTACGCTGTGGAGTTCAACAGGCTCATCAAGATGGAGCTTGAGGGAGACGTCGGGTAGGGACCCTGAGCAGGGTTAGGACGGTCTCACCATGGAGTTCGAACTAGGTTGCGCTACAGACGACAACGTCGCCAAGGTTTCTGAGGCGAGAGGGGAGCCTGAGTGGCTCCTCAAGGACCGGCTGAGGGCCCTACAGGCTTTCGGCGAGATTCCAGTGGAGTCCACGCCCCTCTTCGTTCGACACACGGACATCAGGGGAGTGGACGTGGCCAAGCTCGAGTTGCCACAGGCCATCGACCCCATCACGCCGAGCCCGGTCTACGACGGCGGGAACAAGGCGGCCCTGGGAGTCATCGAGGAAGGGAGGGTCCAGAAGGTCAGGATAACGAAGAAGCTGAAGGACCGGGATTTCTACTTCAACGAGGCTTCTGGATTCCTTGACAGGAAGCCCGACCTGGCTGAGAGCATCCTGGCCCGTCCAGGGGGCCTCCCCCAGAACGAGAAGTTCGGCATGATGAGCAGGGCCCTCTTCTCGACGGCCTTCGTCGTATACGTGCCGCCTAGAGTGGAGATAAGCCTCCCCATCCACCTCCTATGGAGGTTCTCCCAGGAATCTTCCTCCCTGCTCACAAGGACAATCCTGTACCTCTCGGAAGGCAGCCGGGCCTCCATCATAGAGGAGTTCGAGTCGGACGAATCCGTGGAGGGTCAGAGCCTCTTCGGCAACGCCGCGGAGGCTTTCCTAGAGGACGGCGCCAGTCTGAGATACGCCGCCATCGAGCGCTTCGGCGACCACGTCGTGTCCTTTCTCACCCGCCAAGCCATCTTGAACAGGGATGGTCGCCTGAATCAGGCCCTCGGCAGCTTCGGCGGCTTCCTATGTAAGTCGAGGGCGGACTGCATCTTGGCCGGGCAGGGATCCAGCATTCGCCAGGTGGAGGTCGTCTACGGCAACGGCGCGGAGAAGTTCGACAACACCAACTTCGTGGTGCACGTGGGGAGGGACACCACCAGCGACCTCTTGGCGAAGGCGGTAATGCAGGAGAGGTCGAGATCTGCCCTGAAGGGGGTCATCACCATCGAGGAGAGTGCCATCAACACCGATACCTACCTGGGGCAGTATGCCATGCTGCTGAGCAAGAAGTCCAAGTCGACGGCCATTCCGAGCCTCGAGATAAAGACCAACGAGGTCCAGAGGGCCAAGCACTCCGCCTCCGTGGCGCAGGTGGACGAGGACCAGCTCTTCTACCTCATGAGCCGTGGGGTCCCCAGGGACGCGGCTCGAAAGATGCTGGTGGAGGGCTTCCTTACGCCCATTGTAGAGCAGGTAGACCTGCCGCAGGCAAGGGACCGCCTGTACGAGCTCATAGACCAGAAGTGGGTCGGCCAGGGATCTCCTTGAAGAGGGTCGAGATTGGGAAGTTGGGGGACTTCCCCGAGGGCAGGATCCACGGCGTTGACCTTGAGGAGGCCCAGCTCATCGTGGTGAACCTGGAGGGAAAGCTGCATGCCCTAGACGGGATATGCACCCACGCTTACGCGGAGCTTCGCACGGGATTCCTGACGGGGGACTCCATCAGATGCCCCCTCCACCTCTCTCAGTTCGATGTGGAGACAGGCGAGGCTGTGACGCCCCCAGCTGAGGAGCCGTTGCAGAAGCATAAGGTGGAGGTGGAGGGCAACCTCGTCTACCTCGTCCTCGACTAGGTCTGCTCCCGATTCTCATCGTGCCGAAGGCGATAGGTCTCGTACTTGGTGTCGCAGGGATTTCCGGCAGAGATCCTCAGGGTCCTGTCGTGCAGGTCCATGATGGCTGAGACAACGGTCTGGTAACGCTGTTCCTCGGGCAGGTCAAGCTGCTGGTGACGGCATATGGAACCGGGGCGACCGTCGTGATCCGCTAGGAACCTCCTGATGTCCGCAGACGAGATTCTCTCCCCCTTTCGCAGTTCGCGTTTCACAAGTGCGTCAATTCGCTGCTGGCGCTCAAAGGTGGTGGTCTTCTCCTCGAGCAGGGGCTCCCAGATGCCCAGCGCCTCGGCCTTGTGGAAGTGGTTCGTATGGGTAATGACACCATCCTCGTCGTGGAGTTCCTCTGCCCCCAGAGGGCAGGTCTCCAAGTCCACAATTGCGGCGTACTCTCCCTCCACCTGACCTATGACGAAGTTCGCGGAGCATGAGCCCAGGCCACCCTTTATGGTGTTGGCTGCCTCGCTCAAGGACCTGGCCATAAGGATCTGCCAGCATCTCACGTGAAAGGGCATTCCGAGGCGCTGCCAGCTGTCCTGATCGGAGAGGAGGCCATTGATCATCAAGCCAAGGCCTCGGGAATTGAGGCCGATCTTGCCACCTAGGATTCCGGCCTCCGTGAAGGAGAGAATCTCAGGTCCCCGAGGAAGCCTGTAGTGCTGCACCAGCCCCCTGACTCCCGGAATCCAGTCCCAGTTCTGGGCCATCAGGAGGTGGCCTTCGACAGTGCTGTTGGGAAGGAGGCCCAGAGCGGTGCAGCCGCTGGGCAACCCCAATTCCCTCCCCATCTTAGAGTACTCGCTGTACACGATCTCATATCGAACGTTCAGGGCAACGACATCTAGATAGGGGAGTTGTGAACCCTCCGCCACGCCCTGCATGGCCTCCTGATACTCAGGATCGATCTCCTTGATGACCCCAGCGTACGCCTGGGCCCTTCGGCGTACCTCCTCCTCCGGGAGACCCCACTCCTCACGGAAGCGGTGAAAGTAAAGCCCTACGTTGGCCTCGATCAACTTCCTAGCCAGGTCTCCGTGCCGCAGGCCCATCTCCCGAGGAGTCCCCTCTACCCTGACATGAAGAAGGCCGTCGCTCATCCTTTGACCTCAACCTCTCCTGGGCTTCAGGTTCTTCAACTCCCTGTGGCCTCCTGGAGTAGGCCCAGCAAGGGCACTATGTGGTCGCATTAATGCTTTTGCGGTACGGATGGCCGCCACCACGAATGCTAAATTGCAGCGCAGCTTAGACTCGAATGATAGAATGAGGTTCAAAACCGTTAACCCGGCCACGGGGGAAGTGATCGCGGAGTATGAGACAATGACGCGCGATGAGGTCTTTGCCATCGCCAGGTCTTCTCAGGAGGCCTTCCTCAAGTGGAAGGATCTGGCTGTCTCGGAGAGGTCTCCGCTCTTGAGGAGGTTAGCCGAGGTTCTTAGAGGGAGGAAGGAGAGGTATGCGAGGCTGATCACCACCGAGATGGGGAAGCCGATTTCCGACGCCCTCGCGGAGATCGAAAAATGTGCTTGGAGCGCGGAGGTCTTCGCGGAAAGGGCGGAGGAGTGGCTAGAGGACGAGCTGTTTGAGGCGGACGGAAAGAAGCACATTGTATCCTACGAGCCCCTTGGGGTCATCCTCTCCATCATGCCCTGGAACTTCCCCTTCTGGCAGGCGCTCCGATTTGCCATACCCACTGTCGTCGCGGGGAACGTCTCGATGCTGAAGCACTCCAACACCGTGCCTCAATGTGCCCTTGCGATAGAGGAGGCCTTCAAGGAGGCGGGATTCCCGGAGAACGCCTTCAGAACGATCATCGCCGACCACGCTACGGTAGCGGAACTCATCGCTTCTGACCTCATCCAGGGGGTCTCCTTGACGGGGAGCACCAGGGCTGGACAGAGGATCGGGGAGATGGCCGGAAGGCACCTGAAGAAGGTTGTATTGGAGCTCGGGGGATCTGATCCCTTCATCGTGCTGGAGGATGCGGATGTTGATGTCGCCGCGAAGAACGCGGCCCTAGCTCGTGCTCAGAACACCGGTCAGAGCTGCATTGCCGCGAAGCGGTTCATAGTGGTGGAGGAAGTCGCCGACGCATTCGCTCAGAGGTTCGCTGAGTACATGAGCCGGTTGGTGGTCGGGGATCCCATGGATGAGAAGACCCAGGTCGGCCCCCTCGTCAACCTGGCCGCCGCGGAGGAGATGGGTGAAATGGTGAAGGATGCAATCAGCAAGGGAGCCAAGGTGGTGGCAGGAGGGAACCGGGTGGACCGGGCAGGCTACTTCTTCCAACCCACGTTGCTCACCCAGGTCAAGCCCGACATGAGGGTCGTGACGGAGGAATCCTTCTGCCCCGTTGCCCCCATCATAGCCGTGAAGGATGAGTTTGAGGCGATCAGGGTGGCCAACGCGTCGGAGTTCGGTCTGGGGGGGAGCGTCTGGACCAAGGATCTCGAGAGAGGCGTGAGGGTGGCCAAGCGCATCGAAGCTGGCACGCTGTTCGTAAATGCCATCACGAAATCCGACCCCAGGATGCCCTTCGGCGGCATCAAGAAGAGCGGCCTGGGACGGGAACTCTCGAAGTTCGGGATTCGGGAGTTTGTCAACGTCAAGGCCCTAAACGTCTACGACCATCGCGGGAGGAATCCCTCGAGGGCCATCGAGTGATTCGTCAGGGTAGAGGGAGCAGGAGGGCGAAATGAAGGCATCGGACCTGTTTGTCAGGTGTCTGGAAGCGGAAGGCGTAGAGTACGTCTTCACGGTTCCGGGCGAGGAGAATCTCCATCTGCTAGAGAGCCTCCGAACCTCGAAGATTCGTGTGATTGTGAACAGACACGAGCAGTGCTCCGCCTTCATGGCGGCCACCTACGGGAGGCTTACCGGGAGGAGCGGAGTCTGTATGTCGACCCTGGGACCTGGTGCGACCAACCTGGTGACTGGCGTTGCCCACGCTCAGCTGGGAGGCTTCCCCCTTGTCGCCATCACAGGACAGAAGGGCATTCGAGAGAACTGGCAGGCCGACTTCCAGGTATTGGACGTCGTCCACATGATGGAGCCGATCACCAAGCGAACCGTTGAGTTGCGGAGCCCGCAGAGCATACCCAAGGAGGTACGAGAATCCTTCAAGGAGGCCGCCGCGGAGCGGCAAGGAGCCTGCCACATAGAGCTTCCCGAGGACGTCGCTGCTGAACAGGTCGAAGACATCTACCAGCCTCAAAAGGTCGCCAACGTTCGGCGACCGGCCGCCGATGTCAAGGCACTTCAAATGGCGGCGGATACGATTGAGTCATCCAAAGATCCGGTCGTGATAGTCTCGAGCAGGGGGCAGAGTCAGCGAATCAGGAAGGCCCTTCGACGTCTGTGTGACCTGACCAACCTGTACGTGATACACACACAGCTGGGGAAAGGGATTCTCGGAGACGACCACAAGAACTCCCTGTACTCCTTTGGCATCCACCGGCACGACTACGTGAACTGCGTAGTCGACAGGGCTGACTTGATCATCACCGTCGGGTACTCCACGGTAGAGTATCCGCCGAGCGTTTGGAATCAAAGCCTGGACAATACAATCCTGCACATCGATTTCACCCCCGCCTACCACGACATATTCTACTACCCAAGCTGCGAACTGGTAGGCGACATAGCCACATCGCTGGACCTGTTGACGGAAAAGCTGGAGGGGTATCGCCACGACGGGAGTTACTGCAAGAGAATCAAGGGCGAGCTGGACGATATGCTCTTCGTCGAGGGAGCGGAAGACGAGGCCTTTCCCCCGAGACCGAGAAGGATTGTCGCCGACTGCAGAAAGGTGCTGGGACCCGAGGACGTACTCTGTCTGGACAACGGCATCTACAAGCTCTGGTTCTCCAGACACTACAAGACCTTTGACGTTGGCACCTTCCTTCTAGACAACACCCTTGCCTCCATGGGCGCAGGCCTTCCGAGTGCAATGGCGGCAAAGCTCGTCAGGCCGGACAGGAGGGTCTTGGCGGTCTGCGGCGACGGCGGCTTCATGATGAACTCACAGGAACTGGAGACCGCCGTACGGCTTGGATCAGACATCGTCGTGCTAATCCTCAACGACAACGCCTATGGATTCATTAAGTGGAAACAGTCTACCTACAACTATCCCGACTTCGCCCTGGACTACGGCAACCCAGATTTCGTGAGGTATGCCGAGAGCTACGGAGCAAAAGGTTTCCTCATCAGCTCCACGCAGGAGTTGGTGCCTGCCCTAGAGAGGGGTTTTGAGGAGGAGGGTCCTGTCATCGTTGAATGCCCCATCGACTACTCAGAAAACACAAAGGTCTGGGGACCGGACCTAGAAGGGATCGTGTGCCCCATGTGATTCTGGATCCGTAAGATGTCCCCGCAAGTAAGGTTGGGAACCTGTGGCTACAGCTATTCCTGGAACGAGGGAAAGCCGTCCCCCTTTGAGTGGTACGTGAAACAAGGGTTCAACTCCGTCGAAGTCAACGCCTCATTCTACCGCTTCCCCTCCCAGAGCTGGACTAAAGTGTGGCTGCGGGCCCCTGAGGACTTTGACTTCAGCATCAAGGTCCATCGGTCCATCACCCACTACCGACGCCTGGGGAGGGGCAGTTCGGAACTCTTTGAACGGTTCCAGAAGGCTCTAGAGCCGCTGATGGATCGCATCACTCACTGGTTGTTTCAGATGCCCCCAAGCTTTGCGTTCTCTTCAAAAAACATGATGAGAACGACCGGCCTTCTCAACAAGCTCGGCCTGGGCTCCTCCGCCGTTCTGGAGTTTCGCCATCCTTCGTGGTGGAATCATGTGGAGGAGGTGCGTGAGGCTGGACCAGTCTTTTGCAGCGTCGATGCACCTGGGTTGCCGCGTGCGATGGTCAATGTCAACGATGGGCTATACCTGCGACTTCACGGGAGAGGGGTCTGGTACGACTACACATATTCTGACGCAGAACTGGACACCATCGCCGATGGCGTTGAGAGGTCAAGAGTGTCCAGGAAGCACGTTTATCTCAACAACGACCACGGAATGCTTTCCAACGGGTATTACCTCCTGGGGAGGTTTGGCCTTCACCCTGCCGTTTGAGGCGGCTCATGCAGCCAGCTCTGTCCCCCGCCCGAAGTTCTCATTCTCTCGGTGCCTCACGAAGGAGCGGACCTATCCATTGAATCGAACCATTTCTGCAGCCCGTCCCCATTGATTTCCACCCACTTCGCGTTGAGGCGTATCCGCTCCAGGGACTGCTGGATCTTCATCTTGGCAGCCGGTATGGGATGTGCGCGGAAGAACTCCCCCACCTCCTCGGCTCGCTCCAGGGTCGTGAACGCCTCGGTGACGCCTACCAATCGCCTCATCATGAAGCCAGTGTCGCGGTAGCGGCGATCGAGCTCGCTCCAGTTGTCCTTGATGAACTCCCAGGCGAGATCTCTGCCGTATGGATGGGATCCTACGGTCGTCACAACGAGGACGGTGTCCTGGGATCGTACATCATCCGAAAGGGAACGCTCCAGGGTCTCTTTGAGCAGATCCCCTCGCTTGGGGCGAGCCAAGGCCACCAACAGGCGAACCTTCTCCTCGTTGAGGACTGCCTCCCTCTCCAAATCCCACAGCTGCTCATAGACTGAACGGTCACCCCCGTAGGCTGCGAGGCTGAATACCACGTCCTGAAGGTCTGGGTTCAGGGAAGCGGGGTCCTCAAGGTAGGCCTCGAAGCGACGGGCGGCCTCCCTAGCGGTCTCCTCATCATCAAAGAGACCAAGACGCCCCAGGACGAAGGTGCGTAGGAGTGCGTCTAGATGTCCCTCCTCCGGCCTGCTGTCCCATCCGATCCGCTTGGCGACGGGGCGATAGAGCCCCCTTGCAAAAGCCCGGAACTGAGGAAGGTAGGGTGCGTCGACGACATTGGCTTCGAAGTCTCGGAGGTTCGCAGAGATGGCCGCCCAAACGGCGGCGTCTTCCTCATTGATGTACGCTTGGGTGACGGACAGATACAGAGTGGCAGGCATGAAGCCGCCGCGCGACAGAGCGTACGCGTCGTTCTGGAGCCCCAGACGGTCAGTGGCCGGCAACGAAAGCCCCTCGACGGCCGGAAGCAGCCGCTCCCACTCCTCCGGAGGATAGTTCACGCGGTAGAACCCGGCCTGTCCAGCGTTTATCTTGACCCAGTCCTCAACCTCAGGCAGTCGTTCTCCGCTGAGGACGTGGCTCTGGCTCCTCTTCTCCATCAACAGCGTGGCCTTTCCGACCCCCCCGGCCCTCTGGATGGAGATCGGCACCTTCCATACCGTCGCGTCCTCCTCACCCTCTAGCAGGTGTTCGTAGAGGAACCTGGTCTGTGTCAGAGAGAGGTTCAGATCTGAGTTCTCCCTTAGGGTCTTCACGCTTAGCATGGGAAAACCGGTCTGCTTCACCCACGTGTCCATAAGTCCCGTCACATCCTCGCCAGAGGCTTTCGAGAGGGCCTTCCACAGGTCCTTCGTACGGGCGTTGCCATATCTGTGGGCGGAAAGGTACAGGTGCATGCCCTTCTGAAAGGCCTCCTCACCGATGAACTGTTCAAGCATCCACAGAATGGCCGCGCCCTTCTGGTAGCTGATGGCGTCGAAAATCTCCTCGATTTCCGCAGGGTCTCGCACCGTCGCCTCGATGGGGTGGGAACTTCTCAACCCGTCTAGCGAGAACCCGACGGCGGCGTCCTGAAGGAACTGGGTCCACATACTCCATTCGGGGTATAGCTCGTCAACAGCCTTGTTCCCCATCCAAGACGCGAAGCTCTCATTGAGCCAGAGGTCGTCCCACCACTCCATGGTGACCAGATCCCCGAACCACATGTGGGCCATCTCGTGAGCGATCACTTCCGCGATGCTCTGTTTCGTAATGGCGGTTGACTTCAGAGGATCGTAGAGGAGGATCCGCTCCCGGTATGTGATGGCCCCCCAGTTCTCCATAGCGCCAGCTGCGAAGTCTGGGAGGGCGATGTGATCCAGCTTCTCCAAGGGGTAAGGAATGCCGAAGTACTCGTTCATGTAGTCAAGGATGCTCACCGAGGTCTCCAGTGCAAGGTCTCCTAGGTGCGCCCTGTCTGGTGTAGCCCACACCCTTATGAGAGTGCCATCCCCCGCCTTTGCTTCCACGGAGGCTAAGTCGCCGACCACGAAGGCCAGGAGGTAGGTAGACATGGGTGGTGTCTCGGCGAACGTGACGGCCTTTGTACCGTCCCCAAGGTCCTTCTCCTCGACTACGTGCGTGTTGGATATGGCGGTGAGGGCCGACGGTATCACAAGGGTTACCTGGAAGGCGGCCTTCTGGGCGGGCTCGTCCCAGCAAGGAAAGGCCCGCCGAGCGTCAGTGGCCTCGAACTGGGTGGCCGCCATGAACCTCTTCTCGCCTTCAGGCGTGGTGTACTCGCTCCTGTAGAATCCGAGGAGCCGATTGTTCAACGTCCCGGCGAACCTGAGGGACAGGGTGGCGGACCCCTTGGGTAACGGTCGATCGAAGGTGAGAGTGACCGTCTCGGCCGTCTCATTAAAATCCACGCTTTTCGTATGGGCTACCGCCCCGTCGGGAAGTTGCACGCTCGCGTGATGGATCTGAAGCTCTGCGGCGTTGAGGACTACGCTCGAAACCTCCTCTGAAATATCGATCACCACATCCTCCTCTCCCTCAAACGTGAACGTCTGGAGGTCGGGCTTCAGAGAGAGGACGTACTTCCGGGGGCTCACGCTGTTGGGCAGACGAACCGAAACTGTCTCAGTCATGCAACGGTACCCTCCTCTGTATAAGGGAACGCCTTAGTCTCCCACAAGCTTTCAAGTTTCCGTTTCGGCGAGCGTGAGGGTCTCAGAGCTGGGGAAGCCACGGGTGCCCTGGGTGGCAGACCTCAAGGGCACTCCTGAGCCAGGCTCTGGAATCATCGCCGAGTAAACGGGATGCCTGGCGAAAATCGTCTTGGTCCCGGCCCCTCGGGTTCTTGGCCTTGTAGAGGAGTACGATCTCGGGCCTCAAGAAAGGGATCCCCGTCCTCGATACTAGGCCAATCTCCGAGATTTTCCTGGCCACCCTCTGATCCCTCCGGTATCGCCACAGGTTCCCAGCTGTTTCATTCAGCAGAATCTCGAGAATCTTCGGATGGCTGCGGCCTCGCCGGGCGTGGATCTCGTGAATCGGAGGGTCCAACCATTCGTCTTCCGCCCATGGCCCAGCAACCCCTCCTCGGCCTGGGACGACTCTTTCGAACCGCCATCCCGACAGGTGACTCCGGAGGTGCAACTGGTCCTCCCTGAAAATGGCTATCTCTAGGTCTTCGTGATCACGCGTTACTCGATTCATGAAGAGGTCCATTGCCCATCCGCCGGCGATGAACCAGGGCCTGGAGAAGCTTGCTAGCAGTGCTGCGACAGCCAAGGGCTCCTCGAAGCGCTCTCTTCGTGGCTCAGAAGTCTCCTTCATGATGAACCGTCTACGAACTGCACTTCAACCAGGGGACTTCCAGCGACCCAGGCATCTAACGCCCTCTGTCCGCCGAGCCTGTTCAGTATGCGGGACAGAATATCTCGCCGCGTCATCTCGTCCACAATCGGAACGGCTATGGCGGCCAAATCGGCCCGTGTACTGCCCTTCATGTGAAAGGTGAACTCAGGACGAGCGAGCAGGTTGGCGAACCATGAGCGGGGGCCAGGCGTACCTGTAATGTAGATGCGCCCTTCCAGATTGTGAAACCAGATCTCGATGCGGCGCGGCAAACCCGTCTTCCGCCCGATGGTCGTAATGTCGACTGTTAGGTCCCGATCCAAAGCCCTCTTCACTCTCTCCTCCACGAAACCGTCCTCCGAGCTGGGGTAGTCCTGGCAGCTAAGGTCAGTCCTGCAGGACCGTCATGGGACACTAGAGACCTGGACTGTTATTAGTTCGAGGTAAGAGACGATGCAGCGGGAGGGGCGCAAAAGGACTTATCGCAGTTCGGCGTTGCGCCTCGCCCCGAGGTGGAAGATGTTGGCATCCAGGGAGTTGCTCAAGGGACTGAACGAGGACCTGAACCGCGAAGTGTTCGCCATGCTCAGCTACCTCCACATGTCGTTCCTCGTGTTCGGACCCAACAGGCATGGGATTGTGGAGTTCTTCCGGAGAGAGGCGAGGGAATCTATGGAGCACGCGATTCGGATTGGAGAGAAGATCACGGCTTTGGGAGGTGCGCCATCCATCAAGGCACAATCCGTTAGTGGACAGCCTAAGTCCATTCGGGAGCTGCTGGAAGAGAGCCGCCAGATCGAGCTCACGGCCCTCAACGGCTACCGGGCGCGCCTGAAACAGGTCGGAGATGACGTAGCCTTGCGGGTCATGCTTGAAGAGCAGGTGGCCTCTGAACAGGAGCACCTGGAGGAAGTGGACAAGTATCTCCGAGAGTGAGGGCACGCGGACATCGGCAGCACGGAGATTCGAAGGATCCTCCGGAAAGCGGGGAATCCTTAGAAGGAGGGGGAGTGAGGAAAGGGCAGTCCGGGCTCCACCAAGCCACCGCCTCACTGTTAATATATATCGTACTTCTCTCCCGAAAGAGGGGGCGGGCCCGCCAATATGACGAATGTCTTGATTGTCCCGGAGAAGAACGAGCAATCGAGCCCGCTGGGCGTGGTTGAGGAAGGCCTTAGGTCCAGACTGGTGGACGCCGTCTACGTAGTGGATGGCTGGTCCACGGACGATACTTTCGAGACTCTGGAAGAGGCCCTACCGAGCCTTGCTAAGAAGTACGGCAAGAGCATCGAGCTTCACCGGAGCAGGCTGAGAAACACCGGCAAGGGCGGGGCCATGGTGACGGGCATGGAGATCGCAATGAGCGAATGCCATTCCAACGTCGCCTTCGTGGACGCGGACGTCTCCTCCGTCACCAGCGATTGGTTCGACTACATGATAGATGGAGTCGGCCGATATGACGCTGATATGTGCCGCGGATATTTCGACCGCAGCCCCTTCGACGCTCAGATCACCAGGCACATAACGATTCCAGCCATCAACATGTTCTTCCCCGAAGGCCGCGGTATCAGCCAACCCCTAGGCGGGGAGCTGTGTATGAAGGACTCCTTCGTGCGGCACCTACTGGAGTATCCCCTAAGTCCTCCCCACACGTGGGGAATCGACACCTTCATCACCGTGACAGCCCTGGTTGGGGGCTTCAAGGTCGTGGAGCTGTACCTCTCCCAGAAGCTCCACAAAGGAAAGAAGCTGAGCGATCTCAACGAGATGCTCCTGGAGTGCTTTGACGAGATGGCGAAGCTCATCCGCTTTCACGCTAGGGACGAGGATGTGCCTGTTCACCCTCAGCCGAGGGTAATCACCATACCCCAGTCCGAATCAGGGATAGAACGGGTTGGGCCGGATGTCAGAACGCTGGCCTATACGGACCCCGATGCGGAGGTAGAATCCCTGCTTCAAGCCATCAACAGGTGGCCGGTGGACCTAGGCCCGATGAGGGAACTGGGTTTCTCGGCAGCAGACAAGGCCCTCCTGACTCGGCTTCTGGAGAACCCATCCATCCTTCGGACGGAGGGCGGACTCATGGACGCCATGATGTGGGTACGGATGCTCGAAACCCTTTTCAGAGGTTACATCGACAGGCAGTTCAGCGGCCGTTACGCACCGATCATCGCCACCATGTGGCGGCTGCGAGCTCTGGCGTTCTACCTAAACGAGGCACCCAGCTTCGAAGAGGCTGAGGAGAACACCAAGAGGCAGGCGGACTACGCCTTCGAACTCTCTCAGGCGGCACAGAAGAGGAGCCCATCGAAGTGACTCGTGTCGAGCTCCCGGGCATCAAGCTGGCAGGATGGCCTTTCCAGTCTTCCTATCCATGAAACGCAGTCTCTCCGACTGTATGTTCAGCCAGACTCTCCCATCTGGCCTCACATGAAATCCTGGAGGGACGGTGAACTTCGCCGTTGCCCTACCGATCTGGACGGTTAGAAGATTATTAGCTCCCAGGGCCTCCTCTAGGAGCGTCTCTGCCTCTACAGCACCTTTCAGCGGCTCACTAAGGGCCTCAACGCTTTCAGGCCTGATCCCGACGATGACCTCTTCGCCCACAATGCCTCCCAAGGCCTCGTTAAAGGCGGAAGGGCTCTCTATAAAGAACCCCTCGACATCGACGCCGATCCTGTCGTCCATTTTAGCCACCGACGCCTCTAGAAAGTTCATCGGTGGGGTGCCTATGAACCCCCCAACAAAGGTGTCCCTGGGCTCGTCGTAGATCTTGGTTGGACTGTCACACTGGATTATGTTTCCCTCGTTCATGACCGCTATCCTATCGCCTATGCTCATGGCCTCCACCTGGTCATGAGTTACGTAAATGGTCGTAGCACCAAGCTCCCGCTGAAGCAGTTTCAGCTCGGCCCTCATCCTGAGGCGCAGCAGCGCGTCGATATTGCTAAGAGGCTCATCCATGAGGAGGACCTTCGGCTCCACCACGATAGCCCGCGCCACAGCGACACGCTGCTTCTGGCCGCCGCTCAGCTGGTGTGGATAGCGGTCTAGGAGGTCGTCCAGGCCCAGCAGTTCCGCGGCTTTCCTGACCCTCTCCGCAGCCTCATCCAACGGCGTCCTTTTGAGCCTCAGACCGAAGGCGATGTTGTCGAAAACCCGCAGGTGGGGGAAGACGGCGTAGCTCTGGAAGACCATGGAGACACCCCGTCTCCCAGGCGGTAGATAGGTAACGTCCTGTTCATCGATGATCACCCTCCCCGCGTCCACGCTTTCCAGCCCAGCGACGCATCTTAGGGTAGTGGTCTTTCCGCAACCGCTGGGACCCAGCAACACGAGGAACTCCCCGTGCTTCACAGTTAGGCTCACGTCGTCTACCGCTCTGACTTCGCCGAAGGTCTTGGTGACGCCCTCAAGCTCTACCCTGGCCATTTTCTTCTTCTCCCGCGTGGCTCAGCGCACCCTGACGCCCCACATCCTCAATAACTGTTTCCTCACGGCGTAGATAAAGATTAGGGCGGGTATGACTAGGAAAAGGGCGCTGGCGTAGAGAAAGTCCAGGAGCGCTGCTTCTCGCCTCGAAACGATGAGGGCGGGAAGGGTCCGGTTGAATAGCGTCAGAATCGTAGCTGCAAACACCTCGTTCCAAGAGATGACGAAGGAGAAGATGGCGACGGCGGTTAGCCCAGGCGTGGCCAAGGGTAAGACCACGCGAGCGAAGGCTCCAAGACGGCTACACCCCAAAACCATGGCGGCCTCCTCATACTCCACCGGAACACTCGCGAAGATGCTCATGGATATCAGGATGGCAAAGGGAAAGGCGAAGACAGTGTGCACGAAGGCGACTCCCAGAACGGTGTCGTACAACCCTAGGTATATGTAGGTCACGACCAAGGGTATCGAGAGGATGGCTGCAGGGAACATACGTGTTACGATGACGCCTACCTGGAAGACGCCCTTGCCGAAGAACCTGAACCGGGCCAGGGCATAGCCCGCAGGGGCGCCAATCAGAAGGGAGAACACAACGGTTAGCACAGCAGCGAAGATGCTGTTTCTCAGTGAGTCTATGACTCCGTAGGCCTCAACGAACCCGAAGAAGGAGTCGAAGGTGAACTGATCAGGGAGGAAGGTCTTGGGCCACTTGTAGAGTTCCAGGCGGGGGGTGAAGGAACCGATTGCGATTATAACCATCGGCAGAAGAACCCAGAGAGAGATGACCACCATGACAATGTAGGATATGATCTTCAATCGCCTACTCAAGTGACCCACCTCGTCCTAAGCGCCCTCAGGTATAGCAGCACGAAGGCGGTAGAAACAGCCATGATGATTATCCCCCATGCGCTGGCGAGGTTCAGGTCTCTCACCTCTGAGTACTTGAGATAGGTCTCACTGGCCAGCACGGGGAGGAGTTCCCCCGTCAGGAGCAGCACTGGTGCAAAGAGCTGGAAGGCAAGGACCGTCCGGATGATGAGGGCGGTCTGGATGCTGGGCTTGAGGAGCGGCAGGATGACGTATCTCAGCTTCTGGAGCCCAGTTGCCCCAAACACGTCGGCGGCGTCGATGTAGTCCTTGTGTATCATTTGAAGTCCAGCCACGATGATCACCATGACGATGGCCGTAGCTCTCCACACCTCTGTGAGGGCCACTGCTGTGAAGAGAGACCCCGGTACCTCCGCGGAGAGGAAGGGTACGCGGCGCTCGACTAGCCCCAGGGAGAAGAGGATTGTGTTAAGGTATCCACTCCCGGTGAAAATGGACAACCAGATGATGCCCGCAGCGATTTCGGATATGGCAATCGGGATGGCGGTTATGTAGAGGAAGGTGGACCTGCCGTAGAGGCGGCTGTTGACGAGGAGGGCGATCACCAGCGCAAGAGTCAGCTGTATGGGCACAACGGCAGCCACTAGCAGGAACGTGTTAATGAGAGCGCCACGGAAACGCAGGTCTGAAAACATATCTCTAAAGTTCTCGAACCATACCCACTCGCCTCCCCGCGTGGTGAAGGCAAGGACGAAGCCCTGCACCAACGGCCAGGCGAAGAAGATGGCGAAGTAGACGATAGCGGGCAAAATAAGAAGAAAGGGGAGTAGGCGTGAGCCCAGATCCCTCATCTTATCAGCTATCAGCCCGGCAGGGGATACGGCGCGCCAGTTTCTGAGAACAGGGCGGTAAGATCAGCACCCAGGTCGTCCAAGACGGCCTGTATTCCTTCTGCGGGTACGCCGATTCCAAGAATCCGGTAGAAGGATTGTCTGTAGATGTCTGAGAACTCGCCAGCTCTTCCTCCGAGCCCCCCAGGTATCATCGCCGCGAGGGCATCGGCAGCAGCAGACTGTCCGGAAACGCCCTCAGCAATGACCTGCAGCCCGCCCGCTGGGAACTGGGGAACAGCCTCCGTCACGACTGGAAAGAATCCCACGCCTTCAGCGATATCCACTTGGATGGCCGGCCTCGTCATGTATTCGATTAGGTTCTCACCCAGCTCTGCATGCGGACCATTTGCCAGCATCGCCAGCCCGACTGCTATCGTAATGAAGCCTCGTCCCTTGGGACCTGCTGGAGAGGGTATGACAATGTAATTGTCAGGCTCCTCCAACACGGCCGATTTAAACCTGGCGGTGTGATCCCAGGCCAACCAGACCTCCTCCGTCAGGAGAGCGGTAGCCATTTCCGTCCACGTAGGCGACGATGGGTGCACGTACTGCCACAGGTCCGTCATATACTGCCACATCGTCACGGCGTCAGCGCTGTTGAACTCCGCAACCGTCTTCCCTGTGAAGGACGGGTAGAGATAGCCGTGCACGAACCTGTGGATGAGTCCTCCCGAAGCCGCGGGTAGCCCAAACTTCCTCTCCCCCTCTCCTTCGAAGATGTTCTGCGCCCATGTCTTCAGCTGATCGTACGTCAAGGCGTTCACATCGGCCCCAGTCGGAAGGTACGGAAGTGCCTTCTTGTTCGCCACGAAGATGTAGGTGGCCTGCATCCACGGCACGTAGTACTGCATCTCCTCCGAGAAGCTCAGATCCCAAAGGGTCTGCACGAAGGTCCTATCGGGGAGGGACATGCCAGACAAGTCCCTCAGGTAGCCCCTTTCCAGCAGCAGAGAGAAGTCACCGTGCAGTCCGCCGGAGACAGTGACTCTTACATCTCCGGCCTCAGCCTGGCCGAGAAGCCTGTCTTCGAATAAAGCGTAGCTGTCCTCTGGTACCCACTTGACCTGAACGCCATACTCACCCTCGAAGCCCGGCAACAGCTCCTTAATCACCCACTCCGTCTCCGGAGCTGGCGCCAGTTGTGTGGAGTTGAAGACGATTGTCGCCGTCGTCGGACCAGGCCTGAAGACGGCCCATCCTGTGCCTAGACCAGCAAGGAATGCCACTACGACAAAGACTACCACAATTTTGGTGCCCATTTGCGCTTGCATCATAACCCCCCAATCCAAAGACAGGCCGTTATCAGCTCGCGATATATATACTTTCCCGGAATGTCCCGTCTGCGCAGAGGCGTGATCCGATAGCAGCAGACAGGATGGCCAACCTCCCATCCTCTCATCGTTCTTTGGTGGCCCCACCTTCGTCTTCTAGGAGTGATCGAGGACATGAGGGCGAAAAGAGCAAGAAGTCAGATAGATGAAATGAAGAAAAGGAGAAGAAGAGGACCCGTTGATATCAGCGCCGGGTCCGGAGCCTGAAGAGGATGAGGCCCGCTACGGCAGCCGCCAGCGCAATACCGCCCACCAGAACGAACGTCGTCGCGTTCAAGAACGCGGAAGGTCCCGCTGCCTCAAAGCCTAGGAGGGGATCGTGGACGATGACCTCGCCGTGCGAATAGTACAGGAACAGGCGGTCGTCGAGGCTGCGCCATTGGGCCTCTACGGGGCTCACCTGACCATCTACCACGGCCTCAGGAGCCCACCGGAAGAAGGCCGTCCCCCTGGCGATGTGTACCTCTACCGACTCGGAGCCGTCCTCGAACTCGGTCTCCTGCTCGACGCTGGACTCTGCGCCAATCTCTAGGCCCAATAGGCTTGTCTCCGAGACGAAGTCGTAACCCTCCATGAGGATATCGACCTTCACCGCCTCCTCAGGAACCAGGGTGCCGTTGATAGTGGCCTCGGATGGGAAAATGTAGCTCACCAGACCGAAGGAGAAACCGCCCTTCGTGCCCAGCAACGTGACCTTGAAGCCGTCTAGACCATCCATCTGGTGGCTCACCACATCCACGGGGGCGAAGGACAGGCTGTCTAGACGTACCTCGGACAGGCGGTCTTCGTTTGAATCCTGCAGGCCATTGCCGTTCGAGTCCTCAAACTCGAACACCTCACGGAAGGCAGCACTGATCTCCACCTCTATCTCCACCTCGACGGTGGCGTTCTCCCTCTCCTTTTCAACGGCGACCGCGAGCTTTGGCCTGTTCGCGCTCTCTGCCTTGAACTTGAAATCGATCTCATCCGCCGCGACCTGGCTCTCTGACCTAATCTCCACTCGGGTGTCTTCATCCACTTCGACGGTCAAGCCCCGCTCGTGGGCTGCGGCCGGGACCGCAAGGAGGATGAGAGTCCCCACAATCAACACTCCAAAGATGCTAGCTTTCGTGCCTCTCATAATGAGGTGTTTACTTCGTGGGAATAAAAGGATTATTCAACAACCGTCGAAGTCAATCGTTTGCGAGCCCTCCGGCACTGACTTTGAGCGTGAGGGGGCCAGAGCTGGCTTGTCCCGCAGAAATGGGATCGCCGCTGTATAGACGGTAGTCCCGGTCCGCTCAACGCCAGGCTAGCCTCGACAGCGCGAATTACAGACCTTCAGCACCCAAGCCATCTAGGATTGGGGGGGCTACCAGCGAGTCCTCGGTCGGTCCAATGAGGTCGAAAGGCGAGAGTCGCTTAGTAGGTCCCTAGTGCCCCCGTTCGTTATTTCCCGGGGCCCAGAACGCAGACCGCAGTAGTAGTAGAGCAACAGGGGGGACGCACAGAAGGGGAGGAGCCAGATGAGGTTGTAGTAGAGGCCCAGAGGGTTGATGAGTACGAGACCCACGCTGATCAGGGCCACTAAACCCATCGTCCCGCGACCGAGACTTAGTATTTCCCGCATCGTCATGGGGGGTTCATCCTTTGGCGTCACGGGGAATCGCTGGGTACGGTCTGCAAGGTACACCGCCATCGATCGGACTTCGTGGGGAAGCATCAGGGCTCCGATTGCCTGGCTGAGGGTCCGCGCTCGATAGAAGGACCAGGGAGAGAGGCGGACCTGAATGAGTTTGGCGACCGTGAAGACCGCTGTTGCCAGGTTCAGTATGATGATGAAGCGAAACAGGGGTATGGACCAGATGTACTCAAGGGGTCCCGTCGCCAGGTTGTTTCCAAATGCCATGAAGGCGTTTATCGACGAGATCCGGCCAAACACCGCGAGCAAGATGGCGATCATGATTGCCACATAAGCCAGGTGGCCCCACGGGACCATCATCAGCATGATCTTCTTGTGGCGGGGTATCTTAGCTCGAGGGACGAAAGAGAAAAACTCCATGGAGCCCCGCGTCCACTTGTTCTGTCGTCTCACGAAGCCCCGCACGTTTTCGGGCATAGCCTCCCACGAATGGAGGGGGACGAAGGTGGAGCCGTGACCTCTCTCAGCGAGGGTAACGGCGGTGGCGAAGTCCTCCGACTGGTATCCCTCTTCAAAGCCGCCGATCTCGAGGACGTGCCTTGTGCGGATCAGCACGTTGTGCCCGTAACACACGACAGCACCGAGGTATCCAGCGACTTTCCGCTCCCACTCATCACGGCTCAGGACGTGGCTCGCAGCCAGGGTTGAAGTAAATCGGCGCTCCGTGTTCCATATGTTGATCATCCCTTGGAAGATTGCCAGGTCCGCGTTCTCCGGGTGTTCCGCGTACTTCAGGGCCTGCTCTGTCCAGTCGGGGGGGAGTAGCGAGTCTGCGTCTAGCAGGATGAAGTAATCGTACGCAGCGCCATAGCCGCGCAGCCATGCATTGACCGCGCCCGCCTTGAAGCCCTGCCTGTTAGGCCGACGAAGTACTCGGGAGCGGGTATCTGCGGCGATGGCATCCACGACGGATCGCTTGTCTGGATTGGAGGAGTCGTCGAGAATGAACACGTCGCAGGGATACGTCTGCCGAATGGACCGGACGCAGTCGGGGACAACGTCATTCATGGTGGTGTACAGAATGGCCACCTTTGGCTGTCGAGAAAGGCGCTGAAGGGACGGCAGTCTATATGGTGGTAGGACGAGGGAGAAGAGCCTCTTGGAGAAGGTAAAGGCGAAGCTGAACAGGAAGAGGACCATGAGGCCAAACTGGGCCAGAGACACGACTTGTGTCCAGTTCACCACAAAGATGGCGAAGACGGCCACGATGCCCAGCCAGATGCTCGCGACAACGGAGAAGAAGCGACGACTCCACCTACGCTCTTGTAGGACTCGCTTGCTCTTCGGATTTAGACCTGGAGAGGATGGAGGACTGGCATGCTGCTCCTCACTTTGGGATGCCCGGGCCACCTCCTCAAAGGTCTTTCCCACATCGGTTGCGAGATGAAACCGGGTCTCCTCTTCAGTGTAACCGCCATCAGCGGCGGTCCTGACTGAAGCGTCTCCCGAACCCTCAAACACAGATACCAACCACTTCCACAACCCACCTTTCGAGTTTTCTAGGGGTTGATAAGGCTTGTTCAACAAAGATTGAAAGTCCACCGCGAGGGGTGGCGTCGCTTTCTAGAGTGGGGGACTCAGGCCTTGATGACACAACGAGGAGTGGAATCGGGGCGATGGTGGGTGTCTAGTCCTCTGCCTTTCGGAAACGTGTCGAGATGTTGCGGACCCTCTCTCGCAGGTGACGAACCCGGTCAGAGTTCCACATACGTCCGAGGAGACCTCTCTTCCAGAGGACTGCAGTCCCTACACCGCCTCCGACGGCGGCCCCTATCACCCATATCCATACCATGTCGAAGGGGATGGTAGTGAGGAAGCCCTGTGGGGGTGTTCCCGGTGTCTGCTCCGCGGCCGTCGTGAAGTTGAGCCCGTAGGGCTCCCTGAGGGGGTTCCCAGCGCGGTCGGTGGCAGATGTGGTCACCGCCAGCGTGTAGTTCGTGCTGACCTGTAGGTACGAGACCTCTAGCCAATAGGCCTGACCTAGCCCTTGCGGGGCTAGCTGCCAGCTGGAGTCACCGCCGGCGAGCGTGAGGGAACC
>JABAOH010016915.1_pt3 | contig 44089 bp, 46 predicted proteins | sample 7062181 | NCBI WGS metagenome assembly JABAOH01 (sample SAMN14538630, study PRJNA623070) | marine sediment metagenome | biome: marine biome [ENVO:00000428]; feature: marine pelagic biome [ENVO:01000023]; material: deep marine sediment [ENVO:00002113]; isolation source: pool of 5 deep marine... | reverse complement strand
ATCAACTGGGATAAGGTAGCGGAGGTTTACGGGATCAAGGAACTTATAAGAAATATAAAGTTCTGAATCGGACAGAGCAAGAGAAGATCAAAAAGATATATCCCCATTAATTACAAAATATCTTGCTGTTGTTGATTTCAAGGAGGCGATCATTGCTAGCATAAAATTCATGTCAAGAAACACTCCTAACTAGGGTTGACAATCCCATATGAGAATGACTAAACTTTATTCTCATTTTTCTTGGCCAACTCTAATTCGATGAGTACAAAGACCTTTCCCCATGGAATCCACCCGCCTGAGTTTAAAGATTTGACGGCTGATAAGGGCATAGAATCCCTCTCTCCTCCAGAAAAAGTAATGATCCCTCTTCTTCAGCATTTTGGCAAGCCCGCCAAGCCATTAGTCCAAAAAGGAGACGAAGTCCTTCTTGGCCAGAAAATAGGTGAGGGGCAGACGCTCTTCTCAGCTTCTGTTCATTCCAGTGTTTCAGGAAAGGTTATTTCTGTGGATAATTATGATCATCCAGGAGGGACTCCGGTTCCGACTGTATCAATCACAAATGACGGTCAGGACAATCCGTTTTCCGAAAAAAAAGAGACAAAAGATCCCTTTTCTTTTAGTCCCGAGGAAATACGGCAAAAAGTCAGGGAAGCAGGAGTTGTTGGGATGGGAGGGGCAGCTTTCCCGACCGCCGTGAAGCTCTCTCCTCCCAAAGACAAGCCTATCGAGATACTCATTATAAACGGCTGCGAATGTGAACCGCTGCTGACTTCCGATTACAGGCTAATGCTGGAGGCACCTGAGGATATTCTAAAAGGTGCAGAGCTGGCACGCATCGCTACCGGAGCAAAGCGAATCATCGTGGGCATAGAAGACAACAAAAAGAAAGCGCACGAAATTTTCCGAGAAAAAATTCAAAGTTTTGATTTTGATGGAGAGGTCGCTCTTCTTAAGACAAAATATCCGCAAGGGGCCGAAAAGAACTTGATATATGCTCTTCTCCGCCGGCAAGTTCCCACGGGAGGCCTGCCTTTTGATGTAGGAGTTGTCGTCCAAAATGTAGGAACCGCCAAAGCGATTTGGGAGGCTGTAAGCGAGGGAAAGCCCCTGTATGAAAGAGTCATTTCAGTCTCAGGACAGGGCATCAATGAGCCTAAAAACATACTCGTCCGAATCGGAACGCCCTTTAAAAATGCTGTTGAATTCTGTGGCGGATTAAAGGAAGATGTTGATATTCTTGTTATGGGAGGACCGATGATGGGAATCGTCCAGTGGTCTTTAGATGTACCGGTTGTCAAGGGAACCTCCGGTATATTGGCTTGGGCTGCTCCCCGCCCTGGCTTGGAATACCCCTGCATCCGCTGTGGCCGCTGTGTAGACAACTGTCCTATGACCCTCGTTCCTACCCAACTCGCACGATATGTCAAGTTCGATGATATGAGTGCCGCTGAAAAATGGGGTGTCCAGGATTGCGTCGAATGTGGCTGCTGCCAGTATGTATGTCCGTCAAAGATTCCCCTTGTTCACTGGATGCGCGTCGGCAAAAATAGAATTATCGCTTTGAAACAAAAAAAGAGTGCTTAATGACTAATAACGCTTTCATCCTTCAATCATCCCCTCACTTTAAAGATAAAGATTCTGTCCCGAAGATCATGTATGCCGTGATTGCAAGCCTTGTTCCCGCTGTGGCTGCCTCCCTATATTTTTTCAGGTTTAGAGCCCTTGTCCTGCTTGTCTCCTGCGTTGCTACCTGCCTGGTAACTGAGGCACTCTTCCTTTGGCTGAGGAGAAAACCTCTTCATTCTCTCTTTGACGGGTCGGCTGTAATCACAGGATTACTCCTGGCGATGACTCTCCCTCCTTCTCTCTCTGTAGAATTGGCTATTATCGGAGCAGTTATGGCTATTGCTATAGGAAAGCAGGTTTTTGGAGGCTTAGGCTATAATATTTTTAATCCAGCGTTGGTCGGAAGAGCCTTTCTCCAAACGGCCTTTCCAGTGGCTATGACGACTTGGATCCCTCCTGCGACTTTAAAAATCCAGACTGCAACCTTTGCCACGCCACTAGGAAATTTGAGGTTCGAGGATGCAATAGCAAGGGGTACGCTGACTCCTCTTAAGGATCTTTTTACAGGAAACGTCGGCGGCTGCCTGGGTGAAACCTCTTCCTTTGCCCTTATTCTGGGAGGCCTTTACCTCCTCTCCCGTCGTGTGATTGACTGGCGGATTCCTCTGGGCATTCTCCTCTCTCTTACGGCTTTTACTGGCGCCTTCTGGCTCGCCAACCCAGAAAAATATGCCTCTCCTCTCTTTCATATATTGGCCGGAGGGCTACTGATCGGAGCTTTCTTTATGGCCACAGATATGGTCACTTCGCCTATCACTCCTCTAGGCACCTGGATTTATGCCCTGGGAATAGGCATCGTGATAGGCTTAATCCGTCTTTTCGGCGGCTTTGCCGAAGGCGTGATGTATTCTATCCTTTTTATGAACGCTTTTGTTCCACTTCTTAACCGCTATACTAGACCTCGGATCCTTGGCGAAGGGAGAAAGGCATGAAGCTGTCCGTTCGAATGGTTGTTGTCCTTACTTCAATCGGACTTCTCTCTGGCAGCTTCCTGGCTACTGTTGGCCATTTGACAAAAGAACGCATCGCGCTAAACAAGCAGCGGGAAATAGAAGAGGCTATCATCCAAGTCATTCCTGGAACAGTGAGCACCCAAAAACTGTATGAAGAACGAGATCTCTCTGTCTATGGCGGGAAGGACGAACAAGGAACTGTTATCGGCTTTGCCATTCATGCTTCAGGAATAGGCTTTCAAGATAGAATCACCCTCATGTTAGGGACAAACACATCTCTTGAGAGGACAAACAGGCTGGCTATCCTCGACCAGAAGGAGACGCCAGGATTAGGAGCAAAGATCACTGATGCCGAATCGTTCCTCCAGTACTGGGAAAACAGAGACTGCAGCGGAGCCATAAGTCTGCGCAAGCCTGCGGCAAGGTCAGCAGAGGAGCTTTTACCGTCGGAAATCAACACCATAACAGGTGCTACGATTTCTTCTGAAGCTGTCCTCGGTATAGTCAACAGCTCTCTGGAGCATACGAGAAGGCTATTAAAAGAAGGGAAACTCAGCAGCGAGGCCCAAGATGTCAACTAAAACCATCGGACAAGAATTCATCAAGGGCTTATGGGATGAAAACCCTGTCTTTCGCCAGCTCCTCGGCCTTTGCCCGACGCTTGCCGTGACAGGAGCAGTGATCAACGGATTGGCCATGGGGTTGGCAACAACCTTTGTCCTTATATTCAGCTCTCTTGTGGTTTCATCCATAAAAAAACTCATCCCAAGCCAGGTCAGGATTGCCAGCTACATCATCATCATTGCCACTTTTGTTACCGTTGCCGACCGGTTTCTGGCTGCTTTTTTCCCTCCGATTTCTAAAAACCTCGGACCCTATGTTCCCTTAATCGTCGTTAACTGTATAATCCTGGGCCGCCAAGAAGCCTTCTCTTCAAAAAACACAGTATGGCGCTCTCTTATAGACGCACTGGGCATGAGTGCGGGATTTGTCCTGGCTATGCTGGTGCTGAGTGCTATCCGAGAAATTCTGGGGGCCGGGACGTTTCTTGGATATCAAGTCATGGGGGCCTGGTTCGAGCCCTGGATCATAATGATCCTTCCTCCAGGTGCTTTTATCACCTTGGGCATCCTTCTTGCTCTGGCGTTGCATATTGAGCACAGAACAAAGTCGAGGAAATAAGAATGGAACTTGTTGCTATCTTTATCTCTGCCATCTTGATCAATAACTTTGTCCTCTATTACTTCCTGGGGATTTGTCCTTTCCTTGGAGTTTCAAAAAAAATCGACTCGGCTTTCTCGATGGGTCTGGCCGTAACCTTTGTTATGACTATCACCGCTGTCGTCTCCTGGGTAATCAACCACTGGATTCTTATCCCGCATGAGCTTGATTACCTAAAGATAGTATCCTTCATCCTTGTTATCGCTTCCTTAGTCCAGTTGGTAGAAATGTTTATCCGTAAGATAAGCCCTCCTCTTTACCAGGCGCTGGGCATCTATCTCCCCCTGATCACGACCAACTGCGCAATCATGGGACTGGCGCTTCTGGCTGCCCTGAGAGATTACGGTTTTGTTGAAGCTGTCATATTCGGGTTCGGCTCAGGCTTGGGATTCACCTTGGCCATCATCATCATGGCAGGAATCAGAGAACAGCTTGACCTGGCAGAAGTTCCAGAGCCGCTGAAGGGAGCAGTCATTGCTCTTATTGTCGCTGGGATCCTTGCCCTTGCCTTTAATGGGTTTATTGGGATGATAAAATGATGGAAGTCTTTGTACCTGTAATCACGATGGGGATCCTGGGCCTCCTCTTTTCTCTGGGGCTTGTTTTTGCCTTCAGAAAACTCAGGGTTTATGAAGACCCCAAGATAGAGGAAGTGTCTGAAATGCTGCCCCAGGCTAACTGCGGAGCCTGCGGATACGCAGGATGCAGAGCTTTTGCTGAGGCTGTAGTTAAAGGCGAAACCACCCCAGAAAGCTGCCCGGTTAGTGACGCGGAAGGAGTAAAACAAATTGCTGAAACTTTAGGAGTCACGGCTGCAGAGGTTGTGAAAAAGCTTGCGCGTCTCCACTGCCGCGGAACTCACGAAGCTGCCAAGGATAGGGGAACTTACCTCGGAATTTCAACCTGCGATGCTTCTCACCTCGTAGGAGGAAATAAGCAGTGTTCGTACGGCTGTTTACACTTTGGCGATTGTGTTCGAGCCTGCCCTTTTGACGCACTCTACATGAGTGAAGAAGGGCTACCTGTAGTAATAGAAGATAAATGCACTGCCTGCGGGAAGTGCGTCGAAGCCTGCCCTAGAAACCTTTTTGAGCTCCATCCTATTTCTCAAGGAATTATCGTCTTCTGCCGCTCCCTAGACAGGGGGCCTGTTTCTAGAAAGGTCTGTAAGAATGCCTGTATTGCCTGCGGAATATGTGCCCGGGCCTGCCCGGAAGCAATCATCATCGAAAATAATCTAGCAATAATCACCGATTATAAAAAAATTGACCCGGAAAAAATTCCAGAAATTGAAAAATGCCCCACCGACTCCATAGGCCGCTTGAAGAAGGAAGATGAGGGATAAGGGTTTAGTCGTCGACACGAAAGAAGATTTGGCGCAGGTTGAGGTGCAGTGTTTTACTGATGCCTGCCATAAGTGTTCGGCTCAGAGCTTGTGCATCGGGCAAAATCAATCAAAAGGTCTGATTATGGTCAGGAATCCTCTTCGTGCATCCCCTGGCGATGAGGTCGAGGTTGAAATCCCTGATACAAAATACAGCAGATACTTAATCCTGCTCTTTGGATCGCTTCTCGTAGCTTCTCTTGCCGGATTAGGATTGGGATCATTATTATCTCCTCTTTTACCTCTCTCTTCTTCGGCAACAAGCCTTATTGGTCTAATTTCTGCTCTAATTATTGCTGGAGTTTTCCTCTCACGTTATTTCCGGGCCAAAAACAAAGCAACCCTCTACCCTGTAATCATAGAAATAATAAAAAAAGGAGGGCGTCATGGATAGACGTAGTTTTTTTAGAAGAATTCTCTATGCTCCTCTGCTTACCCCTTTTATTCTGAACGCTAAATCTAGCCAAACAGGCTTCCAATTTTATGTGCTTGCTGACTCCCCCCAGGTTTTCCTCCCTACAATCCTCCAAGAACTGCAAAAATGCGGAATGATTCAAAGTCATAGTTTCACTCTCCTTAATCTCCATCCCGAAGAGAAGGAGCTAAAAAGAACCCTTTCCGAGCAAGGATGGCGTCTTGTCCCGAGATTGTCGCAGCCTGACCTTGCCCTCTCTTTTCGCCATCTTCGTAACAGGGCTATTCCATCCTTTACGTTTATAAAAGGAGGTAAAGTTCGGGATCTGAGGTCAAGGAAACTTCGCACTCTCTGGAAAGAGATGAACAACCACAGCCCTTCCTGCTGGTTAACCATCGCCCACTTCAACAGCAAGGGCGTTCATCCTTATCAAGGAGCCTATGCATCTTTTTATATTGAGGGACAAAAGGTGGGCAATGTTTCTTTGGAGAAAAATTTCTTCAGAAAGTTTCAAACTGAAAGAGGAAACATAAATGTTATCGTCGAAAACGGAAAAGCCCGGGTTTCAGAATCTTCCTGCCGCCATAAAATCTGCCTCTTAACTCCCCCCGTTTATTTGGCTGGAGAGCGCATCATATGTGTACCCAACCATTTCCTTCTTGAAATCCAGGGTTCTCATTGTATAGATACGGTGATTGGCTAGAAACGCCCCCTTTTTCTGTCAGCCTTGTGGTCTTAAACGGAAGAAAAGCTGTCTTTCAGGGGCTTTACAATTGGTACGCCCGATTATAATTTCATGGGCATGAGTACATATATATATTTTATATCCTCTTCAACTTCAGGCCTTATAAGAACAGAGCTGTTTGTATCTTTAAGTTCGAAACGAACCGTTTCTGCGCTGACCGAGGTCAAAAAATCAAGGAGGTACTGAGAGTTAAATCCAATTTCTAAATCTTCACCCTTATAATCAACATCGACCTTGTCCCTAGCTTCTCCTATCTCTGGATTTGAGGAGAAAAGCTTTACCTTATCTTTTTCTATATAGAATTTTATTCCTTTGGATCGCTCTGTCGAAAAAAGAGAAACCCTCCTCACCGCATCAGTTATTTCTTCCTTCGAAACCGCGAAAGTGTTCGGGTTGTCCTTAGGAATGACGGCTTCAAAATTTGGAAATTTTCCTTCTATAATCCTTGAGATCAGAGTTGTGTTCTTAACCTTAAAAAAGAGATTGCTTTCGTCCATGTCAAATTCTATTGAATCGTCCTCAAATTTTCTTAGCTCGCTCAAAGTTTTTTTGGCCACGATCGCTCTTATTTCATTCGATAGCTTCATCTTTTCCAGAGGCTTTGATGTATAAGCCAGCCTATGCCCATCTGTGCTCACCAACTCCATACCACTATCTTTTATTATCAACAGAGCACCGCTCAAATAATATCTCTGTTCTTGAGTTATAGCATAGTAGACCCTATCTATCATTTCTTGAAATTTGTCCAGCGGAAGAATGATATTCCTTTCAAATTTAGGTTCGGGAATCTGAGGGTAGTCTTCTTTCGGTAGGCAAAGGACTTTAAACTCACTAGCTCCTGATGTTATCCCCATTGTAAGATCTTTGCTTTCTTTGAATGTAACCATCTCGCCATCTGGAAGAGACTTTACTATTTCATATATTTTCCTTCCTGATAGTGTTATAGAGCCTTCCTCTTCAACCTTAGCTGGAAAATGCGTTATTAACCCAACCTCAAGGTCAGTGCCCTTAAGCTCGACCTCATTTCCTGAAGCTGTTACCAAGATATTGGCAAGGATTGGCATGGTGTTTCTCTTTTCTACAATTCCGTGAAGAAGCTGAAGTTCAGCAAAAATGTCCTCTTTTTGAATAGAAAATTTCATTTTTCCACCTTTTCCTAAAACATAATATTATTAATTTAATATATTTTTAAAATAAATAATAAAATAAATAAAAGCAATTAAAAAGTGAAAATACTACATAAATCGTTGATTCTTCTACTGAATATAGCTAATCAGAGTGTTTATTTCCTTGTTGAATTCTGGATCCTCGTTGTGCATTTTTTCTATTTTCCTTACGCTGTGGATTACAGTCGTATGATGTTTTCCACCGAATTTTTTACCGATTTCAGGAAGAGAAGAACTCGTTAGCTCCTTGGAAAGATACATAGCAATCTGACGAGGAAAGGCGATCTTTGGTGAATTGTTCTTTGATTTAAGCTGAGAGGGCTTTATCTTGAACTGATGGCAAACGATCTTTTGAATCTTTTCAATAGTCACCACCGTCGAAGCTGAATCTAGCAAGCTCCTCAACGCTTCCTTAGTCAGGTCTAAATCAATTTTTTCGCCCTTCAATGAGGCGAAGGCAATGACCCGGCGTAAGTATCCCTCTAAAACCCTAATGTTGGAATGGACCTTATCAGCAATGTAGAGGGCTACACTTTCAGCTAAAGAAACCCCTTCCAGCTCTGACTTCTTTTTGAGGATAGCAATCCTTGTTTCAATATCAGGGGGCTTAAGGTCTGCAATCAGCCCCCACTCAAAACGAGAACGAAACCGTTCTTCAAGATGGGGGATTTCTTTAGGAGGACAGTCGCTGGAGATAACTATCTGCTTCTGGCTATCGTAGAGATGGTTGAACGTATGGAAGAATTCCTCCTTTGTTCTTTCTTTTCCAGAGAGATAATGGATATCATCCATCAAAAGCACATCTACATTTCTGTATTTTTGGCGAAATGAAAGTATTTTTCCGTACTGAAGATGGTTAATCAGGTCATTCATAAATTGTTCGGTTGTAATGTACAATACTTTCAATCCGCTATCGTTAAGAATTATGCAATGTCCTATGGCGTTCATTAAATGAGTTTTTCCTAGACCTGCTCCGCCATAGATATAAAGAGGATTGTATGATTTTGCAGGATTCTTGGTTACCGCGGTGGAGGCGGCATGGGCGAATTGATTACATGATCCGACTACGAAGTTTTCAAATGTATAATTCGGGTTGAGGTTTGGATTTAACAGAGAACCCCGCTTTGATTTTCTCTCCTGAGGTGAGCGGCGCATGAAAGCGGAAGAGTCATCATCAAAGATAAATTTGATGTCAAAAACCTTCCCGTAGAGGTCCTGACAGCAGCTGTTTATCACGCTTGCATAATGATAAGCAAGCCAGTCTTTGAAGTAGGAATTAGGCACCTTAATATAGAGGCTGTTTGTTTCCTGGCCTATGTATGATGTTGGCTCAAACCAGGTTTCATAGCTGTTTTTATCTATCTTTTTTTGAAGAGCACCCATGATTTGAAGCCAAGGGTTTTGTTTATCTTTAGCTTGCATTTTTGTGTATGAGATTTCCACAGGTTTATCCACAAATGTGGAAAAACCTTCTTTATTTGCTGTTTAATGGCTGAGAAGGCTTGGGTACTATAGCACTCTTGTAGGAGGATTTCAAGAAATTTATTAAAAATTTTTAAAAATCAAATCCTATCCAAAATCTTGTCCTAAAACTCCCCTTTTTGTCCCAATCGAACGGCTTTGACAGATCAGGAAACTCAAGCCTTCTGACAAATTCAAGATGTATGGGAAGACCGAGGAAGAAGAATTCAAACCCATACCCGTATGATCCAATGGCGTCGACTTCACGAATTAGCGGAAGCCCTTGGTCATCAAATCCAAGGAATTCCATAGCAAATGTAGCTGGGTATCCTTTGATTTTTGCTCTGGTGATATCAAAGAAAAGGGTTCCCCGGATAGGACCCAGTTGCCCTATAATTGTCGAGGCTGCATTTATCAAAGGGAGCCTGAATTCTAGGTTTGCATACCACCCTTCGTTGGCGATAATACTATAATAGCCAGCAGAGCGGACCTCGTTATTTCCTCCCCAATAAAAAACAAAAGGATCTTTTCCGCGGCTGAAAAAACCTCTAAAACGAACAGCAAAGAGGGTATCAGATCCGATGTTTATATATTTCCGAAGGTCTGCTTGAACAGTGGTATTCTGCAAAAAGCTGTTTGAAACTGGAAGGGCCTGAGAAACAGATAGGGCGAAGGTGTTTCCAGCAATAGGTCCGTAAGGATATTTGAAACGAGTGGTTTCCCCGATAAGGGATACGCTGGCTGATAGTATGCTGCCGTTCCAAAACTGGCCATACAGTCCGTAGGCAGCATAAAGTGGATCAAAATAGTCTTCTTCATAATTATAATAACCAATCGATGCTTGTGTTCGATAGTAGCGGTTAAAAGGGTAGAATGCACTAACGTTCACGCCTGTTATCTTTCGGACTGCGGTAGCATCAAAATAAGTGAATCGGTCATAGTAATAGGGGTCATAGTAGGAGTTAAGGTAATAATACTGGGTATATTGAAAAGCATTGACCATGTACTGAAGCCTTCTTCTTTGATTTAAAAAGGAAAATTGGTAAGAGCGGTAGGCTCTTACTTGGTAAGCCATCAAGAAGAAAGTATAGTCCCCCAATAAATCAGAAAAGCTTATGGCAGAACCTCCGTAGATAGAGCCATCCGTGGAAACGATGGTGTCAATCGGAGGCCTTGCGGTGAGGTACAATTTGCCTAGACCCTTATAGGGCTTAATTTCTTCATCATCAATTTCTAAAGAGATGATGGGTTCAAACCTCTTGAATTCCTCATCTGGTGACGCTTCTGTAAAGGTTATGGTTTTTTCCACCTCGCCTTCGAGCTCGCTTTTAAAAACTTGGAATGACCCCTTGTTGAAAGAAGCAAAAATGACCTTTTCGGGATCGTTAGGAAGGGGGATAGGAAAGAAATTGCCGGTCCTGACGTCTGTATAACGCGTGAGTTTTCCAGTTTCGAGGTTCAGCGAGTAAATATTATAAGCGTCTCTCATATCGCCCGAGAAATATAATTCTTTAGAATCCTCGGAAAAATGGGGGGAGATTGTGTTCCCTTTCCCGAAAGTCAACTGCGTTCTTTTTTTCAAATTGTTTACGGGAGAGAGAAAAAGCTTGTCGTAAGTATCAAGACGAATTGTATAAGCCACCTTGGTCCCATCTGGAGAGATGATCGGGGCCTTCTCGAAAAAGTCGTCTTCTGTCAAATTCAGGATTTTTTCGGTTGAAAGATTTATCCTGAAAATGTCATGTGATCCTTCGTCAAACGCTGTAAATAGGAGTTCCTCTTCCTGGGGAAAGAAGCAGGGAGAAGAGGGCTGGTCGACAGGGATCTTGACCTTTCTCAGGATTTTTCCGGTTAGGGCGTTTAGTATAAACAGGGAATGTTTCTGTCCGACGCGAGCAAAGAAAGCTATCCTGTCTCCATCAGAAGACCAGGCGAGGTCTTTTCCCTTAGATGGATCAATTTCGAATTTTATGTTCTCGTACTTGAGAGTGTACCCTTTTGTTATGTTTTTAACTACGGACCCGTCCTTGGTTGAGATTAGAACGATATCGATATCATAGTCTTTAACGTTTTGAGTTATGACGGCAACGATGTCCCCTGAAGGAGAAACCGCATGGGAAAGAGAAAAATAATAAGGATTCAGCGGGAATTCAGGGCCAAGAGGGATACTGTAATCTTCTGGATTCTCCCTTAAAAGAAAATCTTTGTATCTCGCCCGGAGATATTTTTTAAATTCGTGGTTGAACTCTTTATACTTCATGCCGAAGGCTCTTTGTATAGGATTTCTTCTTCCTATAAGAGGAGAGCGCTTCAAAGAGTGCCAGAACTCCCTTATCCCGTTTTTCCCGTGTTTAGACTCGATGAAATCGTATATCGCGTGGCCGAAGTCATATGCGGGTGGGCGAGGTAAAGGATGGCGAGAGTAGAGATTCCCTGATGCCGTGAGTTCGGGGATTCGGTCGTTGAGGACAGCGTCTCTGACAATCAGCGAGGACCAGGACGACCATTTCTCAGTGTTATACTCGGCAAGCCCTTCAATAATCCAAAGCGGAGGTTGACTCATAGCATAAATTCCTCCGCCCGGGCCTCCGTAGAGGAGATCATACTCGAAAATATGGGTTAATTCGTGCTCGATAAGATCCTGGATTTCGTCAGGAGTCATATCTCCTTGAATAGCGATACGATAGAGAATTGGCTCTGCCACACCCAGGACTCCTGCAGGGATTTGAAAAAGATTTGTCTGCTCAAAATCCGTAGATGTTCTGTAATAAATGAGGGGAACAGGAGAAGAGAGCGGATGTTTGAGCTCTTTGCTTATTCTTTGATAGGCACTTTCAGCCATATCTGCAATTTTCTTTAAGACTTGAACACCTTCGGTGTAATAGTAAATGTTGAAATGTTCGGTCTTGTAAGTGTTCCAGTTAAATTTTTCATACAGGACTTTATTTTTTCCGTAGTATGGGAAATAGATGGTTTGAGCAAAACTCATGGATACCCAGAGGATGATGAAAAAGATAAGAAGGATGTATTTTAAGTAATGTCTCATGGTCTCTCTCCTTTATTAATCGTAGATGAGATATCTTTCTTGGATGCGGGCTTCGCCAAGAATGCTGCGGAAAAACCTTGTCTTCACTTTCTGGATTAGCTCAAAAAAGGCGAAAGCGGCTGTCTGTTTTGGGTTTGCGTAGCCTTTTGATTCTTTGAAGTTTCTCGTATACAGTGTCTTTCCTGTTTTGGCATCAATAATATAGAGGTCAATGTTAAGGGTGTAAAATCTTCGCTCTGCAAGGCCCTTTTTTTTTGAAATAAAAGGATCTTCAAAACGATCTCTCTTTTCCTGTAAAATGGCCTTTCGGATTTCTTCAGTGTATTCAGCGCCTCCGGTGAAAAGAAGAGCGTCTTTCTCGGCTGGCAGTAAATTTTTCCAGAAGGCTTCATTTTTAAACGGTTCTTCTTCAAAGGTGATTTCTTCTTTGGAAACCTTGCCGTTGAAATTCTGGCCGATTTCGAAGGAAAAATAATCTATGATCTCGTTATTGAGATTGAAATCTTTGGTTTCTTCCTTTATCAAAAAATTGGTGATAACAACTTCCTTATATTGATCTAGATCGACCGAAGTTTTGCCAGGAATTTCCATCCTTAATTTCCAATAGTCGCTTGAGGCGCAGGAGAAACAGAATAAGATTGCAGATAAGAGGGCTATCTTAATTTTTTTCATCTTTTTTGTCTTTGTCTAAAGGCTTATTGATGCTCTTAAAGTTTTGATAATTGGCTTTTATTTGGCTATTTCCAGGGCTTAGCTTTAAGGCGATCTCATATTCTTTCCCTGCTTCTTCCCAAAGACCTTTTTGTTCATAGGCGACGGCTAAGTTGTTGTGGGCAGCCGCAGAATTTGGATCGGAGAGAATTACTTTTTTCCAGCGAAAAATGGCTTCGTCCCATAGTTCGTGCCTTGCAGCTTGGATACCAAATAACAGCTGGTTATCCATTGCCTGCCGGGCACAGCTTGAAAAAGAGATTGCGAAAAACAGAATGGCGATAAGATAAAATGTAAATTTTTTATGCATGCATAGCCTACATTATTTAAGTTACTGCTTTTTCAATCCTCCGTCAAGATAATTGCGAGTCAGGTCTTTCTTTCGAGGCAAGGCCGCTTTCTACGCTCTCGGCCGTAGAGCATTCTCTAAGAAAATGACCCACTTTATTTATGCAAATTTCATACCAAATTATAGAGTAAAATATCAGAGAGGAAAGAATTCTTGTTGTCTCAAAAAAGAGACATATGTATAATGGGATAGAAATTTACAGAGGAGGAAGACATGGGTAGTTGGCTTGAAGGGAAAACCTTGGCCAAAGAAATAAAAGAAGAAGTAAAAAACGAGGTGGCTCAATACTTGAAGAAGAGGAAGGAAGTTCCGGGATTAGTAGGAATATTGGTGGGAGAAAACAGGGCATCTAAGATTTACTTACGAACCAAGGAGAGAAACTGCGAAAGGTTGGGTATCCGGTCAGAGATTCTTTTTCTACCTGGAGATATAGAAGTATCTCTCTTAAAGGCTAAAATCGAGGAGTTAAAATCAAGAGAAGATGTGGATGGTATCCTTGTCCAGCTTCCTTTGCCATCAGGGTTCAATGCTCCCGAGATAATTGCCTGCATCCCCCCTGAGAAGGATGTGGATGGATTTCATCCTTTTAACTTAGGGAATTTGATGATGAATCAGGAAGGATTAAAGCCATGTACGCCGTTGGGGATAATAGAGCTGTTGAAATCTCGAGAGATACCGATTGAGGGGAAAAGGGTGGTTGTTGTAGGAAGAAGTCGGATTGTAGGTAAACCCTTGGCTGCTATGATTACCAATGAAAACGGAACCGTGACTATCTGCCATTCTAAAACGGAGAACTTACCTCAGGTAACATCAGAGGCAGACATTCTTGTTGGGGCAATAGGTCGCGGAGCATTCATAACTCAGGAATTTGTAAAACTGGGCGCAGTTGTTGTGGACGTGGGGATGAATAACCTCGCAGATAAGGCTAAAGTAGAAGAAATGTTCGGGAAGGATGAGAAGCGGCAGAACGACATCAAGGAGAAGGGTTATACGCTTATAGGCGATGTCCATCCTCACGTTATCGATAAAGCCGAGTTTTTGACTCCAGTACCAGGGGGAGTTGGGCCACTGACAGTGGCCATGTTAATGAGGAATACTCTGGAGGCCTTTAAGATGAGGCGAAACTTAGCCTGATTAAGGGCGTAGCGTAAATTTAAAAATTCCTTTGGATTTTTGATTAAGATATGGTATAAAAAGTTACTTTAAGAGAACGAAGATGCCAAAAGTCTGTGAGATTTGTGGAAAGGGACCTTTTTTTGGACATAGCGTGAGTCATTCCCATAAAGCCTCCAAAAAAAAATGGAAACCGAATTTGCAACACGTCAAAGCCAAGACTGATTCTGGAGTCAGGCGAATATGGGTTTGCACCAGGTGTCTTCGTTCAGGGAAAGTAACAAAGGGGACGATAACAAAAGGGACGCTCCCCAAAGAAGCCCCTCTCGATTCAACTCCTTCACCGCCTCCCGAAGATTAATTCGGGTCGATAACAAGCCTCTGATTCTTTCAGATTCTTTCCACAGAAGAAATCTCTTTAATACTTGAAAGCTTTTTCATCATCGCTTCAAGATGTTTTATGTCTCGAATGATAAGGACGAGCTTAATTTGAGCTTTCTTGTCCTGGGAAGTTGTCACTTCAGCTTTGGTGATATTTCCGCCTGAATGAGAAATAGCGGAGGCGAGCTTGGCCAGGACCCCAGGAGAATCTTCCGCCCTTATCCAGAGCTTTCCTTTAAATGTGCCTTTTGGAGTGTCCTCCCAGGAGACCTCGACCATGCGCTGTTCATCAAGAACTTCTCTTTCAACTAGGGGGCAACGCAGCGAGTGGACTGTTATTCCCTTTCCTGAGGTGATGTATCCTATGATAGGTTCGCCCATGATGGGAGAACAGCATTTGGCCAAATGGACGCCTTTAGCCTTGACGACTGGTTTTGGCCTCTTGGCCACTTTTGTAACAACTTTTTTCAGGAAGGTATCCTTTTTCTTTTCGATTTTTTCTGCGGAGAAGAGCTTGTCCATGAATTTTTTTTCAAGCACGATTTTCCCAAATCCTACATAAGCATAAAAATCTTCGATTTTTTTAAGCCTCACATTTGCTACAGAAGAGAGACTCTTGAGGAGATTCTCTTCTTTTAAAAAATCCGAGGGGATTTTATAATGCTTGATTTCTTTTTCCCACAATTTTTTCCCGAGGGCGGTATTCTTAATTTTATCCTGTAAGTTTAGCCAACGTTTTATGTTGTGTCGGGCGGTTGAGGTGAAGGCTATATTCAGCCAATCTCGATTTGGAGTTTTTTCAGGAGAGGTGAAAATCTCCACTATATCTCCAGTCTTCAAGATTGTCTTCAAAGGTTCAACCCTGGCGTTTATCTTTGCCCCTGCGCAGTGCAGTCCTATCTCAGAATGAATCTTAAAGGCGAAATCAAGGGCAGATGCGCCAAGGGGTAAGGTTACAACCTTTCCTTTTGGCGTGAAAACATAAACCTCTTCAGGAATGAGGTCTGTTTTCAGGCTTTTCAAGAATTCTCTAGGGCTCTTTTGCTCTTTGTAAAGGTCAACCATCTCCCTCAGCCAATGCAATCTTTTGTCTTCTTTCATGATGTGTTGGGTATCTGTTTCCTTATATTTCCAGTGGGCAGCGATTCCGTTTTCAGCTAAATTATGCATGTCTTGTGTCCGGATTTGAATTTCGACAGTACGCTTTTTCTCAGGGATGATTGTTGTGTGCAGAGATTGGTAAAGATTGGGCTTGGGCATGGCGATGAAGTCTCGGAAGCGATGGGGGAGATGAGGCCATTTCTGGTGAATCATTCCCAGGGCAGAATAGCAGTTCTTGACAGAGTTAGTGATCAGCCTCAGGGCCATAAAATCATATACCTGGTCGAATTCGGTATTTTGCCTTACCATTTTATTATAGACGCTGTATAGTCTTTTTATTCGATAGGATATTTTTGCCGGAATATTATTGGCCTTCATTAAACTTTCAAGCGCCCGTTTGGTTTTCTTGAGCTCCTTTTCGGCATCTTCTCTTTTGGGGTCAACAAGAGATGCTACTTGAAAATAATCGTCTGGATCTACGTAGCGAAAAGAAAGTTCTTCCAGTTCGGCTTTTATTCGTCCCATGCCCAATCGGTTGGCAATAGGGGCATATATCTCCAGAGTTTCCTTGGCGATCTTTTTTTGTTTCTCCTCAGGCAGGAATTTTAGAGTTTTCAGGTTGTGGATCCTGTCAGCTAATTTGATAAAAATAACTCTTAAATCATCAATCATGGCCAAGATGATTTTCCGGATGCTTTCTGCCTGTCTTGTTTCAGGCGATGATTCCTGAACGCGGCTGATTTTAGTAGCCCCCTCTACCAGATGAGCTATCTCTTTGCCAAAAGCCTCCTGAAGCTCCAAGGCAGTCACATCGGTGTCCTCTAAAACGTCATGGAGTAGACCCGCAGCTAAAGTTGTTTTATCTAATTTCATGTCTGCAAGCATGCTAGCAACTTCAAGGGAATGGCTTAAATAGGGCTCTCCGGAGCGCCTGGTTTGGCCCTTATGAGCCTGAGCCGCAAAGATATAGGCCTTTTGGAGTAGAGTGGTGTCTTTCTCGCTGTAAGAAGAAGAAACTTTTTCTAAGATATCATCAAACCTTATCATTGTCCTATATTTTGGTCCACCAAAGACTATCGTCTATTCCAATCAGTGCGTTTTCTTTTCTTGCTTCAGTATCCAGTTTACAGCCTCGAGCAGGTTGGCTGCTACATAAGCAGGCACGACCCGTTTTTTCTTAAGCTTAGGCAGCGCTTCTTGACCAAAACCGGTGAGGAGGAGTATGGGCTTGGCTTGAATATTGCGGCCAAAAAGAATATCTTCTACCTTGTCTCCCACCATATAAGAATTATTCATATCAATGTTGAGATCTTCGGCAGCTTGAAGGCCCATCCCGGGATTTGGCTTGCGGCACCCGCAATTTTTTCTGTACCGTGGTATCGAGGAAAGACGGTAATGAGGACAGTAATAGACGCCGTCAAAATGAGCGCCGTGTTTGGCAAATGAAGCTTGTAACTTATGGTGAATGTCCAGAAGGTTTTTCTCAACAATAAGCCCCCGTCCGACTCCTGATTGGTTAGATACAATAACGGCTAAAAGACCCGCGTCGTTTATTTTCTTTATTGCTTCGAAGCTGTAAGGAAAGATTTCTATCATGCTGAAAGAGCTGGGATACCCCACATCCTTATTGATTGTTCCGTCTCTATCAAGAAAGACCGCTCTTTTTTTCATCATAAGAATCTCTGGCATGTTTCAAAGACTTCTTCGGCATCGATGCTTATCATGCATTTGTGATCAAACGGGCATTCTCTGTAGCTGCATGGCCAGCACGGTACATCTTTCTTGATGACAACGGCAGGTTGTTGGAAAGGGCCCGTATAGCTAGGGTTAGTCGGTCCAAAAATAGCTATAACTGGTATTTTAAGGGCGTTCGCTATGTGCATCGGGCCTGAGTCATTACTGATAAACAGATCTGCGTTGCTGATCAAACCCGCAAGTAGCCGAAGGTTTGTTTTCCCTGTCAGGTTAAAGGGTTTTTTGGCCATGAGGGAGGCTATGGATTCAGCCAGCTCGGCCTCATCTTTGGAGCCTGTAATAAGAATGTCTGCTTTTTTTCTATCCTGTAATAAAATAGCAAGCTTTGCGTAATTTCGAGCGTGCCATCTTTTCGAAGGGCCATAAGAGGCACCCGGATTGAGGATGGCTAGAGGCTTTGTTAGATTAACATTTAAGGAGAGGAGCATCTCTTTAGCCTTCCCCTTTTCTTCTTCGGTTACGGGCAGAGATATCTTGGGAGGGGAGGTTTTCAGGCCCAGGCCTGAGATAAGGTCCAGATAATAATTTAACTGGTGGGAACTGTCTTCCCCTTTCTTTAGCGCCACTCCCCTGGTGAGCAGCACTCTGCGGCCATCTGTATTGTATCCCCATCTTTCAGGGATCTTGCTGAGATAGAACAAAAGAGCTGAAGAGAAAGAGTTAGTCAGGAGGACTCCGATATCAAAATGGAAGCTCTTTATTTTTCGTACGGAATCCTTAAGGCTTTTAAAGCCATCGTCATCTGGAAGAGAGATTATGCCCTTTATAAAATCGTGAGAGACGAAGAGTTCTTTTACCCAATGTTTGGCAGCAACCCATATTTGAGCATGAGGGAAGTTCCTGCTTAGACTATAAGCGGCTGGAATAGCAAGAATAGAGTCTCCTATCCAGTTGGGTGCTCGAACGACTATTTTCATCTCCTAAATTTTATTCCCAAAGCGCCCCATTGTCAAAAAAGCGCGGCACGTAGTATGCATCTCAGACTTATTAAACGCGGGGTAAATTAAACAAGGAAGAGGAAGAGAATCCGCCCTTCTTATCCAAAAAGAAGCTTTCTCGTTTATGTCCTGGATTAAACTTGTTACCTTGAGATGGAAGGGCGGTTTGTTTAATCAGATGAAGATGTGGAAGGCTCCTTCTTTTTCTTGGATGCAGCAGGTTTTTCACTTTTGGGCTTCTGTTCGGGCTTGCTTTCCTCTTTTGGTTTTTTGCTCTGAGCATAATCAGTGATATACCAGCCGCTGCCTTTAAACTGAAGGGCAGGGGGTGAGAGGACTTTCCTTAGCAGTCCTCCACATTTAGGGCATTTTTCTAAGCGCGGTTCATTGACTTTCTGGAGAACTTCAAGCAAAGAGCCGCATTTTGAACATTTATATTCGTAAATAGGCATTTTTTATCACTGGAATATAATAGCTTCGAATATATAAATATCAGCTCCTGATTTCCAAGCATTCTGCGGAAGGCCGGCTTTCAAGCACGCCTGCTTGAGAAACATTTCCCTTCTCCAGTTATTTTCGACGGGAACTTGAGGAAGAAGCAAGCCTTTTTTATCCCCTTTGGAGATGACAAGCCCGTGTTTCCCAACCGTAATGAGGCTTGGATCTTGAATTTTCTTTAGAGGAGAGAGGACGGAAATCTCTATTTCTAAATCATCAAGTTCTTCCGTCGAGACTGGAGGAAACCTCTGGTCTTGACATGCAGCGTAAACGGAAGTCTGGATAACAGTTTGGTAAAGAGGCGCAACAGGCTCGATGAAGCCTATGCATCCTCTTAGGAAGCCTTTTCTTTTGAGGGTTACAAAGGCACCCTTCTTGGCCAGGAAATTACGGTTTTCTGTGCTGTAATTTATGATTTTTTTCTCTCTTATAAAATGATTTATGGACGAACGGGCAAGCCGGAGAAGCTCTGTTTTTTCCTCGGGAGAGAGGCTAAAATTAGGGTTAGGATTTTTTAAAAAAAGAGCAGCTGCTAAATAGCCAACAACTTGGGATTCTCCACCTAATCGTGAAGAGTCGGTATAGTGGAGAATTTCAACTTTTACCTCTCCTCTTTTTCGAGCATAAAGCAAAGAGGAGACAACAGGTCCCCCTCCACACATTAAGTTTTCGCCTTTTTCGAGCTTCGAGATAAGAGAGCTGGTTTCGAAGGCCTGAATGAGCGAAATTGTCTTGGAGTCAGTATCGTTGGCTTTTTCTTTGGGAAAGAAATGTGACATGTCAGTAGACACAATTATCATGGCTTTTTTCCCAGGCACAACTTCTGCCAGGGCGTCTGCCAGGCGAGTAATGGTCTTTTTTGCAGGATAACCCATCACGATAGGGACGATTTCTGCCTGAGGAAGGGCCTTCTGGATAAAAGGAATTTGAACTTCCACAGAGTGTTCCATCTGATGGGCTTTGGAGATGTATTTGAACCCAGAAGCTTTGGAGATTTCTGCGGCTAGGGATTCATCGATTTTTGCTGTTCCTAAGGGCGTTTCGTATCCACCACGGGAGTAAATTGAACAACCCTTGAACCCGTAACGATGAGAAGGGGCGATTATTATGACTGATTCATAATCTTTCCCCTGGATTAGACGGTAGGCATGAGCAGCGGTCTGTCCCGAATAAACATATCCAGCGTGAGGGGCAATAAGCGCTAATATTTCTCCGCCAGGAGGAGGCATTTTCTTAATCTCCTCGAGGAACCGGTCTATTTGTTGAGAGAGCACTTCCGCCTTTTTTTCATAAAACTGTCCAGCCCAGACTGCTTTCCTTATTCCTTGAGACCATCCGCAAGAAATGAAGAGGCAATGGGAGAGAAAGATAATCGCAGATATTTTCCGCATTTTTTTCTGTATATTCTCAGGCTGAGACATAAAAAACTATACAAAGAAATAGAGGAAAAATCAAATCTGAAAAGAGATGGGGCCATAAAAAAATGGGGCCTGGCCCCATTTTTTGTGAAATTTTTTTTATTATTTTTGCTTTATATTGTTGACTTTTTTAGTGATTTTAATAACAATCTAAAAAGAAAGGTTGAGATGAAAGATTTCCTCAAATCTCTTTTCATCATCTTTGCGACTTCCGCCGCTTTCTTGATCGGCCTTTATATTGGCGAAGAGAAAGTGAAGGCAAAGATTTCTAATTTCCAGGAAGATTTAGAAGAGAAAAGATAGGCTCTACCCTTCTTTAAATCATTTCTTTTTTGCAAACAACTTCCCACGTTGACTAATGCAGGAGTCAAGCTTATAATGAATCTGAAAAATCTTGCCCTGGAAGGATTCAAGGACAAGATCTTTTCCGTTAGAGTCCCAAGATGCGCTGGCAGATTTACGGAATCATAATCATTTTTGCTATATTCGTTCTTGCTCTGATCTTTAATCCGACTCTTTCTTGTTTTGGAAAGAAGCTGAAATCACCACTCTATCCTCTGCTCCGGAAAAGAAAGCGCAAGCTGAAGACAGAAGATTATGGTTTTTCTCTCGGTGATAAGAAAGATAGAATGAAGGCTAAAGAGAGAATGCAGAAGTTAGGAATAAAAGATTATGGTTTCTCTGCTGGTGGCGACGCCCAACACTTGCCTCAAGAGAAAAAGCGCGCGCTAAAGACAGAAGATTACGGATTTTCTTTGGGTGAGGACGATACTCAAAGGGAATCAGAAGAGGAAAAGAAGAAGAAGGAGTCCTGAAGATTTAGATATTCATGCTGGTCTTGAGGATGATTCGGGCAAAAAGCGGTTGGTCTTGATGCATGCTAGGTCTTTTCCGGTTTAAAAACCTGGGGAACATACAGCAAGCTGCCATGAGGAATTCCTAAGGACTTTTGCCAGGGCTTATGATTTAATGAGGTCATACGCTCTTCTTCTTGAGAAACCATGAGCAGAATTTTAAACGAGGGGCAGTCGAAAGCTAAACAAAATATCAGCGCTTTAAAGGTTTCGCTTTTCCCGATTTTTTTCCTAGTAATCTTCTTTCTTGCCAATTGCCGGCCTTCCCCTGTTATTCTTCTCCCGCTTCCCTCAAACATCGAAAGCATAGAAGGGTATGCATCTCTAAGAATAAACGGAGACCAAGGATCATCCAGGTCTAAGTTTTCATTTTCGTTCCTGCTTCCTCATCAAGGACGGATCGAGGTCTCTAATATATTGGGCAGGACCCTCTATCAGATTATTGTGACTGAAGAGAGGGCGGCTTTTATTGTTCCTTCTAAGAGAGTCTATTGGCAGGGAGAGGAGGAAGAGATCATCCAGTATTTTCTGGGTTTTAGGCTAGATCTGTATGAAATGATAAATCTTTTAAGCGGAAAATGGGAGAGCAAAGAGATGGGACATGAAGCCGAGGAGGAAAATGAGGTCTGGAGCTTTGCCAAGGATGAGAGGGATCGAATAATGGCAGGCCAAAGAGGAGAGTTTCGGTTTGAAGTCAAAGAATTCTTTGCAGATACTCCTTTTGCCCGCACCCTAGTCTTTCAGCATCCTGTGAACTACGGGCGCCTAAAGGTTCTTAGAATCAACCTTAACCGGCCCTTAAAAAAAGGGGTCTTTTCTCTTTCCGTTTTAGAAAGGTATGAACAGAAAAGCTGGGCTGAGATCGAAAAGATACTGACCGATGAAAATTAAATCCTTTGCCAAGATAAACCTTGGATTAGAAATTAGAGGGAAAAGAGAGGATAACTACCATGAAGTGAGAACTCTCCTGCAGACGATCAATTTCTTCGATGTGCTGGAATTTCAGCCGGCGAAGAGGGATGAAATTCTTCTTAAAGGAGATGATAAAACAATATCGTGGGAACGTGATAACCTTATTTTCAGGGCTGCGCTCCTTCTCAAAGAGCAATTCCACGTATCCCAAGGGATTGAGATTAATGTCAAGAAGAAGATTCCTCCAGGCAAAGGCTTAGGAGGAGGAAGCAGCAATGCGGCCGTAACCCTTCACGTTCTGAACAAGATCTGGGGACTTCTGCTGGGGAAGGAAGAATTGATGAATTTAGGAAGGCGACTGGGAGCGGACGTCCCTTTTTTTCTTGAAGGCGGTCTGTGTTTAGGAACAGGAAGAGGAGATGATATTACTCCGCTCCCTGATGCCGCCACACTCTTTTGCCTGCTGGTTTTGCCCTCTTTTTCTATCCAGACCGCTCACATCTACAGCCATTTTCCGCTATCCTTGACTTCACCGGACAAAGACAGTAAAATTATCAAGTTTTTAGACAACAGAGACTTTGGTTTACTGGAAAATAGATTAGAAGAGACGGTTTTTCGCTTTTATCCTCAACTTAAAGTTATAAAGAGATTGCTCAGGGGCCAGGGATCAGAGTTGCCATTAGTCAGTGGGACTGGTTCTGCTGTGTTCGGGCTCTTTTTAGAGCAAGAAAAGGCAGAGAAAGTCTTGAAAAAAGTGAAAAAGGACTACACCTCTCTTCTTGTTGAGACTTTGCCTCGAGAGCGATATTGGAGGAGTTTGAAGCCTGGGGTGTAGCCAAGCGGTAAGGCAGCGGACTTTGGATCCGCCATCGGAGGTTCGAATCCTCCCACCCCAGCCAAAGGCCGCGAGGAAATTTCTTCCTTTTGGAGAAAGTCATCGAGGAGGAGATTGAGTGAGAAAAAAAGATGAAATGAAAGTTTTTGCTGGTTCTTCTAACCACGCTTTAGCCCAGGAGATTGCCAGTTTCTTGAAGATCGATTTGGGAAAATGTGTCCTAGAGCGATTCAGCGATGGGGAGATTCATTTTTATATCGATGAAAATATTCGAGGAGAAGACATTTTTGTTATCCAATCTGGCTCTTACGAGGCTAATTTTCACTTGATGGAGCTTTTCCTGATGATTGATGCCTTTAGACGAGCCTCTGCAGAAAGGATAACCGCCGTCATCCCCTACTACTGCTATGGACGCCAGGACTGGAAGGACAGGCCAAGAGTTCCTATATCGGCCCGACTCGTTGCTGACCTGCTGCAGGCAGCCGGAGTTACGAGAGTTCTGGCCATGGACCTCCATTCCCCCCAGATTCAAGGATTTTTCTCTATTCCAGTTGATAATTTGATGGCTCTGCCTGTGTTAGCTAATCATATAAAAACAATGAATTTAAAACATTTAGCCGTTGTTTCCCCTGATGCCGGAGGAGTGGGGAGAGCAAGACTGCTTGCAAAGAGGATGAGAGCCGGATTGGCGATTATAGACAAACGGAGGCCTGCTCCCAATGAAGCCAAGGTATTCCACGTGATCGGCGAAGTCAAAGGTTGCGATGCTGTCATTCTGGATGACATGGTGGATACCGGAGGGACGCTTGTTGAAAGCGCTGAGGCTTTAAAGAGAGAAGGAGCCAAGAGAGTGTTTGCAGCCTGTAGCCATCCTGTTCTATCAGGGAAAGCCGTTGAAAGAATAGAAAATTCTAGTATAGAAAAGTTGATTGTTACCAATACGATCCCGCTACAAGGGAAATCGAAGTCGTCTAATAAGATCACGACTCTCTCTGTTGCTTCTCTTTTTGGAGAGGCCATTCGGAGAATAAATAAAGGGCAATCAGTGAGTTCGCTGTTTATCTAAGGAGGAATGAGAGATGAGTTTTAAGATTAAAGCGGAGAAAAGAGAAATATTTGGAAAAAATGCATCTCGTCGATTGAGAAGAGAAGGGATGATACCTGCTATTCTTTACGGGGCTGAGGCCGTCAATGTCCCCTTGACTTTAAAAAAGAACGATGTCTTCATGATTTTGAGGTCTGATACTGGTGAAAACACAGTTTTTCAAGTTATGTTCGACTCGGAGAGTAAAGATGTTATGATAAAAGAGCTGCAAAGGGACCCTGTTACTGATGAAATTCTTCACGCTGATTTTGTCCACATTGCAATGGATAAAGCCATTCGAGTTGACGTCCCTATCGTGAGCGTGGGCGAAGCCGTGGGGGTTAAGACAGAAGGAGGATTTGTAGACTTTATCACACGGGAGGTTGAGATTGAATGCCTTCCCAAGGACATCCCTGAAAATATTGAAGTAGATATAAGCGGCCTCCACCTCCGTCAATCACTTAAAGCAGCAGATATAACTCTACCCGAGGAAGTGGAGCTTATAACCCCCTCTGATACAATACTGGTCCTGATCGAAGTTCCCAGCAAAGAGGAAGAGATAGAAGTCGAGGAGGAAGAAGAGGTGATTGGAGAAGAGGAAGAGCCTGAAGTCATCGGAAAGGAGAGACTAGAAAAGGAAGAAGTGGAAGCCAAGGAGGAGAAAGGAGAAAAGGAAGCCAAGGAGGAGAAGGGAGGAAAGAAAGAAAAGAGAGGGAAGGAGGAGGAAAAGACAAAGGAGAAGGAGTAACATTTGTGGGCAGTTGTTGGATTGGGGAATCCCGGGAGACGTTACTCTGAGACAAGACATAACGTAGGATATACTTTTGTCAAGAAAATAGCTAAAGAATGGAAGGTTAGACTGAAGAAGAAAATATTTTTTTCCAAGGCTGGCGAAGTTGAAAGGGAGGATGATAAAATCCTTCTTGCCCTTCCTCAGACATACATGAACAAAAGCGGCCTGGCAGTGAAGAAGATTTTGGAGGGGAGGGATATTAAGCAGGAAAACCTTGTTGTTGTCTATGATGATTTAGATATTCCCTTAGGAGAGATAAGGATTAGAAAAAGTGGAGGACCTGGAACCCATAAAGGGATGAGTTCGGTCATCGAGGAGATTCGAACTCAAGAATTTCCAAGGATAAGAGTAGGGCTAGGCCCTTTACCTGAAGGTGAAAATGCTGTAAATTATGTTCTTTCTTCTTTTAAACAAGCAGAGAAATCTCGTCTTGAAGAAGGCCTAAGAAAAGCCCGAGAGGCCTTAGAGATGATTCTGGCTGGAGAAGTGGAAAGGGCAATGAATACTTATAATCAAAGAGGAAAGACCTCAGTAGATTAGATATAAAACTGCGAAGAGAAAGGTCTCCTTGTTCCTTCTTTTAAAAAGAAGGAGCTTTAAATCCATAAGGAGGTGTTAATGAGACAATACGAAACAGTTTTTTTGATCTCCCCCAACCTGGAAGAAGAAGAGACTGCGAAAATCATCACTCAAATATCGGGCATCATTTCCAAAAAAAAGGGGAAATTGATCCGGGAAGATAGATGGGGGAAAAAGAAGTTAGCTTATCCAATCAAAAAGTTCGAGGAAGCTTTCTATGTTTTTTTTCATTATGAAGGGGACTCGGATATTCCTTTTGAGCTTGAAAAACGCTTCAAACAAACAGAGGCGATCTTGCGTTTTCTGACTGTGAAAAAAGAGACTAGAGAAAATGTGCGCAAGAAAAGAAAAGGAATGCCAGCGGAAGAAGAAGTTGAAGTGCCTTCAGGGAGAGAAGAGATTGAAGGCCCTTACGAGGAAAGAGTTGAAATGAAGAAGGAAGAAGAGATGGTAATGCATAAAGCAGAAGAAGAGTTTGTGGTACCTCAAAAGGAAGAAGTTGAACAGATCGAGGAAGAAAAGGTTGAAGAGGAAGGGGTAGGAGTTGCAGAGACTCCGGAAGAAGAAGAGATAGCTGTCCCCCAAAAAGAAAAACCTAAAAAGAAAGCAAAAAAGGAGATTGCAAGCTCTTCAAAGGAAGAGAAGATAGAAGAAGAGAAGAAGGAAGAGGAAGTAGTGGCGGAAGAAAAGATGGAAGAGGCGACAAAGAAGAGAGAGGAGCCTGAAGAAGAACAGGAGAAAGAAAAAGAAGAGCCCGAAGAGAAGAAAGAGGAAGATAAAACAGATTTAAGCTCCTCAGAGATGAGCAAGGAGGATAAATAGCAATGGCCAGAGAACAAAGAGGAGATAGAGGAGATAGGGAAGATAGAGGAGANNGCCGTTTTTGTCAGAGGAATGTGAGAGAGATTGATTATAAAAACGTTGATATTTTGAAGAGGTATATTCTTGAGAGAGGAAAAATTTCTCCAAGACGAATGACCGGCACGTGTGCTTTTCACCAGCGGAGGGTATCCACTGCAATTAAGAGAGCACGTTTGCTGGCTCTGCTTCCCTACATAGAAGATTAAGATAGGAACTAGGCAACTGGAGGAAAAATGAGAGTTATCCTGAAAAAAGATGTAGAAAACCTTGGTAGCCAAGGAGATATTGTGGATGTGGCTCCGGGATTTGGGAGAAATTATCTAATACCAAAACAATTAGCGCTTGAGGTCACCTCGTCCAACATGAAGATGATCGAGATAGAAAGGCAGGCTTTGAAAAAGAAACTCGAGAAGGAAAGGCAGTCTTTCGAAGGGCTTATCCAGAATCTCAACCAAGTTACCCTTTCTTTTGAGAGAAAGTCAGGGGAAAAAGACATGATTTTTGGTTCAGTAAGTTCTGCGGATATTAAGGACGCCCTTCATGAATTGGGATTTGAAATCGATAAAAAAAAGATCTTGTTGGATGAGCCTATAAAAAGATTGGGTAACTACAGCGTGCCGATTAAAATTTTCCAAGAGGACAAGGCAGAGATAAAAGTAGAGGTTCTAGCGCCAGGAGGCGAGATAGGAGAAGAGAAGAAGGATGAGGAGGTTCCGGAAGAAAAGATAGCAGTAGCTGCAGAAGAAAGAGAGGAACTAGAAGAGGAAAAGAAGGAAGAAGTACCAGAAGAGAAGAAGGAGCAGGAAGAAATCCCTGAGGAGCAGTTGAAGGAAGATGAGGCAGAGATAAAAGAACCCGAAGTAGATAAAAAAGAGAAGAAGGAAGCAGGTGAAATTCCTGAAGGGAAAAGAGAAAAGATTGAGGGAGAAAGCATAAAAGCAGATGTTGAGATGCTGGAGAAACAGGAAAGAGAGGTGATGGAGGAGAAAAAGGAAGAAGAGGAGATGCCTTCTGATAAGGAAGAGAAAGCCGCGGCCGGAGCAGAAAAGAAAGAAAAGGAAGGGAAGAAGGATAAGAAGAAGAAAAAGGAGGAAAAAAAGAGGTCCAAAAAATAAATTTTTACGGAGAGTAAAGTGGAACTTGACTTAATGTTTTTGAAAAAAACTCCCCCTCACAGCCTTGAAGCCGAGAAGACTGTTTTGGGAGGGATCCTTTTGAATAATGAAAATTTGAATCCAGTGCTTTCCATTATCTCTCCAGAAGATTTTTATAAAGATGCTAATCGGAAGGTTATCGACAAAATTATATCCCTTGTGGATAAAGGTCTTCCAGTTGATGTGGTTACATTGAGCGAAGAGCTTCAAAAAGAAGGTTCACTGGATGAGATTGGTGGGGCTTCTTATCTTTCGTCATTGATGGATGGCGTTCCCAAGAGTTTGAATATTGAATTCTATGCCCGGATAATCAAAGAAAAATCTCTTTTTAGGCAACTTATCCTCTCCTCTGCTAAGATCATTTCCTCAAGTTTTGAACAGAAAGATGATGCTGACCAGCTTTTGGATGAAGCCCAGGCCGCAATTATTGAAGTGGCTGAGCAGAGGATAAAGCCGGGTTTTGTCCCCCTGAGTGCGTTAGCCCCGCCCACGCTAGATATGATTAAGGCTCTCCATGATAGGAAGGAAACAGTAACAGGAATACCATCAGGATTCAGGGACTTAGATGGATTGACTTCAGGTTTTCACAACTCTGAGTTTATTGTCATTGCCGCCCGTCCATCAATGGGTAAAACAGCTCTTGCCTTGAACATCTCTCAATATGCAGGCCTCAAAACAGACTATTCGATAGGCTTTTTTTCTCTTGAAATGGCCAAAGAGCAGGTGATTATCAGGTTTCTCTGTGCTGAGGCGCAGCTGGATCTTAAGAAGGTCAGGACAGGTTTTATTGGGGAGAGAGAATTTGAGAAACTTAAGCTGAGCGGCGAGGTTCTCTCTCAAGCTAAAATATTTGTGGATGAGACTCCTGCATTGTCCGTAATGGAAATGAAAGCTAAAGCACGAAGGCTAAAAATGGAGCAGAATCTTGACTTGCTGTTTATCGACTATATCCAGCTCATGCGGACTGGGGGCAGGTTTGAAAATAGAACTCAAGAGATGTCTTACATCTCGCGTTCTTTGAAAGAATTAGCCAAGGAGATTAAAATCCCAGTAGTCGGGATTTCCCAGCTGAGCCGTGCTCCTGAGAGAGGGCGGCGTGAGCCCATTCCTCAACTCTCCGATTTGCGGGAGTCAGGCGCCATCGAGCAGGATGCTGATGTCGTTATCTTCATTTACCGTCCCGAATTATATCATCCTAATGATGAGAGCATCCGGGGGATAGCAGATATCAATGTCGCCAAACAAAGGAATGGTCCCACAGGAAGAATAAACCTTGCCTTTATAAGAGAATATGCTCGGTTTGCTGACATGGAGTTTCAATCTTTTAAATCCTAAAATGTTTCCAATAGCAAAATCTCCGGTTTTTTATTTTAACTCTTTCCTCCAACAAGTCGGAGAAGTAGGGCTGCTGACTTTCCAGACTTTCAAGAATCTTTTTAGAAAACCATGGGAGAAAAGAATCTTCATTCAGCAGCTTGAGGAAATAGGCGTCAGGTCCCTCCCTGTTGTTTCTCTCACCGCAGCCTTTGGCGGCCTTGTTTTTGGTCTCCAGACATACTTAGGGTTTCACAGGTACATAGGTCCTGGCTCAGAAACTTACGGAGGACCTATTATTTCTCTAGGCCTTAGCAAAGAATTGATCCCTATTCTGGTAGGTTTAATGGTTTCGGGCCGAGTGGGTTCAGCTATGGCTGCAGAGATTGGGACGATGAAGATAACAGAACAGATCGATGCCCTGTTTAGTTTGGGAGCCGATCCAACGCGCTATCTTGTTGTTCCTCGAACCCTGGCCTCCTTAATCATGCTTCCTTGTTTGACAATCTACGGGGATATAATCGGTATGGCCGCTGGCTTCTTCTATAATGTTTACCTTATGGGGGTAAACAGGGTTCTTTACATCAGGAATACCTTGATTTATATGGAATTATGGGATATCATGAGTGGGCTTATAAAGTCAGCAGTTTTTGGGATTATTATTGCCTTAATAGGTTGCTGGCAGGGATTAAAAACAGAAGGGGGAGCAGAAGGAGTCGGGAGAGCCACGACGCGGACAGTTGTCATAGCGAGCATCCTTATTTTAATCGTAAATTTTTTTCTCAGTAAGGCCCTCCCTGCGAATCTTTGATTATGATACGAGTTGTCGATCTTCATAAATCTTTTGGTCATAATAAGGTCCTTCAAGGAGTAAGCCTTAGACTGAAACATGGAGAGACTTTGGTCATCATAGGCCAGAGCGGGTGCGGAAAAAGTGTGCTTCTTAAACACATAATTGGGCTTCTTAAGCCAGACAAGGGAAGCGTGCTCGTGGACGGAGTGGATATCACCAAGCTTAAAGCTGATGAACTCCATAAAATCACCAAGCGGTTCGGGATGCTTTTTCAAGGATCAGCACTTTTTGACTCGATGACAGTTGGTCAAAATGTAAGCTTTGGCCTGGAAAGATACACTGATTTTTCACAAAAAGATATTAAAGAATTGGTTAAGGAAAGTTTGGCCAAGGTCGGATTAATAGGAATTGAGAACTTAATGCCCTTCGAGTTAAGCGGGGGAATGAAAAAGAGAGTCGGATTGGCACGGGCAATAGCTTATAAACCAGATATAATCCTTTATGACGAGCCATCCACGGGTATCGACCCGATAAGAGCAGATGCCATAAATGATTTAGTGATCAGGATGAAACAAGAATTGAAGGTTGCTACCATTATCATAACTCACGATATGGTCAGTGCTTATAAGGTAGCAGACAGGATTGGGATGCTTTATGGGGGTCAGATTATCGAGATGGGGAGTCCTGAACAGATTAAGAACTCAGAGAATCAGGTGGTTCAGCAGTTCATCCATGGCCGCTCACAGGGGCCTATTAAAAATTGGTAATGAATGATGTTAAAATTAAGAACGGTTCCTCTTTAAAGGCAGCAAGGAGAAGATAATGAAGAGGGAGCTAAAGATCGGAATATTTGTTACGATTGCATTGATAATAATTGGCACGGCTATATTCATCGTAGGAGACCTCAGCGTTCTTTTCAGAAAGCCGGGTTATTCGCTTAATGTCGTTTTTGATACCGTTGCTGGCTTGGAAAAAAGAGCTGTGGTCAGGATGGCGGGAGTAAAGATTGGCTATGTCAAGGACATAAGACTGCAAGGTAGTCGGGCGAATATTCTATTGATCATTAACTCTGGGATCGAAGTGCCACGGGGTTCCAGGGCTACTCTGGCTTCATTAGGCCTTTTAGGAGAAAAACATGTTGAACTCTTACCTGGAGCAGAGCCCGGTATTTGTCAGCCAGGAGAAACGCTAGAGGGAGTTCCCCCGGTAAGTTTTGACCAGATGGGAACCATGCTACTTTCGATAGGCAATGAATTCAAGGAGATGAGCAGGATCATAAGTGAACTGATCGGGGGAGAAGAATCGAGGGATAATTTCAGGAATACTCTCTCTAACCTCTCTACTTTTTCAGCGGATTTAAGGGAATTTTTTGCAGTAAACAAAGAGGAGCTCCACGCAGGTATCCAGAGCTCTTCTCAAGCTGTCCAGAAATTTGACAAAAGAGTTGAAGAAGTCTCTCGGAACATAGACGAATTGATATTTATGTTGAAAGATGTGGTTGAGGAGAACAGGGAAAATATCAAAATTAACTTGAATAACATACAAAAACTGATAAAGGAAATAGAACAGTCCTTGAAGCTTTTGAATGAATCTTTGGAGAAAATTAACAAAGGTGAAGGCACTCTGGGGATGCTTATTTCTCAGCCCGAACTCTACGCACGAGCAGAGGATGCTATGGGGGAGATTGAAAGATTGATTTATCCTGTTTCTAATCTGCGCTTTTCCGGGGATTTAAGAGCAGAGTATTATGGAAAAAGTAATTTGGTGAAGAATTATTTTACTTTGGGTATATGGCCAACAGAAAAAAAGTTTGTATTGGCTCAGGTTATTCACGATCCCTGGCTGGATAAATTCGTTTATTCTTCCCAATTCGGGCTCAGGTGGGGAGGCTTTACTTCCAGAGTTGGTATTATGGAATCCAAAGTTGGATTAGGAGTTGACTACTACGCGTTTGGTGATCGGCTAAGGTTCAGTTTAGATGTTTTTGATTTTAATCGGCACCCCCGTCCTCATTTCAGGTTTTGGACACGATTTGTAGCGTCTAAGTATTTTAATTTTCTTGTTGGAGTAGAGAATTTTACCTTAGCTCCAAGGAGAGAAGTATACTTTGGTCTGGGGATAGGTTTTTAATGAAGCAAAAAACAGCTTTCATATGTCAGAATTGTGGCTTCAATTCTCCCAAGTGGTTGGGCAGGTGCCCCAGTTGTGGAGAGTGGAATACCTTAATCGAAGAGGTGGAAGAGGAGATTACTGCTGAATATTCTTTTTTGCCTTCCGAACCTGTCCTCTACGAGAAAATAAAGGAAGCAAAAAGAGACAGAATAAAGACAGGAATTGAAGAGTTAAATCCCGTTCTTGGGGGTGGAGTTGTCCCTGGATCACTGGTGTTGATCGGGGGTGAGCCAGGAGTGGGAAAGTCTACCCTTCTTCTTCAAGTGAGCCGAGATTTTGCTGCCCAGGGCGCAAGCGTTCTGTATGTATCAGGAGAAGAATCCTTGGAGCAGATCAAGATTCGAGGCGAAAGACTCGGCCTTCAAAACGGTAAGCTGTATTTATTGGCAGAGACCAATCTTGAACGCATTATAGCCCATGCTGAAAAGCTGAGCCCTCAAATATTTGTTTTAGATTCTGTCCAGACCATTTTTTCCTCGAAGTTATCCTCTGGACCGGGTACTATCAGTCAAGTTCGAGAGGTGGCCAATCAGGTTTTTCGGCATGCTAAGAAAAATCAGGTTTCTTCGTTCCTTATCGGCCACATCACTAAACAAGGCTCTTTAGCAGGGCCCAAAGCTCTGGAGCACATGGTGGATGTAGTGCTCTATTTTGAGGGAGAAAGGGACCACAGCCACCGAGTTCTTCGCGCTCTGAAAAATAGGTTTGGGCCTGTCTCCGAGCTTGCCATATTTGAGATGGGAGTGAGAGGACTTGAGGCTATTTCAAATCCTTCTGCTTTTTTCTTAAAGGAGAGACCGACAAAAGAAGCAGGCAGCGTGGTTATCTGTACTATTAAAGGTTCCCGTCCTTTATTGGCGGAGATCCAGGCTCTGGTATCTTCGACCTTGTTCACTGGAAATCCGAGAAGGATGACAATCGGCCTCGATCATTTTCGAGTCGCTATGCTTTTGGCCATCATCGAAAGAAAGCTTGGGTTTAGCTTCGCTGGAGAAGATGTTTATATCAACGTTGCGGGTGGACTTGCTATCGACGAACCTGCTACAGATTTAGGAGTGATAATGGCGGTTGTCTCTTGCCTGAAGAACAAAGTAATTCCTGCGGATGTCACTGTTTTTGGCGAAGCTGGCCTGAGCGGAGAAATTCGCTCTGTAGGTCAACCTCTGACCAGACTTAAAGAGGCTCACTCCCTCGGCTTTAAAACTGTTATTATGCCCCAGGGCAACCTTTCTCGCCTAAATAAAAAAGATATACCGGATATGAACCTTAAGGGCGTCAAAAGTGTCAAACAAGCATTAAGTATTATATTTTGAGGAATAATAAAATGGGCATTTTTATCTTTCGCTTTTTCATTATTGCCTTCATAACCATGGCAGGGTATTTTTTCCCTCCTTTTAATTTAGCTCCTTATTATGGGGGAATTGTTGGCTTTATATTGAGTATTGTTATTGTCTACCTTGAGACCCGGATTCGAAAAAGCCAGTTTAAGATTATCTGGAGCTCGACAGTAGGAACATTTGCCGGAGTTCTTTTAGGGTGGGCTTTAGGCTCCATTTACCAGACGATTGCAAGCGATAGTTCCACAACAACTTTTATCAGGATATTTTTTCTCCTCATCATGCCCTACATAGGTTTCTTAGTCGGCACTCGAAAGTTTGAATGGCTTGATCCTCCTTATCTTTTGCGTTTTTTCAAAGAAAAGAATGTAGGGCAAAGTTATAAAATTCTCGATACAAGCGTTATTATTGACGGACGGATTGCAGACATATGTGACACGGCATTTATCGGAGGAACCCTTCTCATCCCCCAGTTTATCCTCAAGGAGCTTCAGCTTGTGGCTGATTCTCCCGATGGAATAAAACGGCAGCGAGGAAGGAGAGGACTGGAAGTTCTGGATCATATCCAAAAATCATCTCAGATATCGACCATAATCTCTGAGATGGATTTTCCTGAGGTAAAAGATGTGGATTCCAAGCTCATAGAATTAGCCAAGCAGTTAGATGCTAAGATCATCACCAACGATTTTAACCTCAATAAAGTAGCCCAACTCCAGGGGATTCATGTTCTGAACATCAATGAACTAGCAAATGCTTTAAAGCCAGTGGTTTTGCCAGGTGAGACCCTAAAGGTTTTTATTCTTAAGGAGGGAAAAGAAAAAGACCAGGGAGTGGCCTATCTGGATGATGGAACTATGGTTGTAGTTGATAACTCGCGCAAGATGATCGGTCAGCACATTGACGTTACCGTTACATCTGTGCTTCAAACAACAGTCGGCAAGATGATCTTCGGACGCTATAACGAAGTCTCTTGATGAGCAAAGTTACGACTATCATCGTTGCTGCTGGAGAAGGAAAGCGTTTTGGTTTTTCCAAGCAATTTGCTCTATTAGGGAGAAAATCGGTCTTAGATCGCTGCTTGGAAATATTTGAAGCCCATAAGAAGGTTGCAGCCATCGTGTTGGTTCTAAAAGATGTAGGCCTCAAAAATAAGTACATTAAACGATACAAAAAAGTGGTTGCTGTTGCCAAAGGGGGAAAGAGGAGACAGGATTCTGTTCTCTCGGGATTTCGTCAGGTTGATCCGAAGAAGGCGGAAATTGTCCTCGTTCATGATGGAGTTAGATCGTTGGTCAGTGAAAGCCTGATTGATCGGGTCATCGAAGCTACTCAGAGAGCTGGAGCTGCGATTCCGGTTATTCCAGTAGAAGACACGATTAAGCTTGTCGAGGGAGATGAAGTAAGCCGGACACTGGATAGAGATCAGCTCGTCAGAGTTCAGACTCCTCAAGGATTTTCCTACCCGATACTTAAAGCGGCGCTGGATAAGGCAAAGGAAGAGAATTTTTATGGCACGGATGAGGCATCATTGGCGAAAAAAATAGGAAAGAAGGTGGTCGTCGTTAGGGGAGATCGCAAGAACATTAAGATTACCACTCCTGAAGATTTGAAAATAGCGGAGGCCTTCCTTGAGGATTAAAACAGGTATTGGTTATGATATACATAGGTTAGTGGAAGGGAAAAAACTCTTTTTAGGCGGAGTGGAGATTGCCTTCCCAAAGGGCTTGAAAGGTCATTCTGATGGAGATTGCCTGATTCATGCCATTATAGATGCGCTTCTAGGGGCTGCAGGCGAGAAAGATATAGGGCAGCTCTTCCCAGATACAGATCCAAGATATAAAGATATTCAAAGTACTGCGCTGCTGAAGAAGGTTGTCGACATGATAAACGAGAAGGATTATGAGATTCTAAGTATCGATTCGATTATTATCGCTGAGAATCCTAAATTAGCCCCATATATTCCTCAGATGAAAGAAATTTTGTGCCCACTCCTTGGAGTTGGAAACGATGATTTGGGAATAAAAGCCAAGACGAATGAAGGGCTGGGTGCAGAGGGCCAGGGAGTAGCTATTGCCTCCTGGGCTCAAGTTCTTATCAAGAAGAAGTAAATAACACACTCTTCTGTTATACCTCTCTCTCTTAGAAATTAGGAGATTAGCATTATCCCCGAGTTGCTTTGTGGGAAGATCGGGATTGTTTATTCCTCTGTTATTGTGAGCGAATCGCGGCAATTTCATACAATAAACTATAATCGAAATGATTAATAAACCAGGTTAAATATGAAGCAAAAGGAAAAAAGCGGGATAGGATAAAAAAAGAGGCTGCAATTTACTCGCCTGGGAGAAACTGCAGCCTCTTAAAGGATGGGAATCGGTTGAGCCTGAAGGCTTAGTCTGCCTTTGGAAGTGGAGAGCATTAGCTTCTCAAAGTGAATTACCAACCAATCCCAGGTTTTGATGATTTCGTATCTCACTCTTGTTAGCATAAGAACCTCATCCTTATGAACTACCGGAAAGTCTAGTGATTGGCTCTTCTTTAGCTAGAATATTAGCTATGATTTCGTTACCTGCTTCTTTGCCAAGTTTTAATAAATCCACTGCTGGTGAAAAAGCAATGAGGTTAAATCCGACAAAAGTGAGTAAAACGGCCACTAAAAGAATCGCAAATTTTGTTCTTATTCTCATCTATGTCTCCTTTATCATTTGTTTTCGATCTCACTAATATATACGATGGGCGAGAAAGAAAAGTTGCATCGTGCAAGCATATTTTACTCCGCTATTAGCTTAAATTGGGGACAGGCCCCATTTTTTAAAGTTCTGTCAACAAATTGAGAATAACTCTCTTTGGTACAAAAATGGAAAAATGGGGCCTGTCCCCATTTTCTTTCCTTCAGATTTTTAACGCCATTCTCCATTCGCTCTTCTCTGCGGCTGCGTAACTCGCTTCGCTCAGACATACTCGCCGCCCGACTCCGTCGGATTCCCGAGCCGGGCGAAGGCTGTATGGTGAAAATACCGTGAGAAAGGCTGAGCGGGCATGGTTTCTCTCCGAAGGAGAGAAGAGCGAAGCCTTGATCCGAGTTGCTTTTGACTCGCTGGGGCAAAAGCAACGTGTTTTTGAACCATATTGCCTGAGTCTTTCTTCAATGATCGCTGCGGCTATTTCCCAAAACCTAAGATTGGGCAAAGAATTATAACGGCCTTGAAGATGCTTGCTTGAATCGTTTTTGGAAATACCTGAGGCTTTTGTTCTAAAGAATGGGGACTTCTTGACTCGCATCGTCATGGATATTAATATGCTTTTCGATGGAAAAAATAAGCCGCCTTAATCCTATTTATGAAATAGTTAAATCTGCTCCTAGTCGTGTCAATAAAATACTGATTCAGAAGGATAAGAGACAGAGGAGAATAACCCAAATCATTCACCAGGCTAAAACCAAGGACATCCCTCTTCTTTTCGTCCCCAAACAGAAACTTGACAGGCTGGACCGGAGCCACCAGGGCGTTGTAGCTTTGCTGACTCCGAAAGAGTATTCTACTCTTGATGTCATACTGTCTTCGGCAAAGGTTCCTTTTTTTGTTTTGCTGGACGGGATAGAGGACCCCCAGAACTTAGGAGCTATTATCCGCACGGCAGAAGGAGCTGGGGTGGACGGAATTATACTGCCGGAAAGGAGATCTGTTGGTCTATCAGAGGCGGTTTCCATGGTGTCGGCTGGTGCCCTGGAATACATGAAAGTAGCCAGAGTAAAAAACTTGGCCAGAACCATGGATGATTTGAAAGGCGAGGGAGTTTGGCTTGTGGGAGCAGAAGCCTCAGGCAAAGAATATTGGTACGAGTTTGATTATAAGCTGCCTGTAGGGATTGTATTGGGCTCTGAAGGCAAGGGATTACGGCCGCTCATCAGGAGGAAATGTGATAAGATTCTTTCCATCCCTCTCTTGGGGAACATAACTTCTCTTAACGTTTCAGTCGCTGCTGCGATTTTTCTTTATGAAGTTGTCAGACAGAGGAAGAACAGAGAGAATGAATAAACTCAAAGCAAAAAGAGTAGTTATAAAACGAGAGGAAACAAGATGCCAGAGGCGAGAGCGCTCTGCAGGAAGATCGTTATCTGTAAGGTTGGTCCTTTGATGAGAAATGATAAGGACCTATCTGAGAGAGAGCTGATTGCGTTAGTCCAAAAGGGAAGCAGAGTAGCCTACCAGGAGATTGTCAGTCGTTACATGAAGAAGGCTTATTATATTGCCCTGAGCTATGTCCATAATCACCAAGATGCTTTAGATATTTCCCAGGAGTCTTTTATAAAAGCCTTCCGCAAAATAAAAAGCTTTAGCACCCAAAAGCCTTTTTTTCCTTGGTTTTATAAGTTGATGAAAAACCTTTGTCTCGATCACCTTAGGCGCAGAAGCCGAGTTAAGGAGATTCCTCTTGAGGGAATCTCGGTTCTTGAAAAAGAAAGAGAAGATAGAGAGATGAAAGAAGTTCTATGGAGAGGGATAGCAAGTCTTCCGTTTGAACAAAGAGAGATCGTTATCCTGCGCTATTTTCAGCAGTTATCTTACAGCGAGATTGCAGAGATGACAGAAAAGCCCATAGGCACTGTTATGTCTTCCCTGTACTATGCCAAAAAAAGGCTAAAAAAGACTATCGGGAAATATCTGGGCTTTGAATAGAGGTTTGAGAGGGAGATTTTTATGGACCATAAAAAAATAAAAGAACTTATTTCTTCCTATTACGATAAGGAGCTGGATGAAGAGAAGAGGAAAACAGTGGAGAAGCATTTAGAAGAATGTCAGGAATGCAGGAAGGAATTTGAGGAAATGGGAAAATTTGAGGAGGTAATGAGCAAAATGGAGCTAAAAAAACCACCAGAGGATGTCTGGAAGCTCTATTGGGCTTCAGTGTACAATCGCCTGGAGAGGAGGATCGGCTGGATTTTACTCTCCATTGGTGCTATGATTATTCTTTTCTTTGGAGGCTATAAAATGGTAGAGGGAATCATTCAAGATCCCTCTACTCCTTTTCTTCTGAAAGCCGGGATTCTGATTTTTTTGGGAGGAATCGTTGTTCTACTGGTTTCCTTGATAAGGGAACAGTTTTTTGTGCGCAAGCGGGAGAGATATAAGGAGGTTGAAAAATGATTATGGTAACAACTGATTTTGTCCCAGGAAAAACGATTAAAAAAACGTTCGGACTAGTTCGGGGAAATACTATTCGCGCCCGTCACCTAGGAAGAGACATTGTTGCTTTTCTAAGGAATGTTGTGGGAGGAGAAATAAAGGACTACACAAAAATGATGGCGGAATCCCGGGAACAGGCCATTGACCGCATGATTGAAGAAGCTGAGGGGTTGGGAGCCAATGCAGTTATAAATGTTCGTTTCACAACTTCGATGATAATGCAGAGTGCCTCTGAAATCTTAGCTTACGGCACTGCTGTACTCGTTGAATAAGCGGCATAGAACAGAGATATAGAATGCTTAAGAAGACATTGGTTATATTTATTTTTGTATTTTTATTGCTGCTTTTTTTCTTTGTCTTTGCGGCGCAGTATGAAGAGGAAGCTGAAAGTGGCGTTCTTTCTATATATTTTCAAGACGAGAGGGTGGGCTACGAGGAATACACCTGGCAGTCCGATGAGGTGGGTTATATCCTTTCGGTAAAAGGCCGAATGACAAAACCAGTTGATATGGAAATCCATAGCCTAGTCCTCCGTCTGGATAAAAGTTTCATCCCCCGTCAATTCAATTTTAAATTCTCTGTTGCCGGGATTGCCCAAGAGATTTCAAGTGTCATTGTAGATGGTCAAGTTGAGAATACAATCCATGTCTCGGGACAGGAGCAGAAGAGCGTAGTTAAAATAAAGAGGGATGCTTTTCTTTTGCCGAATCCTGTTTTCTCCTGTTACATGGTCTTAGCCAAGAAATATCGATGCAACCTTCTGGAGCCTGTTGAGCTTTCTGCATACATCATTCCTCTTTTTGAAGTTCCGCTTTCCCTTGAATTTGATGAGGAATCTCCTTGCTCGTTGACCCTGGAGATTAGCGGGATAACGATGAAAATGGAAACGGATGATGATGGAAGCCTGAAATTCCTCCACAGTCCCGCCCAAAAGCTAAAAGTCTATAAGCAGAATCCCTGAATCTGCATCCATCCCCAATTCGATATTACTCATTACTATATAAAAGGGGATATGAAAGGGGACAGGCTACTTTTTTGTTGTGCTCCCAAATAGGGAGAAATGGTAGGGAGAAATGGGGCCAGGCCCCATTTTTTGCCATCCGCTCTATATACAGTATAAAAGGGGACAGGCTAGTTTTTCTATCGCCCTGCCCCCAAATAGAGAATGTCCCTTTACTTGTAAAAAGCAGCCTGTCCCCTTTTTCTTTTCAAAAAAAGTAGCCTGTCCCCTTTTTCTTCCGCTTTTTCCTTTCTTTTCTCATCTTGACATTAATTCAGGCAACTCTATAGAATAGACGGGTAAAAAAGACACCTTTGTATCTGCAGATAGATGAAAGAGCAAAGAGATTTCTATCAATTAGAAAAAAACATTGTCGCGCTCAAAGAGAGCATAGATGATCTTCAATCTAGCGATAAGACGGGCAAAAAAGAGAAAATTGCCGAGCTAAGAAAAAAAATTGAGAAAGAATGGGAGAAGATCAGCCCAAATCTTACTCCTTTGAACATCGTTCAGATAGCTCGCCACCCCAAGAGGCCCTATACTCTGGATTACATAGAGTATCTGATTAAGGATTTTATGGAAGTCCACGGAGATCGCCGGGGAGGAGATGATCCTGCTCTGGTGACTGGTTTTGGCTTCTACAGAGGGAACACTGTTGGTCTCATGGGACATCAAAAGGGACGGACAACAAAGGAGAGAATAGGTCGAAATTTTGGCCAGCCCAATCCAGAAGGCTACAGAAAGGCGCTTAGAGTAATGAAATTGGCAGAAAAATTTGGTTTCCCCGTAGTGACCTTTATTGATACCCCCGGAGCTTACCCTGGGATTAGAGCTGAAGAGCAAGGTCAGGCAGAAGCGATCGCTTATAACTTAAGGGAAATTTCAAAACTAAAGATTCCTGTTGTAAACGTGGTTATCGGAGAAGGCGGGAGTGGGGGAGCGCTGGCCGTAGGCGTAGGAGATGCCATTTTAATGCTTGAGAATTCCTTCTACTCTGTTATTTCCCCAGAAGGCTGTGCGGCAATACTCTGGAAAGATCAGGAAGCTGTTACAAAAGCTGCGGAGAACTTGAAGATTAGCGCTAAGGATTTACTGGAGCTGGGAATCATTGATAAGATTATCGCCGAGCCCCCCGGTGGCGCGCATATAGATCCTGAACAAACGTTCAAGAATGTAGACAAAGACCTTAATCTGACGTTAAAAAAGTTGCAGCATATATCCCCTGAAGAGAGGATAAAAATGAGATACCAAAAATTCAGGAAAATAGGAGCATTTACGGAGAAATGAAAAAACAGATCGCTGCTATAAAAGGAACAAAGGACATCCTCCCTCGTGAAGCAAAGAAGTGGCAGCAAGTTGAAGCGGTGATAAAAAGAGTCCTCGAACTTTACGCCTACAAGGAAATTAGGACTCCTATCTTTGAAGCCACAGAGCTGTTTGAGAAAGGGACAGGTCAGACTACTGATATTGTTATAAAAGAAATGTACACTTTTAAAGATAAGGCGGGGCGCTCCTTAACCCTGCGGCCAGAATACACTCCTTCTGTTGCGCGCTCCATCATCGAGAATCGCCTTTATCTTCAGCCTGAACCCTTAAGATTTTACTATATTGGCCCGATGTTCCGCTACGATAAGCCGCAGAAAGGACGTTATCGCCAGTTCCACCAAGTGGATATCGAGGTGTTTGGTGAAAAGGACCCAGCCCTTGATGCTGAAATAGTGGAGATGGCGAATTATCTTCTCAGAGAACTAAAAGTTAGAGGCACAGAAAACCTTGTGAATTCGGTAGGCTGTAAGAAATGCCGACCTTCTTATATAAAAGACTTGAGAAGTCGTGCAGAGAAGGTAATAGACGACCTGTGTAAAGACTGTAAGAGAAAGGTTGAATTAAATCCTTTGAGAATTTTTGACTGTAAAATAGAGACCTGCCGTGAAGCGGCAAAAACTTTTCCTAAGATCACAGATTATCTCTGCCAGGAGTGCAAGGAGCATTTCAACCGATTTTGTGATTACCTGGCTTTCTACGGGATAAAATATAGAATCGAACCACGCCTGGTTCGAGGCATAGACTATTATACGAAAACCACTTTTGAGATAGTCTCCTCCAAGCTGGGGGCCCAGAATGCGATCATTGGCGGAGGAAGGTACGACGATATGATGAAGGAATTTGGAGGCCCCGACATTTGTGCTATCGGCTTTGCCTTGGGTTTAGAAAGGTTGATCTCCGTTGTTCCTTTTAAAGAGGAGAAGGGAGAATTCCTTTATTTAACCTACTTGGGAGATGAATCTAAGAGAGTGGGGATGAAGGCAGTCCAGTTCTTGAGAAAAGAGGGTGTGGAGTGTCTCATTGAATACAAAGAACGAAGCATAAAAAGCCAGATGAGTCGAGCTAATAAACTGGGAGCAGCCTGGGTTTTGATTATCGGCGAAGAAGAGGTTAAGGAAAAGAAATATAAACTGAAGAACATGGCTTCTGGTTTGCAGGTGGAGGGAACTCAAGATGAAATCCTCAAGATCATCAGAGAGTCTTCTTAAAGGATTTATTACTGCCTGATAAGGATAGAAAAAATGGGGACTGAAAAATCAACAGGGTGGCGAAGAACAATCTACTGTGGAGAACTCCGCGCAGAGCATGAGGGAAAGGACGTGACTATTCTGGGCTGGGTTCACAGGCAAAGAGACATAGGAAACTTGGTCTTTATCGATCTTAGAGATAGAGAAGGTGTGGTTCAGGTTGTTGTTCCCTCTTCGGAGGGAACACTCTTGGATGAGGCCAAGAAGATCAAGATGGAAAATGTGGTTAGCATAAAAGGAGTGGTTAAGAAGAGGGCCGAGAGATCCCGAAATCCCCGGCTTCCTACCGGAGATGTAGAAGTCGAGGCCAAAGAACTAGAGATAATAGGCACATCTAAGATTCCGCCGTTTGTTATAGCCGATCCCCCTCAGGCGTCGGAAGAACTCCGCTTTAAATACAGATATCTAGATATGAGAAGACCCTCGATGCAGCGTAACATTAAGCTCAGGCATCAAGCAGCGCTCTGCGTCCGCAATTTCATGAGCGAAAACGGCTTTTTAGAGATTGAAACTCCTTTCTTGACGAAATCTACTCCTGAAGGAGCCAGAGACTACCTGGTGCCCAGCCGGATCTACAGAGGAAGGTTTTATGCTCTGCCTCAATCCCCACAGCTTTTCAAACAGATTCTGATGATTTCTGGTTTTGACCGCTATTTTCAGATCGTTCGTTGTTTTCGAGATGAAGATTTAAGAGCTGACCGCCAGCCTGAATTTACCCAGATCGATATAGAAATGAGCTTCGCCGAGCCGGAGGATATATTCAGTTTGGTTGAAGCAATGATGGCCTCTGTTTTTAAACTCATAGGGGCCAGGGTGGATACTCCGTTTCCCAGGTTAACCTACGAAGAGAGCATGGAAAAATTCGGTACGGATAAGCCAGACCTGCGCCAAGGGAAGGACAAAAAGGCCCTCAAGTTCGCTTGGATAACAGATTTTCCTCTCTTTGAGTGGAACGAGGAGGAAAAAAGGCTTCTCTCCATGCATCACCCCTTCACCTCGCCTCATGAGGAAGACCTAGGTTTCCTTGAGAGAGAGCCTTCTAAAGTTAGAGCCAGGGCTTACGACCTGGTTCTTAACGGAGTTGAGATTGGAGGAGGGTCTATCCGAATACATGACCCGGAGCTGCAAAAACGGGTATTTAAACTTCTCGGCTTGAGTCAAAAGGAAGTCAAGGAAAAGTTTGGCTTTTTTTTGGAAGCCCTTCTTTACGGAACTCCTCCGCATGGTGGCATTGCTCTGGGGTTTGATAGGATTGTGATGCTCCTGGCTGGCGAAGAATCCATCCGAGATGTGATTCCCTTCCCCAAAACAACGAGTGCCTTGTGTTTGCTCACAGGTTCACCGGCTGAGGCAGATCCAGACCAGCTTGAAGGTCTGGGACTGAAAAAGACCAAAGGATAAGTAGATATCTACAATTATGTAATCGTGGCGATAAGGGGGACGTTCCCAAAAGAGACACCTCTATAAGTATCTGCTATAATAATGTTTTTCCTTTAGGAATGTTTCTTTAGGCTTTTTATTAGAATGAATGCTCCTTTGGGGAACATCCATTCGAAACTGGCAATGATTTTAATAGGAGATTGAACATAATCTAGTCCGAAAAACGAGTAAAGGAGGCTGAAAGCATGAATCTAAGAAAAAGATTTTATCTGAAACTTGTCATCCTGCTGGCTGTCATCACAGCCTTGAATCTCTCTCTTGTTGCTCAGAGTTTTGATGCTATAAAAAGCCGGATAAAAGTGCATACNNTATGCGGATGTGGGAAGTGCCAATGAATCGTATGGGATAACAGGCATTTCTCACCTCTTGGAACATATGGCTTTCAAAGGCACAAAGATTGTGGGAACAAAAGACTACGAGGCAGAAAAAAAGATACTCGACGAGTTGGATGCCCTTTTTGACCAGATAAAAGAAGAGAAGGCCAAAGCTGCGCCGGACGCCAAGAAGCTTAAAACGATGGAAAAGAGCTTCGAGGCTTTGCTCATAGAAGCCAAGGAATATGTAGTTACCAGTGAAGCTGACAACATGTTATTGAAAGAAGGCGACCGTGTGATTAATGCCTATACCAATAATGATGCCACGCAATACATAGACGGCCTGCCTTCCAACAAGGTGGAATTCTGGATGGCCATGATGTCAGATCGTTTTGGTAATCCGGTTTTTCGTGAGTTTTTCAAAGAAAGAGATGTTGTTATAGAGGAGAGAAGGCTTCGCGTAGAGACTCGGCCAACAGGGAGATTGTTTGAAGATTTTTTTGCAACCGCCTTTAAAGCTCATCCCTACGGACATTCAGTCATTGGTCATATGTCAGATCTGGAAAATATCACACGCCGAGATGTAGAACAATACTTCAAGAAGTACTAT